>Ga0315902_10012812_pt1 | contig 10886 bp, 9 predicted proteins | sample LakEriMetagenome_9_FD_203523 | JGI IMG/M metagenome (GOLD analysis project Ga0315902, IMG submission 203523) | Freshwater fungal communities from buoy surface, Lake Erie, Ohio, United States - Buoy 12 MA117 | ecosystem: Environmental > Aquatic > Freshwater > Lake > Lake biofilm | place: USA...
CTTGTTCACGCCTGTGCAACATGGTCAGCGCATTAACGAGTTGCCTGCCAGCGATGCGCGGATTCGCTTGGTGTTTGTGGGCAATCGCACGCGCCGCAAAGGCTTTGACTTGTTGCCCAAAATTATGGACCTCTTGCCGGATGATTATGTGTTGTACTACACAGCAAGCTTCCAAGCTGGCGTTGACACGAATCCACATCCACGTATGATCCCGATTGGGACGCCCGATCGTGATGGGTTGGTGGCAGCCTATCGTTCTGCAGATATTATGCTCTTCCCATCACGTCTTGAGGGATTCGGGATTGCACCTGCAGAGGCCTTAGCCTGTGGAATTCCTGTGGTAACTACCAATGCATCTGCGTTGCCTGAGGTGGTTGATCAAGGCCAGAGCGGGATCTTGGTTGAGCCGGATGATGTGGTTGGGTATGCGAATGCGGTGCGACAGTTGGGCGAGGATGCGGGGTTGCGTCGTCAGTATGGCCAGTTTGGCCGTGAAAAAGTCGCGCGTCAGTTTGGCTACGAGATGCTCGGCACACAATTTGCCCGTTTGTATGCCTCGTTGTTGCAAAAATAAATAATCAGCATACCAGTAGAGACGTAGCATGCTACGTCTCTACTGGTATGCTTCGTCTCTACCGGGGGGACATTGTTTAATCGTTGAACAAACTTCCAATGCCAGTTGATGAACCACCGGCTGACGCCTGTGGCAGGTATTGGGCGATTGACTGCGCAAGGGCGGTCATTGGCATCGTCTGGAGCCAAATTTTCCCTGGTCCGCGCAATGTGGTGAGGAACAAGCCTTCACCGCCAAATAGAATATTCTTGAAGCCTTTCATCATCTCGATATCCATCGACACGGTTGGCTCAATCATGGCTACGTGGCCGGTATCTACCTTGAGGATTTGATTGGGTTCCAACGTGTATTCAACGATTTCGCCGTCGAATGCCACGAATGCAACGCCAGGGCCTTTGAGCTTTTCCATGATAAAGCCCTCACCGCCAAAGAAGCCAGCTCCTAGTTTGCGTTGCAAGTGAATGTCATAAGACACACTCTTCTCGGCACACAAGAATGCTTGCTTTTGGACAATGACCTCTTGGCCAGCAGCTAGGTGCACGGGGATGATTTTGCCGGGGAAGTCAGAGGCAAATGAAATCATGCCACGTGATCCGACGGCGTTATACTCGGCCACAAACAATGATTCGCCGGTCAACATGCGACGGAATACGCCACCAAGACCGCCGTTCATGTTGGTGTTCATTTGGATGTTGCCGCTCATCCACGCCATGCCACCACTTTGGCTGATAATGCTCTCGCCGGGATCAATCTCACAGACAACGACTTGCATGGTCGTGCCAATAATCTTGTATTCCATCCCTGTGGAACCTTTGCCTGTTTTCTCTACAATTGGATCCGGCAAATCAATGCGTTCTGCAGTCATCGTAGTACCTTTCGTGTGATACATGTGCGAATACTTCAATTATACGTATGTCATCAATCAATGGTTGCATTTAGTTTGCGAGGAGCTCTGGGAGTTGCGTAAAGAGCGAGCGCGTGTGTTGAGCATCGATTTGTATCTGGTGTATCAATGCCTCTATCCCGGCAAACTTCTGTTCAGGACGCACAAAGTCGACCAATTCGAGGGTGACATGTTGGTCATACAAATCAAGTTGTTGATCGAGAACGTGTGCCTCAATGCGTGGTTGTAGCCCAGCAAATGTCGGTCGCATGCCGATGTTGGTGACGCTCGCAAAACGTTGTTCTCCCGTGGTGAGAATCGTGGAGTAGACGCCGAATTTGGGTAGCATGATGCGAGAATCAATGCTCATGTTTGCCGTGGGAAATCCAATTGTGCGACCACGTTTGTCCCCTGTTACCACGACGCCAGCGTACGTGTGACGATAGCCAAGCATGGCATTTGCAAGTGACACGTCGCCATCTTTGAGCGCTGTTCTGATGCGTGTTGCGCTGGGTGTGGTGTCATCAATTTGCACGCGGGTAATTTGTTCGACGGTGTAACCATTCGAGGCGCCTATCTCACGTAGCCGTTCAACGGTGCCCTCACGGCCACGACCAAGTGCAAAATCCCAGCCAACCCATAACTCATGGAGATTGCTCGCCAATCGGATGCGCGTCATGAATTCGGCGGCCGTGAGCTGGCGAATTTCGTCGGTGAACGGAACCACATAGGTAGTATCAATGCCACAACGTGCCATGTCAATCATGCGTTGGGCGGGCGTTTGAAGTAAACCAGAAAATGCATCTGGGCGCAGTAGCTGATCGGGGTGTGGATCAAAGGTCACGACGACTGCGCGCTGGTTGTGGCTATGCGCATGTGACGCTAGTGTGTGCATCAGGTGCCGATGACCACGGTGCATGCCATCGAATACGCCCACTGTTGCAATTGCCTGCGTGAGATGGGCTGTCTCAGGGAGTCCAGTGACGATCTGCATTAGTCGCTCCATTGAAAGACTTTTTGTGGCGAGAGTTGTCCATTACTACGGCGGGCGATAGCAATTAAGTGATGCTGGACATCACATAGTGCAACTTCGTCTTCAAGCGTGTCTGCAGTCCGTAGCGGTAGACCGTTGCGTACCCGTCGCACTTGTTCGTCATCAATCGTGATGTGGGTCAGATGGCGAATAGCGTGTAACGGCGACACCAAATGTGCTTGTACCTGTTCGATGGTCAGTGTATCTAGTGTGAGCGCGTCAGTATCAACGAACGATCCTACCATTGTGCGGCGTAGTGTGCTAAGGTGGGCTTGTGTGCCAAGCATTAGGCCGATATCACGAGCAATTGCGCGAATGTACGTACCTTTACCGCATTCTACATCTATCTCGATGGTATGTGCATCCCAACGGTACAATGTGATAGCGAAGACCGTAACAGGGCGCGCTGGTAGGTCTGGAGCTTTGCCTTGACGGGCTAGGTCATACATGCGTTGTCCATCCACATGTAATGCTGATACTTTGGGAGGTACTTGCATGATATTGCCAGTTAATCCTGTCAGCACCACCTCAATGGCTGTTTGCGTGAGGGTGGGTATTGGCGCTGTAGCAATGACTGTGCCTGTGGCATCGTCGCTATCTGTGGCACTACCGAGCGTAATTTGTGCATGATAGCGCTTGCGTGTGTCGTCTTGGACATATTCAATAAGGCGCGTTGCTTGGCCAACCGCAACGACCAAGACCCCGCTTGCAGCGGGGTCTAGTGTGCCTGCATGGCCAATGCGTTTGATACGTGTAATACGACGTAATCGCGAGACGACGTCGTGTGATGTTATGCCGAGGGGTTTGTCGATGTTGATGAAGCCGTGCATAGTGCGTGAAGATCCGGCAATAATCGGTCGGCTGCCTCTTGAATAGTGAGATCCGGGAAGTTGATGCCTGACGCGTGAGCGTGTCCACCGCCACCGTGCTTTTTAGCAACACCTGATACTACTACATTGCGCGAACGTAAGCTTATTTTGACACCATTCTCACGTTCTTTGATTAACATAATAATTTCGGGGCCGTCAATGCGCTGGAGCATGTGCAACGCCTCATCGGTCTCATCGTCGCTAGCGCCAAACTCGTTGACCCACTCCATGGGCACGCTGCACCAAACGACTTTGCCTGAAGTGTGCATATTGCCGATGACCCGTGAGGCTAGTGTGAGTGCCTCAAGTCGGGTCGAACGGAACACGCGCATGACAATTTGTTGATGGTCTGCACCAGCAGCAAACAGCTTCGCACCGAGTTGGAGCGTTTCGGCGTGGGTATCATAGATCTGGAAGCTCTGTGTATCGGTCATGATGCCCAACAGCAACGGTGTTGCGATGCCTGCCGTGATTGTCACTCCCAGCGTCGGTAAGAACTCGGTGATAATCTCGCAGGTCGCACACGACTCAGGTACTACGAGATTGTTTTTGGCAAACAGCGTGTTCGTTGCATGATGGTCGATCTGAATCATTGTTGTATCGTGCAACTTGGCCATGTGTTTGGCGTCGATGCCGCCGAGGCGGTCGGCTGAAGCACAGTCGACCGCGATGATGAGGTCAGGGTTTGGCCAAGTAGCATGAGCGTCGAGGGCAATGCTCTTGTCGATATGATCCAACCATGCTAAATAGGCTGGGACTGGTTGCTGAATAACCGGAATAATCGGTGCATCGGTGAGTTGTGGGAGTGCTTCGTATAGTCCCATCAGTGATCCGATTGCATCGCCGTCCGGGTTGACGTGGGTGACAAGCATGATAGAACTCGCATTATGAATGCGCTCTTTCCAGACATTGCTTTCACGACTAAAAAGTGAGTGGCGGTCCATCACGTCCTCTATTGTGGTTTGTTCATGTCGCGAATAAGTTCGCCGATACGCAAACTATGGTCTAAGGATTCGTCAAGCTTGAAGCGAATATCGGGCGCGGTGCGCAGGTGCCGGAGCTCGCGGGCGAGCTCACGGCGAATAAAACCTTTGGCGCGATCTAATCCGGCCATTGTCTCTTTGCGGGCAGTCTCATCCCCCATGACCGACACAAAAATGTGGGCCATCTGCAGGTCTGGTGACATATCCACGCTCACAATCGTGCAGAAAGCGACGCGCGGGTCTTTGACCTCAAATTGGATGAGGCGGCCGACGATTTGTTGCACCTCGCCGGCCACTTGTTGGGTACGTTTACTCATCAGGCAGTACGCTCCACGCGCTCCTTGCGGAAGAACTCAAGATTGTCGCCAGTTTGGACGTCAGTAAAGCCTTCGACGACCACACCACACTCATAGCCCGAGTTGACTTCACGTACGTCTTCTTTGAATCGGCGCAAGCTACTCAATCGTCCTTCGTGGAGTACGACACCGCTACGCAAGACGCGGACGCTCTGCTGACGGTTAATCTTGCCATCGGTGACGTACAACCCTGCCACGATCTCGCGTGAGGGCAAGCGGAAGGTGTTGCGCACCTCTGCATACCCCTCGGTGACCTCGCGGTATTCCGGGTCGAGCATACCGATCATGGCTTTCTTCATCTCCTCAACCAAGTTGTAGATGATGTTGTAGAAGCGGATGTCGATACCGTGTTGCTCAGCTGCACGGCGACCGGCCGGGTCTGGACGCGCATTAAAGCCGATGATAATGGCTCGTGAGGCAATCGCCAAGTTTACATCGCTTTCGGTAATCGTACCGGTACCGCGGTGGATAATCTTGATTTGCACCTCGTTGGTGTTGAGCTGTCCGAGGGCATGCTCAATGGCTCCAATCGATCCTTGGACATCGACCTTGACAATCAAATTGAGCTCTTTGATCTTGCCTTGCTGAATGTTGGCAAACAATCCATCAAGACTGACTGATCGCAAATTAGCCATTGCATCGATACGGATTTGGCGCTGACGTTGGACAGCCACGTCGCGAGCAATGGTCAAGTCGGTCATGACTTGCAAAATGTCGCCGGCCATTGGTACTTCGTTCAGACCAAGAATCAGCACTGGCGATGACGGCTCGGCAAAGCGGATACGCTTACCGGTGTCGTTGAACATGGCACGCACGGTACCGGTGCCGTTGCCGACGAGTACGTTATCATCGAGGCGCAAGGTACCGTTCTGGATGAGGACAGTGGCAATCGGGCCACGCTGACGATCCATTTCGGCTTCGACGACAGTCCCAACGGCTTTGCTATCGGGGTTCGCTTTGTAATCCTGAATGTCTGCGACAAGTAGAATCATTTCGAGTAGGCCATCAATGTTGGTTCGCATCAAGGCTGAGACCTCGACACTCGGTACATCACCACCGTACGACTCAACAATCACGTCGTTGGCAGCCAACTGTTGTTTGACCAAATCAGGATTTGCGCCGACGGTATCTATCTTGTTGATAGCGATAATCATTGGTACGCCGGCTGCTTTGACGTGTGAAATTGCCTCAACGGTTTGGGGCATCACACCATCGTTGGCGGCAACGACGAGCACTACGATGTCGGTAACTTGTGCTCCACGGGCACGCATGGCTGTAAATGCCTCGTGGCCTGGTGTGTCAAGGAAGGTAATCTTGCGACTACCGACTTCAACTTGGTAGGCACCGACGTGCTGAGTAATACCACCAGCCTCGCCTTCGGCGACACGGGTTTGCCGGATTGCGTCCAGCAACTTGGTCTTACCGTGGTCGACGTGACCCATAATGGTGACCACAGGTGGACGGGTAATGAGCGACTCTGCTGTTTCTGCGGCGAGCACGTCTTTGATGTTATCGACGATGCCGGCGAGCTGTTCAGGAATATACTCGACAGTCTCAATGTTGTATTCGGTGCAGATGAGTGCAGCGGTCTCGTAGTCGATTTGCTGATTGATGTTGGCCATAACGCCACCCTTGAGCAACGACTTAAGAATTTCGGCTGCACTGACACCCGTGGCCTCTGAAAGCTCACGAACTGTCAAGTTGCTCCCAAGTTGGACGGGACCTTTGGGTCGTACGACAGGGCGAGGTGCTGGCTGACGGGTTTGTGGCAATCGACTCAAAATGCTTGAGCCCTTGCCTCCCTTGCCGCCGCGTCCACGTCCTTGCCCATCGCTCTCGACTGCATCTGATGAGCGAATGGCGCTTTTGCGGTCAGTTGTATTGCGTTGGCGGCCCGAATTACCACCACGACCGCCGGGTACTGCGCCACCGACGCCTCCACCTGGTGCACTGCCAGGTCCACCAAAACCGCCACCGCCACCACCGCCGCGTGGACCACCGCCACCCATGCCACCACTTCGTGGTGGGCCGCCGGACGGGCGGTCACTATTGAAAGGACGGTCACTGGCTGGGCGTGGAGGTCGGTCGCCCATGGGTCGATCACCACCAGAACGAGGGGTGTATGGACGATCACCACCACCTGCAGGACGGTCGCCGGCTGGACGAGGGGTATATGGTCGATCGCCACTTGGACGGTCACCGCCTGAGCGAGGAGTGAATGGTCGGTCACCACCGCCTGCAGGTCGATCACCGGCTGGGCGAGGAGTATATGGCCGATCGCCACTCGGGCGGTCTCCGCCTGAGCGAGGAGTGAATGGTCGGTCGCCAGCTGGACGTGGAGGTCGGTCGCCAGTTGGGCGATCACCACCAGAACGTGGGGTAAATGGTCGGTCGCCGGCTGGGCGTGGAGGTCGGTCGCCAGTTGGGCGGTCACCACCAGAACGTGGGGTAAATGGTCGGTCGCCGGCTGGGCGTGGAGGTCGGTCGCCAGTTGGACGGTCACCGCCAGCGCGTGGGGTGAACGGTCGGTCGCCGGCTGGGCGTGGAGGTCGGTCGCCAGTTGGGCGATTCGTCAAACGCGGATCGTCACTATTTGCCCCGTCAGTTGGCTGGCTGCTGCCGCCACGTGGTTTATCATCGGATGCGTACTTGATTAACAGACGCCAGAATTCTTGCATTCCCTATCCTCCATCAGGGCGATGTCACCTTTGTATGGTGTCAATCTTCATTGTGAACTTCGATTGTCCGGGCAAAGGACATTAGTATTGCCCTGTCCTCTTCTGTTACAGATTGAAGTCGGAGCGCACTGGCGAGGGTGTTGCGTTCTAAGAGATGCTGCCAGCATTGCGGTTCGGCACACACATATGCCCCCCGACCATTAAGTTTACCAGTAGTGTCAACTGCAACACGCCCTTCAGCTGTGCGCACGATGCGGATCAATCCGCGTTTTGGGGTACTCGTACGACAGCTGATACATAATCGTTGCGGAACATGTTTAGGGCGTTTGTTGTGTTGCGTCATCCATTCACCGTGTAGTCGATATCTGGGATAGTGAATCCTGATATCAAGCGATCATTATAGTAAATGTACAAACGACTTGATGTAGCGCGAATTTGCACGGTTTGACCAATGTACTCTTGGGCAAGAGGGCCGTATGAAAAACCCTGATACACAACCATACCATCGTCATCAACCAGCCGATCTTCAGCTTTCGAGTTGGCCAATTCAATTTCCTCGGCCATATTCTCGGCGTCGGCAGCATGTCGCGCCTCATTAGCTTCGCGGACCTCATCGAGGAGTGTGCTCGAGCTCTTGATGTCGATCTTCCATTTGGTAAGCTTGGCAGCCAAACGCACATTTTGGCCTTCCTTGCCGATTGCCAACGAAAGTTGTTTATCAGGTACGATGACGACTGCTTTATCGACATCGATGATTTGCACTTCGACAACTTGGGCGGGCGACAACGCGTTCGCAATAAACTCCTTGATATCGGGAGTCCACTGAACGACGTCGATTTTTTCGCCGTTGAGTTCGTTGACAATGCTTTGAATGCGTACGCCGCGCACACCAACACATGCGCCTACTGGGTCGATACCTTCTTGGCGTGCTGCAACCGCACACTTTGTGCGAATGCCGGCCTCGCGTGCGATGCTCTTTAACTCGACTGTACCAGACAGGATTTCAGGGACTTCCATCTCAAAGATGCGCCGAATCAAGTCAACATCAGCGCGTGAGACAATAAGGCGCGTGCCACGTTCGTCACGGCGAATCTCTTTGAGGAGGACCTTCAGACGTGCACCAGGCCGATAGTTGTCAGTAGGTACTTGGAATTCACGAGGTAAGATGGCTTCAGCCTTACCAAGATCGATGATAACGTTGTTACCGGCCATGCGTTGGACGACACCGACTACCAACTCGCCACGACGAGTGTTGAATTCGTTGAGGATGTTGTCGCGCTCAACCTCACGAATGCCATTCATGATGACTTGTTTTGCGGTTTGGGCGGCGATACGACCAAAATCTCGTGGCGTCGTTTCGACGGTAATCTTTTGATTGAGTTCGATGCTGGGCTGTAGTTTGCGTGCCTCGTCAATGTGGATTTCCATCCGGCTATCGTAGACTTCGTCGACGACGATTTTGTCGGTAAAGACATGTGGTTCGCCCTTGGCAGGGTCGATTTTGACGACAATTTCGACTGGTGGTGCTTTGTCACCGAGCAATCGCTTGTACGCAACAACCAAGGCCTTTTCAACTTGTTCAATAATGAGCTCACGAGGAATGCCACGTTCGGTGGCAATCGCTGATATTGCTGCAAAAAATTCAGTACGCATGACATCACCCTTTTCAGACTGCGAAAGAGAATAAGAAAAGTGGGGGTTGCCCACTTTCAAAGGTGCAATAGTATCGTTGATGTGCATATCGTGGCATGGCCACCGCCACATCTTCTGCTATAGTATAGCATATGATATCTTGATTTGTCATGACGGACTTGCCTGCCATGCATGAGAAAGTAGTGAGTAAGCCGAGTCTGCTGGCGGTAGATGCCGGGCTGCGTTGCGGACTCGCGCTATTTGATTTGTCGACAGGTACGTTGCGCTGGTTTCGGTCGCATAACTTCGGCTCAGCTCCACGTTTACGTCGCGCATCAGTGTCACTGATTAATGAAATCCCTGATCTCGTTGCGTGTGTTATCGAGGGTGGCGGCATGATTGCCGATCCGTGGATAAAAGCCCTCGCCTACCGTCGCATTGACTACCACCAAATCTCAGCCGAACAGTGGCGACCAGGTATGTTGCTTTCGCGCCAGCGTCGTAATGGTGCTGACGCCAAAAAAGCTGCGATGAGTAGCGCTCGCAATAGTATTGCGAATGCCGCCGATAAACGTGCCAAGTCGCTGACGGATGATACTGCCGAAGCTATCTTGATCGGCGAATGGGCGTTATTGAATCTTGCTGAACTATTCCCTGCGTTGGAGATGCGAAAGGAATCGGACCATGACGAGTCTGCGTGATGAGTTGAAAGCCCTAGTGCGCCGCGAAATCGAGCAAGCTCTACCAACCCTCGTTGACCTTAATGACTGGATGTACCATAACCCTGAGTTGGGTCGCCAGGAGTTCCAGGCGAGTACCAAAATCGTCGACATCATTGGCGAGTACGGTGCCACCGTCAAAAAGAACATCGCTGGCATGGAGACGGCGTTTGTGGCTGATTTGCCGGGCGGCAAGCCGGGGCCACGCATCGGTATTATTGCAGAGTACGACGCTCTGCCTGAGGTTGGCCAAGGGTGTGGCCATAACATCATTGCCACGGCCGCATTGGGCGCAGCCATGGGATTGGCGCGCGTTAGCGATCGCTTGCCAGGCAGTGTGCAGTTGTTGGGTACTCCGGCTGAGGAGTCAGCCGTGCCGAACGCAGGTGGCAAGATTCATATGATTCGAGAAGGCTATTTTAACGGCCTCGATGCTGCGATCATGATTCACCCAATGACTGATGATCGACTCGATTATGATTCGTCGCTTGTGGCTAAGGGGCTTGAAATTGCTTTCCACGGCAAGTCAGCACATGCTGCTGCTAATCCACAAGATGGGATAAATGCGCTCGATGCGTTGATTGTCATGTTCTCGAGTGTAGGGTTGCTGCGTCAGCAGGTGCGTGATGATGCGCGTATCCATGGAATCATCACGCATGGCGGTACGGCACCAAACGTTATTCCGAGCTATACCGCAGCACGCTGGCGCATTCGTGCCGACGATATTGAGTACGCCAATGATCTGTTTACGCGTATCGTGAAGTGTGGTGAGGCAGCTGCGCTGGCGACCGGGTGTACGGTCACTTGGGAGGAGTACATGCCCGCCTACCTTAATATGGTACCCAACAAGGCCCTTGGTGGGTTGTTCGCCCAGAACTTACAGTCGATCGGTCGCGATGTCTCCAAGAGTAAACCACGAGCAGGGTCGGGGTCAACCGATTTGGGGAACGTCAGTCACCATGTGCCGGCGATCTGCGCCTACCTTGAGATTTGTGGTAAGGAGGCAAGTTGGCACTCGACCGCAGTAGCCGATGCTACAATTACACCGAAGGGCCACAAAGCAATTGTCGATGGTGCGGTATCGATGGCGCTGACGGCTATCGATTACTTGTTCGATGAAAACGCCCAAACCGCCATCAAGGCGGAGTTTGATGCCGCC
>Ga0315902_10012814_pt1 | contig 10885 bp, 10 predicted proteins | sample LakEriMetagenome_9_FD_203523 | JGI IMG/M metagenome (GOLD analysis project Ga0315902, IMG submission 203523) | Freshwater fungal communities from buoy surface, Lake Erie, Ohio, United States - Buoy 12 MA117 | ecosystem: Environmental > Aquatic > Freshwater > Lake > Lake biofilm | place: USA...
TTGTAAACGTAACGGCGCTTCGCGGCGTCCTGTTCTCCGAGCGTGATCTCGATGGAATTCGGCGGAACCTCGACGGTCGCCGGCCATGCGCGCGCTTTCGCCGCGGGAGTTGCGCCGGGCTTGCCGTGCATCGCGACCGGCGGGGCCACCGGCTTCCCGACATTCGCCGCAGGCGCAGCGGCAGGCGTCGTCGGAACGGCGGGGATTGCAGCAGCACCGCCGCGAGCCGCCGCCTGATCAGCAGCCGAGAGGAGATTCAGCGCAAACTTCGAGGTCTGCCCGGTCGCGAGCAGGAGCGTCACATTTTCCCCCTCCACGCCGACGAACTTCGCCTGGAATTTCTGCCCGTTCGCTGCCGTCCACACGCGCATCGCCGCCGCAGGCTGTTGCGCAAACGCGTAGAGTGAAAATGCCACGAGAAGAACGGGCACACCGATGCGACGCACAATCTGGAGGAACATGTCGGAATGGTTGGATATCTGCCGGCGAACAGTCAATCGAACGCGGGGCAGCCACATCAAAAATGCGCGCGCATTCTGAAGGACGGATCACGCAGGCAGGGTGAGCGTGTGCTGCAGGAAGGAACGGGTTCCCCGTTCATGGTGTCTCCTCGCGTCGGTGGTCGCTTCGCGCCGGGGGCGAAAGGCAGACGAACTCGCGCATCCTTCACCCCGCCTTCACGCGGGAAAATGCGGGCAAGAATCGCCTCGCCACGCCTCGTGCGGCTGTGCATCCTCCGCGCCGAATACGAACCCCCCAAGCGGTATGAACAAGGAAAACACGACGGCGGGCGCAGCCCGGAAAACCATCCGCTCCTTCGAGCTCGGCATCGCGTCGATCGGTTTCATTCCGCCGTGCGATTGAGCCGCCGACGCTTCATTACTTATCAATAGATGGCCCGCTCGAAATCCACCGCCTCCCCCGCAAACTCCACCGCCACCATCGGCTTCGAGGCGAAGCTCTGGCTCACCGCCGACAAGCTCCGCAACAACATGGACGCGGCGGAGCCGAGCGGAGCGAACCGAGTGGAACGAGATAGCCTGCACGAAGTGCAGCCCGCAAGGGCGGGCGCGGCAGCGCACGGCAAACAGCCTGCCGCAGGCAGCCCGAAGGGGCAGCGCGGCGGCGCTGAGCAATACAAAGCCGAGAACGTCTTCTGGGTGCCCGCCGATGCCCGCTGGTCCCACCTCCAGGCCAACGCCAAGCAGCCCGAGGGGAAGGCAGAAGTCAGAATGCAGAAGGAAGAGCCACGGCTCCAACTTCCTACTTCTTCATTCTCACTTCAAACTTGGCCAGACGCCATGGTCGCCATCGAGCGCGACAACCCGCGCCTCAAAGGCGTCCTGCCGAAAGATTACGCCCGCCCCGGCTCCGGCTCTTATCTTCCCGAGGAAGCGCGGACAACTGTTCGGCAATTCCGAATAGTTCAAATCGGGAGGAGCCCGAACCCATGAGCAAAAAGAAGACAACGCCTGGCGCTCGCGCCAAAAAGAAGGCCGGGGTCTCCCTCGTCCGCTCTTCGGCGGCGGAATACCTCACCTTTGTGGCGGCTGGAGGCGAGTCGGAGGCCAGCGTCGAAATGCGCTACGAGGATGAAAACGTCTGGCTCACGCAGAAGATGATGGCCGCGCTTTACGATGTCTCCGTCCCCGCCATCAACCAGCACCTGAAGCGCATTTTCAGCGACAACGAACTGGAGGAATCTTCAGTTGTTAAGCATTACTTAATAGCTGCCGCAGACGGCAAAAATTACCAGACGAAGCACTACAGCCTGCAAGCGATCATCGCCGTTGGCTTCAAGATCGAGAACGAGCGCGCCGTGCAGTTCCGCAAATGGGCCAACCAGATCGTGAAGGACTACACGATCCAGGGCTGGACGATGGATGCGGAGCGCCTCAAGCAAGGCGGCATCCTGACGGACGAGTTTTTCGAGCGCCAACTCGAAAAGATCCGGGAAATCCGGCTTTCCGAGCGGAAGTTCTACCAGAAGATCACGGACATTTACGCCACCGCGCTGGACTACGACCCGTCCGCCACCGCCACGAAGCGATTTTTCGCGGCAGTCCAAAACAAGATTCACTTCGCCGTGCATGGCCAGACGGCGGCTGAGGTGATCGTGGACCGCGCCGACCATCAAAAACAACACATGGGGCTGACAACTTGGGAGGCTGCGCCGAAAGGGAAAATCCAACGCTACGACGTTTCCATCGCCAAGAACTACCTCTCGGACTCCGAAATGGGCCAGATGCAGCGCATCGTCTCAGCCTACCTTGACATGGCCGAGATGCAGGCGATGAGGAAGATCCCGATGACGATGGAAGACTGGGAAAAGCGTTTGAGTGGGTTCCTCCAACTTTGGGACCGAGACATTTTACAGGATGCGGGCAAAGTGTCGGCGGAACTGGCAAAGGCCCACGCCGAAAGTGAGTTCGAGAAATTCCGCATCGTGCAGGACCGACTGTTCGAGTCAGACTTCGACCAGATGATCAAGAAACTGTCGGAAAAAGGGGGCAAGCCATGAGCCGCAAAGCATCCAGCAAGCCCGAGTCCAGCAACTCCACCGCCAACCTCGGCTTCGAAGCGAAGCTTTGGCTCACCGCGGACAAATTGAGGAACAACATGGACGCTGCGGAATACAGCCGAGCGGAGCGAGACAGACTGCCGCAGGCAGCCCGAAGGGTGGGCGCGGGGGCGCCCGTCAACCACGTCGTCCTCGGCCTCATCTTCCTCAAATACATCTCCGACACCTTCGAGGAACACCGCGCCAAGCTCCTCGCCGGCCAGGGCGACTACGCCGGGGCCAATGCCGAAGACCCGGACGAGCCGAGCGGAGCGAGACAGCCTGCCGCAGGCAGCCCGAAGGGGCAGCGCGGAGGCGCTGAGCAATACAAAGCCGAGAACGTCTTCTGGGTGCCCGCCGATGCCCGCTGGTCCCACCTCCAGGCCAGCGCCAAGCAGCCCTCCATCGGCAAGACCGTGGACGACGCCATGGTCGCCATCGAGCGCGACTGGCAAATGGCGAATGCCGAAGTGCGAATGTGGAATTGAAAAATCATGAGTGAAGAACTGAAGAAACGAACCAAGAAATTCGCGCTCGACGTCATCGAGTTGGCCCCTGGCTTGCCTCAAGTTTTGGAAACCCGCCACGCCATCGGACAGGTCATCCGTTCGTCGAGTTCAGTCGCAGCCAACTATCGTTCAGCGTGTCGTGGGAAGTCTAAAGCCGACTTCATCTCAAAGTTGGGCACGGTCGAGGAGGAAGCGGACGAAACCGGCTTCTGGCTTGAAATGGTCCGCGACATCGCCCAACGCCGACGGCTGAAGCTCGAAGCCCAAGCATCGCCGGAATTGACGCGCCTGCTCGACGAAGCGAATCAACTCGTTGCCATCACCGTGGCGTCACGAAAAACCGCAAGAGGCAACAATGACTGATTCATTCGACATTCGAAATTCAGCATTCGGCATTTCCCCGGCTCGCCGCCTCGCCGTGATGAACCTCGCCCTGCGCGGCATCGAGGCCGACTTCGGCCCCGAGCACGCCGACACCTTCCGCCGCGACCTCCATCCCGACCTCCGCGCCGACTACGTCCTCGCCAAGGCGAAGGAGTTCGTGAAGCGGGGCGCGGAGGTTTACGCGACGGCGCAAAGCTGCTACGAGAAATAGCGTCATGCCGCTCGACACCGCCAATTTGGTCAAATGGTTTCAGGAACGTCCGTTCTGGATTCAGGAAGCTGCGCGGCTACTGCTCTCGAAAGCGAGTTTAGCGGAGGCAGACTTGGCGAAATTGGCAGCTATTTGTCAGCAGCAGGCCGCAGCACCAAAGACGACGCAGAAACCCGCCGCACTCCCAGAATTCGCTTTCGTCCAAAAGTCCGCTGGCGTGTCTTTGCGGCTCAACGGTATTTCGGAAGTCAAAGGCATTGAGGCATTGAATCCTCGCTCGCCTCTGGCCTTCAACCAAGAGCCGCTTACCATCGTCTATGGCGGCACTGGTGTCGGCAAGTCCGGCTACATTCGCATCCTGAATAATGTCTGCGGGAGCAAGAATCGGCGGAAATTACTGGGCAATGTGTTTCAGGGGAACGCGGCCCAAAGTTGCAAAATCAGCTACGTTTTGAACGGCACGGCCAAAGAAATTGCCTGGCAACCGTCCGATGGATTGCAGACCGAGCTTGGGTCGCTCGAAGTTTACGATAGCGAGTGCGGCCAAGTGTATGTCAACTCAGAGAATGAAGTGACGTTTGAGCCGTGGTTGCTCGGCGTATTTCAACGCCTTGCGGAGGCTTGCGCCGCCGTTGACGGAATTCTACAGACCGAAATCGCAACGCAGCCATCGAAGAAGCCAGTCATGCCGGTTGAGTTCGCTGTGAGTCCGGCTGGGACTTGGTATTCGCAGGTCAACGCGCAGACCAGTGCGGCCGACGTAGCGCAGTGGTGCGACTGGTCACCCGCACTCAAGGAGGAACTGGAGAGCTTGCACGCGCGGCTACTTGAGAAGAATCCCACTGAACAGGCGAAGCAACTCCGCACGCGAAAGGCCGCGCTGGAAAGATTCTCGACCGAATTGGTCGCCATTCGCGACGGCTTGACCGACGCGGTCGTCGCCAGCTTATTGAACGCCAAAGCAGGTGCTGCGGCCAAACGCAAGGCGGCGTCAGAAGATGCGAAGAAAGTGTTTGATGAAGCCCCGCTCGACGGTGTAGGTCTGGAAAGTTGGAAGCTGCTGTGGGAGCAAGCGCGAGCGTATTCGGGAGAAGTAGCTTATCTCGAAAAAGAATTCCCGTTCACCGGAGACGATGCCCGGTGCGTTCTCTGCCAACAATCACTCGGCGAGGAAGCGAAGCTGCGGCTCGTTTCGTTTGAGAAGTTCGTGAAAGGGGAGTTGGAATCACTGGCCAAGAAAGCTGAGGCCGAAGTTGCAGCGTTGCTGCAAAAGCTACCGAAAATCCCAACCGCCGAAGATTTCACGACACGCTTTGCGACACTGGGCCTCGATGATCAAAAGCTCATTCAAAAGCTTCATCAGTTTCGCGACGGCGCACAAGCGAGGCGCGACGCTCTGCCCGCAGCAACATCGCCGGAGCAAGTGCCTTCCGCGCCAAATGCAGCCTTGATTGACGAACTGGCGACTCTCAGTGCTGCTTTGGAAACCAAAGCCAAGGCGTTTGATGAGGACGCAAAGAAAACGGACAAGACGGAGCTGAAGAAGAAAGCGCGCGACTTGGAGGCACGCAAGTGGCTCAACGAGCAGAAGGTGAGCGTAGAGGATGAGATTGCCCGCTTGAAGAAGATTGCGTTCTTGGAAGCCGCGCGCAAGCTCACCAACACCACCGCGCTGTCGAAGAAAAAAGCAGAGCTTGCGCAGGCATTGGTTTCCGACGCTTTTATCCAACGATTCAATTCTGAGTTGAAGGCGATGAGCGCCGCGCGCATTCAGGTCGAGTTGGTTCAGAGCCGCACCGACAAGGGCCATGTGTTTCACGAGATTCGCCTGAAGAATGCGAAGCTCGTTGTCCCAACGTCTGACGTGCTCAGTGAAGGCGAGCGCCGGGTCGTATCACTGGCGGCGTTTGTGGCCGACGTTGAAGGCATCGACGCTAACACGCCCATCGTGTTCGACGACCCGATTACGTCGCTCGACCAGGACTTTGAGGAAAGCGTTGTCGCGCGGCTCGTCGCACTGGCGAAAAAGCGACAGGTTATCGCCTTCACTCACCGCCTCTCCATGCTCACACACTTGGAGGATGCTGCCAAACTCGCAGGCATTGCGACCCGCACGGTTGCGCTCAATCGCGAGCCGTGGGGGACAGGAGAGCCTAGCGAGACTCCGTTCGTCGCACGCAAACCAGACAAAGTCATCAATGGCTTGCTTAACGAGCGGCTGTCCCGCGCAAGAAAGGTCCTCACGGACAACGGCAAGGCGGAATACGAGCTGCACGCGAAGGCGATTTGTAGCGACGTTCGGATTTTGGTGGAGCGACTGGTCGAAGACACGCTTTTGAACGAAGTCGTGCGCCGATTCCGACGTGCCGTGCATACGCAGAATAAGATTGGAGGGCTGGCCAAGATTAAACCCGAGGATTGCCAAATGATTGATGAATTGATGACAAAGTATTCGCGCTACGAGCATTCCCAGCCTAACGAAGCGCCCGTTCCGCTGCCCGAGCCTGACGACATCGCTGCTGACCTAACACGTCTGCAAGTGTGGCTGAAGGAGTTTTCAGAACGGAAGATTCCACAGATTTCGGCTGCCAACCGCTAAACATGCATCTCGCTTTTCCTGACCTTGTCCAAGCGCCCACGGCTGCCACGCTTGCCGACCCTGCGGCGTATCGTGGCCTCTATGCGTTCCACAAATACTGGGGCAAGAAGCCGGCCGAACCGATGCGCTACCTCATCCAGCATCTTTGCCCGGAAGGTGGCTTGGTGGTTGACCCGTTTCTCGGTTCAGGCATCTCGGCGCTTGAAGCAGTTCAGTTGAAGCGCCGGTTCGTCGGTGTGGACATTAATCCCGCCGCTGTCCGGCTTACGCGAATGCTGGTGTCGCCGCCATCGGCTCGCGCCGTGGATGAGGCACTCACTCAGGTCAGCGCGCTCGTGAAAGATGCGATTCTTGAAAGTTACACGACACGGAACCGGCGGCCCGCCACGCATTTCGTTTGGCGTAACGGTGTGATGGAAATGGTCTGGCGGACGAATGGGGAGAGTCGAAACCGTTTGGAGCTGCCGCCGGACAAGCATGACATCGCTCTCGCGGAAAGTTTCGCGGCTTACCAACCTCAGCGGCTGCGAGCTCCGCGTTTCTTCACCAATTCCCGCATCAATTCCTTCCCGTCGATGACATTCAAGGAGTTGTTCACGGGAAGGGCGCTTCGCAACATCGAACTTTTGCTTGCAGCGATTGATGACTTGCCACCTGCGATTCAAGAATCCTTGCGGCTGTCTCTGACGGCGGCGGTTGGCCAGATGAGCAAGATGGTCTTCGCCATCACAGGCCGGGGGAAGACAACCGGCGTCAGCAGCGAACGGATGGAGGTCGGCTCGTGGGTCATCGGCTACTGGAGGCCAGAGCAGCATTTTGAAGTCAACGTGTGGAGTTGCTTTGAACGCCGAGTCCAGAAGCTCATCAAAGCTCTTGCTGAATCTGAGTCCGCCAGCTTCGCCGCAAGGCCCGGCACGCTGTCGTCCGTTTGCAGCGGTGACGCCGACCACGCGATTCTCAATGGAGACTGTCTTGAACTGCTTCCGGAGCTTCCCGATAATTCCGTTGATTTGGTCATCACCGACCCGCCGCATGGCGACCGCATCCCCTACCTGGAGCTTTCCGAAATTTGGAACGTCATCCTAGGAGAAGAGCCGCCGTTTGAGGCGGAGATTGTGGTGTCGAATGCCAAGGAACGCTCCAAGAAATCGCCCGGTTACCATCAGGCCATGTCGAATTTTCTGGAAATCACCAGCCGCAAATTGCGCGAGAGTGGTTGCCTGGTGCTGTTCTTCAACGCGCGCACCGAGGCGAGTTGGAGGTTTTTGAATAGCTTTTCAGCAAGCGCGAACACAGCGGGCATGGCGTATTGCGGCTGTTTTCCGCTGGTCTATTCAGCGGCGTCTGTCGTCCAGGACAACCGCGAAGGGGCATTGCGAACCGACTACGGCCTTGTCTTCTCGCGCTCGGCTGTGGTCGGACGCTCCCTAGCCGACATTCCAGGCTGGATGTTCACTCTACCAACTCCCAAAGAATAACCATGCCTTTATCATTCGCCCAAGCCGACGCGCTATTCCGCCAGGACCGTCTGAACGACCTCATCGCAGACGTTGAAGGAAGGCGTTTTCTCAAACTCCGCTCCTTGAACCGAACGGAGTATCTCGAACGCCTCTTTCAGACGGCAGGCATTGCGAGGCCCAATGTCGGCGCGCGCCAACTGTTCGATGCCGCGTTCAACGCTGGCATCAACACTACAATGATTGAGGCGTGCGCCCGCGACATCTACCGCGAGGAACGCGAACAGCGGCGCGCGAGGGAAACCGAGCTGGTGAACCAGCTCTATCGGGTTCAGGAGTTCAACTGGGGTGGCCTGCACCAGAACAGCCTGGAGAAAACCATCGTGGACAACTACGTAAAGAAAATCACCGATTACGAAGCTCTGTGTCGGTGCGTCGAGAACGAGTTGCTCACCAGCATGCGTGGCTACGTGGTCTGCTCATGGTATAACCACTGGACCTCCATCATAATCGAAGACATTTTCAAAGACCACGCCAACGTCCTGCCGGCAGTTGGCCTTGTGAAGAAAATTGATTTCTTCGTCCGCGATGTCCCGTTTGACTTGAAGGTGACTTACCTCCCTGAAGGCTACCTCAAGGAGAAACGCCAAGCTGCCGGTCATCGTCCTGAATTGACTTTGGTAAAGCGCGCCTGCCGAACGCACGGCCTGCCAATTTCCGCTGACTTGGCTGACGCCGCGCTTCTTCAAGACCTGTGGGCCAAGGTTTCAGACCATCCGTCGCCAGACTGCAAACAGCTTATCAATGAGCTTGTGAATTTCCGAAATGCGCTCGTGACTGAAATTGAAGGCGACCCTGTTGAGCTGATTCGTTGGCTTTACGAGAACCAGGGCGACAGACGTTTTGACGCGTCGAACCGTTTGTTCCTCGTGCTTGTTGACCAACGGAACTACTTCGATTCTTGGAAACTCAAGCGAGCGAAGCCGCTCATGGAAGCGAAGATTCGCGGCTACCTGGATGGTTGCGGCAATAATCCGGGACGGCAAATTGAGTTCACTTGGGAGGGTGAGCGTTATTCGACCGTCTCGGACGTGGTGGTTGTCCGGCACAGTTCGCAATGACCGACTGAGGTTCGTGCCGTGCGGGCGGCAGAACATCGTCGTCATCGCGGACGAAGCGCACCGCAGCCAATATGGATTCGGCGGCAAGGTGAATGAAAAGACCGGCGAGATGTCCTACGGCTTCGCCAGCAACCTGCGCGATGCCCTGCCGAATGCGTCGTTCATCGGCTTCACCGGCACACCTATCGAGAAGACGGACGCGAACACGCGCGCGGTCTTCTCCGGTCGCACCCTTCGGGCACGTCGCTTCGCTCCTGTCCATCTCGCTCCGCTCGGTTCCATCTACGACATCCAGCGCGCCGTCGCCGACAAGGCCACGGTGCCGATCTATTACGAGAGCCGCATTTCCAAGCTGAGCCTGAACGCCGCCGAGCTGCCGAAGCTCGACGCGGAGTTTGAGGAGATCACCGAAGGCGAGGAGCTGACGAAGAAGGAGAAGCTCAAGACGAAGTGGGCCGCGCTGGAGGCGCTGGTGGGCGATCCGAAACGCATCGCGCTCGTGGTCGCCGACCTGGTGGCGCATTTCGAGAAGCGCGTGGAGGCGATGGACGGCAAGGCGATGATCGTCTGCATGAGCCGCCGCATCGCCGTGGACCTCTACAACGCGCTCATCAAGCTGCGGCCCGAGTGGGCGGAGGAAACGTTGAAGGTCGTGATGACCGGCAGCGCCGAAGACGGCCCCGAGTGGCAGAAGCACATTCGCAGCAAGGATGCCCGGCGCAAGCTGGCGAACCGCTTCAAGGATGCCAAGGATGCCTTCAAGATCGTGATCGTGCGCGACATGTGGCTGACCGGCTTCGACGCGCCCTGCCTGCACACGATGTATGCCGACAAGCCGATGCAAGGCCACGGCCGGGACAATGACGAATGAGGAATTTCGAATGTCGAACTGACTGAACTTCGTAATTCGCACTTCTGCATTCGCACTTCGCCTGCCTCGCCGATCAGCTTAAGAAGGCACTCATCACCTACACCGAGAGCGGAGGCCAGGGCAACCCGACCTTCGACACCGCGCAGGCCATCGCCGTGATGCTGGAGAAACACGGCATCGCTTGCGACCTGATGCACGGCGTGGAAAGGCAGAAGGATGAAGTATGAATGATGAAGTTCAGGCGGGTCTCTTTCATCCTTCGTCCTTCTGACTTCACACTTCCCCAGGGCCAGGTGATCGACGTCTTCACCGCCGCCGGACTTGAGCGCCAACGGCGCGGAACATGCCAGCCCAGGGCAACGCCCTGGGATTGCGTCATTGTTCCAACAAGCCCTGAAGGGGCGGCACAACCGTTGTCTCGCCCCTTCAGGGCTTTGGATGTTTTTGACGATCGATCCCAGGGCGTTGCCCTGGGCTGGTATGTTTCGCCCCTTTGGGGCTTGGCGCGCCATCTCGACGATGCAGGTCATCGAAGAGCTGATCAAACTCGCCAAGGACCTCGACGCCGCGACCAACGCCGGCAAGGAGATGGGGCTGACGGATGACGAGAAGGCTTTTTACGACGCCCTCGCCGCGAATGATTCCGCTGTGACCGCGATGGGCGACGCGAAGCTGAAAGTGATCGCCGCCGAGTTAATCACCCAAGTTAAGAGGAGCGTGACCAGCGACTGGAATCTTCGCGAGGGGGCGCAGGCGAAGATCCGCGTGATGGTGCGCCGCATCCTGAACAAACACGGCTATTGGCTTCCTCGCTGCCGCCGCTCGGTCGGGCTGCGCCCAATGCTACGCATTGCCTGTCTCAGTCGCCCTGCTCCTTCGGCTCGCCGGACTTGCAGGAAGAAGCGGTGAAGACCGTCCTCGCGCAGGCGGAGCTACTGTGCGCGGAGTGGGTGTGAGGAGCCGTCGTCGGGCTGCGGTCGGATTTTCCCGGGTTGCTGCCTTCCGTAGCGCAGGAGATCGCCGGCACGGAAACGCACGGCTCAGCGAAGCTTCAGCCCTTCGAGGCCGGCAAGTTGTGCGGCTTTGGCGTCGAAGCTCCAGAATGTGTCGCAGCCGAGCAATAGTGCTGAGGCAACGTGCATGAGATCGTAGGCGCGGAAGCCGTGCCGGGCG
>Ga0315902_10012817_pt1 | contig 10884 bp, 25 predicted proteins | sample LakEriMetagenome_9_FD_203523 | JGI IMG/M metagenome (GOLD analysis project Ga0315902, IMG submission 203523) | Freshwater fungal communities from buoy surface, Lake Erie, Ohio, United States - Buoy 12 MA117 | ecosystem: Environmental > Aquatic > Freshwater > Lake > Lake biofilm | place: USA...
GATAGTTGATTAGCATTTTTCACTGCAAGCTTGATTTGTAGTTCTACATCAAACTTACGTTTATACTCTGGTTCACAATATACCAAAATATCTTGTTTGATTGTAGCATAAGTGTTTCGTTCCAATGCAGCACCCAATTCAAACAATGTAATTGGACATAGTGTTTCTTCTGCAAAGTAAAACACTAGAATATTTACATCATGTAGATACTTATGTTCCCACTTGATTTGTTCTTCACTAGCTTTTGGATTGTTGATATCAAAGTCGTTACGACGGGGATTATAAATAGTAACATTATAATCCGTCAACTTTTCAACCAACTTGGATTGCCAATCTTTGCATGAACTAATTCCACCTCCTAAAAATAGAGAGGGTATACCTGGTTTATTTTTATACTTAGTAGGAGCTTCAATATATTTCATACGAATAATTCACTTACACTTTCATTCTTGTTGATACTACGAATAGCCTTAGCAAATAAGTTGCTTACATCCAATTCAGTAACATTAGATGGCTTAAATCCAATACTACCCCATGTATTTGTTGTATTACTATGAATAAATTCATCAATTACATTGATAGACTCTGCCAATCTATGAATACCTGTCTCCGTCAAACAACCATGAGTTACTGAACAAGTTACTTTGACAGCACCTTGTTTCTTACATTCTTTTGCTGCTTGAACCATTGTTCCCAGACTTTCAGTGAGGTCATCAACAATAACTACATGTTTATCTTTTACATTGCCCACAACATTTTGTAGTTCTACCTTGGTATCACTTACACGCTTCTTACTGATAAAACCAAAATCACACTTTAACAAGTCCGCATACTTTTCCACTCGTTTAACCGCACCAACATCCGGTGCCATCAATACAACATTATCCCTAAAATCTAATGAATGATACTTGGTCCTAAAATATTCACTCAATACTGGTTCAAATGTAAGATGATCAAATGGCAGATTAGTAAATCCACCCACTTGTGGACTATGCAAATCCATAGTCACCACCCTATCAATACCAGCAGTAGCAATCAAATCCATTACAAGACGAGCAGTAATAGGAACACGGCTCTTATCCTTACGGTCTTGACGAGCATAACCAAAATAAGGAATTACCGCAGTAATACGTTCTGCACTAGCCCGTCTAGCAGCATCTGACATTACAAGCAATTCCATCAAGTTTTCATTTGCTGGATTGGTAATACCTTGAATCAAAAATACATCACTGCCACGGATATTTTCCTTGAATTGACAATAGGTTTCACCACTTGGAAACTTGTGGTGATAAATCTTACCAAGAGGTTCATTCAGATTTTGTGAAATCTTCTGTGCCAATGGTAGATTACTGGTTCCTGAAAATAACTTGATAGTCTTCATAAATTAGGGGTTATATTTGCAGATGAAAAGGTTGATATCAGAATCATAAAAAACATCTTGAATTATAGCTCTGACAATATTCCAAGACCCTCCACCCAATGCGCATCCCATATTATATGGCAAACTTAAAGAAGTCAACTCAATACTGCTTGCGTGGTCTTTAATGGATGACAACCCAGTATAAATTGCTTCATAATTTGTATGACGTTGTTCTTTTCCATACCTAAATTGGCTATAACAATTGTAGATATACTTATCATCATGTGTCTTTACCCAACTGAATGTACCCAGTTTTTTAATATCACCCGCAACTGTTTTACAATCTGCTTCATATGCCTCCGGATACTTGTCCCTAATTTGTCTGGCAATACCACTTTGCATGGTATTTTGACAATTGGCTTGATGAATAATACCGTGTGCGTCACAATCAAAAATGTTTATATCAATATTTGTAATCATAAATAAAAACGGTTTTAAAGGATAACCGTAAACCTTTTTGTTGTCAATTACAAAGCGGCATTTTTACGAACGGTATCAAAATCAATTTCCTTGACAAGTACACCATTCTCAAAAACAACCTTCAAATAATCTTCTCCCGGTTCATTTTCATTGACAGTAACAAATTCACCATCAACCTTAATCAACTTGAGAATACCCTTCTTAGAAACCTTGGAAACATCCTTGGGATTCTTCTGAATGTCATACCACTGACCATCACGATACTGAGCACTACACTTAAAAGCACAACGCTGAGTATCACGGTTAACCTTCTGCAACAATCCACCACCCATACCAAAACAAGCAATGTTCTCAGTTGCAAATCCAGCCTTGGTAACAGCATACAGAATCTTCTTGATTCCTTCAATATCAATTCCGTCACCCCAAAGAACACGAACCTTTGGATTGATAACACAATAACCCTTGCTGTTAATAGTGCCACCAAAGTTATCCCAAAGACTATGCATAATCCAAACCATTTCTGCTTCAGGAGTTGGGTGAGTAGGAGTAATAGAATCCGGACGAACTACAAATACACCATCACGGGCAAGAATACGGACCTTAAACTTGTTTCCAACAATATTGTCAACAAAGTTGTAGATATCATAGCTGTCAGATACAACAGACAGAATACCAGTAGGATACTCATTCAACAGATTCTCAACAACCTGTTCTTCACCATTCTTACCAAGTGCGGTCATAACAGAGTGTTCAGTAGCAGCAACACTATATGCCAAACCGTCAAGATTAGCGTTATAGTAATTCATTGCCACTTCCATAGCAACAACAGTATCAGTTCCCAAGAAGTTAATCAAGTGGGCAGCCCCCCCGATACCAGCAGATTCCCAAGAGCTAGCTCCACGGAAACCAAAGTCATGAAGTCCAAAGTTAAGCAATCCACCATCTGAAGTAAGATCAAGATATTCCTTGATATTAACCTTCACTTCACGGGACAAAGCAGCAACTGTAATAGGATACCAAACCTGTGACAAAATAGTTTCAAGGAAATTGGTCAACCAAGCAGTCTTTTCACCGCCAGTATTTTCAATAGTCATAAGCACATTGTTGATAGGAACAACAGTTCCTTCTTCAACTGCCTTGATAACAACAGGCAACTTGCCTTCATAATTGTTAAGAACATATTCCCAACCTTCACGGTTGAAATACTTTTCATCACCAAAATGTGCCTTACACACCTTAGCAGCATTCTCAATCTTCTGACGGGTCACAACAACACCTTCAAGGTGGTTCTTAATAATATACTGAAGTCCAAAGAAAGGAGTTTCAGCAAACTTAGATCCCTTACGGCATTCAAAGTAACTATAAACCTTTTCTGTGCCCTTGGGATATTGATTCCAATGATTCAACTTATAAGAATCCGTAGTCAAACAAATGTTTTTATTCATAATTTTTCTTTCTGTAATGATTTTTATCTGTACCTTAATCTTTACTTTTAATACTTTACCCTAGACTCCACCCGAAGTCAAGGCATTTTTCCATCAAAATTTGGCTTGAAGAACTTTTCCTGAAGTTCCCGGTTGGCTCCAAACTTTTCATTGAACATATCAATCAGAACATGGTGGGTTTCAACAATATCATTTTTAGTCAAATTGTTAATAGATACCCACTTCACTTCTGCAACATCATCTGCACCCTCCGGTTTGCCAAATACATACTTGGCAACAAACAATGCAGTCTTAATCTTATCAATTTCTCCACGGTAACGCCAGTCATTGATAAGTGTAGAACCAAGATAAGTGATATTACCAACTTCTACACCAGCTTCTTCCTGTACTTCCCGTTTAGCATCTTCTTCAAGAGAAACAGAAGCAGGATCACTAAATCCACCAATAAACCGCCACTTCTTTTCTTCTGGTTTACGAGCCAAAAGCAGTTCACCCTTATCATTTACAACAGCAATATCAACAGTCTGAAATGCTGTAGGAAAACGATATGCAGTAGCAGCAATCATACCAGCCCTATAATCTGCAGTGGGAGGATAATTGTTACATACACGACGACGAACTTCTGTACCACTAATAAAAGTGGTTGCTTCTAGCTCACAAGTAGTGTACTTACCAGTATAACACTTCAAGAAACTATCACGGGAACCATATAGTGTAACAGTCTGCATTGGCAACAACTGTTCACCAATCAACTTATCAAGATTCTTGGTCCATGCAGTATCAGAAGGATTATCATTGATATAATGAATCTCTACTGTGGGGAACTTATCAGCAATCATTGTACGTCTTGCACGATAATCAAGAGGATTGTTGAGTGTATTACGGATAGTGCTATTTCCCAAGAACAAAAGCACACGGTCATGTTTATTCAGAACTGAAGTGATTAGGTCAATATGAGCTTCATGGAGTTCATTAACCTGGAAACGACCAACGATTACAGCTACATCAGTAGCCTTTGTAACTTTTTCTTTCATAGTTTTATCTATACCTTTCTATGTTTTTTTGATTTATTGTAGTGAAGACTTATTGAATCTTATCTCCCCTACATTCATAACTATACCTTAGATTTGGAAAACGTCAAGGGTTTTTCAAAAATTATTTCTGTAATGTGCCATCACGATTCCGCTGGTGGTGCCAACATTCAGTGAACGAACGCTTCCAAAAGCTGGAATGGTTACGATAAATTCTGCGTTGTCAAGAATATAATCGCTCAATCCACTCTTTTCTTCGCCAAACACAAACATTGGCTTATCAACACCAGTAAATACCCATTGATTGAAGATAGATACAGTCTTGTCACTATACTTGGGAATATTGTTTTCTACAGCAATTAGTGTATAATTATTATCCTTAATATAAGTAACAAAGTCTTCTTCAGTCTTAATATGTTTTAAGTCAGTATAGTGATGAGTACCAACAGTACCACGACGATCCCATTGCTTGCTACCACCTACATAAAATGCTTCCTTAAAACCAAAGAAATTGGCGTTACGAACAAGAGTAGATAGATTAAAGTCACCATTAACATGCATCATTGCGACACCTGCGTTAATGGAAGTGGACTTACAATAGGACTTAATATCGTCAACTGACGAACTCTTCAAATGATCCAAAACATTCATCTTGAAATCAATTTATCATGATTTTAGAAAAAGTCAATTCTTTTTCTTAAAAGAATTTGAAGTCGTTTGTGGAACTGTTTCGTATTGACCAGATGGAGATACAACGGTTGATTTGGAATTTGCGTAATCCTTTTCTGCTTCTTCAATTACGGCTTTAATAAATTCTGTTAATAGACCACTCCAATTGTTTCTTTCACTATCTTCTACGATTGCCAGCTTTTTCCATCGTGGCAATTCGTTGAATTTGCGTTGATATACTGTCTTATAGAATGATGCAGTCATATAGTATAAATATTAGAATGAAGTGCTCAAACGGCTAGCATAACCCATATTGCTACCTTTATTCATTCTTTTGGATACTTTTTGGTAATTTTCTACGGCTCGTTTTGAAGTGACGACGATACTACCGGCGGTTTTATGACCAAAGTGCATATAACCGTATTTTTTGTTCTTTAACGCAGCCTTGTCACCGCAATTCAAACAGATTTTGTAACCCAATTCAAACCTTTCGGCATGAATTTCATTTCCACATCCACAAGTAATCATTGGATGACAAGACTACGCTAAAATTTTCTAAATGTCAACCTTTTAAAGAGAAATTTCTACGTTGACGCAGGTACCTTCTCCATTGAAGACATACACTTTATCCGAAGTTGCAACTTTAAGTACATCTTTTACAAATTGTTCACGATTGATAGGATATGATGTTATAATACCATAATCATCAAATACTTTGCGTAGTTTATATGCGTGAACATCAATGTTCGATACTTGAATATTAGTTTGTAGGTTCATTGTAATTGCCTTCTAATTTTTGAATTTGTTCTTCAAGTTGTTTAGTGTAATTTTTCAAAGATTCAAGTTCATTTTTGATATTTGTAAATGATCCTTTTTTATTTAGACTTTCAATTTCTTCTGTAAGAACACAAGACAAATGATTAGTACCTGCGAGATAATCACTATCTACATTGTATGTACTTTCATGACAAATAGAACACACCCACTTTTCTTTGTGTTCTTCGTCAAGAATTTGTTTAATTCTGTCAAGAGTTTCAATTACTTCTGAAGTTGAATCCGCATTAAGAATATCATATGCCCAATTTAAAGCATTATCTTCACGATCTTTCAATTCGGGATAAAGTTTAATTAGTTCTTTCTCAATTAGTTCAATATATGGATCTACTTGTTCTGTTTGAATTCTACGTAATGCTTTTGCGTATGTAACTATGATGCTTTCACTTATTTTGTTCATATTATCTTTTTGTTAATTGTTTTAATACTTCTCTTACTGTAAAATAAAATAGAAAAGGAATTAATACGACAAAGAAAATTGTAAGTATTAATAAAATTGCTATTGCGAATAGACTACCTATGATTAGTCCAACTGTCAAATCTATAATTCTCATCACTTTTTTAAAAATCTATTGTAAATCAATTTGCCTAAATTGGCTGCAAATTTACGTGCTTTCTTTTCTGGTAAATCATACAAATGAGCATGAAATACTTCTTCAATCAATACATTTAGTTGTCTACGAGTCATTAATGTTGGATCTACATGAATTTGTGGATTTTTAATGTCAGGATTATCACATAAACCAGAAGCTCTTAACCTATAATGTGGTTTGTTATAATTTACTGTATATTCAACTCCTTCAAAATTCTTAAATTTCATTATTCACCTTTCTTGAAACTAGCTTTCATATCTTTTAGTAAAATGCTAATATCATCAAGACTACGCACACGATCTTTGTACAAAATTTCTGTTTTTACACGTTCATCTTCAATCAACTTAATTAAGTCATTGATCTTCTGCATCGTAACTACAGGCTTAGTGCGTTCAAATTCATTTACATTCATTTAGAAATTCCTTTAATTGTTTTTGGTTTTCTGTATTTAGAATTATAAAGTCAGACCAAGGTTTACCATATCGTAATATTTGCCAACACCATCTTAGTCTTTCTGACCATCCCAAAACTCTACCATTTAATCCTCTTTCAAATAAACTCAAAGATACTTCTTCTTCATCTTTGAACTTCTCTACGAGAAGGCCATGACTAAAACAATCACAAATTAAAAATATTGAATCTTGATCTTTCATACAATTAGTTTACGTTCCAATTTCCAAACATTAGTAATCAAAAATGAACCAGTAGAATACAACAATCTACAGATAAACCTAATAATTTTATTATATGGTTTGATAACTAATTTATAAAGATTAGTAGATTCAAACTCTTTGTTCTTTTTAAGTTCTTCGATGAATTGTCTATCGTTTTCTTTTCTTTTAGAGTTATCAGTGGCATCAAACTTAATTAGTTTAATTTTGTCAATAACTCCGTCAATAAATACAATTTCAAATTCAACCCAATAGTCATATGGTCCATCATTATAATTGCTATAATGATACATGAGTATGGTACTGGTTGTTTTTACATGCGTCCACCAATCTTTGGTTACTTTTACCATTCCATACTTTTCAAAGAATGTTTTACCGTTTGGATCGCCTTCAGTATATTCTCGCTCACATTCATGCAACCATAGTGTGCCATCTTCACGGATTTCATAATGATCCAAAGCATTGTCAAAATCTTTGGTTTGAAATCCATTAGGAATATATCCCTTAGTATCTTCTGGTAAGGGAAGGGGGTATTTACATACTATGTCATCATACATACCCATAAATTAGTTTCCTCCATTCTTGTATTCTTGAACATCATATAGAAAACTACGAAATGCTTGATAGTCTTCAATATCAGCTTGTAATTCTCCTTCAGTCTTAAAATCCTTAATATATTCACAGAGTGAATCAATGTAATATCTTGGAATAGTGATGTTTTTACCATCAAACTTCAAGTCATCGTGTTGAATAATGATTGGGGTGGTTACCTTGTCTTTAATAGTTAGTTCTTTTTCCATATTATTTAATTTTTAACAGTATAGTAATATTTAGTTTGAATGTCAACAGTTTTGTTTTTATATTTATTAATCGGTCAATTATGATCCGAATCTATTCTAAAGATGCTTTAAAAGTCAATTTAGAGGAGGAAAAATCTTGTAGCAAACTTGTTACAAGCGGTTCAATCTATACATTGTATGTTGAATGTTGTGACATCCGTCATAAAGTAAAAAATAGAGTTTTTATCGTTAAAGATAACGGTGTTTGTATAGGATGGGCAGTAATTAAAGAACGTAAATCATCTAGATCTACAAATTTTAAGTTTGAATTTATGGTTTATATAAAAAGAAAGTACCGTAGACAAGGAATTGGTACAAAATTATATAAAAGAGCCAAGAAATTCTTTAAATTAAATGATAAAGAAATTAAAGTTTACATGACCACCAATTATAATTCTGAATTCTTCGACAAAGTTAGGAAGGTTTAACAAAGAATATCTTATGCATACCAGTCATATAAAAGGTATTCAAATCCATATTCAATGACTTACATTCTAACTCTCCAGGCCAGAATCCTGTCCATCTGCTAAATTGTTTATCATGTCCTTCACATTCACAACTTAACTTTTGTCCACCACATTCACTACATCTTTCAATGTCACACTTTTTCTTGTGTATTTTACCCGCAACAACTTTGCAACTAAAACAATTGTCTAGTTCCACTTTCTGACACACTGGAGTTTGTTTCTTTTTCATAATTAACAACAATGTCCTTTCTTGTCATCTGCAATAAAATTATTAAGTTGATAGTTACTGGCACGGATATCTCGTAATCCATATAGTTCTCGGTACATATCGTATACAATATGATCCAAATCTTTTACTGTCATAGGAATGCTTTTGGTCTTGTCTACTTCTTGCATTTTCAAACAATGTTTTTTGATGATAGCGTCAATTTGTTCTTTCATCAATTTTTAGTAGTATTAATGATTTTACCGTCACAATTATAATAGGCTCTATAATAGTTAGTATACACAGTATATACACTATTTGTTGAATTTTCAACTAAACTATAAGTAATATAACGGTTATTAATAGCATGCACCCTACTACAAGGTGGTAATGCCTCCAATGTTCTATTATAACTATATCTTAGGTACATTCCACTAGTACAACCAGTAGACAATAATGCAATAATCAATAAATTCTTCATTCTGTTAGTTCTCGTTCTTCTACTGAATAATTATGACTGTCTTTGTACATATCACGATATTTTTCAGCATTTTCTTTTTTTAGATATACCTTTTCAATTGTTAAATCATTTCCTCTATATGAAGTGATAAGATATACCTTGATCTTTGGTGGTTCTACTGACATAGCAGTCAATAGAATTGCTGCCAGACTACTAACCATAATTTTATTAAAACGGTTCATAATTAGATAACTTCTCTTCACACTTTTCTAGTTTATTTTTATATCTTTGAATAGTAATATGGTCTTCATCCATATGATCATTCGCCTTTACAATTTCTTTTGAAAATCGTTCCACTTCATTGAGTAGAAATTCAATATCCTTCATCAATGATTCGTGAGCAATACTTGGTTCTCCCATCTGTCTTGCTACTTCTAGGATAACTTTTTGACCAGTTACCCATCCTTTTAATCGTCTAACTACATCTTCAGTCTTCATTTGTTCTATAAATTACTTTATCAATGGTAATACCCTTTTTATGGGATTTGGGACCATACATAGCCCCATACTGGTTTTTGTTGTTAATATAAGCCATTAAATCAGTTTTAATGGCATCTGCATCGCCCTCATCAAAATTTGGAGGTAGATTGATTGTTAAATAATATTTTGGTTTATTCATAAAATTACCAATGGTGAATAATGTTTGCGATAATGAAAGCGCATGTAATAAAGTTTACCAGAACAATGATAAACCTCAAGGAAAAACTAGCAAGAGCATAATTTACAGGCAATACAGGCACATCAGGCTTACATTCATCTGTATGACCTACACGATGGTCAATAGTTCTTGCTAATGTTAAGAAAAATTTATTGGTTGTCATCTTTGATATAAGCAAAAAATCCACTAAGTATTAATATCAATCCAATACCACACAATACATAATATAGTGTGTCAGTGTTCATATAATTAGAAATCTTACAATCTGTAGATCACCATCAGCATTCTTGGTTTCAAGAATTACATCTGGATTGGGACGATCACAACTAAGATAAACCTTAGCATTAGGTATATTTAGTTCCTTAATCATCTTCTTTTCCACTGCGTTTTTAACCCATTCAATAATTTCTGATGTTTTTACAATAGTCATATAATTTAATTTCCCATCCAATTTTCAGCTTTTTCAGGTTTGCTCGGTGTCAATATTCCAACATATTTAACATTTGTCAAGTCCATTGAATATTTAATCAAACTCCAATTCCACAATGATGGAAGATCGTGTTCATGTCCTTCTTCCCATTCAATATCCAATACAATTCTAGCAGTTTTTTTATTCATAACTTTCACGGTCAATATTAATTACATAAGGGAAACGGGGAATTTCATCATCTGGTGTAAGATTGAAATACTTTACAGTAGCACTCTTTCCAATAAGTTTATTCTTGTTCTTCAAAAGTTCCTTCAAATATTCTCGGTTACCCTTAATATTACTATGGAATTCAATTCCCTTATGATTCTTGAATACCATATTTCCAGCCATACCACTCTTGTTACCTACACCTTCAACAATATCAAGAATCTTGAATTCACGGTCTTGAAATTCTTTGCGTTTAAGCAGATGCTTGCTACGCTTGTTTTCATAAGGTCCATCGGTACGAACCATTTGACCTTCATATCCTTCATCAATATACTTTTCATATAGTTGATTCAAATGTGTAATCGTGTCCACAAGGTGAGTCGGAACACGACGAACCACATTGTTATTAACAAGATAAGTAGTAATGTCAGCATTACGATCACTAAAAGTCTTCTGTACAATCCAGTCATATACC
>Ga0315902_10012819_pt1 | contig 10884 bp, 12 predicted proteins | sample LakEriMetagenome_9_FD_203523 | JGI IMG/M metagenome (GOLD analysis project Ga0315902, IMG submission 203523) | Freshwater fungal communities from buoy surface, Lake Erie, Ohio, United States - Buoy 12 MA117 | ecosystem: Environmental > Aquatic > Freshwater > Lake > Lake biofilm | place: USA...
AAGCATCAAATCATCTGACCAATTATTCTGCAAAAACACAGAATCAACAAAGCCGTTATTATTTTGATTCGCCAAGGAAAAGATGCGAGTTAAATTTTTAACACCTTTATCGCTCTTCGCAAAGACAATAATCTTATGTTCGGAAGACTTTTTATCTTCATCTGCAACAGAGTTACAACAAGACATTCTCAAACCAAAAACTAATTGAATATCGTGTTCTTTGCATTTTTGATGAGCATCCAAAAAGCCAATCATTGAATCTTCAACTAAGAAGATTTCAGATAGGTTGTTTTCTTTAGCAATCGAGATGATGCTATCAGAACCGCCTTCTTTGGTTTCTTTTGGATCGTCTAGTGTTAGTATTGATTTACCAATACTGTATGTGCTCTTGAAGAGTGGAATCATGCTTTAGTATAGCATGATACGTTTTACCTGTCAATTCCTTTATTGAAAGCGGGACAACCTTGGTACCACATTGTTTGATAAAGATATTTATCTTCGGGATATTTTTTAACGTATTCATCGAAGTCTTCCAAGAAACATGAAGTGACCATTGTTCCTTTCATGTCGCAAATCTTATAATAGTAGAAATCAAATTTATATGGGCAATGCCATTTAATTGTGCCGTCTTTCTTTAATTCTCCCTTTTTAGAGGCTCGCCCACACTGTAATGGGCCGCTAAATGAATCGTCTTTGGGATAATCTTGTCTGGCTGCTAAATTAGAAAATGCTGTTTGAATATCAAAACTGTCCAAGTATTTTTGGATTTCAGTTAGCTCAGATTGAAAACCATCCAATTCTTCTTCTGTTAATGCTGGCATTTTCACGACGCCTTTTTCATTTGGCAAGAATTTTAAAAATAGGAATTCAGAACAGCGATTGCTATAGTCTGGAAATTTCTTTTTAACAGCAAGAGAATACATCAAGTCCTGCAAATTGTTCTCAAGGTCTTTGCCCTTGAATACTTCTTTGCTGCTTTTAAAGTCGCGGATAATAGCTAATCCTTGTTTCTTATAAAGAAAAAGTTTATCAATAAAGCCTTTGATTCTGTAGTCGAACTTGCCTTCTTTAACATCAATTTCAAAATCTTGCTCACTCAAGGCTTGTGAAGGTTTACCGCTTTCTGTTCCAAAGAAATCATACTGAAGACCAGCAAGTGTCATGTCACAAATCTGCTTGATATTGTCTTCGTCATTAACGCCTTCTTTTTTCGCATGTTTGCGAATGAGTCTTTCGATAGCTTTGCTCGCAAAAACATCTCTTTTTTTAATAATAATTGAGAAATGTTTCTTGTGCCTGTTTTCTCCCAAACATTCAAAAACTAAATGGCATATAGAACCACGACGAGCGCCGTCATTGCTTTTATCAGGCAATTTTAAATGATATGAGCACCAATATTTCCAACTGCAAGATTGGGCAGTTTTAATTCGGCTTGCTGATAATGATGTGCGGTTTTTAGATTCCAAAGTTTTGTAGTTTTTTAAAAAATTTCTCTAATTTCTTTTCTTGAAAAGAAGTACGATTGGCAGAGCAGAAATCTTTATAATCAGTTAATTTAGTTTCTTGAGAAACATTTGACTCTTGATACCAGTCCTTGAATGACATTTCTTTCTGCCTCATATCGCCAAAATCATTTGCTAAAGGCAGTTGAACTGATAATTGCTCAAAGTCAAAAAACTGACTGAGTTTCATATAGTTTTTCATAGCAGAGATTTTACCATGATTCTTTTGCTTCTCATTATCGTTATTTGTGGCGATAATGATCTTGCGCAGGTCTTTAGAGCAAAGATAGTTCAGGAGCGCTGGAGAGCAGTCTAGGCCAAAAGTAACAAGGTTGTTGGCGTAACCCTCATCTGTCAATGCCAAGCTGTCTCCAATACTTTCAACCAATATCACTTCCTTCTTCTCGTCAATGAGAGAGTCAACCGTCTGCTCTCTAGGCACAAATGCTGGATAAACCCATTTTGTTTTTATGCCAATATGTTTCCATTTGGGAGCTTCATTATTATCATTAATTTTTCTACCGCTGAATCCAAAGATTTCCCCATTAGAATCATAAATCGGAAACACTATTCTTTGATACATCTGGCCATTACCAGCCAATCCGCATTGATAGAGTTTCTGGGTTTCTTCGCTAATTCCGCGCTTCTTATAAAAGGAAAAGTTCGGGAAAAGCCTATTTAAACATTCTTTGGGATAAATTTTGTCCATTTCTATTTTTTCTTTAGCTATGTAGTGAGTTTGGGCGTCTTGGTTATAACTAACATACTCCTTGATGATTTTTGGGTCTTTAGTTTGCAGAGTTAATTCAACTAGCTTAACAAGAGGCATCGAAGCATTGCCTTGAACGTAGTCTTGCCATACTCCACTATTCTTATACACTTTAATCGCTGTTGGATTATCGCCACCACGATATAAAGCTTTTGTTCTCCAATGATTGCCAAAGTCTTTTAGAAAGTATCCAAGCTTTTCAAGAGAGCCTTTTATTTGATCAGAGTTCATCAAAATCAGGAGCAGTGTTTCTTCCGTTTTCTTCGGCACCTTCACCAATATCATTAAATTCAACAATATCTCGAAGATCGCCTTTTTCTGTGATATTAAAATTCTTAAATTCCAAATTAATGAAATTCTTACGAAGCGTATCTCCCACGCGCACTGCTTCTACCGCACCAGCAATATCTTTGCCCAAGTGTCGAGCTTTTACATTGATTAATTTGTGAGTGCCAAATCTAACTCCTTCATTCAAGATTTCATCTGTTGTCTTGTTTCTTAGAATAAACATGTGAGAACAAAACTGAGTAATTCGGTCGGATAGAGAAACAATGCTTTCGTCATCAACCACATTTTGAGAATTACGATTATTTGTAATACCAGAGCGGTTTGACTGTACAGAAGTAATCATTGGAATAATGGGCAATCTATCATACAAGATTTCTTTCTGAACGCATCGTTTAAATTTATCAACCATTTCGCCAACCATTTGCCATTCTGTTTTATTTGCGCCTGCATTATCAGATGTTGTTTTGATATAGTCAAAACTAAAAATCATTTTATTGCCACGGCCAACTTTTGAATAATAAAATCTCTTTAATGTATTGATCATAGAATCAACATCTAGACCACCAACATTATAATAATAAAATTGCAGCTTCTTAACTTTAGCCCAAATATTTCGAACCTTATCAACTGTTTCTTTGCCCGCACGCAACCATTGGCCGCTTTCAATCAAGTGCATTGGAACGCCACTGAGGGCAGAGCATTGGCGCATGATTAGCTCTTCCTTGCTCATTTCGCCGTTATCAAAATGCAATACTGGAACATTGTATTTCATACTAACCTTAGTTGAGTAATCCATGCAGAACTGAGTCTTGCCAACACCAGATCGAGCAACAATAACTGTAATATTTCCTGGCCGCAGAAGAGAGCCATAAATACTGTTAATCTTTTCATGCGGACCCATCATGCCAAACTCGCTCACAGGATTTGCGCCTCTATCTTCAATCATCATCTCCATTTCATCGTAGATGTTTTCTGGAGAATCGTTGCCAACTTCGTACTGATTGATTCGGCTGTTGTATTCTTTATCAGCAACAGAAATGATTTCTGAATAAGAACTCTCTGCTGGAAGAGTTTTCATCTTTTTCGCAATATTTTGGGACGATTCATAAATCTCCCTGCGAATAGTATATTTTTTTAATTCTTTGGCTGTTTTAATGAGACTGCCATCGGCCACCTTTCTCATTCCAAGACTCTTGACGTATTCTGCCACATTTACCACATCGTCAAAAGAAATGCCAAGATTCTGAACTCGCTGCGCAATGATTACATCATCAATTTCTTCATGAGCTTCAAGAGCTTGTCTAACAATTGTAAAGATAGTTTTATTTAAACTATTGTCTTCACTAAAGAAGTCTTTTTCATTAATAAATGCTGAAATTTCAAAGTAATTTTCTGGCTTCTTAATTAAAGCTGCCAGCAATTGTTTTTCAAGTTCGTAAGAGTAGATCATGCTACTATTACGATAGCATGGAATCAATCTTCGTCAAGTTCATCATCATCAATTTCATTCGGGCCACTTATATCATAAGCGGATTCAGCTTCATCCGTATTTTGAAGATATTTTTCCAAAGCTTTTCTCATGCCAAATTCTACAATTTGAGAATCATATTTGCAATAAATAACTGGAGTTCCATCTTCTGAAACATAAGCTAGTAAAACACCTTTGTACTTATCTGCATTGCCGCTTAGCTCATAGATTTGTTCGATAAAGTTTGTTGGCATTTCAAACTGAGGAATTTCTTGAATTTTTTTCTTGAGCATATCTTATTTTACAGATAAATTTCGTGCGATTCAAAAAAATCTTTATTCAACTCTGAGGCGTCATAAATTTCAATTAGTTTGATGCCGTTCATTTCGCAAAATTCTAATTTTTTACTATCTCTCTTGAGTTGTTGCAAGAATTTGCTTCTGGTTCCATGAAAGAATGGAACAAATTTTGTATGTTGTTTTCCTTGGACTTCAATTGCTACTTTTTTATTGGCATTATAAAAGTCAAATGTCATTCTAGTATCAACTAAGCGCAATTCTTCAAATACAAAATCTCCTTCCCAAAATGGTTTAAGAAATTTTTTTACTTCATCTTGAAATTTACTGCGCGTTTTTTTACGCCAATTAATCAAGTATTTTGAAGCATTCTTTAAAAGTTTTTCTTTTCCATATAGAGTTTTAAACTTCATTGGAAATCATTTTGCGAAAATATTCAATTAAAAATGAGAGAAGCTTTTCGTCATCTTCGATTGTCTTAAAGAGCGCGGCTTCGCCGTGAATCTTTTCTGGAAAGAGAAGTCCATTTTCTCTCAAAAGCTGAATAAAGTCTTCGCTAGGAGTGAACCAAGCACCCCCCTTATTAACAAGTTCCCAAGCAAGAAGCAGGTCAACAATCTCCTTTTCAATCCAGATTGATTTGCCGCCAGTTCTGCCATATCTGATGGGATATGGAATGGTTAGGTTAGTTTTCTCATTTGGAGACTTTTTGACTGTAACTTTCGCCCAATGTCCAATTGGCGGATTCTTTTCTAGATCAATGCTTTTATCAGAAGCGTTTTTAAGAATCAAGTCGCCTTTAAAGCGGGGTTCAAATTCTAGAATCCAGTTAGCAAAGTGAAGCAGTGCATTGCCACCAGTGGCAGATGTTTGGCGAATAGGAGCCTTAGAATAAGGGTCTAGCTTAATATCTGCTCTGACCTGCGAAATGAAGATTGCCATGTGTCCACGCTTTGCAAGAGCAATGGAAAGCTTTTTCATAAACGTTGCAGCAATAACAGCACCACCAGCAACTTTTGCGCTTTCTTCAAAAGATTTGTCCATATCATTTTTTGCAATTAGCCCATCAACGGCATCAAGCAAAAAGCAAAACTTAATCTTTTCTTCGTTTTTAGAAATCAGTTGGCGCATTGCGTCAACTACAGTTTCATAAATATTGCTTTCAAATACAAAGCAAGTGCCTTCTGTCCACTCTTCCGCAGAGAAGACAAACTTGATTCCAGAACGTTTTTGCATTTCTGGAGAAAGGCGACCCTCGGCCTTGATATAAAAACCTTTAGAGTTTGGAATTTCAATTAAGAAATTCTTCATAACTTCTAGAGCTTCACTAGTTTTTCCGCCTTCATTCATGCCTACAAATCTATGTAGGCCAGGGCCAAAACCTCCGCCCAATTGAAGATCAAGCTGCAATGATCCACTTGAAACCTTGTAATCGACTGTCTCTTCAAAATTATAGTGATCTTCCGAATTTTGCTTGAGGAAAGAGTCAAGGATTTCGCTTGAAGTGATTTTCTTATCTTCTGTTTCTTTAGTCTTTTTCATTTAAAAAATCTCTAATTGTTTTGGGTTTGCGGACTGCGATTTCTCGTTTTTGAGAAGGATCGTCTCTAAGAATGGTTTCTGGTTCTCTATTTATACGAGAGCCAGAACTATAAATTTTGAACCTTTTATCTAAATCTTGAAGGATTTTGGGCGCGAATAAAATAGCCAAACTCTCCCCTTTTAATGGAAAGCTGGTATCTCTTAGAAACTCCAAACTGTATCTTTCGGCCAAACGCCCCAATAAAACATACTCTCTTTGCCAAAATTCTCGCTTTGATTTAGCTGGAACTTCAACAAATTTGGCTACTATTAGTTTTTTATTTGGCTGTTTTAGTTTGGCCATTAATCAATGTACGGCCAATTTAGATCAACTGCAACCATTTTTTTCACAAGATTTTCGAAAGATGTTTCTGGAGTCCAACCAAGCTCTTGTCTTGCTGGAGTTGAATCGCCCCAAAGCAGGTCAACTTCCGCTAGACGATAGAAAGCTGAATTAATAATCAACAAATCCTTGCCAGTTTCTTTATCTACAAAGCGTTCAGTTAAGCCTTCTCCAACCCAATCGCCTTCAATATCGGCATGTTTGAAAGCGAGTTCAACAAATTCGCGAACCGAATGAGTTTCATTTGCTGAAAGAACATAATCTTTTGGACGGTCTTGATTCAGCATCATCCAAACGCCGCGAACAAAATCTTGAGCGTCACTCCAATCTCTTTTAGCATCAACGTTGCCAAGCTCCATTGGAGAGAAAGATTCTTTGTTTCTTTTGGCATTATAGATTCTTGCCACATTTTTAGTGATTTTACGAGTTACAAACTCTTCACCGCGACGAACACCTTCATGATTAAACAGGATGCCTTGAACAGCGTAAGTGCCGTAAGACTCGCGATATACCTTAACAAGGTGGTGTGCAGCACACTTAGATGCCCCATAAGGCGATCTTGGCCTGAATGGATGATTAATATCTTGTGGAGAATAGGCTACGTCTCCAAATTGTTCGCTGCTGCCAGCATTATAAAATCTGGTATGTGGGGAGAGATTTCTAATACCCTCCAAGCAATAAAGAACGCCCATGCAGTTTGTTTGCATGTGATTTATTGGCATTTTCCAGCTATTACCAACAAAAGAATTAGCGGCAAAATTAATAAAGTAATCTGGCTTAATTTCTCTGATTGCTTGATTGATGCTTTCTGGATCAGTAAGGTCTAATTCGCAGAGTTTGAATCTTTCGTGATTTTTTAAATGTTCGATATTTTGGTGATTTGGAACGCTTAAACGGCGACATGCTCCATAAACAAAGTTATTGGGGTCTTTTAGCAAGTAGTCTGCCATTAAAGAACCGTCTTGACCAGTGATACCTGTAATGATAATTGTTTTCATGATTTATAAAATATAATCTGTGCATACTCCATAACAGTTGTAATTTTTATTTCTCCATTCTGGAGAAGTATCAACTATAATTGATTTTGAAGTAATATTTTTATTTGGGAATGTCCAAATAAATCCACTTGATGTTAAAGTAAAATTATCTGTTTGATGCCAAAAACAATTAATTTTCTTATCTAACATCAAGTTTAATGCATCTAAATTTTTAGCGTGGCACCATAATCCGCTTTGTTTCAAAAATGCAAAATCAACTTCATATTGAGCAAAATCATGACCTAAATAAAATTTTTTATGTGTATGCCAAACATCAATTTCACAATCTATTTTTGAATATAGAAGTTCTTGTATGTTGTAAGGGTCGTTTTCCGCATCGGATGGTCCATTTACATTACCTCTGTGAGAAATCAATTTCATCGTTTGAAGTCGCAAATATCAGAACCTAAAAAACCTACTCTTTGAATCCATTCAAGATGTAAATTATGAAAACTTAATAGCGAATACATGAGAATATCTTCGGGGTTTCCCCAAATATCAGAGTGAAAAATAGAGGGCTGTTTAAGAATAGATGCACTATATTTATCCATACTGTCAGAATCTCCCATTCCAAATTGGTCGTCAATTTTTGAATCTGGATACGGTTTTGAGCAAAAAATAGTATTAGGCTTTATTTTTAAGTCCGCGAAAGCTGATAGATTATTATACTCATAGTCTGGTCGAGTCCTAATTACAAGATCGTACCTTTGTTTTTGAAGAAATTCTTGATATTTTTTTAATTTATTTGCTTCATGAACCAATAAAAACATCTTGGAAGAATTAACTACATTGCCGCCAATACCTCTGAAATCCCAATTATAATTTTTATCTGTAAAGTCTTTATAATTAATTGGAGAGTAGTCAGAACTATGAAAATCATAGTCTAAAAGCTTTACAAAATTTGTTTCATAATGATTCTTTACCTCTTCAAGGTTAACGATATTTTTTGCGGTTTCTGCATTCGAAATGCCATGAGCATGTGACCAACTTTGCAAAGTATTTTGCTTATCCCATGTGGCCACAAATACATCAACATCACCGATTGATTGAAGTTGTTTTTTAAACCATTCAAAATTATCTTTTAATTTGTGAAAATATCTTAAATGGCCAGAGATGCAAATAGCTATTTTCATGAATAAAAATTTTTAGATTTATAAAGAACCTTGTAATGCGTTTCATCCATCTTCGACATTGCTGTTTCTTGATCTACGGTACAAGAAATCATTTCAAAAGACCCTAAAGACTTCATCAAACACGCCATATTTACTCCAAATTTTTGAGATTGAAAATCTCTAAGATAATCGTTATAACTTCTAGTCCACGAAACAAAATATGGAGACATATAAGATATACATTGCAATCTATAAATTATTTCTTGCGGCGGAATGTGTTGCATGACAACCGATTCGTACACAAGATCAAATTTTTCTAATTTTAATTTTTCCCAATCTGAATGCAAATTAATTAAGTTTGGTTGAGCTTGTGATAGATTTTTAACCATTTCTGGCAAGTCGAACCCATAATAATTTTTAAAAATACTTTGTAAATATTTGGAATTCCTCCCCATACCTGAACCAAAGTCTAATACCTTATTCATTGAAGTGTTTGACTCGATTACAGTCAACATTTGTGGATGAATCTCAGTATGTTCTGTATATTCTTTTTTTTGCTCATCCCAAGAGCTATGTAAATCTTTACATAAGACATCTTTATCAGATGAATTAATAAAATTTTTCCAATAATCAGTTTGATAAAATAAATTCATGTTTAAAGTTGTTTGAGATAAAAATTTAAATCTTCTGGCGTGCCAAGACCAAACATTTTTTCAATATTAAATGTTTTTACCTTTAATCCGTGTTCAATCGCCTGATTAAAAACTGGACAAACATAAAATTCATTATTTGATCTAATGTTTTTTTCAATCATCATTTCTGCAAAACGAACATAATCTCTGCCTCTTTTCCAGTAATAAATACCTACTGTAGCAATATCTGAAATTGGATTTTTTTCTGCCACTTCTGTAACATAACCATATTCATCAATTTTTGCATAAGACCATTTTGGATGATTCGATTTAAATGTTAAAATACCAGCGTCAACATTCTGCTCTTGCATTTTATACATGAACTCGCTAGGATTCCAATCCACAAATTGATCTGAATTTGCAATAATTAATGGATTGTCGTTATTGATTAATTCTTTTGCTAGAAGCGTAGTGCAAGCTGCTCCTTCAGTTACCCCGTCAACATCAATAATAGAACATTCTGGAGAAATTAAATTAAGTAAAGAATCTAGATTATATTTGATTCGATGTTGTTTTTGGGTTATAAAGATGTGTTTTGAGTCAAAATTCAAATTATTAACAACAACTTGAATCATCGGCTTCCCGTTAACTTCAATTAGTGGTTTTGGGAATGTATATCCAGCTTTTTCAAAGCGACTTCCAGCCCCAGCCATGGGGATTAGAATATTCATGCTTTTATCTTGCCATTTAGTTTTCATTGTCTGTTGATTATTCAAATAAGATTGTATTTTTTCAAAATTAATTTCTTGTGGATTTTTTACTCTTAATACTTTGCAGTTAGAGCGCTGAGCAGCAAGTAAACCATGAGGAGAATCCTCGACAATTAAACAATCTTCTGGATTTAAAGAAAATAATGACATTGCCTTCCAATAAATTTCAGGATGAGGTTTTGAATTTTTCACATCTTCGTTTGATAAAATCAAATCAAAATATTTTACTATGCCTATATTTGCAAGCATATTGATAACAGATTTTCGAATCGAGTTGGAACAGCAAGCAATTTTAATATTTAATTTTGAAAGCTCTTCAAATACATGCATTAAATTCACATCATATTTTAGATCATTTATTTTTTCTAATGTAATTTGTTGCTTTAAATTCCAAACTTGTTTATGGTAACTTTCTGGAAGATTTTTTAGCTTAGTTAAGAGATGAAGCTTTTCATTTGTTTTTAAACCGTCAAAGATGCCCAAGTGTTCGTTTTCAGAAATCACATATTTCTTATCAATTTTTGATAGAGCTTCATTTAAAGCTTTATAATGAATCTCTTTAGCTGAGACTAAAACTCCGTCTAAATCAAATAAAATAGCTTTCATAGCTTTAATTTGTGTTTGATATAAGCGTACTCAAAATCTTCATGCTTCATGTGAATAACATGAGCAGGGTCTTGACCACCTCCCTCAATATACCAATGTTCATGCCAGAATTCGTGGTTTCTCTTTAACCGAGAGCTTAAATCCACATAGCCAAAATGAACAACAAATGGAGAAACGCCAAGCTCTAAAGATTGTAAATCTGTTGTTGTTCCAATGGTCGAAACGAATTGACCATCAAAATTAACTAAGTCACAACCGTCACTCATTTTGGTATTGATTGTGCCGTCTGGTTTTCTGGCAGCAATGCTTGGAGCGCGATAAGCTTGACCCTTGTGGAAGTATTGCTTATTAGTAATTGAAGCAAAATGTTCCCAATCTTTATAAAGATTCACTGATGCAACCGCTGCGCACTGAACTGGACTTAGTGCAATTTGCATTGCTAAGTTTTCCCATAATGGTTTTTGCCACAGTGGAATGTAT
>Ga0315902_10012823_pt1 | contig 10882 bp, 7 predicted proteins | sample LakEriMetagenome_9_FD_203523 | JGI IMG/M metagenome (GOLD analysis project Ga0315902, IMG submission 203523) | Freshwater fungal communities from buoy surface, Lake Erie, Ohio, United States - Buoy 12 MA117 | ecosystem: Environmental > Aquatic > Freshwater > Lake > Lake biofilm | place: USA...
AGCGAAACCACTTCGAAGCGTGTCGCAGGGTCACCAGGACCCCCAGGGCGGCGATCACCAACGGACCAATCGCGAAGATCGCTCGGGGGCGCACCACCAGCACGGCTGCCAGAATGCCCAACCCCCAAAGAATCGGTGGGCCACTGGTGGTTCTCGCCAATCGTTTCAGTTGCGGCAGGGCCATCCAGAGCGCAGCGCATAGCACCGCCACCTTGGCCATCGATCCACTGACCCAAGTCGCCCCACCTGAAGCCTCCTGAGGAGCGAAATGCAGAACCGCAGCACCGCTAGCCAGCACCACAGCCATCACCATGGCAGCACGCTGCTGCCACACCGTCACTTCATCCTGCACCGGCCGATTATCGAATGCCACCAATCCCCTGCCCCCAGTTCGCTATCGGGTACTCTTCAATCACTATACGATTGCAGATCGTTCAATCGCATCCCATCCATTGCAGCCACTGCTGAAGAGCCTCCCAAACCGGCGCGTCGGAAAGATTCTCCTTGGGCACCTCAGTCGCCACATGGGTCGCATCCAACCCCGCTGCCCCCCAAAGCTCGACCAGCTTCGGAAACTCGGGCCGATCACCAATCAGATAGAATCGATGCAGCGTCAAAGGTTCGGAAGCAATCTCCGCCATCATCGGCGGCAACCGGCTCTGCACTCCCCAGTACCCTCCGACTCGCTGCCGCTGCTGCACGGCGATCAGGGACGCCAGCGACCCGCCACTGCCTACCCCGCCGATCACCGTGCGACGCCGATCGATGGGGTGTTTTTGCAGCAGTTGCGTCAGCGTTCGATCGACCGCCTCCAAATCGTCCGGCGTCCACTGCTTGGCATCGCTGGATCCGACGACCGCGACAATCCATCCTTGCTGGCGACTGAACCGCTCCCACCGATCGACCCAGGCCTTGCGATCCGGTTCCCCAGGTTCAGGAATCACCAAAACAAGTCCTTGCGTACCGTCGGCAGCATAGGTGTTGGGCTGATAATAAAACGCCTTGTTTGGGAGATCTCCCAGCGTGATCGTTTCGACCGCTCCGGTCGAATTGGGATCCTTTGGATTCGCCTGAAGTTCGGGATACTTCAGCTTCCTCGCTTCCATCAGGTTGATCGCCTGAATCGAGACATCGGGCATCGCCGTCCCATCCAGCAGCCACGCCATGGCGATCGGCTCCCCCAGCTCACGGAAGAGAATCGATTCCCGCCACCGTTCCCAGGAGTCCACGGGGGCTCCACTGACCTGCGTGATGGTGCCGCCCACCTTCAGTCCCGCCTGGTCGGCTGGCGAACCAGGGACCACTGCATCGATCTTCATCCCCTTGGGATCCTCGATGGGGTGGAGGATCAAACCAAGGAAGGGCTCGCGGTAGGGAGGAATCTTCGCGGCAAGTTCCGCCTTCAGTTCGACTCGTTCCCCATCGCGCCGCACTGCGATGGCAACCGTATCCCCTGCGTCCAGGGATCCCATGGCGTGCTGCATTTGGTTCCAACGCGTGATCGGCTTTTGATTGACTTCCACGATTTCGTCCCCTGCCTTCAGACCGGCAGCGATCGCGGGAGATCCCGGTGCCACTCCCGCCACTACCACCGGCCCGGTGAATGGATCATCGCTCTTGGGGCGAATCCCCAGCTTGCCTGGCAGGATCGTGGTACCTGCCTGAACCACAGGCAGCTTGGCCAGCACTTGATCGATCGGAATCGCAAAGCCAATTCCCGAATCGTACCACTGCGCCGTCTCACCTTCGGTGGCGATCCCGGGGCGGATAGGTGTCAAAACGCCAAGCACGCGCCCGTCTAGATCGATCAGCGGTCCGCCGTAATTGGTAGGTGAGATCTTGGCGTCGCACTGGATCGCTTTCTCATAGACTCTTCCTTTGGCGCTCAGGATCCCTGCCGAGACACTGCAGCGATCGGATGCAAAGGTTTTCCCGAGCGCGATCACCGTCTGCCCGACTCGCGCCGCACCAACATCCCCGGGAGTCACCGCCGTCAGTGGCTGTGGTGGCTCGATTTTCAGGTAAATCAATTCGCGATGCACATCTTCCACCCGCTTTTGCACCGCCAGCCGCGTGCCGTCGGCGGTGATCACCGAGATCGCGCCGGCGGTAGCCGGCGCGCTGAAGCGACTGGCTACCAGCCAACCATCCGAAGAGAGGACCGTGGCGGTGGTCAGCGCCGATGTAGCCCCCGTCTCATCTCCCTCCAGGCCTGTGCTTCCTGCAAAAACTTCCACACGCAGCACCGATGGACAGGTCTGTTCCACTGCCTTTGCGACCGCTTGCTGCAACGCCTGCGATCCCGCATCCTGCGCCCAGGTTGCCATAGGAAGCCCAGCGACAAACCATAGCAAGTGCAACAGTTTGGCAACGGCCCAGACAACCCCGCGAAGGGGATGCGGCGCAAGTGAAGGCATTGAGCGGAAGAATGTCTCCATCAAAATCGATCCTCTCCTTGCGGCAGTTTTAGGGCTGAATCTTCATCGAGAGGATCTGCCCATCGCGCTGAACCACCATCTGAAAACCATCCGCTGATTCCAACGACGCCAAAATTTTCCGCAGCGTAGCCTGACCGTCGATCCTCTGGTCGTTGACTGACAGGATCAGGTCGTCGGCCATCAGCCCCGCCTTGGCCGCCAGGGAATCAACCGCCACCTGATCGATGTAGGCCGGTGTTCTCGCCAGGATGTCCGGCACCATCGCCATTCCCAGCCGCTCCAATCGGTGTGGATCTTTCGCTGTTGGCATCTCCGCCGGCATCGTTCCCGTTTTGCCTTCCAGGATATTCGTCACCGCCTGGGAGACGACTTGGCGCGGCAGCGCGTAGTTGATCCAGGTCTGCGATCGTTCATCCCTCAATTCCTTCCCCAGCATCCCCAAGAGTTCGCCTTGCGCGTCGATGGCCGCCCCTCCGGTGGCTCCTGGATTGTTGGTCATCGTGTCGAGGATAAGAATGTCGCCTCGGTAGGCGGTAGAGAATTTTCCCCTTTTGGCTTCCATGGGGGCCTTCGCCATCAACACGCCGCGCTGGATGCTGCACCACTCTTTCCCCTGAGCGATCCCGAACAGATTGCTCACCGCGAAGACTCGCATTCCTGGCGCCACCGCGAAATCATTTTCCAGCGAGAAAAAAGGTAAGCCTTCCGAATCGATCTTCAGCACAGCGATTTCGGAAACCGGATCGGTTCCTACCAAAGTTGCTGGCCATTTCTTACCATCCCACGTCACCACCTGCGTCGACTCGACATCCAGCACACTGCTCCACGAGGTCGCTACATGGCCGCTGGCCGAGATGAGAAAACCTGACTGATAGCCTTCGATCCCTCGAACGCCCCCGGCGCCGTAAAGCTTGACCATCTTGGGCTGCACCAGTGCATTCCATGCGGCCATGGAGCCTTCGGAAAAGCTGCCGAGTGATTCTTCGTTCTGGGCTGGCGCGACATCCTCGCGAGGCGCCCACGGGAGCGGCGGCCCAGCCGTCAAGCAGCTTGCCAGCATCAGCACTCCAGCCACTGCTCTCCATGCCTTCGGCCTCGCGAATCCGTCGATCTTTCTCCAGACCCAAATCATGGCCTTCCCCCTTCCTGATCGGGCTGATTGCCGGCAGGCATCGCTTCCTGCGCCGGTTCCGATTCGTTGGGGGATGCTGGGTTTCGCTCCACAGCCTCCCGCGATTGGATCTGTAGTTCCCAAGCTAGGTCGGTTCCGTAGATCAGGCGCACTCGAGCCGGCAATGGAAGGTTTCCATCTCCCTTCGCTTCGTCTGAGGGCGACGCGAAATAGATCTCAGCGGGATCCTCATCGGGAGCGGTGTGCAGTTCGATGAGCGCGATCGCACCTGGCGTGCTCGATTGTTCCGTGTGGAGATAAACCCGCGCTTCGATCGACCCGACCGCCCAGTGGACTTCATCGTAGAGGAGCGGCTGCTGGGGTAGAGGAGCCCTTCCCCAATAGACTACCTCGCCGGCCGATTCGGGACCGCTCCGATGCCATCGCTCCCAAAGCCAAATGCCCACCCCCAGGGCGGCTGTCTGCTGAGTGGAAACAAGGTCGGCCCACTGGGAATCTTTTTCGATCGCTACCACCGTTTCACCCGCCTGCATCCGGATCGCGGCCCCGTCCAATTCGATCGAAGCTTCACCGTCATCCCCTGCCGTTTTCCCCTTCCAAAGACCATCCTTCTGTCCGATCCAAGCCATCGGCCGCGCGGCCAGGATTCGATCCAGTTCCTTGCGATTAAAAAATCCGTTGATGAAACCTTCGCGCTGTTGGTATCTGGGGTCATCGGCCAGTCCCTTGCCCGCCCCCTCCGTCTCCTTGCGATCCTTTTTCGATGAATCTTCTGCATCACCGGGTTTGGGCAACTCTTTTCCATCCGGCACCGATTCCTCTGGCTTGCCCTCTGGAGATTCGGGTTTCGATTCCTTGACCACCTCCCAAAGTTCTTCTTCGCTATGGAGCGGCATCAGTCGCACCCAGACCGATTCCTCGCTGCCATCTTCATGACGCACCGAGATAGGAATTCGCCAGCCAGCCGGGAAAATACCGACTACGTTTTTTAGCTCATTGGCCGTGGTGATGTCTCGGCCTGCGATGTTGAGCACCTTGTCGTCGTAACGGATGCCGCGTCGGTAGGCATCGGAGTTCGAAAGGATATTGGTGACGATGGCCGCTCCTTCATCGGTAACCACCGTGAAGCCGAGGGTGGCATGGTCGACAAGCCGCCCGGCCTTCAAAGATCCCAGAAAGTAACCGACCTGATTGCTGGAGATCGCGTACCCGACCCCCACATTGACTCGCCCGCGCTTTTCGAACGAACAGCGACCGTTGATGCCAATCAGTTCCCCTCTGGCGTTGAACAGCGGACCACCTGAGTTGCCTGGGTTGATCGATGCATCGGTCTGAATGCAGTCGGTGTACTCCAGAATCGTCCCGGCGGGGTACTGATAGCGGCGCACCCCGCTGACCACGCCGTAGGTGACCGTCGGCTGAAGATTGGTTGCCAGAACAAACGGGTTGCCGATAGCGAAACATCCATCTCCGGGCTGCACCGAATCGCTGTCGGCGATGGTGGCAGGGACAAAGTCATTCCCCTCGATTTGGATCACCGCCACATCACCCGTGGGGTCGACACCGACGATCACCGCATCATGCACCGTTCCGTCCGACAGACCCGCTCGCATCCGAGTTCCGAACGGGCTGGTCACGTGAAAGTTGGTGACGATGTAGCCGTCCGACGAAACCAAAACACCGCTGCCTCCCCCCTGCCCGCTCATTCCGAAAATCGCCACCGCGCTTCGGCTCGCTCGTTCCACCGCTTCGATTCGCGCCGCTTCCAGTTGCTGCACCTGCTGGTCGACGGCCGGAGCGATCTGCTGTGCCAGCAGATTGCCAGAGGTCAGCGGCGCCATCCACAGCAACAGCATCCAGACGGGAAGGAACAAATCTTTGAAGCGGAACCATGCTTTTAGACGGCCGGTCCATCCGGGACGATGAAGATCAGGCATGGCAGGTTTTCTCAGGTGGCAATCCGTCCTTCCGCCGAGGCTTCCAAGAACCGACGGCGAGACCGGCCTTTCATTGTAGCCCATGGCCACTGGACGGAATCTCCGTTTCGCCGTCGATTGGCCAGTTCCAACCCGGTCGCTCAGCGCCCACCATCGCTGGATGCACCAGCTTTTTTGAGAAATCTAGCTTGCGACCAGAAGATGGCATTGCCGGCCTGGATGGCCCCTTGGGTGCGGACGCGAAGTTGAAGCTTTTTGCCGGGCGTGACCGCAGCCTCCAGCGGCAGTTCGGATTGATCCGGGCCGATCGTCTGCTGCGCAACCTGCTGATCCTCCTGCCACATCTCCACCGATAGCTCGGCGCGAAGCCCCTCCGAATTGGGCCGGACCAAAGTCACCAGAAAACGATCGCATCCGGTCGGGACTCGCGTCTCGTAAAAACCATCGTTGAGAAACAACAGATCCCTCGACTTGGTCGCATCGGCCATGCGACTGGTCCAAAGCGGCGACAACGCCGAAGTTCCTCCGGCTGTCTCTACACCCAGCCGCGGCTGGATGGACGATTGCAGCGCGGGGATATCGGCCAGCCAAGAGATGTTGGAGGTGCCGAAATCGATCGTCGCCAGTTGGTCGTATCGAAGTCGATGACTGACGCCGGAACTGGTTTGTAGAGCCAGCGTCCCGGAATCTCCATCGTTGCGGTCCCATTTCCACTGTGTCGCATTCCAACGCGATCCATCAACTGACTCGATCGCCACCCCCGGCGACACTTCCGGTGATTCCTTGCGGAACCACACCACACCCAGCAACCGCTCTTTGGGCGCCTGAATGGTCTGGCCATCGAATTCGAATTCGACTTGGTCGGCCGAGACACTCAGAATGGTGCCGACGACTTGGTCCACCGACCCATCGCCACGCACCACCACCAGTTGGTCCCCGTCGGCCTTCTGCGATAGCATCCGATCCCAAGATTCCCGCTGTGAGGCGTCGGGCTTGCGAAGTAGCCACCAAGTGACGGCATTGGCAGGCAGCGTTCCCGCATCGGAAGCGCTGGTCCACTGCCCCTTGCCGTCTTTCCATTCCAGCGTTCGGACCGCCAAAAGTGTGCCGTCAGCAAGCTGCAAGATGCCTCCGCCTTCCTTCCCGCTACCGGAAGCATTGCTGGTAGCCTTCCCGCCGCTTACTCGTATCTGCTGCAGATCCTGCGCTGGAAACGTGCGCGGTCCGTCGGCGGATTGAAACACCAGCCGATCGGGTGTCCCTTCCAGCCATCGCCCATCGAACGCTTCTCCCTGCATCGGTTCCACCCGCACCTGCTGCGCGGCTGCAGGATCGGCCCAAAGCATCAGCATCCAGCAACCCAACAGCCATCGTCCGCTTTGCCGAATCATCGGTTCCCTATCTCCCACTTCGCATCCACGGACGGTCGATCCGATGGCTTTTTCTTGCCGGAACGATTTTTCATTTTGCCAGATCGGTTCCGGCATCCTCCGGTACCCTTCCACGAGGGTAACACAACCCAGGCAGTCGAGCAGTGGGACTAGGGGAAGAATGTGCCCCGCTTTCCACCAACGGCAACCGCTCTATTGCTTCCTACCGTCAGGACTCAGCGACGCAAGTCAACGGGATTCCCTACAATGACGGTGATTTGAAGGTGATGTTACGGGAGTGTCGAACGGAAGCGGAGCGATCTCATGCATGCAGTCTACATGAATCAGCCGGGCGGGCCGGAAGTACTTCAATACGGGCCTATGGATGCGCCCCAAGCTGCCCAAGGACAGCTACTGATCGAAGTCCATGCCGTCTCCATCAATCCCATCGATACCTACATCCGGAAAGGGGCGAACTACTGGCCGCTGCCACAACCCTATATTCCGGGTGCCGATTTCGCTGGAAGGGTAATCGGCCTGGGGCCGGGGGTCCAAGGATGGAAGGTGGGGGACCGAGTCTGGGGATCCAACCAGGGGCTCCTTGGTCGGCAAGGGTCGTTTGCCGAAACCATCGCCGTCGACGCTCAGTGGGCTTACCCCATCCCAGAAAACGTCCCTTACAGTGCGATGGCCGCGATCGCGCTGGTGGGAATCACCGCTCATCTGGGCCTTTTTCGTGAAGCTCATCTCGCGCCAGGCCAGACGCTATTTGTGCGCGGCGGCACAGGAGGCGTCGGCAGCATGGTGGTCCAGATGGGCCATCTGACCGGGGCGCGCGTGATCACCACCGCCGGCTCACCCGAGAAAGCCCAGCAATGCAAAGCGTTGGGGGCCGATGAAGTCATCGAGTATCGCAACGAGGAATTGTCGGAGGCCTTGAAGAGACTGGCGCCTGGGGGAGTCGATCTGTTCTGGGAAACGTTGAGGGAACCCGACTTCGAACTGGCCGTGGCGGCCATGGCGCCGCGCGGGACGATGGTTCTGATGGCGGGACGTGACGCGCGCCCCCCATTCCCGGTGGGTCCCTTCTACGTAAAGGAATGCAAGTTGACTGGATTCGCCATGTTTCAGGCGCCGCCAGAAATGCAGCGGCATGCAGCCAACCAGATCGCGGAGTGGGTCGCTCAGGGGCGACTGCTCCCCAGGATCGACCGCACCCTACCGCTTTCCCAGGCCCAGCAAGGGCATCGACTTCAAGAGGAAAGCACGGTGGGCAAATCTGGCGCCCTGGCCGGGAAAATCGTCCTGGTCCCCGATCGCCTGATGAGTTGACGCCTGTACCCTAATACTCCTCTCGGCAAACCGAATCAACTCCGGTTGACGAGAATGCCGATCCCCTAGTAATCTATGGGGCTTGCGATTTTTCGTGCCACCAAAGGGGTGGGGCGTGCGCAAGTTCATCGGGTCGGCTTGGTTGGCAGATCGGTTGAGTTGACGAAGGATGAAGGCTTTTTGGGGAAGTGGTTCTCGACGACTTCCTTGAATCGAATCGTTCTGTGGGGCGTACCTTAAAGGGTCGCTCTATTGTTCGACAGGACCTAAGAAAATCAGTTTTGCCAGCCAGATTTGGAAAGGATGGGATTGATGTCGACGGAATTGGTACAGCAACTGATCGAATCAGGAGTTCACTTCGGTCACCGGGTTAGCCGGTGGAATCCGAAGATGGCGCCGTACATTTACGGCCGCAAGAACATGATTCACATCATCGATATCCGCGAAACCATGCGCGGGATCCTTCGCGCCAAGAAGTACCTGTCGCAGGTAGCAACGGGCGGATCGTTGGTGCTATTCGTCGGAACCAAGCGTCAAGCTTCGGAAGTCGTACAGCGGGAAGCCGAACGATGCGGCATGCCATTTGTCAGCGAACGCTGGCTGGGTGGCTGTCTCACCAATTTCCGCACCATCCGCAACCGCATGGGACGGCTGGATGAACTGGAAACGATCATCAAGTCTGATCTGATCAACGGCTACTCCAAGAAGATGCAGTCGTCGCTCAATCGAGAATACCGCAAGGTCTTCCGCAACCTGAACGGTCTGCGAACGCTCAATCGCCTCCCCGAGTGCTTGGTCCTGGTCGATCCAAACAAAGAAAAGAATGCGATCAAGGAAGCCAAAGCTTTGGGGATCACCACCGTCGCCCTGATCGATACCGACTGCGATCCCACCATGGTCGACCTGCCGATCCCCGGCAACGACGACGGGATCCGCTCGATCGACTTGGTGATCCGACAGCTTTCCGATGCCGTCCTCGCAGGTCGAGCGGAAAACCCGGAACTGACCAAGTCGCTGCGTCGCGAGCCGGGTCCAGGTGGTAAGGCCCAGCCGGCCATCGAAGACATGGCAATGGAAGCCAAAGACTGATCAGCCCCCAAGGAGTTGCTGATAGCAGCCTGGCTGCATCCTTCAGAAGGATCGATCCAGCGATCGGTCCTTCTGTGTAGGGCAAGATGGATCTTGCGAACCTGGCAGACAACAGGCAGGTCTCTTGTCTTGCCGTTACCGTCAACAAACGGCCCGCAAAGTGTCCTGGGGTGCATCAATGGCACCCAAGAGGCTGCGGGTGATTTCAATGTTTTTTCTTATGGAGATAGGATCCATGGCAGACATTTCTGCTGCCTCGGTCAAGGCATTTCGTGAGCGTACAGGGCTCCCTCTGATGGACTGCAAGCAGGCCCTCATGGAAGCTGGTGGAGACGAAGAGAAGGCAATTGAAATCCTCCGTAAACGCGGGGAAAAGAATTTCAATGAGAAGAGCAAAAGTCGCGAAACGGCATTTGGTCGCTTCGGGATCCATGCCTGCAGCAGCGGCAAGGCGGGGGCCATCGTCGAGTTGAAGTGCGAAAGCGCTCCAGTCACTCAGAACGAAGAGTTCATCCAACTGGCCAACGATCTAGCCACCGCATTGGCTCACCAGCCCGTCTCGACTGGCGACCAACTGCTGGCACTTGCATCCCCTAGCAAGCAAGGGGTAACACTGGCCGAACAGCTAGCTGAACTTTACAACCGAATTCGCGAAAAGTTCGAAGTGGGACGATTCCATCGGTTCGATGGCCCCTGTGGTGGCTACAGCCATAACAGCGGGACTGTTGCCGGTGTCCTTGTTTCGATCCAGGGTGGCAACGATGCGGTGGCAAAGGATGTTGCGATGCACATCGCTGCGATGCGCCCAGCGGCCCTGTCGGTGGCTCAACTAGATCCCGCTATCGTCGAGAAAGAGCGGGGGCTGCTTCGCGAGCAGGCACTGGCCGAAGGCAAGCCAGCCAATATCGTCGACAAGATGGTTGAGGGACGACTGAAGGTGTTCTTCGCCGAGCGGGTTCTGCTGGAGCAGCCGTTTGTGAAGGACGATAAGCAGTCGGTGGGTGCCTATGCCAAGGCCAATGGGATGGAAGTCAAGGATTTCGTCTGCATGATCCTTGGAGAAGGCGCAGCGACCACCTGAGCCTCGCCATTTCACTGATTCCAAATACGACTCGATCAAATCTTCAGGCCGGGCGTCTCACCAAAGGACGCTCGGCCTTTTTTTTGGTCTATCCGACACGACTGCGGGTCCGTCGTTCCATTGCCCCCACTGACACACCAGGACGGCATGCCGGAACTCCAGTTCATATTTAACCAGCCGGCGCGGGCCGTCTGGTTTTTTTGTGCCAGCAGACGCACTCCGGAGGGATCGCGATCTTCCACAACGATTGGGAGATGTCAGCACCTTGTCGCCCTGCCAACTCCTTCCTCGCAACCCTCCATGAGGGGATGGCAAGATCCATCCTGAACTTGCCTCGAAGGCCAGCATCCCTGCTGACATCGCCGGTAAAACTTCATCCCTCCCACTGCGATTGGCAGGAGGCGAGCCATGCGATGACATTCCATGGGAGACTCCTAGCGGCTGCCGTGAAGTGATCGCCACCCACAAGAATGCCAGATGGGCCAATTTTTTCCCAAGCAGCC
>Ga0315902_10012824_pt1 | contig 10882 bp, 18 predicted proteins | sample LakEriMetagenome_9_FD_203523 | JGI IMG/M metagenome (GOLD analysis project Ga0315902, IMG submission 203523) | Freshwater fungal communities from buoy surface, Lake Erie, Ohio, United States - Buoy 12 MA117 | ecosystem: Environmental > Aquatic > Freshwater > Lake > Lake biofilm | place: USA...
TCGTACAAACTATACACGCGAGTTCCGCTGGCAACCCTGCACCAGATCGAGAAGGTGTAGACAGTGCCGGACGTAAGGCTTCCTTGCTGCAACCGACCAAACTGTGCGCTGAACTGCAAGAGCGTCAACGTGTTCGTGCCATCGGGCGCGGTGCCTTGGTTTGCAGTGACCGTGCAGCTTGATTTAGTCCATGCCGCATTGGTGAAGTCTGTCGAATAAGTAAGGCTATTCGTCCTAGCCTCTTCCACCAGAAGCCCACGCGGCAGGAGCGTCACGGGATCGTAATCGAAGCGGGGGCCGTAATAAGCAGCGCTGCTCGGTGCCGCACCGGGGGTTGGCACATACGGATCTAGGCTGGCGCTGTCGGATAGCTGCGCGCCGTAGATGTACACGCCGCTGTTGCCGTCGCCTGTGTAGGTGATGTTATCGCTAGAAACGAGATTAAGCGCAAGCCGACCGTTAACTGAAGCTGCAGCTACAGTAATAAAGCACCGATACCAACCATCAGCCAACTGATTTATAGCCGCAGTAACGCCGCTTGAAAGATTTGACGTTGCGCCTGCGCCAGTAAGAGTGAACGTAGCGCCAGACACATTGTTATCAGTCAACCTTATCTGAGTGCGGCCCGCAGCCTTTGCATAAACAGCATAGCCGTACGGAGTGTTAGTAATAGTGGGGAGAGCAATATTTACGCGGACGATGTGCTGCGCGTTGGTCGTGTCCTCCATGAATTTCTGTGCGTTAAACAGACCGTTCACAGGGTTCGCTTGCGCACCAGTCACGATGCTAGCAGCTACCTTCGTCCAAGCCGCATTGTCGAAGGCTTCCGAGAAGCCCAGTAGGTTCTTCACGGTGGTCGGGTTGTAGGTCGTGGCTGTGGAGCCGATCTCCAGCTGTGCGCCCCAGAGGAAGATGCCTGAGACACCGTCGCCAGTGTAGACATAGTTGGTTGCGGTATCCCCCAACTGCGCCCGAAAGCCGTTGCTTGCAGCCGTGGCAGTTACCGTGATCGCGCAGCGATACCAGCCATTACCTGCGTTGGTGACGGACGCAGCAGCCAGCGGGATGCCAGATGGCGTTGTGATCGCCCCATTCGACAAATTAAAGACCGCGCCAGAGTTGCTCTGGTCGTGATAAAGCAGAACAAACGTCCGTCCTGCGGCCTTGGCGTAAACTGAAAACGTATGAATGGTCGCTGTGGTCGTAGCTGACTGAATAATAAAATGGCTGGAGTTCGACGTATTCTCTACGAACTTATCCGCTGTCAGAGTGCCATCAGGCGCGGCGGTCGTATTTGCCGCTACAGTGCCATTGTTCTTCGTCCACGCAGCGTTATCAAACTGCTCACTGAACGTCAGCAGATTACTCGGTGCCCACTGGATCAGGCCATTCGACCCCACTACCGTGGCATTGCTGCCACGGCTGAAGGTTATTAAATCGTTGAAGGCTGTAGTAGCCATATCAATATCCCACAGTGTAAGTGGTGGATAGGAAGTCCAGAGTCAGCGGTGCAGCCAGTGATGGCGCGGTCAGCGTCTGGAGCGAAGTGTTGGGTAGGCGCGTGTTGTAGTAGGCGAGGGCGCGGATGTGGCCGTTAACAGCCCAACGCGCCCCAAACGAAAGCTGCGTGGGTGTCGGCAAAGTTCCAGATGTGTCTGGAGTACCGAGTATGCCGTTCATCGCAGGCGCAAAATCATTAACAGCGTACGCATATGCAGCGGTCGCTGGCGTGTTTGCGGCAATCACACCGATACTAATGTCGGACTGATTTGCTCCCCCGACAACTGTGTTTGCGCCGTATCTATTCTGATACTGATAAATGCGGTGCAGGTTATTTAGCGTCCCGTCGTCTGCGGTAAACACAGCCCTAATAGTCGCGCTATCCGCCGCATTCGAGTACAGCGTGTCCATCCCAACCACAAAAGTCCCAGCCGCTTGGTTATACCAAGTCGAGAAGTTCGTCCCCGTCATGGTCGCAACGTCAGCCGAGCGGCTAACCGTAGAGGCAACCGTGGGGATGTAGCTGGTGGCAAATGCGCCTGCTTCGAGATCAGCACCCCAGATGTAAATGCCAGATGTGCCATTGCCCGCAACTGCACGACCGCCATCAGATGGAGCAGGACCGATAACAAAGTTATTACGGCCTACAACCCCAGTGAACGTAATCGCGCAGCGATACCAGCCATTCCCCACCGCCGTTATAGTCGGTGTTGTCAATGTTGCTGTTGACCCGATAGTGCCTGTGCTTAGGTTGAAGTAGGCGCTGCGATCAGAAACGCCGTCAAAATACAACAAGAGCAAAAAGTTGTAGCTTTGCGCTTTTGCGTACACAGAGAGCGTGTATGAGACCGCCGCAGCCGTAACCACTTGGGCTATATCATGGTTAGCGACAGTTGCGCTCGGCACAGCCAACGCTGCGTTGTTGGTTCCAGCAGGCGATATTGTGGCGTTAGGGGTAATAGTTGTCGCACTTTTCGTCCAAGCAGCGTTATCGAACTGCTCCGAATACGTCAGCAAGTTCGTCCGCGCTTCCTCGATCAGCAGGCCGCGAGGTGCCAGCGTGACAGGATCATAGTCAAAGCGGGGGCCGTAATAGGCCGAGGCTGTGGTGGCATTGTACGTGCCAGGTGTCGTTTGGTAGGTGACGGCTTCGAGTTGTGCGCCCCAGACTAGATAAGAACTTGCAGGAGCGGAGCCGGAGTTAGTCGCGATAACTAAACTTTTAGACCCACCAGTTGAGTTGGTTTTCAGGCCGGATATGCGTTGCCACGTTTCAGTAGGTGTAAACGCTACGGTTACTCCATCAAAAATTATTGCCTGAGCAATTTGTGAAGTTCCGTCTGACTTTACCCAAATAGAGAATACAAAATTACCAGCAGGGACGCTTGCTGATTGGGCAAGCTGTGGGAAAGACCCGCCGCTAGAAACAATACGGTCAGCAGTTGTAGTGCCATCTGGCGCAACTTCAGCGTTTGCCGTAACAGCTACACCGGCCTTCGCCCAAACCGCGTTATCGAACTCCTCGCTGCGGACCAGCAAGTTCGCAGGCGCGTAAGTGATCTTCCCCGTGCTGTCGACCAGCGTGGCGTTCGTGCCGCGTGAGAAGGTGACCCGAGAATTAAGGGAGGTGTTATTCAGGAAGTCCAATTGCATTGCAGGCAAAGGGACATTGGAGCCGTGACGGATCACCGCAATCTGCGCGCCGCCAGGGAAAGCCATTAGAAGAACGCCACAATATTGGTGGCAGTGGTCGCAGCCTTAACACGAACAGTCTTCAGCCAAAGCACCGTGCCGCCAGGCACGTTCGTCAACGTGATATTCGCATTGTCCTCGGTATCGACAACCACATTGCCAGCAGCGCCAACATAAAGAGCTACGCAATTCAGCACCGTCGTATCCGAAGGCGTCACAGCCCTGGCATTGTTCGGCACCCAGGCTTCGTTAAACGCAACGCTCATAAACATCTCCTAGAGTTGCCACCCTGTAGGTAGCTGCCACCAATAGCGGCAATGGACTATTTCTTCTTGGCAGACTTATACCGAGCCAACAGGGAGCGCCCCCTAGCCACCGCACTAGCCTTATCGCCATTATGCCCCCAGGCTACCAGGGACAACTTCAATCTCGTCGGACGACCCTTCTCATCCTTCAAAGGTCCAGCGGCAGATCCCATGCGCACAAGAAAGCTACCCTTCCTCCGCATCTCATCAGGAGAGCTCGGTGCTCCCTTCACCGGAGCCTTCAAGTTCGCACCCTCCGTCCTCTTAAAATAAGCACGGCCAGCAGCGGTCAATCCACCCTTCGGATCTTTATGTTCCTTCAACACCAGACACAACTCCCACCAAAAACCTACAATCTCACAAGGGAAAAAATATTTGAAAGGCGGTAGCTTCGAGGATTTGAGAGGGAAAATACAACAAGAGGTGCACTCACCATCTCAACTCCCCTGTTTTTCAAACCCCCCTACTCAACCGGCCAGATCTATCTGCACGTGGATTTCACCAGCAACGCGATGGTCTACACGCTCAGGAGCCTTAACACCTGCTCGATCAAGTAAATTCATGGCTGCTTCAAGACGAACTTTGTCACTTCGAGAAGTCTGTGCAAGCTGGTCAATAATGTTGAGAGCTCTTGGAGCAGTGACAGCAACCTTAGCTACCGTACGCCTATAGATCTCAGCTAACACTTTGTCGTCTTTGAGTAACTTGCTTCCGAGAGTGCGTGCTGATGGTTCGGAGTAACCGGCCTCGATGGCAGCCTTCGTTATAGATCCTCCGTTTGATACATAGGCATCGATGAACTTATCCTGCAGAACGGTTAGTGCACCGTTTGGGCTTTGGATGGGCTTTGGCATGTGTGGCATAAGATCTCGCGGTTACATCGGTGGATTGCGTCTGTGTAGAGAGCGCGCGCGCGAGGAGTAGCTGGTGCCTCGGAAGGGTGTCAATGGACTACGATACCGCTACGTCTTAGTGACTGATATAACAGATAAAGACTGATGGGATGGTGGCGATTGCTTTGGTCGTCGTCACGCGCTCCGGTCTCAATCTCCTTGGTAGGCCGCGCGGTTCCGCTCCCGTCTGCATCTGTTCCGCTACGTGGGTTCGGAACCCCGGACAAGGGCCTTCGGTCCCGTTCCGGGATGCCGCCTAACGGCGTCACCCTTGTCCGTGAACCACGAACGCCTCGTTAGCGGGATGCACGCCGGGGCGGTCCCGGCGCGACAACCAAAGGAGAAGTACCATGACCAGCACTAAAGCTCTGACCAAAGCAATCGACACCATCGCAGAGTTTATGACTGAGATGAGCACGAAAGAAGATCGGAATACGGGTGAGATCCTTGACATCAACCTGCTGGGCTATGCTCAGCGTCGGGTGCTCAATGGCATCGCCTACTCGGCAGCCCTCACGCTGCAGACAACCAGCCAGTCCTACGACGAGGCTTGCCAGAAAGTTCGCCTGGCAGCGCGCTCACACCGTGGCGACGAGCTGTCCGAGCTTCAGCTTCAACGCTCTATCGACTGGGCACAGCGTCTCGAAATGCAAATGGCTCACCTGCAAGCGTTGGTTGATGCTGCTGCTGACGCACATGAGCGCCACACTGGCGAGAAGTTCGTCGCTCCCAAGGCGCGCCAGTTCACCGAGCGTAAGTTCCAGTCTGCTGCACTTGAGCAGGCCAAGCGCTTCGGCATCGACACCGAGACCAACATGGGTGGCGGTGTTGAAGTTGCCGAACAGGAGGCAGCCTAACAACCTGGGGGCTTCGGCCCCCTTTTTTTGCACATAAGGAGAATGACATGACACTCGCACACTTTGCTTCCACGCTGTTCTTCATCGGCGTGTTCGCTTTTTCCCTGCTCACAATCGTTAAAAGTTTGAAGGGAGAATGGTGATGGGCCGACTGAAAGAAGCATGGCACGACGCGTTCGACCAAGAGGATCTGCTTGCTAGAGCCTATGACTGGGAGGACCAGCAAAAGTTTGAGAACCGCGTGCGTCTGCACGATCAAATCAAATTGTGCGGCGAGCTTGGGGACACCCTGCTCTTGCAATCGTCAATCGAGCGCCTGCCTGTGCGCATGTCGTCTCTAATAGATCGCCTGCAGCGCGAACTTTATACGTTAGGAGCACTGTCTGATGACGCGTTTTAAAGACATATTAGAATTATATATTCACACAGAGAATGACGCGTTCAAAGGTGACGAGGTTGCCTTTGCTGTCGCACACCTTTTGCGAGAGGTTGCGCACCGCTTTGAACATGGTCAATTCAATGGAATTATTCACGACATCAACGGCAATAAAGTCGGGGGTTTCGGATGGTCAGGAAGGGACGAACAATGAAAGCATATCTTATTGATCCGCATAAACAATCTGTCAGCGAGGTCGAGTATAATGGTGACTATAATCAGATCTATAAATTGATAGATGCCACCACCTTTGACGTCGCTCGGATCGCCAACGGCGATAGCATCTACATCGATGACGAAGGACTGTCTAAAGACTGGCAAGAGTTCTTCATGCACAAAGACTATGGCAATCCCCTGGCTGGCAAAGGTTTGGTTCTTGGTTGCAATGACGAGGGCGATAGCATCGAGCCAGCGTGCACGCTCGAACAGCTGCGCGAACAGGTCAGCTTTGGCTTTCCAATGCGGCTCAACAACAGTGTATTATGGATAAAGAAGGAGATGGTTTAATGGAAAAGAAATTGACGCTGCTCGTACAGCTAGAATACGATACCTATCTGGCGCTCGAACCTGATAGCCGCGCTTATACCCTGGCATTGGAGTTGGCAAAGGCTCCGCTATATTCTCGTGACTGGGTTGAAGGCGAACACATCTACACCAAGCGCAAGAACACTGTGCGGGTGATGATCGAACCGGCTATCGTCTGCGACGAGTTGCCACCCCAGGCGGAAGCCTGAGCAAATGCCCGGGGTTAAGGGGCAAGTTAACCCCGGGCAAATGCTTCCTGCATAGTTGCATTGCAAACTTGCACTTATCCTTCGGTCATACTAGTCTGCGCTAGAAGGCGAGACATAATGACCATGTTACATTCCTATATCGATCAACTCGAAGAGCTGGCTTTGAAGGTCGAGCTCCCCTTGAAGCGAGCCTTCATGCTGGCCGGTGTTCCGGACAGTACCTTCTATCGTGCATTGCATGGCCAAGACTTACGCCTGGACACAGCGCAAAAGATTGCGGCCGCCATCGAACAGTGGGATACCAATGGATCTACCGGCTACAAAGAACGTGCATACTCGGCCAGTCTCTCCCGAAGAACAGAACTTCTATCGTGATCTAGTCGAGCAGCTGGTCGCCCGTCGCCAGCACCTGGGCCTCAGTCAATTTGAATTGAACGACAGGCTTGGAATGAGTGAGGCGATGGTTGCCAAGTGGGAGGCAATGCACCGCTTTCCAGGCGCTTTCTTTCTAATGTGCTGGGCCAAGGCACTCGGGGTTAAGTTCGTTGTTGAGAAGGAATAAGAAGCATGCCGAAGCGGAAAGAGGGCGGGATAATCGGACCTACGAAAAAAGCTGCGCTTGCTGCGGCGACAAAGCGAACGCCTGCTGGAGCCAAGACTTCGGCAAAAGCTGGTACTGCTACCCGTGCTACCAAATCTACTACCCGCCGGAGGGGCAAGTATAATGCAGCCGGTGAGCGTGTCGATGGGCACTGGTTTGCCAGCGCAGCAGAGGCACGGCGATATGAACAACTAAAGATCCTCGTTGCTGAAGGCATGATCGACAATCTCGAACTGCAAAAGCGTTTGCCCTGCCGTGTGAACAACGAGTTGATCTGCAATTACCTGGCTGACTTTGCCTATGATGTGATCGATGATCGAGGTTACCCTATTCGATCCGTGATCGAGGATGTGAAGGGTATGATAACCGACGTGTACCGCCTTAAAAAGAAACTGGTCCAGGCGGTGCATCGGATCGAGATCAAAGAGATCCCTGCCCGTGAGGTTCCTCAATGGGCAGGCCGCATATTTTAAAAAACAAAAAGGGCCCCCCAAAGGGAGCCCAAGATGACACAAGCAGTCCAACAATATCGGAAGGAAGGGAATGTCGATAGAGATGTTGAACTGGGCATTTCATCTACAGATGGATAGTCCCACTGACAAGCTGGTTTTGATAGCCCTTGCTGACCACGCCAACCATGATGGTGCAAGCTGGCCCTCAATAGCTAGGCTATGTCTGTTCACCGCGTTGTCCGAACGCACTGTGCGCGCTGCACTGCGTCGCCTGGAGGCGGCTGGCATATTACATACAGAGCAGACGAACGGACGAACAAACCGCTATTGGTTGACCCCGGCAGCAGATACCCCCGGCGAGAGCTACCCCCCTCCCCGGCAGGAGATGCCCCCCACCCCGGCAGCTACTGCCCCCAAACCACCAATAACCACCAATGAACCACCATCTCCTCTAACGAAGCGGCGTTCGCATCGCTTGCCAATCGAGTGGCAACCCGAACCCCACGATAGAGACTGGGCAAGGCAAGCATATCCAACTGTGGAGGTAGACGATGAAACAGATAGGTTCCGTGATTACTGGCACGGCAATGGCAAAAGCATGGTCGACTGGCGAGCAACCTGGCGCAACTGGATCCGCCGGTCTGCCAGCTACCAGAGAACAAAGGGCAAGTCTTTCGATCAAGGTGCCCGACGAACTGACGACAATCGTGAGCGCCTCCGTGCTGCATTGGATGGCACTACCACCTGAGACAATGCCTTGGGATATTGACGAGGCAGAAGATGAGTTGACCAATGCTGCCTCAGCACTCGCGCACGCCCATGCGGACGTGGAGCGCGCGCTCCCGCTGGTCAGCAAAGAGAAGATTGCAGATGCAATCGGGTCGATAGCCGAAATGCTGCAGGTCAGTGTGCCCTCGACCATTGGCCTCAAGCTATACTTTCATGCGCTCAAAGAGTTGCCGGAGTATAAGTTTGAAGCTGCCTGCCTCAAGCTGATACGCACCCACAAGTGGCCGCGCCTGCCATTGCCAGCAGACTTTATCGAGGCTGCCAAAGACGAACGGCAGGACATTGAAGTGTTCAGAATTAAGCTGAGCAGCGCACGCAGATTGGTCAATGGTGCGCTACGTTTACTGCATGATCGCAGTAAATAACTGTTGAACATTGCACTAACGCAGTATAGAATAGCAACATAGGAAGGAAGGAAACCAGATGGCAAAGACCGTCTATCTAGTCCTGTCTGTAGAGCCAGAGCAGGAAGACACAATCAATGGGTATCACCCGTATAGTATCCATGAGGAAATGGCCGAGGCACGCGAGCATGCAATGGCATTGGCCGAGCAATATACAAAGAACCGCTTCACTGTGGCGCAGATCGTAACGCATTTTCAAGCTACGCTCGTCGTCAAAGAAGCATAACAACAAGGAATATAATATGGACACAAGCAACATCATGTCACAACTCAATCGCAGTCGTGGCATCGGCGGCAGTGACGCTATGCGTATTGCCCGAGGCGATTGGCGCACGCTGTATAACGAGAAGGTAGGGCTCTCCCAGCCTGACGATCTCAGCATGGTATTCAAGGTGCAGTTAGGTATCACTACCGAGCCGCTGCATCGCCGCTGGTTTGCTATGCAGACAGGCTTCACTATCGATGAGGCACCGCCTTTCCAGCAGCACAATGTCCACCAGTTCATGTATGCTAACCTGGATGGCTGGATCGCAGAGCGCAACACGTTCCTCGAACTCAAGCACACCAACGCCAGGGCAACGCTGCGCGAGAAGGCGCGCTATTACATGCCGCAGTTGCAGCACTACATTGCTGTTGCCAATGTGCCTGACTGCTACTTCTCGATCATCAAGGGCAACGACGATCCAGAGTTTTGCCTGGTCGAGCGCAACGAAACCTACATCGCAGAGCTTATCGGCATGGAGCAATCCTTCTGGTGGCACGTAGAGAATAAGGTTCCACCAGAGATAGAGCCTACCGGCCAAGCAGCAGCAATGCAAGAGAAGGCAGCCGACGTGCTGATCGATGGGCTGCGCACTGTTGATATGACGGGCAACAACGAATGGACGAGCACCGCATTTGACTGGCTGGAAACCCGTGAGGCAGCGGCTCGTAATGAGGCTACAGCCAAAGCAATCAAAGCACTGGTGCCCGAGGATGCAGCCGAAGCCTATGGCTCTGGCGTTATCGTGCGCCGTGATCGCCGTGGTCGCCTGTCACTACGCACCATGAAGGAAGAAGCATGACCTACATGAACGACTGTTCGAGCTACATGAACGACTATTACAGAGAGTTAATAGGCTGGAGAATTGTGCAAGCTGAGTGCGTGGATTGCGATGGAGACGAAATTCTTTGGCCAGTACTCATTCTTAAAAATGATGAAGGGAAATGGATGAGGGTTGAAGTCAGCTGCGATCCAGAGGGCAATGGCCCAGGTCATCTATTCATTTACCATGTGGAAGAAGGGGAATGAGATGTTGAAGAGATCGGACAAGGCAACATGGTTAGACCAGGTGTGGGCTGCCCTTTGGGAATATCGAGAGAAGCAAATACCCGAAGGAGATAGCGAACATGATGAGGAATGGGACGATCTCTGCACTGCAATGGCTTGGATCCTGGAGGAACTGGATGATAAGAGAATTACATCGGAAGCATGATCCCGATACTAGCAAGGAAGCTGCCGCATCGATCATCTCTAAGCGCACGCTCTTACAAGAAGATGTGCTAAACTATGCGTTCGACCAGGGTGACAATGGCTTCACCGACGAGCAGCTATCCAAAGCCTTTAACTGCAGCGGTTCAACCTATCGGACACGCCGTGCAGAGTTGACAGCCAGAGGATTGATTGTCCCCACCCAACGACGTGCGCGCCTCGCAAGTGGGCGCAGCGCCGTTGTCTGGGTACACAAAGATTATCAGTAAGGAGAAAGTGAATGACGTATCAGATTGAAAAGAACGTATCCGTTGAGCGTGAAGATTTTCCGTTTGCGCAGATGGAGTTGACCGATAGCTTTGTTGTCCCCGACCGCACAATCATGGTGCGCGCCTGCAATCAAGCACGCCGCCTTGGTTATGTGCTGACCACGCGCAAGCTGGCAGATGATCGCTATCGTATATGGCTGAAAGGTCGCAAGGCATGAGCAAGAACCTGCACCAGCGCATTGCAGAAGCAATGGGTGAGGTGACGTATATCCAGAAAGAACGCAAGCAGGGCATGCGATACACCATCGTAAGCCATGACGCAGTGACCGCCAAGGTGCGGCCTGCATTGCTCAAGGCTGGCGTCATCTATTATCCTACCGACTTGATCTACGAGCAGAAAGGCAACCGCACTGAATGCAAGTTGACCGTGGTGTTTGCCAACATCGATGATCCAGCTGACCACATCAAGGTCGATAGCT
>Ga0315902_10012825_pt1 | contig 10881 bp, 5 predicted proteins | sample LakEriMetagenome_9_FD_203523 | JGI IMG/M metagenome (GOLD analysis project Ga0315902, IMG submission 203523) | Freshwater fungal communities from buoy surface, Lake Erie, Ohio, United States - Buoy 12 MA117 | ecosystem: Environmental > Aquatic > Freshwater > Lake > Lake biofilm | place: USA...
AGTAGTCAACTACCTCAAAACTACTCAAGATTCCGTCCTTTTCCTGAGCTCTGAGCAAGGAGGGCCAGTGACAAACTCACCAATGCTCAAAGCTGCAGGAAACTCAGAACTGCGCACCTTCACTGACAGTGATTTTGCATCCTGTGAAGAAACAAGAAAAAGCAGATCTGGAGCCTGCATTTTCTTTTGTCATTCGCTGATCTATTGGAAATCAGGAAAACAAAATCACGTCCCAAGAAGTACCACAGAAGCTGAGTTTTATGCTTTGCTTGGAGGAATCACAGAAATGGAATTTCTGCAAGATGTTATCCTTTTTGCCTACAAAGTTGACAAGAGAATCTTCAATTGCAAAAATTCTCCAATTTTCTGTGATAATTCAAGCGCAGGAAAGATTGCCAGCTCAATCGAATCCATCGCATGAACAAAGCACATTGAAGTCGCTCATCTCTGGATTCAACAAGAAGTTGCCAAGGAAAGAATCAAAGTTCACTATGTGAACGCAGAAAATCAAGCTGCTGATATCTTTACCAAAAGTCTTGCTCAGCGTTTGTTTGAAAAATTTCAGACAAAACTGGGATTGATATCATCAAAGGAAATGTGACCTATCATTTTCTTCTACTGCTTGACTCGATATACCAAACCTCGGGGTGGGCAACTGCAAAACTGTTTTCAAAACTTTGAGACAAGATTTTGTCCACAAATAGATGTTCCAGATACTTCGCATTTGAAATCGCAACGTCGGAGTTCTGAAAACCAAGTTTATTCAATTTTGAATCCGGCTTCAGATTCTGATCTTGAGGAGGGTGTTAATGAAAAGCAACATCACGAATCTGAAGACGGAGTATTCTTTACATTACAGAGGTTGTATATACTGTACCGAACAGGAGTTCGTTACATTCTATATGCGATCGTCCTAACCCGAGACGACACGTTAACTATATCCATTAACAGTAAATCACAATCCAACCTGATAACATCGCATGCGCGAGCTCCAAATCAGCCTCCAGAAGTTCTTTCATAGTTCATTGACTCCCTCCACTTCAATTTTGACTAGCTTGAGCCGATTGCGTGCGTTACGGGTAAAATTAATCCAGCATACCGTCAAAGCTGGGCAGCTCGTTTCAGTGCACCACCATTCATACTTTCCATTCTGAGACAAAGAGCTTGAAGCTATCAAGAAGAAGAAGAATGCTGCGCATTCCCGAGGTGTCATCAAGACATTCAAGCACCATCACCGTGCCTTCAGAAATTGCTTCCGAGCAGCCAAAGTCAACTAAGAGTCGTGTATCATTCACAAAAATTCCAAGACTCAATGTTTGGACAGTTATTCAGAAACTCTCTTTGAAGAAAAAGAAAATGAAGCGGATCTGCGCCTCCTTCAGTCGAGGCCTCCTACCTGGACATTCTTTCCAGTTGCAGGCAAGAAATCAATTTCCTTTTTTTGGTCTGGGCAACTTGTGTTTGGAGAACCATCTTCCTGTGGCACCAGATGCTTTTCCATGCATCAAGCTTGATATGCTACACTCACTAATTAATCGCGTGTAATGGGTGTGCTGTTGTGGGTGGGTTGTGTGTTGGTTGCTTACTGTGTCCCTGCGGCACTCTTCTTCGAAATAGTCGCCAAAAGGCCTCAGCTCGTGATCGTCTGCATCACTGCTGCCTTCTTCTGGCTGATCGCGCTCTTCGCGTCGGCTTTGCTCCTGAGACCCGTTACACTCAAAGACTCGATTCCTCAACCTTTCTTCTTTCTCATCTTGAGTATTTCAGTTCTCTTTCAAGAACTAGCACGAGAAGGGTTTGTTCGCATATACGCTCGTGCTGAGAAAGCCTTTGCCATTACTTCCACGAACTGGGTTGTATTTCCCTTGTCAGACTTGACATCTTCGATATCTGCTGGAGTAGGATATGCTGCTATGCATTCCTTGACTACATACGGAAGTATACTAGGAAGTGCCTTTGGTCCAGCTACATATTTCTCAGATAGGTGCTCATTCATGTCTGTGTTTGTGAACTCGGCTTGGTTAGCTTTCTCGTTTTCTGTGATTCATGTCGCTTTGATGGTGATCTTCTTTGATGCTTTCAGAAGGCATTCTGTTGTTAAGAGACTGGTCGTGTTTGTACTTCATCTTGCTGCATCTTTCTTCACGTTAATTAATCAGGTCGATTCAGGCTGTACGATTTCTATTCCAGTGTTGATCGTTTTCAGTGTTCTAACTTTGTTCATCACATGGAAGACAATCACTTTGCCAGATTACAGAAGCAGGCTACGGGGAGATTAGCTAGTACAATAAAATTGCGTCATCATCATCAAGTCTCTTGGCTGCACTTCAGTAGGCAAACGTCTTCAAAAAGTGCCAACCTCGCCAACACATTAATGAAAGAAACTCTCACATGACGAATCTCATTTCACTCCAACAATCACGCAAGTTCGCCAGCACAATGTGAGTTTTTTTTCAGAGAATGGGACATATGGTTTGAAGGACAATGAAGAAGTTTGGACATTCAAGAGAACAGATTTCGGCGGAGGCAAAGCTCCAAGTCCTCTCTGGAGACAGGTTTGATCAAACAATCGTCAAATCCTGACTCGATGAAATCTTGCTTTTGAGCAGTACCCTATATCAAGTCACACAATGGGAAAAGGAACCCTACAGCATTGGCGGTGACTGCAATGATGGGAGGACAATGAACTTGAGAAAGGAGATCCGAGTTCTGTTCAAGACAAGTCGCAAAGAGGCGTTTGATTCTCTTCATGGCCGTACTTCCATCCATAACCTAGAGCTCAAGTCAAAAAAGCACTTCTCAAGACGCACCGGCATCTGAATATCCATGAGCACAACCGATACATCTATTGGGTCTCGACTTGAAGCATAGTTATGCAGAGCATTCTCAAAGAACGTCACTGCTTCCTGACCATTCTCCATGATCATGACATTGCGCAGATCCAAAGAGCTCAACATTCGAACCAGAACTTTTTGATTGACTTTGTTATCTTCAACAATCAACATTTTCAAAGAAGACAAATTCTGAGCGTTCTGAGGATGTAAGCCGATAGGATTCCTTGAACCGACAATATCTCCGATACATTGCAGAAAATGTCGACGCCTTAATGGAAGGTTGACTTTAGGGAAATTTTCCAGAATCGTAGCATCAAAGATGGGTTGATCACAGCTAGAATGATCACCAGCAAGAGTAGTCTTACGGTTCTCAATGATATAGTCATGAGAAACCATAACGATCGTAGGAATTCCAGAATCTGCTAGTTCTTTAAAATGCGATACAACTTGTTTCCAATAAAGTAAGATTACAACTGATTGTCTGGATTCATTGGATCCAGAATTTTGGATTGAATATGAAGCAAGCAATTGTGACACTGAATCGAAAATGAACACTGAAAATCCAATTGTCGACATGAAATGTCGAAGAAATGTTCGTTCTCCCTCGTTCACAGAGACGGAATAGATGATCGGAATTGGCCATGCAGGATTCCAAAAGCGTTGAAGGGCAATCTGAGAATCTGTTTGAGCAGGATCTGGGCACTTGACAACAACTTCAGCACGAAAGACGGAGCCCTGACCCAGAACACTTCTCTCCAATTCCACTGACCCATTCAAGCTTTTAGCTATCTTAGTACACAGAGCCAGTCCTATTCCTGCTCCAGCAACAAATCTAATCATTTAAATAGCGTCGCTGAAGAGGACTTACTCAGATCTTGTGCTTTGCAAACGACAGAACTTATCAAACAGTAACTTTTGCAACTCCGGTCTGATACCAGGCCCGCTATCCTCTATACGGAGGATTAGACGAACAGAGCCTGGGAACTCAGGACATTCTCCAGAGCAAGAGGCAAACAAAGAGACATGCCCTGTTTCAGTGAACTTGACTGCATTTCGAAGAATGTGATGAATAATCTGTTGAAGACAGATTTGATCAGTCTCCACAATTGAGGGCAAGTTCTTGTCAAGGAAGTAGAAAAATTGAAGACGCTTCGTCGAAGTTGCGATAAAATGATTTGCAACACAATTCTCCAGTACATCGACCAGTTGAAACGAAGAGTTTCGAACAGCAACTTCTCCAGATTCGTATCGAGTATAGTTCAAGATCTATCCATGTCAGATAAGACAAACCATCCTGAGATTACATCGCTAAGAATCGATAGCAACGAGTTTCCACATTCTCGAATACTCAGGGTCATATCCTTCTGAATTGGAGAAAGATTGCTGTCTTCGAGAAGTTCAGAGAATCCAAGCATGGCATGCAGAGGAGTTCGCAATTCATGCGACATCTGAGCCAAAAATCGAGATTTGGCTTGAGAGGCTAATGCTGCATTATCTCGAGCTTCTTGAAGTTGCAGTTCACGATGCTTGGTTTCTGACAAATCATGTAAGCAAGCAACGAACACAGGCTTTCCATCAACTTGACCTTCGCTCACAGATAAATGCAAGGATATACGCTGTCCAGTCTTTGAGCGACCATAAACTTCCCGGCCAGCAGTCCCAATGATTTTGGGTTGTTTCGTCTCACGATAGTTCTTCAAGTAAGAATCATGTTCTACTGCGATCTTTTCATCTGCAATCATGGATACGTTACGACCAATCATTTCAGACTTCTGGTACCCAAAGATGTCACAAGCCGCATCGTTAACTGAAATGATTCTGCCAAACTGGTCAGCAACAATCATCGGATCTAACATAGCTTCCATAACTACTCGCATTTCTTCTGCCTTCTTCCGCAAATCAATCTCTTTCGCCTGCAGATCACGAAAATTCTCGAGTTCCTTAATGTGAAGATTGGCAAGGCCTATCTTTTCGCGACTGTGTTGCATAATGGCTTCTTGAAGAGACTTTTCTTTGGCAAGCAAAACGTCACCAAGAAGTTCGACCTTCTCAGAGTTATACCGAACTATTTCAGATTCATGCTTTGATCCCAGTTCTCGAAAAGTGGTCCCAAAGGTAATCTTGCACTGCTCAATTTCTTGAAGCAGTCTATTCATATCATGGCGAAAATGAAGAAGCCTTCTACGTTCTCTGAGGATCTGGCGTTTGAGATTAGAATCATCAGAATCAAGAGAAGGTAAATCATTGTCACTAGATGTCTCAGAGATCGATTCACTATCAAGTCCAGAGCCTGTTCCGGTTCCAGAAGACGTGGAGTCATTTAAACCTAGGGAAGACACTCGAGTCAATGATACAATCATTGAGTCAAGCTGAGCAAATGATAAAGAAAAATCAGAAGCCAAAACAGAAGACCAGATTGAGGTATGTGCACCATGGTTTAAATCAGACTCTGTCTCTTTCATACGTGTCAATGGTGAAGGACGCGAACCAACCTCTTCAGCAGAGTTGGCAGAGAAGATTCCACAGTCAAAAACAGAAGTGTTCTGCCGTTGCTGACCATGTAATTCAATGACTTCTTCCAAATGTTTCTTACGATCAATCAAGAGTTTCTGTAACACTTGAAGATGACCAATTCGAAGGACAGACTCCTCCAGTTCAAATTTGAGAGACTCTACAACAATAATTTTATCCATTAGAATCGATTGCTGGCTGAGAAACAGCTCATACAACTCTTTCTGATGTTCCATTGTCAAAAACTGTTCACCCTCCAAAAGATGAATCTCGACTTCAAACTTTCTGACACAAAACGTATGATGAATCTTCTGCAGTTGGTCAAGATGACTGAGCATCTTTAAATTCATCATTTTGTGATGTTGCTCCTCAATGTTGAACTCCTTCTGCATAATCTTTTGCATCTCGACATCCTGCATATCCTGGCTTCGAGAAGCAAACAACGAAAGACGAGACTTCTTTTGTCTTCTTTGAGATTCCAAAAGAAGTCTTCTCTCTTCCATTTGTCGTTTTTCCAAAACTTTGAGCCATTGAGAAAACAAGTTCCGCTTGCTTTCAATTATCTTCCTCATATGTGACATGGCTCGATTATGTTTCATCATGATTTCAAGTTCTTCTTGAGTCTTTTGATGATTTCGAAATGTCTCCCATTTCAAAGATTCTTCATGACGTCTCTCTCGCAAATGATTGACTCGAGAATCAAAGCACTCGATTTGTTTCGCTCTAGTCTGCTCAAACAACTCATCCAGTAGTTTCTTCTCCAACAACTGCACTTCAGAAATAACCATCTCATCAGCTTGAGTTAGAAATCGTTGTTGAGAATGGAAAAACCTGGATTCCGAAGCAGCCAGATCTTTCTTGATTTTCTCTAGAGAGGCATGACGTTCTTCATCATTCATCCAAACAATTGGATGCAAAGCAGGCGGAGGATTTTCATCAGCTTCAGAGTCATCTCCTCCCAAAGTTACTTCAGTCGATCCACATACAGCCTCAGGTACTTTTTCTTGAAGACTCGAGTTACTTGTCGAAAGAAACACGTGTAAAACTTGCTGCTGAAGACGATCGACGAATCTTTGCGTCCGAAGCGAAGAATCCTCTCCATTCGAACCAGATGCCTCATTATCTTGTTCTGTAGGAGAGTTAGGAGATTGAACTCTTGTCACACGAAGTCCATCGCTACGAGGACGTTTCTGACCGATGGAAATCTTGGAGGAAGCTTTGAGTCCACCACGACGGTGAAGTTGAGCCAAGACGACAGGTGGTGGTGAGGAGCTCTCAGAAGACAGACTGACTTCATCTTGGGGTGGTTGCCCAACGGATACGATCCTCGGTCTGAAGGTGAGCTCCTTCCTAGGCTTGTCTCCTCTCTGCATGACATACAATTGTGAAAAAATGAAAGTGTGTGTCGATCGGGAGTTGGACAACACAACTGTCGCCTCGGACCGGACAGAGAACAGGCACCTTTCGGAATGAGCCCAAGTCATGTGGGGTCTGCAACCCAACAACAAGAGATCGCATCGGTGCACATGCAGAATGAGTGAATCGACCAAGAAGGAGAGCAGACAAGCTCAAGCTGCGGGAATAGCATGGAGACAATAGTTTTTCATTGAGAAGCGCCTCTGATTTCCTTCATTCGGACTCGAGACGATCTTTGAGGATTGTGTATCCTCGAGGTACTGCACCAGCCGTCTGAATGTAGTCATATTGCTTGTTCACACTCAAGCGAGTCTCCATCGTTCGCGAACATCTTGAAGACGAGAGACTGCATCGACCACAGCTGTTCTCTCCTGGCGAAAGCGTTCCAATTCTCCCTTGGCCAGCTCAAGTTGATCTCTGATTTGTTTCATTTGAGACTTGAGGTCATCATTTGCTTCTTTCCAGGATTGCAGATCCTTGAAAGCTTCATCACGCTCGGTCTGAAGAGATTTGAGCGACATTTCTTTCTCGTTCTGGAGATGAGTCAATTCAGTCTCAAATCGATCAACTTTCTCGTTCAAGAGGCAAGTTTCTCGTTTGAAACGACGACGATCATCGGAAATCCTGAGGACTTCTCTCTGTAGGTTATCTCGTTCAGTCTTGAGCTCACTCACGCGACGTTTTTCTTCTTCGAACTCTTGTGTCAGCCTGGAGAGACGCTCATCAAGAAGATTGCGTTCTCTACGAAGCTTGCGAATCTCTCTTTCAGAAGCTTCTTTTTCCAGTCGAGCAGCAGTAACAATCTTGATTGAAGCGTCCTCATGCTGATTCTTGACCTTGACGAGTTCTGTGCATATTCGCTCGTTTTCTTCAGTCACGAGCTGTACTTGTGCAAGAGCTCTGCGAAGACGATCATCTTGATTGAGAAAATCATTCATGGAGTCATGAACGTGATCCAGCAATTCAGGAGCGGGAAGCCCGACTGGAGGTAGTCCCTCAATGACAATCCGGTGAATTCTGGGAGTCCAGAGACGGCGGCTGCAGATGTGGAAGAGAGTTTGAGGGCATGACTTCTCAGGACTAATGAGTGTTTCGCGAGGTCTATGTCGGAACAACATTCCTTCAGGAGAGAATCCTCGTTCAGTCAACAGTTGAGGGAGAACAACATGGGAAGGGTTTCCAGCATCAAGTTCAGCATTACCACTGCGAGACCACATAGCTGCGCTCATTCTGATATCCATTTGACAATGCCGAAACTACTAGTACCCGAGTAAGGTTCCACGTCGCTCCATAAATAGAACGATGAGTTGCAGTGTCCATGGTTTGGTCTTGACTAAGCGTAGTTATGTATCAACATCAGAGCTTCTCATAACTTGAACCAAAGAACTCAACATTCCAACGAAAGCTTCCTCTACTTGACAAAGTTACAACGATGAAGAAATCAAGCCATTTCCTCCAACATTTGCCTCTCCTCTCAATCATCGAGAGGACATGGTTTAAGGACTTGACTTGAGTGAAAAACAGAGTTCCCAACAAAGGAGACTAATGGCATATCGATAGTTGAGTTCGAGACTTGACCAAGTCTGAAGAGAGAACATGTTTTAACGTGAGATGAGTATGCAGTCATTCTGGCAGGTTACTTGAGTTTCTTTGCCCTGTAGAGGAGGTTGGCAGCAGTACCAATGCGGAAGACAAGCCCAATGACGAGAGGCCAGAGAGTGACCCAAGCAAGGCTATCGAAGGAGTAAGACTGGTGATCGAGTGCGTACGAGACTTCGTAGATGTTTCTATAGGTCTTGAGGATGTGCGTATAGAAGCCTTGAGAACTCCAGCGGATGAATGAAATCGCAGGGAACACTCTTCCAAAGAATCCCCCAAAAGCACGTTCCAGATCTGACAGAGAAGGCTGGACTCCCGAAACGGCACTCATCAGAGCTATAAATACCACAGATACAATCAGAGACTTGGAGGGATCCAGACACACAGAAATGAAGTGTCCTGCTCCCGAGGCAGAGAAGTATATCCCAAACATCAACACCCAAAAGTTCACAGCAGCCAAAGGAGGAGCTGTCATTAACTGGTAAATGCAAATGAATAGCAGAGGGGCAATCAACAAGTTCGGAATCGAAACAATTTCCTTGGCCAAAAAGTAAGCAAACGTATTCTGACCCCAAGTGGACTCCCGCATGAAATTCTTCTGCTCAATCCCACCATAAGTCAAAAGGGAAGCAGAAATCGCCACCAGACCCAGCGATAAAGAAATCATCGAAGCTTGCGTCAAGTAGTTGTCCTGCTTATGTGCTGCACATTCCAGGTAAAAGTCCGGGCTGCACGACGAGTAGATCACATCTTGGGGTGCACCACCAACAAACTGACTCGAACGAAACAATGCGCCCAGAACAATCGCCACGACAGCAGTCAGTCCGTGAAGAGTCAGCAGAAGAGGAACATTCCGGAGAATTTGTAGACTAGATCTCCAGAGCTGGAGCAGAAATTGCACATGAGCGGCAGCAGCTTGTCGAGCTTTCAACCCAGATCCTGGAAAGTCCAAATCAACAACAGGAGGTTGTGGCGAAAACATGTCAACTTGGTCAATGATCATGTCTCCAAAATTGATCATTCTGCCCTCAGGAACAGGATCTTTCAAAGGAGGAAAGTAAGGCTTCATGGATTCAATCGTCGCTGAACCCTGGTACTTGACCAAACCGTCCTTTAGCAAAATCAATTGATCACAAAGCTCCAGAATCTCAATGCGAGGTTGATGAAGCACAGCGATTGCAGTGATTCCCAAATCATTAACAATTCTATGCTTCACCAGCTCCATCAGAGAAAGCGATGCCAAACTATCCAAGCCTGACGTAGGTTCATCCAAAAACAAGACGCTAGGCATCACAGCCATTTCCATTGCCACGCTCAGTCTTCTTCGTTGACCTCCAGACAGCGTGCTTTGTCCAATGTCTCCAACTCGAAAGTGAGCCTTGGGAGTCAGTCCGAGGTTTTCTACTGCCGCTTCAGCAACATTATTCTTGAAAGCGCTCGAGAATGACCTGGGCATTCTCATCCGGGCAGAATGGAGAACATGTTCCAACACAGTTAGATTAGGATGAAGAATATCCTCTTGAGGAACATAACCAATCAGAGTCCCCAATGACGAGCTTGACATCGGTTTACCTTCATATAGAACTTGTCCGTGAGTCAATTTGGTCCGTCCTGAAAGAACTTTCAACAAAGTCGACTTTCCAGAACCTGAAGGACCCATAATCGCTGTTAGTGTTCCCTTTGGGAATCTAACATTAATGTCTCGAAGTAAAACAGCTTCATCTTTTCCATTTTTGACTCTGAGCTCAGCATCAATCAGGGAAAGAGTACATGGTTGGACATGAGATCTTACAGAATCCATGGCTTGAGAAGCTCGAGGTAACACGTCGAATTCTTTGCTTTCACCTTCATCCAAGAGCCGCTCGTGAGCCTTAGTCCTAGTAGTTCGAAGTGTTCGGTTCTGAATCCATCGTTTGGTTAGCCAGGCAATAATGATTGCCAGAAAAAGAGTCAAGACTGCTGACGACAAAAATACAACCATTCCAAGAGAGAATTGCTCATCACAAGAATCTCCACTGAACCCAAATCCAGCTCCGGTGATACAATCACAGGATGCCTTCCTCTGGGAACGATCACAGAATCCATTTCCATGGCACCCAAGCAAAGGATTACAGAGAAAACGGATGCGATCGACTGAAGCCAAAAATTTGCCTTTCAGCGCTCCAGGAATCAAGAGCAAGTACCAGTGGGAATCAACTGATGACGCATAGAAAGAATTGAGATCCGTGAATTGTTCAGATGCAGGCATGATTGCTTGCTTGAAACGATTTGATCCGAAAAACCAACCGCTGCCATAAGTTTGGGATTCTGAAGTGATTTCCTCTTCTGTTGAAAAATTGAGATTGACGACGAACTCTTCTGGAAGTTTCGAAAACTGATAAACTTGAGGAAGCGATCTTTTCTCCAGCTCTTCATGAATGTATTCGTGAAGTGACTCAATTTCGTGCTTCTGAATGAAATCTTCAAGAAGTGACACTGTCACAAGAACGGGTTTCGTTAGTGCCTCTTCGAATTGGATGTA
>Ga0315902_10012827_pt1 | contig 10880 bp, 9 predicted proteins | sample LakEriMetagenome_9_FD_203523 | JGI IMG/M metagenome (GOLD analysis project Ga0315902, IMG submission 203523) | Freshwater fungal communities from buoy surface, Lake Erie, Ohio, United States - Buoy 12 MA117 | ecosystem: Environmental > Aquatic > Freshwater > Lake > Lake biofilm | place: USA...
TGTTCGCACCACCGATCCGATCGGGGCCTTCGGCACCACGCTCCGCCAACGGCTCGTCTCGCCCGCAGCCTTCGACCCAGCGCGCCTCAACAACCCGGCCCCGGTCAACAACGTCATGGGCGGCGTCGTGCTCGACATGCCGCTCCTGAACGCCGATGCCTGGACGGGGTGGCGCGCCGCACGCTCGGCCGCCGATGCCACCGAGGCCGTTGCCGACTGGACGCGCCTCGCGACCCGCGCGCAGGTCGTCAGCGCCTACTATGGGACCGTCCTCGCCTCCGAGAAGGTCGCGACCCTCGAACAGGCCGACCGCGCCGCGCAGGCGGCTTTCCGGCAGGTCGAGCACATGGTCCAGCAGGGGCTCGTCACCAAGGCCGACGCGCTGCTCGCCCAAGTGCGGGCGGGTGATGTCGCCTCGCAGCTCCTGGCCGCACGCAACGACTTCGCCACCGCACAGCAGCAACTCGCGATGCTTCTTGGCCGCAGTACACCGCACGCCGTTGCACTCCCGCGCGCCCTGCCATCGGATGAGGCCGTGCGGATGTTCGCGACGCAGGACACCGGCATGGCTGAAGTGGCTACGGTGCGCGCCGAAGTCGGGCAGCGGGATGACGTCCGCGCGGCCCGCCTCGCATCGCAGGCCGCTCGTGCCGATCTCCAGCGGGCAGGCGCCACCATGCTACCCCGCGTGAACGGCTTTGCGCGGTACGACTGGAATTCACCGACGACGCTGTACGCCGGCCGACCGAACTGGACGGTCGGCGTCATGGCCTCGTGGTCGCTCTTCGGCGGTGGGAGTGAACTCGCCGACGCCGCCGGCGCATCGGCGCGCGCACGCAGCGCACGTGCTGGCGCGGAAGGCGCGGAAGCGCAGGCGCAGCTCGAGATCGACGCGGCATCGCGTGCCGTCACGGTGGCAATGCAACGGCTCGAGCTGGCCGCCGCGTCGGCAGCGCAAAGTCGTGAAGCGCACCGCCTGGTGGACAAGCGGTACACCGGAGGCCTCGCCACCATCGCGGAACGCCTCAGCGCTGAGGCCACCGCCACCGGGGCTGCCCTTGCCCATGCGGCAGCCCGCTACGCCGTCATCGATGCCGTCGCCCAGCATCGGCGCGCCATTGGCGCCGATCCCGGCGCGCTTGCCCGACTCGACACCGATCGTCCCAACGCGACCACTTCCGGAGAGCTCCGCTGATGTCTTCTACCATCCGTTCATCGACGGCACTTGTCGTCACGCTCGCCGCGGGTGCCTTGACCTTCGGGGCATGCGGCGGCACCAAGGACGCGACGTCCCGTACGACCGGAACACCGATGCGCGCAGAAGGCACCACGCTCGTGCTGCGGGACACCCAGGTGACCGCTACCTTCGACGCCGCCGGTATCGCGGAACCGTTTCAGCAGGCCACCGTCAGCACCAAGCTGATGGGCACGATCACCGCCGTACTGGTTCAGGAGGGCGACGCGGTACGAGCCGGACAGCCACTCGTGCGCATTGATGCGCGAGAGCTGACGGCGAAGGCCAATCAGGTCGCGGCCTCGATCGCGGACGCCGAGGCACAGCAGAAGGAAGCGACGGCCTATGCATCCCGTTTCCGCGCGCTGTATGCGGACAGCGCCGCAACCAAGGCGCAATTCGAAGCCGCCGAAACGGCACTTGCCCGCGCTGAGGCGGGACTGCGCGCGGCGCGCGCTGGTGGAAGTGAACTCGATGCGGTGCGCAGCTACAGCACGGTGGTCGCCCCATTCAACGGGACCGTGACCGCGCGCATGGTGGATATCGGGAGCTTCGCGGCTCCAGGCGCACCGCTCCTCACCATTCAGGATGGCCGGAGCCTGCGCCTCAGTGCCACCGCGCCAGCCGACGCTGCCCGCCAGATCACGCGCGGCCAGCGCCTCAGCGCGCGCGTGGATGGGATCGATGTAACCACACGCGTTGAGGGGGTGGTACCTGCCGGGGCCGGCAACCTGTTCACCGTGAATGCCATCGTCACGAATGCCGACCAGCGCCTCGCGGCGGGGAGTGCGGCCGTCCTGTTCCTCCCCATGGGAAGCAAGACTGGGCTGCTCGTGCCACATGAGGCGCTGATTCGCGACGGCGATCTCGTTGGTGTGGTCGTGCGTGGCGCCAACGGCGATGATCGTCGCTGGATCCGACTCGGCGTGAGCACCCCAATGCATGTGGAGGTCACCAGTGGGCTGAAGGCCGGGGAGACGATCGTGGTACCGACCTCCACGGCGCCGCGTGGCACCAAGGCGGGGACATGAGTGAGTCCGTTCCGTCCTGGGGGATCTCGGGACGCATTGCCAAGGCGTTCCTGCAATCGAAGCTGACGCCGCTTGTCACCTTCGCATCCCTGGCGGTTGGGGCGCTCGGCCTGATGGCAACACCGCGGGAAGAGGAGCCGCAGATCTCGGTCCCGATGATCGACGTGATTACGGCGATGCCGGGTGCCTCCCCCGCGGAGGTCGAGAATCTGATCGCCCGTCCCCTCGAACAGCGGATGCTTGAGCTCCCCGGCGTTGACCATGTCTACACGATGTCCGGCGATGGCTACGCGATGGTCACGGTGCGCTTCAAGGTCGGCGAAGATCAGGAGCGCAGCGTCACGCGTGTCCAGAGCAAACTGGCCGCTGGTGCCGATCAGGTGCCGCCAGGCGCCCTGCCCCCCGTGGTGAAGGCGCACTCCATCGATGACGTGCCGGTGCTGGCGCTGACGCTGCACAGCAAGGGAGCGGACGCGAATGCGCTCCGGCAGATCGCCGTGCATCTGCAGGACGAGATCCGTACGGTCCCCGAGGTCTCCGAGACCTTTGTGACAGGTGGTGCGCCGAAGCAGGTCACCGTGACGATGGATGCGGCACGCCTTGCCGCGAGTGGTGTCACGCCGGGTGAAGTGGCGATGGCGCTGCGCAGCGCCAATGCCCGCTTGCAGGCGGGCGAACTCACGACGCAGGATCAGGTCGTACAGATCGCGGTCGGGGCCCCACTCACGAATGCCCGTGAGGTCGGCAGCGTCATTGTTGCCACGCGCCGCGGTGCACCAGTCTATCTGCGCAGCGTCGCTGACGTACGTGATGATTTTGGTGAGCGGACGGCCTATGTCTCGCACCGGTCCGGTGCTGAACCAGCGGAAGCGGCGGTCACGATTGCGGTAGCCAAGCGCAAAGGGGCAAACGCCACCGACGTGACGCACGCCGTCATGGAGCGCGTCAATCAGGCCAAGGGACGCCTGCTCCCCTCCACTGTTGAGCTCGAAGTCACCCGCGACTACGGCGAGACCGCTGGCGAAAAGGCGCAGGAACTGATTCTGCACCTCCTCATCGCCACCATCAGCGTGACCCTGCTCATCTGGCTGTTCCTCGGCTGGCGGGAAGCGCTGGTTGTGCTGGTCGCCGTCCCGGTGACGCTGGCACTGACGCTGTTCGTATACTACGCGCTGGGCTACACGCTCAATCGCATCACGCTATTCGCGCTGATCTTCTCGATCGGCATTCTCGTGGACGACGCCATCGTCGTCGTCGAGAACATCTATCGCCATCTCCAGATGGGGAACCGGCCCGCCGATATCGCGGCGATCGACGGCGTTGATGAGGTCGGCAACCCCACGATTCTCGCGACCTTCACGGTCATCGCGGCGATCGTGCCGATGGCGTTCGTGAGCGGGCTGATGGGGCCGTACATGCGGCCAATCCCAGTGGGTGCGTCGGTGGCGATGCTGGCGTCGTTGGCCGTGGCATTCATCGTCACGCCGTACCTGGCCTATCGCCTGCTCAAGGGGCATGTCGGTGCACCGCACGGCTCCATCCAGCATCCGCCGGAAGAAGGCACGAAGACCGACAAGCTGTACCACCGGCTCATGCAGCCGCTCATCGAAAACAAGCGGACCCGGTTCACCTTCTACGGTGGCGTGCTCGCCCTCCTCCTCGTGAGCGTCAGCCTCGTCGGCTTCAAGGCGGTGCAGGTCAAGATGCTGCCTTTCGACAACAAGAGTGAGTTCCAGGTGGTCCTCGATCTGCCGGAAGGGACGTCACTCGAGACGAGCAATCGGGCGGCGTCGGAAATCGCGGCGTATCTGGGCACGGTCGACGAGGTGGTGAGCACGCAGGTGTACGCAGGCACAGCGGCGCCGTTCAACTTCAACGGCCTCGTCCGCCACTACTTCATGCGCAGTGGCGCCAACGTCGCCGACGTGCAGGTGAACCTCAAGCCGAAGAGTGACCGCGACCGCCAGTCGCACGAGATTGCCGTGGCCGTTCGGCCGGCGATCGATTCCATCGCGAAGCAGTTCAGTGCGTCGGCCAAGGTCGCCGAAATTCCGCCGGGCCCGCCGGTGCTCTCGACGCTGGTGGCCGAGGTGTATGCCGCGAATGATTCGGCGCGGCTCGAGGCTGCCAAGGCGGTGAAGCAGGTCTTTGAGCAGACGCCGGGGGTCGTGGATGTCGACTGGACGGTTGAGGCGCCGCAGCAGAAACGGACCTTCCGCGTGGACCGTGTTCGCGCCGCCGAAAGTGGCGCGAGCGTCGAGCAGATTACGCAGACGTTGTATCTGGCGCTCTCCGGGATGACCTCGGGGCTGGCCAGTGCACCGACGGCGAAGGAGCCGGTTGCGATCGTACCACGCCTGCCGATCAATCAACGGTCGAGTGTAGAGGCCCTCCTGGCGCTACCCATCGCCACCATGCAGGGACCGCAGCCATTGGGTCGCTTTGTCACGGTCGTAGAGGGCGTTCGGGACGGCAGCCGCGTGCGCAAGGACCTGCGTCCGGCGATCTACGTGACGGGGGATGTCGCGCGGGAAATCGAAAGCCCGGTGTACGCCATTCTCGACATGAACCGCCGCATCGAGGCACTGCAGGTGAATGGCGCGTCGATCGGCGTCTACAACGCCGTGCCACCGGAGTCACTCAGCGAAACCGCCATCAAGTGGGACGGTGAGTGGCAGGTGACGATCGAAGTGTTCCGCGATCTCGGCCTCGCTTTCGCCATCGTGCTGGTCCTGATCTATGTGCTGGTGGTGGGCTGGTTCCAGAGCTTCACGATTCCGTTGGTGATCATGGCACCGATTCCGTTGACGCTGATCGGCATCCTGCCGGGCCACGCCATCGGTGGGGCCTTCTTCACCGCCACGAGCATGATCGGCATGATCGCCCTCGCCGGCATCATCGTCCGGAATTCGATTCTCCTGGTGGACTTCATCCAACTGGAAGAAGCGCGGGGACGGCAACTGGTCGATGCCGTGCTGGAGGCGGGCGCCGTGCGCTTCCGTCCTATCGCCCTCACGGCCGCGGCGGTCGTGGTCGGCGGCCTCGTGATGGTCCTCGACCCGATCTTCCAGGGGCTCGCGGTCGCCCTGATGAGCGGTGCCGTCGTGGCGACGCTGCTGACGATGATCGTGGTCCCGCTGCTCTACTGGGAGCTGCGCAAGAACGCGCCGGCACCCGTCCCGACATCACACTGAGTCACCGCACTCATTCACCAACTGGAGACCATCCCATGTGCTCGTGGAACATCATCGCCCGCTTTGCAGGGAGCTTCATCCTGCTTTCGGTTGCCCTTGGCTACTTCGTGTCCCCCTGGTTCTTTGCGTTCACGGCGTTTGTCGGGTTGAATCTGTTGCAGTACAGCATTACGGGCTTCTGTCCGCTGGAGAAGATGCTTGGCGCGGGGCAGCTGTTCGGGTGCAAGCGTCTAGCATCGCAGACCAGCTGATCTCGCTCGTCCTCCTTTTCGCTTCGGAGTTTCTGTATGTCCGATTCGACGACCACGGCACGGCACGCTATTGTGCCGTGCCCGCATTGCAACAAGCTGAACCGGGTGGATGTCACACGCACCGACGCGCAGCCGTCCTGCGGATCCTGCCGGACCACGCTCACCGTAGATGAGCCGATCGTCTTGACCGATGCCACGTTCGATACGGTCGTGGCGAAAAGTACGGTACCGGTACTGGTCGACTTCTAAGCCGACTGGTGTGGCCCGTGCAAGATGATGGCGCCGGTCTTTGCCGAGTTCGCCCGACGGCAGCAGGGGCGCGTACTAGTGGCGAAGGTCGATACCGATGCCAATCCCCACGTGGCGATGCGCTTCAACATTCGCAGCATTCCGACGTTGACCCTGATGCGGGATGGTCGGGAAGTAAGTCGGCAGGTGGGCGCGGTGCCGATGGCCACGCTGGAACGGATGGTCGGCGGTTAACGACCGCCGACGATCTTCCGGCGTTCCTGCACTTCCGACTCGAGACGCCCGCACACCAGCTCGCACAGTTTGAGCACATCCTTGTCGGCCAGCTCGTAACGGACATAGACGCCGTCACGTTCGCGCGCGACCAAGCCGTTGCTGAACAGCGTGGAGAGATGACGTGACACATTCGCCTGCCCCATGCCGGTCAGCTCGACGAGCTCATTGACGGTACGCGGCCCCGTCTTCAGCTCCTGGAGCAGACTCAAGCGCGCGCGGTCGCTCAACGCTTTGAAGCGATCTGCCACCAGATCCAGCAGCTCCGGTCCCATGCGCTTTGACGCCATCCGATCTCCTGTGTCGATACCGCGTCGGCGGTAAACTTCATATATACGTAATTATGAATATATAAAACCGAAAGACGGCGCGCCATGGGGGTCCATGACGCGCCGTGCGTAATCGTAGAGAGCGTCCGCTTAGTGCAGGGTCGCCGACAGCGTGATCTCGGCATTCAGTACCTTCGACACCGGGCAGCCGGCCTTGGCCGCCTCCGCCAGTGTCTGGAACTCCTCGGCGGAGATGCCCGGCACGGTCGCGTCGAGCGTCAGGTGGACCTTCGTGATCGCGAAGCCACCAGTCGGCTGCGCTTCCAGCGAGACCGCCGCCGTCGTGCGGAGCTCGGTCGGCGTATGGCCGGCACGCGTCAGTTGCCCGGACAGCGCCATCGAGAAGCACCCGGCATGCGCCGCGGCAATCAGCTCCTCCGGATTGGTACCGGCGCGCCCTTCCTCATCCTCGAAGCGCAGCTTGAAGGAGTAGGGCTGGGCATTCAGGGCGCCGCTGGGGGTGGTCAGCGTCCCATGCCCTTCCTTGATGGTGCCGTTCCAGACGGCCGAACCCGAACGAATCATGAGATCCTCGTGAAGGTGTCCCGCGAGGCAGCGACCGGTCGGCCACCACCGATGCCGAACGCTGAACGCCGCACCGCCCGGTCGCAAGCGCTCAACCTTGCCGACGTGACGACCCGCAGGTCATTTCCCGAGTGTCCCCTCACCCGTGCCGCCATGATGCGACGTCGCACACTCGGGCTGCTGATGTTGGTCGCCATCAACAGTCCCTCCGCCAAGAGCCAACCGACCGCCCATCCGGATCGGCCAATGCGTACCGTCCTCCGGGCGCAGCGCGTACTCGACGGCACCGGCCGCACGCTCCCCGGCGCCACCGATATCGTCGTGGCCGATGGCCGAATCATCGCCATACGTCCCGCGACGGGTCCCCTCCCACCGGAGGGGATCGATCTGGGGCGTCGTACCCTGCTGCCGGGATTCATCGATACCCATGTCCACCTGGGCTGGTACCTCAATCACGAGGAGCGGCTGCACACCGAGGGGGATGGCGATTCGCCTGCGATGAGCGCAATGGCGCAGGCCAGCAATGCGTGGGTCACACTGCGCGCTGGATTCACGACCGTGCAGAGCATCGGGGAGCCAGAGAACGCCGCACTGCGCGACGCGATCAACCGGCGACACCTCCCGGGTCCTCGCGTGCTCACCTCGCTCGGTTCACTCAATGAACGAACGCGAGGGGGCTCGCCGGATTCGCTGCGTGCTGCCGTCCGACGCTTTCGCCAGCAGGGCGCGGATGTCATCAAGATCTTCGCTTCCAAAAGCATCCGGGACGGTGGCGAGGCGACCATGACGCCGGACCAGTTGCTCGCCGCCTGCGGCGAGTCGACCATCCTCGGACTCCGCTCCGTCGTCCACGCTCATTCGGCCGAGTCCGCGCAGCGTGCGGCGCGAGCAGGATGCACCCAGGTGGAGCATGGCGTGTTTGCCGACGACGCGACGCTGGCCCTGTTCGCGGAGCGCGGCACCTATTTCGATCCGCAATGTGGGCTTGTCTTCCGCAACTATCTCGACCACAAGCCGTGGTTCGAAGGGATCGGTAATTACAACGCCGCCGGGTTCGCTGCGATGGAGCGCGCGCTGCCGCTGGCAGAAGCGGGGATCGGACGCGCCGCACGCACGAAGAATGTGAGGCTCGTGTTCGGCACGGATGCCGTGGCTGGGGCGCATGGCCGCAACGCGGATGAACTCGTGTGCCGCGTGCGACAGGGCGGACAGGAGGCCATGGATGCCATTGTGTCGGCCACGAGTCGGGCCGCCGCATCCCTCAGTCTGGATCGGGAGATTGGCCGAGTCGCCGTAGGCTACCGAGCCGATCTCATCGCCACCGACGGCGATCCCTCCCGAGACATCGAAGCCAGTCAGCGCGTGCGGTTCGTCATGCGCGATGGCGTGATCTACCGAAACGATCCGTCGTCACCTTCCTTACCGCCAACCCGAGGGTCGCGCTGATGCATCATGACCATGGCAATGAACACGGTTCTGCGCAGCCATCGCGGCGCCGCTTTCTCAAAACTGCTGGAGTGCTGACCGTCGGCTCGGCCACGGCGCTCACCGCCGTCGGCTGCGACCCCAAGGCGTCATCAGAGACGACCGCACGTGCTGCACGGGTTCCTCTGGATCGCTCACTACTCGACGCACTTGCCGTCGTGGTCCTCCCGGAATCTCTCGGTGCGGATGGGGTGAAGCAGGCGGTTGATCGCTTCGTGGCGTGGGTGGCCGACTACGATCCCGTTGCCGAAGAAATGCACGGTTACGGGTATGCGGACATCCGCTACCTCCCTGCCGATCCCGCGCCGGCCTGGCAGGCGCAGTTGACCGCGCTTGATCTACTCGCACAGCGCAGCACCAAAACGGGATTCATGGCGCTGTCCCCAGCACAACGCCGGGACGTAGTCGACGCCGCCTTGCGTACGCAGCGTGGTGATCGTCTGCCGACTCCCTTGGCCGCGACGCATATCGCCGTCGCGCTCCTTGCCCATTGGAGCAGCTCCCCCGCGGCTTGGAATCTCGCGTTGGGCGCGAACGTCTCCCCAACAAGTTGCCGCACCTTGAATGAAGCGGTGCGCAAGCCGCTCCCCATCGCGCCAGCCGCGAAGGGGGCGACGGTATGACGCAGACCGGCAAGCCAACCGTGCACGAGACGGACATCTGCATCATCGGGAGCGGAATCACCGCGGCGATGATGGCGGCCCATCTCGTGGAGCACACCAACCGGGCAATTCTCGTGGTGGAGGCCGGTACGCATACGACCCCCATGCGTGACCGCACCACGGCGAGAGCGCGCTATGTGGCCTACGGCGAAAGCCCGTGGAAGTCGGATCATCTCGACGATCAGAATGCCACGGGCATGACCTGGGGCTACTCGCCAAGTATGCATGTGGGCGGACTGGCGATGCATTGGGGCGGCGTCGCGCCGCGCTATTCACCGGAAGATTTTCGCGTGCGTTCCCTGTACGGGGTCGGCGACGACTGGCCGTTCACTTACGAAGAACTCGATCCGTTCTACCAGGAAGCGGAAGAGCGGATGGGCGTTGCCGGCGAACAGGGGCCGGCCGCGCTCGATCCACGGGGCAAACCGTATCCCCTCCCGCCGCTGCCGATCAATTACAATCTGGCACAGCTGCAGCATTGGGCGACGGGTGCAGGAATCGCCACATGGAGCACACCAAGCGCCAAGAACTCCGTACCTCACGCTGGACGCGCGCAGTGCCAGCGGTGCGATACCTGCTATCCGGTGTGTCCTACCGGCGCCAAGTACTCGCCGGATTTCACCTGGGATGCGCTGCCGACCAACCGCGTCACCCTGTTGACGGAAACGCTCGTTCGTCGCGTTGAGGCGGATGCACGTACCGGGCGGATCACCCACGTCACGGGCAATCGGACCGACGCATCAGGAGCGCCCGTCGAGATCCGTGCCACGCAGTTCGTGCTCGCCGCCGGCTTCGTCTGGTCGCCACATCTGCTGCTACTCTCGCGCAGCGCGGCGTTCCCGAACGGGCTCGCCAATCGCAGTGGATTGGTTGGGCGCTATCTGGCTGGCCACCGCAACGTGAATGCCTATCTGCGCCTCCCCATGGAATTGTTTCCCGGCATCAACGTGCAGCACTCCTTGGTGTCTAAGCAGTTCATGCGCCCCGGTCGGCAATCCCGCTATCTGCGACATGATTTGCGGATCTGGGAATCGAGTGTCGGACGAGAACCCCGTCTGCGCGCGGATGACGGCTCGCTGCTTGTGGGCGATGCCATGCTGCGCGATTGGCAGCAGCGCGCAAAAGGCGCGACAGCGCGAGTCCGCGGCTATTACGATGTGCTCCCCGATCGGGATAGCATGCTGACCCTCGATGCCGGGCGAAAGAATCGCTGGGGCGATCCCATGCCGCATGTGGCGTTCAAGGATGCGCCCGAGAGTGCCGCGTTGCGGGAGTGGCAGGAGGAATCGCTGCGTGAACTGTTCCGTCGGATGGCGAAAGCCGGCAATGGCGAGATCCTCCGCATGGAGAACAGCGCCAACGATCTGGGGCAGGAACATCCGACTGGCGGCTGCCGCATGGGTACCGATCCGGCCACCAGCGTCGTGGACGCCTGGGGACGGGCACACGACCACGAAAATCTCTGGGTCGCCGGCGCACCAACGCAGCCGACCGCCAGCTGCTGCAACGGGACACTCACATTTGCCGCCGTCGGCCTCCGTACCGCACACGCCATTGCTCGTGGCTAACGAGGGACCGCAGCGGGACGTCGCTGGCCTTTCCCCGCTCCGGTGCCCCGGCCAACTTCCACGGATCCATCAACTCACA
>Ga0315902_10012830_pt1 | contig 10879 bp, 12 predicted proteins | sample LakEriMetagenome_9_FD_203523 | JGI IMG/M metagenome (GOLD analysis project Ga0315902, IMG submission 203523) | Freshwater fungal communities from buoy surface, Lake Erie, Ohio, United States - Buoy 12 MA117 | ecosystem: Environmental > Aquatic > Freshwater > Lake > Lake biofilm | place: USA...
CCATCATTCCCGCCAGTGACGCAGGCATGGCGGTGGCGCCGTGGATCGACCCGGAGAATTTCAATCCGGGTTATCTGATGCGCAGCATGCACCTCTTGCCCAAGCGCGGCGTCAAACACGAATGGCGGCACACACAGGATTATTGGCGAGAGAAGGATGAGATTCCCGCCATCGATCTCGACAGTGAAGAATTCAGCTACAGTTAATCCACGACGCGTTTAGCGGCGTGCTCGGCCAGCATAGCCATCGCCAAGGCGCGCGTGTGCCCGGCGGGTTTGCCCATGAGCTTGGAAAAGGCGCGCCCGAATAGACCAACGCCCATCGCCAGCACCACGCTCGCCATGATCAGGTCCTCCGCGTCCGTCGGCGCCATGTTGGCGCGCTCGGACAATCTGACCACGACCTTTTTTACGGCGCTGCGCACCATCGTCATGCGCTTGGCCTCGCCGGTCATTTCGAGCCACGCCGCCAAGCGCGCCACGCCCGGCGCTTCGAACGCGTCGAACAATGCTTGCGCGCCAGCCAGCGAGGGCTCGGTGCTGACTTCGCGTATCGCCAAAATGCGGCCGACGAGGTCGCCCACCATGCGCTCCATGAGTGCTGTCTGCACGTCATCGATCGAGCCGAAATGGTGAAGCACCGACGCGTTCGCGACGCTGGCTTCCGTCGCCACATCAGCAAGCTTCAGCGCTTGCGGGCCTTGCGCCACCAAGAGGCGCTCGGCGGCTGCGAGAATGTTCTCGCGCGCGACTTCCGGCGAGCGCCGCACGCGGGGAAGCTTACGAACTTTTGCTATTGACATTTTTATCAGTAAAGCCGAATTGGTCGCTTAAGGCAAGTTGAAGGCTGGATTCTAGGGAAGCTCGCCATGACCGACAAGCGCACACCCGACACTGTCACCATTGCGCCGCGCGATATCCGCTTTGACGTCGACGCGGCCAAGCAGGGCCATTGGCTGGGCGGCGATCCGGTCGGCACGGCGGTGTTCAATGCGCTGTCTTTGACGTTCCCGGATGGCGAGCGGCTTTTCATCGACGCGGTGAAAAACTATCGCGGCGAACTCAGCGGCAAGCTTTTGGACGACGTGCGCGGCTTCATCGCGCAGGAAGCGATCCATTCGCGCGAGCACCACGCGCTCAATCAGTTGATCGATCGGAATAAGTATCCAGTTCACGAGGTTGAAGCCGAGGTGCAAGAACGCATTGCGTTCTCGCGCTCGCGCGGCCCGATGCGGATGCTGATCGCGACTATCGCGCTGGAGCATTTCACGGCGATGATGGCCGAGATGCATGCCGTGCATCAGAATTTGTTCGAGAAGGTCGAGCCTGGCATAGAGCGCATGTGGCGTTGGCATGCGATGGAAGAGACCGAGCATAAGGCGGTCGCTTATGACGTGTTCATGGAGGTGACCAAGGATTGGTCGCCGCTGCAGCGCTATCTTCGACGCACTATCTCCATGGCGATCATCACGTATTTCTTCACGCGCAACATCGCGCAATATGCGGCGCGCCTGTTGGAAGCCGATGGTTACGCGCCGGATACCGCGCTGAAAGCGGTGAAGGATTTTGTCTGGAGAAAGCCCGGCCTCTTCAGCCGCGGCTGGAAGACGTATCTCGCCTGGTATCGCCCCGGCTTCCATCCGTGGGATCAAGACACGCGCGCACTCGTCGCTGATTGGAAAGCCGAATTCGACGCAAGCCCCGTGGCGGCTTAGGCCGCTTCGGCGACGCCTTGCGTTGGTTTGTACTTTGACGCGTCTGAGGTGAATTCGGCGTGGCCGTAGCGCTTCAGCAGGCCGCGTACGCGTTTCACCAGCGCCTTGTCGGCCACATCGCGCAACCCCGGTACTTGATCCGCGAGCTTGTACGCCGCCATGCGCGTGGTGATGCCGAGAGCCCCGAGCACGAAGATCGCTTGATCGCGCGGCGTGACGTCCACGCCCATTTGCTCTGCGACTTTGCGGTCGCCCTTCAGAAATTCCTTGAGGAAGAAAGTTTTCGCAAAACTGCGCTCAACCGAATTGTGCAAGCGGTTCGCGAGCGATTTGTCTGGCGGCAGGTAGGCTAAGAGTGTGGCGCGCACGAGTTCGCCGCAGGTCGTATCATCATAGCCGCGCCGCAGCGTCGAATTGCGCGCGGTCATCATGCGCACAACGCCTTCGGGTGTGTCGGCGAGCAGGTCTTCCGGCAAGCCGAGCAGGAAGCAGCGATAGCGGCTGACCTCGACGCGCGCGCGCTCTTGGCCCGTGAAGGTGCGCCGGCCTTCGCCGATCATTTTGAACGCCATCAGAAATACTGGGATCAAGCCCGCCGGCATTTGATCCACCTGCGGGATCGGCACACCATAGACGCTCGCATCCCAACGACCGGAGCGAATGGCGTTATAGCGCACCATCGAGTGCATCAGGCGCACCATAGCCGCCGCTTTGAAGCCTTCGCCATGACGCTCTAATGCGCCGGGCAGTGTCGTTGTCGCAAAGAACGTCGCGGTCTCGTTCACGCGGCGCGCAGCACTTTCATTGCTGAGCGTGCCGGTCAGCGCCATCGGCAATGCGGAATATTTGTTGAGGAAGGTGGCGATGAAGGCGCCGCGGACCGCGTAGGGCGCCAGGTGCGCGGTTGCGTTGCGCTCGAGCCGCGCGCCCTCGCGCACCAGATCCATATCGACCCAAGCTGGCGTTTGCTCCATCGCGTGGATGAGTGCGGCAAGCTCCGGCGGCGCATCGGCGACGTGTTCGATCCCACGATCGCACGCGGTCTGCAGCATTTCGATCAGTGTGCGGAAGCCCAAATCCGGCATCAGCATCGCGTAAGCATCCGCCACGACGTCGCCGAGCATTGTGTAGGCGCGGACGCGCTCGAGATCCTCGTCGGTGACGGCGACGCCATTGGGCGCGCGCTCCTGAACGACGGCCGCTTTGGGATCGTGGGTGAAGCGCTCGGGATCGCGGTCGAAATCGATGTCGCCATAAATCGCCGGCAGCAGCGTCTTCTGTGCGGCGACCCGGGCCCAGACCTGATCGATCGAATGCATCGCGGCTTCCTTACGCTCGTTCATGTATAGGCAATGTAAGTAAAGCTCATATTTGGGACTACTCGCATTGCCGGGAGAGGGCTGCAGGCCCCGGGGAGATGCCTAAGTGGCTGACAAATCGCGCAGAACGCCGCGTCAGGCGCGGGCGCAAGGCACGGTGGACGCAATTGTCGACGCCGCCTTTCAACTTCTGGAGGCCGACGGGATTGAGAAGCTGACGACCAACCACGTCGCCGAGCGGGCTGGGGTGAGCATCGGCACGCTCTACCAATATTTCGCCAGCAAGCAGGACATCCTGGCTGCGCTTGCCCAACGCCGCGCGGGCGCGGTGCGCGACGCCATTGCCGCGACCATCATCGCCAAGCCCGACGTGAGCAGCGTGCGGCCAATCGTACGGGCGCTGATGCACAGTTTCGAAGGCTCCCCCGCAACGCGTCAAGCCTTGCTGGACGCCATGTTCCTGCGCGGCGGCGACAGCGTGCTCGCGCAACACCACGGCGCATTCCTCGCTGCAATTGCAGGTAGGGCGCGCCTGCAACTCGACCTTACGGCTGAATCTGCGTTCGTGCTTACGCATGCGCCTGTCGCTTTGTTGCGCGCGGCGGCGGGGGAACCGGAACTTGGCCTTGATCCGGTGCGGCTCGAAGATGAATTCGTGCGCTTGATGGAGGCCTATATTGGGGCGCTTGTGAGTGTTCCGCGTGGGGAGAGCTGAAGGCTGCGTGTGTCCCGTTCTCGCATGGCTCACGCCAGATCACGCAGGGATAGCCTAGTTCGCGTGTTTTAGGCCGTGCTCGCCAGGCGTTGATTGTGTTCCATTTTCCCCAATCCACTTCTGTCCGCGAGCCGCCCTTGACCCAGGCTTGGCGCGACACATCGGTCAGGAAGACGTGAAGAAGACGCGAAGTCGATTGCGAGGCCGCCGCGACCTCGCCATATCGGCGCCTCGCTTGACGGAGAAGCTGGGCTCCAACAGGCGGAGCGTTAGTGGGGTTGACGCAAGGCGCGAAGCGGTTATTCGCGCGATAAGGCCCGGACCAAGTCATCCGGACCACAGATTTTCTGAGGTAGAAGCGGAATGGATCACGATTTCTGCAACGTCGACGGCGCCAGACGCCTGAAGCAGCGGATCGAGGAATACTGGCGTGACCGTGGGTTTAACGTCGAAGTGAAGCTCATTGATGCGGGCTTTGTGGCGGCCATGCGCTCGGCGCGCACGGACGTACGTAGCGACATGGTCAACGGTTTCCCGACAAAGCGCGCCGACAATGACGACGATCGCTCGTCCCCTAGCCGTCGCGGCTTGGTGGGCGCCGCGTAAGCGACACGGGCTGTGCTGCGGTTAGGGGCGCGCCGCCAAAAGGCGGCGGCAGGCCGGCGTAAGTTGCGAATATCGATCTAAAACGACGTCGGCGCCGAGTTTATCGGCGTCGGCGTCGAGATATCCGAAGCTTACAATAATCACCGGTGCGCCTGCGGCGCGCGCTGCGCCAACGTCGATGGACGTATCGCCGATCATCACCGAGCGGCGCACCGTGCCGCCCGCGCGCGTCACGGCGGCGCGGTAATGTTCAGGATGTGGCTTGCGATCGGTGACTGCATCTGCGCCCACCACTGCTGAGAACCATTTCGTAAGATCGAGCGCGTCGAGCAATTGGTTCGAGAGCTCAGTGCGCTTGTTTGTGCACACTGAAAGCTTGGCGCCCATGCTGGCAAGCTGGCCCAGCGCTTCGCTGACGCCTGGGAAAGGTCGCGATAGAGCGGCGATGTCGGCGCGGTAAATCCCGACAAAGGCGGTCATGAGTTGATCCAGGCGCTCTGGGCCGAACGTGACCCCATGCAATTGCGCCGCGCGTTCGATCATCGCCCGCGCGCCGCGGCCGACCATGCGCCGGACGCTGTCCGGCTTCGTATGTGGCAGGCCCTCAAGATCCAGCGTGGCGTTCAGCGCGCGCAGCAGATCGGGCGCGGTGTCCACCAACGTCCCGTCAAGGTCGAAAACAATGGTGGCGTCGGCCAATTCGCCGATGGTCATGGATGGCCCCAAACTCTGCACTTGCGCTAGAACCAGCGCTGGATTCGAGCAATTGGGTAAAAGCAGATGAGCCGAGCGCGGGCGGCGGTGATTTTGGCGGCGGGCCAGGGCACGCGGATGAAGTCCGATTTGCCGAAAGTGCTGCATCAGGTTGGCGGCCGGCCGATGCTGGATTGGGCCATCGCCTCGGCGCGCGGCCTGGGCGCGGAGCGGGTGATCGTCGTCACCGGCGCGCACGCGCCGCAGGTGCGTGAACATGCGGCCAAGCTCGTCGGGGAAAGTTCCGTCGCCACGCAAGAACCGCCGCTTGGCACTGCGCACGCCGTGCGCGCCGCGGAGCAAGCGCTTGCGGGCTTCGATGGCGACGTTGTCGTGCTCTACGCCGATGCGCCGCTGGTAAAATCCGAGAGCCTCGCGGCGATGTTTGCGCTGCGCGAAGCGAAGGGCGGCATGGCCGTGCTTGGCTTCACCGCGCCGAACCCGTTCGGCTATGGCCGCCTCATTACTGACGCTGAAGGCCGCTTGCAGCGCATCGTCGAAGAGAAGGACGCGAGCGCACAAGAGCGCGCGATCAATCTCTGCAATTCGGGCGTGCTCTGCGCCGATGCTAAAGCGCTCTTCCAATTGCTCTCGTTGGTGAAGAACGAAAACGCCAAGGGCGAATATTATCTGACCGACGTCGTCGGCCTTGGCCGCTCGGCCGGCTTCTTCACGCATATCGTTGAGGGTGACGAAACCGAAGTGCTTGGTGTGAACTCACGCGTCGAGCTCGCCGAAGCCGAAGCCGCGTTCCAGCGCCGTCGCCGCCGCGCTGCGATGGAAGCCGGCGTCACCCTGATCGATCCGAACACCGTGTTCTTCAGCCACGACACCGAAATCGCCAACGACGTGGTGATCGAACCGAACGTGTATTTCGGCGTCGGTGTCAGAATCGACAAAGGCGCTCGCATCAGGGCGTTCTGCCACATCGAAGGCGCAGACATCGGCGAGGGCGCGCAGATCGGCCCGTCCGCCCGCTTGCGTCCCGGTACAAAGCTCGGTGCAAACGTGAAGATCGGCAATTTCGTAGAGATCAAGAATGCCACCTTCGGCGCGAAAGCGCAGGCGAGCCATCTGACTTACGTGGGCGACGCCGACGTCGGCGCGCGCGCCAATCTCGGCTGCGGCGCCATTACCTGCAATTACGACGGCTTCGAAAAATACCGCACCACGATTGGCGAGGACGCCTTCATCGGCTCCGACACAGCCCTCGTAGCACCCGTCACCATCGGCAAAGGCGCCTACACCGGCACCGGCAGCGTTATCACCAGGGACGTGCCCGACGGCGCGCTTGGCGTCGGTCGCGCCCGCCAAGTGAACATCGATGGCTGGGCCGACAAAAACCGCGCCAAGAAGCAAAAGGCGAAGGATACGAAATGAGCGATTCAGACCTCGCCAAGTTCAACGCCGCCCAAGCGGCACTCGCCTACATCAAGGACGGCATGGTGGTTGGTCTCGGCACCGGCTCGACCTCCGCGCATTTCGTGCGCCTGCTCGGCGACAAGGTGCGCCAAGGCCTCCGCGTCAAAGGCGTGCCGACCTCGGAAGCGACGCGCAATCTGGCAGAGCAAGTGGGCGTCCCGCTGATCGAGATCAGCCAAGTGACCGCCATCGATGTCGATGTGGACGGCGCCGACGAGATCGACCCGCAATTTCGCCTGATCAAAGGCGGCGGCGGCGCGCTGCTGCGTGAGAAGATTGTCGCGGCGGCCTCAAAGCGCGTTGTGGTGATTGCGGATGAGACCAAGTGGGTCGAAACACTCGGCGCCTTTCCGCTTCCCGTCGAAGTCACCCGCTTTGGCTTTGCGCTGACAGCGCAGCGCATCAAGGAAGCGCTGCAGGCGACGGGATGCGAAGGCGTTGAGGTCGCACTGCGCGTTTCCGGCAAAGCCAATGAGCCCGTCATCACAGACGGCGGCAATTACATCATCGACGCGCACACGCGGCGCATCCCCGACGCCACCGTGCTGGCCGCAGCGTTGCAGCAGATCGCGGGCGTGGTGGAGCATGGACTTTTCATCGACCTTGCCCATGTCGTCATCCTTGGCAAAGCCAAGGGCGTGGATGTGAAGGAACTCTGATGAGGCGCAGCACGCGACGCATTGTTCTGGCAGCACCCGCGCGCGGCGTGCCGACGCCGGAGACTTTTCGACTGGAAAGCGCAGACCTGCCGGATGTGTTGAGCGCCGGCCAAGTGTTGACGCGCACGATCTATTGCTCCGTTGATCCTGGCACACGCGCGCGCCTCTCCGATGGCCCAAGCTACGCGCCGCCGCTGCGCGCTGGCGACACGATCGATGGCTTCTGCGTCGGCGAAGTGATTGAGAGCGCCAACGATAGGTTCGCCGTTGGAGAGATCGTGGCGCTGGGCGGCGGTTGGGCCGAGCACGTGCTTTTCCCCGGCCGCGGCTACATCCAGAAGATACCGCATCGCCGCGTGCCGCTCTCCTATTGGATCGGCGTGCTCGGCGTGCCGGGCATGACGGCGTGGTTCGGCTTGAAGCGGGTCGCTGCGATCAAACCGGGCGATCGTGTGCTCGTGACATCGGCTGCGGGGCCTGTGGGCGCAACGGCGGGGCAGATCGCGAAGGCGTCGGGCGCTGCGCGTGTCGTCGGTGTTGCCTCGGGCGCCGACAAGGCTGCGTGGTTGCGCGAGGCAGGGTTCGATGACGTGGTGGATTACAAAGCTGTCGATGATCTGGGCGCTGCACTGCGCGCCGCATCGCCCGAGGGCTACGACATCTTGTTCGACAATGTCGGCAACGCGATGATCGACACCGTGATGCCGCTTCTGCGCATGGGCGGGCGCGTCGTCGTCTCTGGCCAAACCGCCGATTACAACACGCCCTACGACCAAGCGCCGGCGCTCCACAACACACGCTATTTCATCGCCAGCCGCATCCGCATGGAGGGCCTCGTCGTGTTTGACGATTTGCGCGCGTTCCCGGCGGCGCAGGAAGAATTGTGCCCCATGATCGAAGCGGGCGCGGTCAAAGTGCGCGAACACAAATACCAAGGGCTCGAAACAGCCCCCGGCGCGTTCATCGATCTTTTCCAAGGTTCGGCGTTTGGCCGACGCATTATTCAAGTGGGCGAAGAACCACATTAGGGAGCGGCGTATGAGCGAGTGGGTGGAGCGTGCGCGCGCGCTCAAGGGTGAGGTCGAAGCCCAGCGCAGCGCGATGGATTCCGCGCGGCGCCTGCCCGATGAACTTGCCGCGTCGTTCGCGAAAGCTGGCCTCTACAAATTGTGCGTGCCGAACGCCTTCGGCGGCGGCGAGGTGTCGCCAGGCGAATTGGCGCAAACGCTGGAGGCGTTAGCAGAGGTCGATGCGTCGGCCGCATGGTGCGTGATGATTGGCGCCACGACGGGCGCGCTCGCCGCTTATCTCGACCCGCAAGCCGCGCAAGAAATTTTCGGCCCCGCCGATGCGATCGTCACCGGCGCCTACGCGCCGATGGGCCGCGCGTTGCGTGAGGGCGGTGTCTATCGCGTCAGCGGCCAATGGAAATGGAATAGCGGCGGCCAGAATTCGAACTGGCTGCTCGGCGGCTGTCTGCTGATGGAAAACGGCGCGCCGCAAAAGGGTGCGGACGGCGTGCCGCTCATGCGCATGATGCTGACGCCTGCGCGCAATGTGAGCTTCATCGACACGTGGCACACAGGCGGCCTATGGGGCACCGGCAGCGGAGACATGGCGATGAAGGATGTCGCCATCCCCGTCGCGCACACAGTTTCGCTCACCGACGACAAACCCCGCGTCGCGGCGCCGCTTTACGCGTTCCCGGTGTTCGGGCTGCTCGCGCTCGGCATCGCGGCGGTAGCCAGTGGCAACGCCAAGGGCGCGCTCGCAGAATTCGCCGCCGTGGCTTCAGGCAAGCGTATGCCCAACGGCCGCTTGCTCGCCGAGCGTGGCGTCACGCAGGCGATGTACGCGCAAGCCTATGCAGACCACGGCGCCGCGCGAGCATTCCTGTTCGCTGAGATTGAAACCGCATGGCGCGAGGCCCAGCAGGGCGCGGCGATCGGCATGGCGCAACGCGCCCGCCTGCGCCTTGCCGCCACGCACCTTGTGCGGACATCGGCAGATATTGTGCGCCGCCTTCAGGATTTCGCCGGCGGCGCCAGCGTGTTTTTGAGCGATCCGCTGCATCGCCGTGTGCGCGATGCGCAAACCGCCACCGCGCACATCATGATCGCGCCGCCAACCTACGAACTCACCGGCCGCGTGCTGCTCGGCGGCGAGGCGAGCACGGCGGAGCTTTAGACGCGCTTGGCTTGTGACTTCTTCTTCTTGGGGGTCGCCGTCTTGGCCTTCTTGGTCGTGGTCTTTTTCTTGACGACCTTTTTGACCGACGCCTTCGCCGCCGCAGCGGCGGTGCGTTTGGCCGCGCATTTCGGGCAAGCGCAAATGTCCTTCAAATATTGATTGAAGTAGTTCTTGCCGTAATCGTAGTTCAGCTCTTCGCCCGGCTTGATGTTGCGCAGCGCGTGGATGAACACGCGGCCCTTATGGATGTTGGGCTCGCAATTGGCGCGGCAGGAATGATTGATGTAGCGCGCAGTGTTCCAACGCGGCGCACCGTCGATCGTCTTCTTGGAGTTGATCTCGAACAGATACTTGGAGCGGCTGGTCTCTTCCTGCGCCTTGGTGATCTCGACGCCCGTATATTCGATGATGCATGCGCCTTTCGGGATGGGTCCATCGGCGTAGAGGCCAAGCCCCGTCGCCGAGCGCCCCACGCGCAATTCGAATTCACCGGGGATGTAGGACTTTCTAGTCGTCATCGATTCTTCGCTCCGTGAAGCTCTAGAGCCTCAAACGGGGCGTGCTTGGCAAGCGTGACGTTGTGTCGTCGATGCGGGAAGAGGTCCAAAGCCGCTTCGTCGAGCGAAGCCTGGCTGGGGTGCTAGGGATCGAACCTAGGAATGGCGGTACCAAAAACCGCTGCCTTACCGCTTGGCTACACCCCAAAACCGGCGAAGCGGCTAGATAGAGGCGCCCGCCCGCCGATGCAATGGGGGCCCGGCAGGGCGGCTAACTTTGTTCAGGCCCGACGGCTTGGGCGGCGTTGCGCTGGCCCAAACCTCCCGCTATAAGCCCGCCTCCTCGGAGTATAGCTCAGCCTGGTAGAGCACCACGTTCGGGACGTGGGGGTCGTAAGTTCGAATCTTGCTACTCCGACCATCTTTCCCGCCGCGCGTTTCAGATAACGCTGCCCATATGAAATTGCATCGTCGCACCTTGGTTGGGTCTGGTTTGGGCCTTTGCGCGAGTACCGCTATGGCGGCCTGCGCTTGAGAGGATGGCATGTACGCACTGATCGGCAAGATGGTCGCCAAGCCCGGCCAGCGCGACGCACGCGCGCGCCTGCTGCTGGGCGGCGTCCAATCCATGCCCGGCTGCCGCTCCTACATCACCGCCGCCGACCCCAGCGACGAGAACGCCATTTGGAGCACCGAAGTGTGGGACACCGAGGCCGACCACAATGTGTCGCTGCAATTAGCTGAGGAGCAGGCGCCGATCCGCGAAGCGCGGCCGCTGATCGAGGGATTTGGCGAGCGCTTCATCACCACGCCGCCAGGAGGCGTCGGCCGTGGCTGAGGACGCGCGCCAGCGCTTCAACGCGCAAGTGTTTACCCAAGTCATCAACCTTGATCGCAGCGCCGATCGGTTGGCGACGGTGTCGGGCTTTCTCCAAGCGGCGGGCCTTGCGTACACGCGCTTGTCGGCCGTGGAAGGCCGCAAGCTCAATATGGATGAGCCCAAG
>Ga0315902_10012833_pt1 | contig 10878 bp, 12 predicted proteins | sample LakEriMetagenome_9_FD_203523 | JGI IMG/M metagenome (GOLD analysis project Ga0315902, IMG submission 203523) | Freshwater fungal communities from buoy surface, Lake Erie, Ohio, United States - Buoy 12 MA117 | ecosystem: Environmental > Aquatic > Freshwater > Lake > Lake biofilm | place: USA...
CCGACGTGATTGAACAGATGGAGAAATAACCGGGATTAACAATTGATCAGGAATCAGTTGGAAGTACCATTTCAATAAATACAACAGTAAAGAATTTTAAAACCAAACAGTATGAATTGGGTTGAGGTATTTGGAATGATCGGGTCTGTTCTCAGCAGTATTACATTTGTACCACAGGTATATAAAGCCTGGCAAACTAAAAGTGTTGGAGACCTGAGTATTTATACAATCCTCATTGTTACCACCAGTACCCTGGTGTGGCTGGTTTATGGCTTTTTTCATATACCCATGCTCATGCCGGTTGTGCTTTGCAACGGTTTTATATTTCTGCTGTCCCTGGTCTTACTTTACTTCAAACTGACATTTAAATAAGATTCTGTATCTGTGATGGAAATAAAAAAACCCGGTAATACTCCGGGTTTTTTTTATGGGGTAAGTTGTATTAATATTCGTCTTCGTTAAAAAAGAAATCGTCCTGGCTGGGATAGTCGGGCCAGATATCTTCAATGCTTTCATATATTTCACCTTCATCTTCCAGTTCCTGGAGATTTTCCACCACTTCAATAGGGGCACCGCTACGAATGGAATAATCGATCAGCTCATCTTTTGTGGCGGGCCAGGGAGCATCTTCAAGATAGGAAGCCAGTTCAAGTGTCCAAAACATAGTCTATCTAAATTTTCCGCAAAAGTAACCTTCCTGAGGAAATTACCAAATCTGCTTTTCCCGGCTTGTGAAAAAGAATCGGCTGGTATTTTTAAGCGTGCAAGCCGTTGGGGTTTCCTATCTTCGGTATTTCTGTTTTAGTTATATGTTACGTTGTTCCCGAATCATTAAGCGTTACGGTTCCCTGGAAGTGCTGCGGGGAGTGGATTTGTCGGTTGCTGCCGGTGAAGTGGTAAGCTTAGTGGGATCAAGCGGAGCCGGTAAAAGCACATTGCTGCACATTATGGGAACGCTGGATAGTCCCGATTCGGGCCAGGTATGGCTGAACGATACCGAACTAACAAAGCTGAAAGGAAAAGAACTGGCAGCTTTCCGCAACCGGCATATTGGCTTTGTGTTTCAGTTTCATCATTTGCTTCCTGAATTTACGGCACTTGAAAATGTGTGCATTCCCGGTTGGTTAAGCAGGGAAAAGAAAAAAGTGGTGGAGGAGCGGGCAAAGGAATTACTGCAGCTCCTGGGCTTATCGGCACGCATGGATAACAAACCCGCTCAGCTTTCGGGTGGGGAGCAGCAACGTGTGGCCGTTGCACGGGCGCTTATAAACCGTCCTTCGGTGGTGTTGGCCGATGAGCCTACGGGTAACCTGGATTCAGTGAATGCGAAGGAACTCCACCAGTTATTTTTTAATCTGCGGAAAGAATTTCAGCAAACTTTTCTCATTGTAACCCATAACGAAGAACTGGCGGCTCAGTGCGACCGGATTGTTCATATGAAGGATGGGATGATTTCAGATGCGTTATTCTGAAATAAGCAACTTGCCGGAATAGTATAATCAAAGTCTGGGCTTCCAGGGTATTTCAGGTGCACCTAATTCCCTGGCAATAAACCGGCTTAATACAAACAGGTAATCACTGAGCCGGTTCAGGTATTGAATCACCAGGGGTGCTACTTCCATTTCTTCCATTTGCATACGTACACAATTGCGTTCAGCGCGGCGGCATACACAGCGTGCAATGTGGAGCGCTGAAACGGACGGATGCCCACCTGGCAGTAAAAAAGAAGTCATGGGTGAAAGCTGTTCATCCATTTTGTCCATTTCCTGTTCCAGCAGTTCAACATCAGCTTCGTGCAGGTCGGGAATCTTCATTTTGTTTTCTTTTTCAGGATCTGTTGCCAGGCTGGAGCCGATGGTAAAGAGGCGGTCCTGAATTTCTTTCAGCATCAGATTGGTCGCAGCGTGCTGCAGCTGATCGTTACAAAAACCAATATGGGAATTAAGTTCATCAATGGTCCCGTATGCTTCAATCCTCAAATGGCTCTTAGGCACCTTGGTGCCGCCAATGAGGGAAGTGGTTCCTTTATCGCCTGTCTTTGTATAAATACGGAAAGCCATAATTTAATATCAATAAAAGTATCGCTGCGGATATGCAGGTATGAGGACTAACAAAAAAAGAAGAAAAAGGTTGAATGGTCTGTTACAACATGCTCAGATGGCGCAGCAGGATCAGGCCGGAACCGCTTCTTTTCTTTTATCGCTTTCAATCAACCCGTCTTTCAGCCGTACCACCCGGTGCGCATACCGCGCAATATCCTCTTCATGGGTTACCAGCACGACCGTATTACCCAGTTGATGGATTTCTGAGATGAGGTGCATAATTTCAGCGGATGTTTTCGAATCAAGGTTCCCCGTAGGCTCATCGGCCAGAATAATGGACGGGTTGTTTACAAGGGCCCGTGCTATCGCTACCCGTTGAATCTGTCCGCCACTGAGCTCATTGGGTTTATGATGGTACCTGTCCTGCAGGTTTACTTTTCCCAGCATTTCCATGGCCCGTTCGTTCCGTTCTTTTTTGGGTACGCCCGCATAGATAAGCGGCAGTGCAACGTTTTCGAGAGCGGTCAGACGTGGCAGTAAGTTAAATTGCTGGAATACGAACCCGATTTCCTGGTTGCGGATTTCAGCAAGGTCATTGTCGGGGAGCTGACTTACATCCTTCCCGTTGAGAATATATGTTCCGGCGGACAGGGTGTCGAGGCAGCCCAGAATATTCATCAACGTGCTTTTGCCCGAACCGGAGGGCCCCATCAGTGCCACAAAATCATTCTTTTCAATTTCAAGATTGATTCCTTTCAATACCGGCAACTCCTGTTTGCCGAGATAGTAACTTTTGCGTAAGTCTTCGAGGTGAATAACAACAGACATAGGCCTTGGTAATTATTTTTTTATGACTTTTGGTACGAGGAAAAAGGATTCGTCTTTCATGGGAGCCAGTTGAAGCGCATATCTCTCCGCAAGGTTTCCTTTTCGGCTGGTTGTACACGAAGCCGGGCCAGGTGGGCCAGCTTTTCTATCAGCTCGTTCGTAACTTCCATAGAACAAATATAGTTGTTTCAGTGCTAGTGCTGACCGGAAAGGGGTGGCTGGTTCTGAATGCTGAAATCCGGTTGCTGCTTCGTTATTCACGGCAAAGAAATGTTATCTTCGCCGCCCTGCTGCACGTTGCACAGTAACTTTGAATACCCGCAACATTATTCATTATGAGTGAGCACAAAGAAAGCCAGTCTTCCGGCAAACAGGTTGTTATGAGTGGTATCCGGCCCACGGGCTTCCTGCACCTGGGGAATTATTTCGGCGCCATGCAGAATTATGTGAAACTGCAGGACCAATATGAATGTTATTTCATGGTGGCCGATTGGCATTCGCTGACCACCCATCCCGATACAAAGGAATTAAGGGAAAATGTTAAGCGTGTGTTTGCGGAGAATATTGCCTGTGGACTGGATCCTGAAAAAGTGGCACTCTATTGCCAGAGTCATGTGCATGAAACTGCCGAGCTGTATCTCTATTTGAATATGCTCGCCTATAAAGGTGAGTTGGAAAAGACAACCACCTTTAAAGATAAAGTGCGGCTGCAGCCAGATAATGTGAATGCAGGATTGCTGACATACCCGGTTCTTCAAACGGCAGATATTATTCTGCACCGGGCCCGGTTTGTACCGGTGGGGAAAGACCAGGAACAGCACCTGGAAATGGCCCGCAATTTTGTAAACCGGTTCAATCACCGGTATGGAGAGGTGTTCCCCGAACCCCTGGCTTTCAATTTTGGAGGCGAGCTGGTGAAAGTACCCAGCCTGGATGGGACAGGAAAAATGAGTAAAAGTGAAAACCAGAATGCCACCATTTACCTGGCAGACAGTGATGACCTGATCCGCAAAAAGGTTATGAAGGCTAAAACCGACCAGGGGCCGGCAGCTCCTCATTCGCCCAAGCCCGATTACATTGAAAACCTGTTCCAGTTAATGCGGTTGGTCTGTGCCCCGGACGTGATTCAGAAATTTGAAACAGACTATGATCAGTGTGTTATCCGGTACGGGGATATGAAAAAGCAGTTGGGCGAAGACCTGGCCCGTTTTGTGGCGCCGATCCGCGAAAGGGCAGCTGCCATTCAGCAGGATGACCGGTACCTGGCGGAGGTAATGGAAAAAGGGGCTGAAAAGGCAAGAGCCAGTGCAGCAAAAACGATGCTGCTGGTGCGGGAGGTGATGGGCCTCAATTATTTTTGATTTTCGATTGGCGATTTAAGATTTTACAATACTTTTAAAGACCCTGTAATCCAACGGAGGTTGTGATACAGACATGTTACTTATCATTTATGGCAAAGTCAAAAAAACCAAAACATATTGCTGTGGCTGGCAACATTGGTGCCGGGAAGACCACCCTTACTGAAATGCTCAGCAAACATTACAAATGGATTCCCCAGTTTGAGGATGTGGATCATAATCCTTATCTCAACGATTTTTATGAGGATATGCCACGGTGGAGTTTTAACCTGCAGATCTATTTTCTGAATAACCGCCTGAACCAGGTGCTGGAAATTCAAAGAGGTTCGGAAACGGTGATACAGGATCGTACTATTTTCGAAGATGCACACATTTTTGCGCCCAACCTGTATGAGATGGGTTTAATGGGTAAGCGCGACTTCGATAATTACTTTTCTTTCTTCGCTACCTTAAAAACAATGGTTTCACCCCCCGATTTGCTGATTTACCTGAAGGCATCAGTTCCTACACTGGTTGCTCAAATTCAGAAAAGGGGTAGAGAGTATGAAGAAAATATACGGCTCGATTACCTCAAGCGGCTCAATGAATATTACAATAAATGGATTGACTCCTACAAAGAAGGCAACCTGTTAATCATAGACTGCGACAATAACAAGTTCGCAGAAAACGAAGAGCACTTCGGGGAAATTATCCGCAAAATTGATTCGCAGTTGTACGGGTTGTTCTGACCTGAAAGCTGTAAAAACATAAACCCCGCCAGGAGTGGCGGGGTTTTTTCTTAGCAAACAATCGATTACGACCACTACACTCACGGGTAAATCCGGAGCATATTTTTAAATAGGTTAAAGCTGTGAAATCCTTTCAGGTGTATACAGGCTATGCAGAAAATCATCAGGAATGTTTCAAAAATAAGGGAAGCATTGTAAACAGCAAACCGTGGTATTGCCAACTGGTTAGATGAAATAGTATAAATTGCTTTATTGATTGAAATTTTATTAAAATATAATTTATTTTAATAAATAAAATCTAATTATGTGGCGATTAAGGCGAATGTTCTCTAAATTTACAAACGATTGTTAGTGAATATTGTCAGCCTGCTTTCAAATTCAAATTGTGCAGCCAGCAGGGAACACTTATTTTGCAGTCCAAACCCATGCTATATGAAGTTCCAGCCCGTGCAACCCCAGCTGTTCACTAAGAACAGGGAGCGTTTTATCAAGGCCATGATGCCGAATTCCATTGCCATTTTTGTAAGTAATGATGAGTGGCCGGTGAATGGCGATGCACTTCACCCCTTTCAGCAAAACAGTGATCTCTTCTGGCTCAGTGGTATTCAGCAGGAGGATTCAATGCTGATTCTTTTTCCGGACAATCCGGATCCGAAATACAGGGAGGTACTGGTATTAGTCCGCCCTAATGAACTGAAGGAAAAATGGGATGGCAAACGGTTGCGTGCAGCAGAAGCCAGGGCTATCTCCGGCATACAGACCCTTGTGTGGCTCGACAGTATTGACGGGTTGCTGCAACCCTGGATACACCTGGCGGATCATATTTACCTCGATAGTAATGAAAACGACCGTAAATCTTCGTTGATCCGTTCACGTGAGTATCGTTTTATTGATGAAATGAAAAGCCGGTACCCTTTACATAATTACATGCGGGCTGCCAAAATCATGAAAGAGCTGCGTGCCATCAAAACTCCTGATGAGATTGTGTTATTGCAAAAAGCCATCGATATTACTGATGTTACGTTCCGGCGGCTGTTGGGCTTTATAAAGCCGGGTGTGAAGGAAAATGAAATTGAGGCAGAAATCTGGCATTCATTTCTGACACAGGGATCTACCGGGCCGGCTTATGGAAGTATTCTTGCCAGCGGCGACCGGGCACGCACCCTCCATTATGTAAGCAATAACGAAGAATGCAGGGACGGAGAACTGGTACTAATGGATTTTGGAGCACAATACGGTGGCTACTGTGCTGATTTAACACGTACCGTACCGGTGAATGGTAAATTCACACGCCGCCAGAAAACCGTATACAATGCGTGCCTGCATTTGCACAACTATGCAAAAAGTCTGCTGAAGCCGGGTATCAGTATTGTGGATTATACAGAAAAAGTAGGAGAGGAGGCCACGCAGCAGTTTCTGAAAATAGGCCTGTTGCGCAAGAGCGAAGTCAGAAATGAGGATCCTGAAAACCGCGCTTACCGTAAATATCTTTACCATGGTATTTCCCATCACCTGGGAATTGATGTGCATGATCTGGGTACACGCACGGCACCCATTAAACCGGGTATGGTGTTTACAGTGGAGCCGGGTATTTACATTGAAGAAGAGCAGATGGGTGTACGCATTGAGAACAACTTATGGATTACCCGCAACGGTAATAAAGATCTTATGCAGCACATCCCCATAACGGTGGAGGACATAGAAGCCCTTATGAAAAAGTAGCAGGTGGCTGCAACAATTCTGACAGCCTGCGGCTGTTGCCTGCAGACCACCAGCAATAATTGATTCATGTAGTAAACTTCGCAGGGAGACCCTGCCAGCATTCAGCAGAAACAACTATGAAACAGATTCCGAATCTCTTCACACTGTTAAATCTTTTCCTGGGAAGTGTGGCCATAATATACATTTTGCAACCGGGCGCGTCCATTGCTGTGGTCGAAGACGGCAACCTCCTGATCCATTTGCCGGAAAAACTGGCTATGGCCTCTTTTTTCATATTTGCAGCAGGAATAGTTGATTTTCTGGATGGCTTTCTGGCCCGCTGGATGAATGCAACTTCTGAAATGGGCAAACAACTCGATTCACTCAGTGACGTGGTTACGTTTGGAGTGGCCCCTTCCATGATTTTTTACCAGCTACTCCGTATGAGTTATCTGCAGGAAGAATCAGCGCTGGATACATCGGCCCTGTGGCTGCTTCCTGCGTTGCTGGTTGCCTGCTGTGCTGCCTGGCGGCTGGCAAAATTTAATATTGATGAACGGCAGCACGTGTCATTCCGGGGAGTTCCCACACCTATTACAGCCATGATGGTGGCTTCCCTGCCGCTTATTGCCTGGTATAATACGTGGGAATTGGCCCAGCTGGTCATCAACCGGTGGCTGCTATATGGATTGATCTTCCTGCTCAGTTACCTGATGGTGAGCGATATACCCATCATGAGCCTGAAGTTTAAAGATTATACATTGAAAAGCAACCGGCCCAAAGTACTGCTGGCCGCCTGTGCATTAATTTATGTTGTGGTGTTCAGCTGGGCAGCCCTGCCACTCATATATGTTACGTATGTTGCTTTATCTTTGTGGCTGCGTAAACAAATTTCTTAATATCAATATTCCAACATGATTTATTCTGTACAGGTCAAAGTGATGCCATTGAAAGAATTACTGGATCCGCAAGGGAAAGCTGTAATGGGTGGATTAGGTAACCTGGGCTTACAGGGTGTAACCGATGTTCGCATTGGTAAAAATATATTACTTCAGATTGAGGCTTCTGATGCAGAGCAGGCTAAAGGGATAGCAGAAGAGGCGGCCCGTAAACTACTGGCCAACCCGGTGATGGAGCAATTTGAAGTGGAAGTTCAGTAATCTTTATTCCGGCACACTTGCGGTGTTTTCTTCAATAGAGGGCACGGCAGTTCAAATCAGCAGCGGGTGCTTTATATCATACCTACTCCCATCGGCAACTTAAAAGATATGACCCTCCGGGCCCTGGAGGTGCTGAAAGAAGTGGATGTAATTCTGGCCGAAGACACACGCACCACCTCTGTGCTGCTCAATCATTATTCCATTCAGCGTCCCATCAGTCCCTATCACCAGCACAATGAACATAAAATTGTGCAACACCTGGTAGATCAGTTGAAAGAAGGACGTACCATGGCATTACTCACAGACGCAGGTACACCGGGTATCAGTGATCCTGCTTTTTTACTGGTAAGGGAATGTGTGAAGCATGATATTCCTGTTGAAACATTACCCGGCGCCACAGCTTTTGTTCCGGCACTGATCAACAGCGGGCTGCCCGCATCGCGGTTTACTTTTGAAGGTTTTTTACCACAGAAAAAAGGCAGGCAAACACACCTTCGTTCACTGGAGCAGGAGGAGCGTACCATGATTTTTTATGAGTCGCCCTACCGTCTCGTCAAAACGCTGGCGGATTTTATGACTCATTTCGGGGAAGAGCGGCTTTGCTGCGTAAGCAGGGAACTCACCAAAAAGTTTGAAGAAAACAAACGGGGCACCTTGAAGGAAGTACATGATTATTTCCTGCAAAAAGGTGTGAAAGGTGAAATTGTGATCGTAGTGGCTGGTAAAGTGACGTAATTCGTTGCGGTTAGTTTATTCACTTTTTTGCAACGCTGCCTGTGCCGATATTTACAATTCTAAAATGTGACATATGAAGCAGATACTGCCTGCAGTTGTATTACTTTTTTTGATTGTCAGTAATGGATTTGCACAATCCACTCCCTGGCAGCAACGGGTGAAATACCGGATGGACGTAGATATGGATGTAACCACCAACCGGCTTAAAGGGAAGCAGGTGATCCTGTATACAAACAATTCACCCGACACACTGGGACAGTTATTTTATCATTTATACTGGAATGCATTTCAGCCAAACAGTATGATGGATACCCGGAGCCGTGAATTGGGTAAAACAAAAGTGGGAAGCCGCCAGGATTGGGACCCCCGGGTGAAAGACCGGATTCTGCATCTCAAAGAAAATGAAATCGGCTACCAGCACGTGAAGTGGCTGAAGGTGAATGGCGTTCTGCAGAAAATACAGGAGCAGGAAACCATTTTGCAGGTATTTCTCCAGAAGCCTGTTATGCCCCGGCAGACCGTGACACTGGAACTGGAGTTTGAAGCACAAGTGCCCCAGCAGGTACGGCGCTCCGGAAGAGATGCTGCTAACGGTGTACGCTATTCGATGTCGCAATGGTATCCAAAGCTGTGTGAGTATGACGCGGATGGCTGGCACCCCAATCCCTATATAGCCCGTGAATTTTACGGGGTATGGGGTGATTTTGACGTGCATATCACCCTTGATAAAAACTATATTATTGGAGGAACAGGGTACCTTACCAATGCCAACGCCATCGGTTATGGTTACGAAACCCCGGGCGTTCCTGTGATAAAGCCAAACGGATCAAAACTTACATGGAAATTTACAGCACCCAACGTGCATGACTTTATGTGGGCGGCGGATCCGGATTTTAAACATATAGTGCGCCCCGTAAAAAATGGTCCCGTCATTCATGTGTTTTACAAGAACCGTCCGGGTGATGCAAAGAATGATTCCGGGTGGCACCGTATAGCAGAAGCTGCAGAAATTGTATACCCTTTTATCCGTGATAATTTCGGAGCGTATCCCTATAAACAATATTCCTTTATACAGGGAGGTGATGGCGGCATGGAATACCCGATGGCCACACTGCTGGCAGGACCCAGCCTGGGCACCGCCTTTCATGAATGGATGCACTCCTGGTACCAGATGCTGTTAGGTACCAATGAAAGTCTGTACGCCTGGATGGATGAGGGATTTACAGAATTTGCAACTGACCGTGTGGAGCATTTTTATGCCACGGTTATGGCAAGGCGGAATGGTAAGGAGCATAAAGAGGAGCAGCTTCCTGCGTATCATCAAAGTAATTACAATGGGTATTTTTCGTTGGTAAAGAGCGGGCTGGAAGAGCCCATGACCACGCATGCGGATCATTTTAATACCAACTATGCTTATTCTGTCGCGTCTTATTCCAAAGGATGTGTATTTCTTTCGCAACTGGGTTATATCACCGGTGAATCTGTACGTAACAGAATTCTTCTTGATTATTACAACAGGTGGCGGTTCAGACATCCGGATGTAAATGACTTTATCCGTGTAGCGGAACGGACCAGCGGACTGCAGCTTGACTGGTATAAAGAATACTGGATTAACGGAACCAAGACCATTGATTACGCCATCGACAGCTTATGGGAGGAAGGGGGCAAGTCCAAAATCCGTATCAAACGCGTATCGGATATTCCGATGCCCATTGACCTGGTGCTGACATTTAAAGACGGTTCAAAGGAACTGCACTATGTACCCATGTACCTGATGTTTGGTGAAAAACAGGCGGAAAATGAAATAACCAGAAAGGTATATCCTGCCTGGAAGTGGACGCATACCACCTATGTTGTTGAATGTGATCGCAGGCTGACAGATATTACAACAGTTGAAATTGATCCCACACAACGGATGGCGGATGTTGACCGCAGAAATAATAAACTGGAAATAAAATGGTGAAGTGGCACCCTGCCCATTTACTGTATCTGCCATCCTGTATCAGCGACCCAGGTACTTGTTAACGGCCTCCACTTTATTATTTACATGTAGTTTTTCGTAAATATGATACAGGTGTTTGCGCACCGTATCAGGAGCAGTGGAGAGTTGCTGTGCGATTTCTTTTACCAGGTGTCCTTTTGCCAGCAGGTCCAGTATTTCTTTTTCCCTTTTTGTGAGCAGTGCCATGTTGTCTGAAGTAATCCGGGCCTGTTCGGTGGGCACTTCATCCGGCAGCACGGGAAGATTCTGAAAGGCTGTCACCACTTTACGTGCAATCTGGCTGCTCATCGGTGAACCACCTTCGTTCAGTTCGTTAATGGCATC
>Ga0315902_10012835_pt1 | contig 10877 bp, 9 predicted proteins | sample LakEriMetagenome_9_FD_203523 | JGI IMG/M metagenome (GOLD analysis project Ga0315902, IMG submission 203523) | Freshwater fungal communities from buoy surface, Lake Erie, Ohio, United States - Buoy 12 MA117 | ecosystem: Environmental > Aquatic > Freshwater > Lake > Lake biofilm | place: USA...
GGCAGTTTCGATCCTCTGCATGACGGTCACGTCGCCTACTTCCGCGCTGCCGCCGAGTTGGGTCGTCCGTTGCTGTGCAACGTGGCTACCGACGATTGGACGCGGACGAAGCACCCAGTTCTTCTTCCGCGAGAGCGCAGAGTTCGTGTGATTGACGCCCTGAGAGACGTCGCGTACGTCCATGCCGGTGAGCAATCCACGGCTGAGGTTTTGCGCGAACTGATTCCTGCGGTATATGCCAAAGGTGTTGATTGGCGCGACCGTGGCGGCATCCCCCAAGTTGAAGCCGAAATTTGCCGCGAGCTGAATATCGAATTGTGCTACCTCGACACGGTCCTGAATTCCTCGACCGAGTTGCTGCGAAAGTACCGCAGCGGATCATGACACGCCACTTCTCCGCGATAGTTGGGGTGCACACAAACCCGTTCACCTGCGGAATCGCTCGGTTCAATGCACGACTCGCCGACCAGTTCCGAATCGCCGTTCTGCCATGGAGTGACTTCGTCGAATACCCGGCATCCGATGCGCTGCTGTCGATCAAAGTATCAGAATTTGATACTGCCGCGACTTCCGAACTCGATCGTTTCGTCCGCAGCGGTGACCAGTTCGATCTCTTTCTGCATGCATTCGACGACACACCAATCGAGCAACTGCTCGTACGGTCCGCTCGGCACTTGTTTGTCGGCAGCAATGAGATGGCGAGGCTCATTGGCGATCTGCGGTCCGACGTCATTGCGTGCTTCGCGCCCGGAATGGAGCCATTGCCCGTATCCGATCAGTCCGAAATCCGACTTCTCACGTTCGGTATGGCACACAAGATCAGCAGTACCGGTTACCGAAAACTTGCCGATCTGCTGCGCCTCGACGGTCGATCAAGCACTCTGGAAATCAGTTCAGCGCTGCATGAGGGAACGAAGTTCGACAGCGAGTTCTTCGCCGTCGCCGATGAGATTCGATCGGCTTTCGATGGTTCGGTGCGATTCCTTGGATTCCTTGCTGACGAGGAAGTATCCGAACGTTTGCGACGGGCCACTGCCATGGTTGCGTTCTTTCCCCGTGGGGTCCGAGAAAACAACACATCTGTGATGGGTGCTCTTGCACATGGTTGCCCAGTGATCACGAACCTCGATCCCGATAGTCCGAAGTGGCTGCAGCACGGAGTCACGTGTATCGACGTCTCCCGTCTCACGAGGTTCCCCCCGATCGAAGAGCTGGCGGCAATCGGGATCGCGGGACAAGACGCGATCAGTGAGTACACGTATGAGAGCCTGGCTGAAATTCTGCGCGGGTGACCCGCTACCGAGTTTCAAGCATCTTTTGATATGACAGCATGTCGACCCACTTCCCAAATTTGCGGCCGACAGCAATCTCGGTTCCGATGAGCCGATATCCGAGGTGCTCATGCAGGCGACGTGAGACTTCGTTCGCTGACTGGATCCGGGCGATCACCGAGTGAAATCCTGCTTGAGTGGTGTGGAGCAGCAGGTCTCGCATGAGTGCCGATCCCACGCCCCGGCCATGCGATCCGTGTGCCACGTATACCGACGACTCCACAGTTGGCCGATATGCGGCGCGGTCCCGGTACGGGCTAGTCGCAGCGAAGCCGATGATTAGTTGTGCTTCGACCGCAACGAGAACGAGGTGAGCGCCCGAGCGATCGTTGATCCAGGCGACTTGTTCGTCGACGGAGCGCTCCTCCAAGTCGAGGGTGTTGAGCGACGTGCGAACTTCATGGTTGTAGATTGCGCAAATCTGTGCTGCATCGGAGCGTTCGGCGAATCGAGTGAGCAATCCCACATCGAGAATGTACCCACAGAAACTGCATTGGTCGTGCCGCAGCGCTCACTCGGTACACTGGGTCCGTCGCCCTCTTAGCTCAGTCGGTAGAGCACTTCCATGGTAAGGAAGAGGTCGTGGGTTCGATTCCCACAGAGGGCTCGCCTTGCGGCGGCGTAGCTCAGTTGGTGAGAGCATCCGGCTCATAATCGGAAGGTCATCGGTTCGATTCCGATCGCCGCTACCACATCTATATGTCGACCGTTAAACCGCGATTCACGGGTCGGTGCCGGTGACCGCAACGTTACGCAAGTACGTTCTCGGACCGATCGCACGGACGTTGCTGCGAATCATCCTGAGAACGTGGAGTCTCGATGGCTTCGAAGTGGGCTCGGTGGGTGCGCATAAGTTCGGCCATCTCGCACTTGAGCCTCTCATCGGCCATCTGGAAGCCAGGCGTCGCTCGGTTGGGGACCGCAAGGTTCTCTGGACGCTTGGACCGCGCCGCGGGGCATCCAATTCGGCGCTGCATGCCCTGTGGCACCGAGAGCTGAAGATATTCCCGCGACACTTGCTCGGATTGGCGATCTCAACACATGGTCCACACTTGCTTCCTACGACGATTTACGGCGCACGCAACGTGCTCGATCAGGATCCGTGGCGGCCGCGGTTAACAGCAAGAGACCGGGACGTGGGCCGTCGCTTCCTGTTGGACCGCGGCTGGGATGGAGTGCGGCCGCTCATCGGAATCGTCGTCAACGAAGGGCTGCATTACGGAAAGTCATGGCTCAGTCACGAAACCGAAATTGCGCCGAACCTGCGAGTGCTCACGTTTCGAGTTCACGAATTTGAGCCCGTAGTTTCCGAGATGGTACGTCGAGGTTTCACCGTTGTGCGCCTGGGTGCACCACCGGCGACCCCGTTGGCAATCGCGGGGTCCGGTGTCATCGATTACGCAACGGCAGGTCCACGCAACGCTGCGCTCGACGTTATTCTTCCCGGCCTCATGACTACGGTGATTTCGACCCAATCCGGTCCCGATGCCGTTGCTCTGATGTTCGGTGTTCCCGTCGCCTATGTTGATGTGGCGCGACTGAAGTATTGTTTTTACGACGTGTCGACGGTGTATTGGCAACCTGCCGTTCTTCAAACGTCCGGTGGTGAGCGGCTGGGTCTGCGCGACTTGCTCGCGCCCAAGTACTACGAGTTGAAGACTCCCGAGGACTTTGCGTCCCTCGGTATCTCCGTTCATCGGGCCTCACCGGCTGACCGGATTTCCGCCACGCTCGAGGGAATTGAGTTCGGATCGGGGGCGCTAAAGCTTGACGACCGTGACCGCGAGATGCAGGAAGTGGTGAGAGGGGAATTCGCCCGAGCCAAGGAGCGCGGCGTTCTTGGTGAGCGTGGCGCCGCTACCGGAACGTTGAGCCCCGATTTCCTGCGCAAGAACGGTGACTGGTTCCTGCGTGACCTCTGATTCCAAGTCGAATCGTTCGTCTGTGTTTCGGATGGTGTGGCATTTGCTGCAGCCGCGAGAGAAGAGATCTTTGGCCGGAGTCGGAATTCTGATGCTCATCGGAATGTTTCTTGAGCTTCTCAGTCTCGGACTGTTCGTGCCGATGATTGCACTTATTGCGGAGCCGCAATCCGACCTTCGTCGTCGGGTGGATGAGTGGCTTCCCACCGACTTGACGCAAACCGGGTTCCTGCTTGCATGCGTCGCCGTCTTCATTTGTGTCTTCGTCATCAAGACGATCTTCATCGTCTGGAGCTCATGGATTCAACGCGGATTTTCCATGCGGATCGGCACGAGGGTACAGACAGAGATGTATCGCCGGTACTTGTCCCAGCCGTACGAGTTCCATCTGCAGAACAACTCGGCACTGTTGATCCGCAACGTCCACAATGCGTCGAGCGTCATTAATGGTGGTGTGGATCCCTTTCTCGTGATTGCGACGGATGGTCTCGTTGCACTCGGACTGTTCACGCTGCTGCTCGTCGTTGAACCCGCAGGAACCCTCGTGACACTCGTCTTCCTGGGTGCCGGCGCAGCGCTGCTTCACGTCCAGTCCAGGCGGCGACTTGAACGATGGGGTCGGACTTCGAACGAGCTCACCGGCGAAGCACAACAGGCTCTGCAAGAAGGGCTCGCAGGTGTGAAGGAGTTGTTGGTTCTGAATCGACTCGAACTTCCACTTACGGCGTTTTCCTTAGCGACGGCCCGCAAGGGGAATATCATGCGAAGGTACGGAGTCATGCAGGCCGTGCCGCGCCTCTGGCTCGAAGTTCTGAGCATGATCTCGTTCGGTGTGCTCGTTTTCGTGCTGCTTGCTCAAAACGTTGAACCCACCAACATGGTGACGACACTCGGCTTGTTTGCTGCGACTGCTTTCAGAACGATGCCGTCAGTGAACAGAATCAGCGCAACAGTCCAGTCGATGCGATTCAACCGACCGCTATTGCAGTTGACCTATGAAGTGTTGGTTTCACCGACCGGGGAATTGCGAGAGAGCGGTGACGTGCCGGTGTCATGGCAGCGAATTCGCTTTCGCAACGTCTCGTACCGATACCCTTCGGCGGCGCGCAATTCACTCGACAATGTCACCCTTGAAATTCGCGCCGGTGAATTCGTTGGAATCACCGGTGAGAGTGGGGCGGGCAAGAGCACGATGGTCGATGTACTCCTGGGATTGCTCACACCCACCAGTGGATCTCTTGAAATCGACGGAAGATCGATAACCGGTATCGACTCCGGATGGACAAGAAATGTCGGTTACGTACCACAATCGATATTCCTCATCGATGATTCAATTGCGGCGAACATCGCCCTCGGTGTACCACGTCACGAGATCGATGAAGTCAAGCTTCGGAAGGTTGTTCACGAGGTCCGTCTGGATGACTTCGTCGAGTCACAAGTTTCCGGAATCCAGACCGTTGTCGGTGAAAAGGGTGTTCGGATGTCCGGTGGCCAGCGACAAAGAATCGGTATCGCGCGAGCGCTCTACCGCGACCCGTCTCTGCTCGTTCTCGATGAGGCGACGAGCGCCCTTGATGCAGCGACGGAGACCGCAGTCATGGACACCGTGCTCAGTTTGAAGGGGTCGCGAACGATCGTTGCGATCGCGCATCGGACGTCGACTCTTGCAGCCTGTGATCGGGTCATCGGTTTTTCGAACGGAAGGGTGATAACCGGCGCGGTTCCCGGCGTCTCATACCAGGAGGGCAAGCAGTGAAGGTTCTCGTCACCGGAAATCTCGGCTACATCGGCACCGTTCTTACCGAGGTCCTCGAATCGCGCGGACATGAAGTTGCCGGACTCGATGTCGGCTACTTCAGCGATTGCCTGTTGGAGCAAGTCCGCGGTCCCCGGCAACAACTGATTCGTGACGTTCGCAACGTTGAGGGCTGGGAGATTGAGGGCCACGATGCGGTCATCCACTTGGCGGGTCTGTCGAATGATCCACTCGGTGCATTCAAGCCCGGATTGACCGATGAGATCAATCTGCGAGGAACGGTGAGGCTCGCAGAGCTGGCGAAGAGTGTCGGAGTCAGGAGATTCGTCTACGCCTCGTCCCAAAGCATGTACGGCATTTCACGTTCGGACTGCGACGTCGTCGAAGATGACAGCGAAAAGAATCCTCTGACGGATTATGCCCGTACCAAGTGGGAAGCAGAAGTCGAGATCAAGAAGTTGCGTTCGGAGGACTTCATCGTCACGTGCTTTCGGCCATCGACGGTGTTCGGTGCGAGCGCACGTCTCAGGTGCGACATTGTTTTCAACAACCTCGTTGCATGCGCATTTACCACCGGTCGAATCGAGATCAAGAGCGACGGAACGCCATGGCGTCCCGTCGTTCACGTTCGTGACGTGTGCAGTGCGTTCATTGCCGGTATCGAAGCCGACGAGAACCTGGTCAATGGCCGCTCGTACAACGTCGGCATCCCGAACGGCAACTATCGTGTCCGCGACTTGGCGGAAGCAGCCCAACGAGCGGTACCGGGAAGTGAACTGGTGTTTACCGGAGAATTCGGAGGTGACGAACGCACGTACCGGGTGAGTTTCGATCGAATTCTCACCGAGCTCGCCCACCTGTACAGGCCCGAGTGGGATCTTGACCGCGGTGGTGCGGAGCTTGTCGATTTCTTTCGCCGAGTGGGCTTCACGGAAGCTGACTTTCGTGGAGCAAGGACGAATCGAATCGCAAAGCTTCGTGAGACGTGGACAGAGAGCGAAATGAGCGATGGCGCTGAATCGTGAGCAGCCGTTGACCTATCTGGTTACGGGTGGAACCGGGTTCATCGGACGTCGACTACTCGCCCTGAGCGAAGGTGATCATGTCCTGGCGGCCGGACGTTCGGGACTGAGCATCGCCGGTACAACCGTTGACACGTCGACCTTTGATCTCGCTGATGCGGAGAAGTACCGACATCTGTTTGCCAACCACAATCCCGACGTTCTCGTTCACCTCGCATGGCAGGGACTTCCGGACTACTCCGCGGAGAACAGCTTGTACAACCTCATCGTTGGACTTCGGCTGATCGACTGCGCGACAAAGGAGGGAGTGCGTCGAATCGTCGTCGCCGGAAGCGGCTGGGAGTACGGAACACGAAAAGGACCGCTACGAGAAGACGACGCACCGGAATTGCCGTCGGTATTCGCCGCCCACAAGCTTGCTCAGTTCAATGCGGCTGATGCTCTATGTCGGGAGAGAGGTGTCGAGTTGGTGTGGCTGCGAATCTTCTTCAGTTACGGTCCCGGGCAGCGACAGCAGTCTCTCGTCCCATCAGCTGTTGAATCACTCCGCCGCGGAGAAGTTCCGGTGTTGCGCACCCCGGGTGCTCTCAGCGATTTCATTTACGTTGACGACGTTGCGCGGGCCGTGCGAGCAGTGTTGCAGCCCGGTGGTCCCACGGGAATCATCAACGTTGGTGCCGGACGCGCGACGGCCGCATTTGAAGTAGCCCGACTGGTTGCCGAAGTGATGGGGTCAAAGGTCCGTATTCCTGACGCCGAGACCATCGATGGTCCATGGGCCGATACGACCCGACTTCGTGGCGAAGTCGGGTTCACGCCACGGGTGTCGTTGGAATCGGGGATTGAGCGAACGGTTCGCTCGATTCTCGGAGACTCTCACGCGTGAGACAGGCGGTCATCCTTTGCGGTGGACGTGGCGAGAGACTCCGCCCGCTCACCGACGATCGCCCAAAGGCGCTTGTTCGGGTCGGTGAGCGACCCTTTCTCGATCATCTTCTCGCTCAGCTGCAACGGAGCGGCTGTGAGCATGTCGTGCTTCTGTCCGGGTACCGCGCCGACCAGATCGTTGACCATGTAGGCAACCAGTGGGGACGAATGAAGATTGATCACTCGGTCGGTCCTGCCGAGTGGTCAACAGGTCGGCGTCTTCTGGAAGCACGACATCTGCTTGCCGACAACTTTCTGCTGTTGTATTCGGACAACTACGCACGCCTTGACTGGACCGCGCTCGAGGATCTGCAGTATGAACACGATGCGGGAATCGTCCTTAGCGTTGATCGAAAGTCACCTGGAAACGTCCTGCTAGACGATGCCTTGAGCGCAAAGTACGCCACTGAGCGGGGCGTGGGCGGCCACGAACACGTGGAGGTCGGTTATATGTTGTGCGCCAAGCGCGACATCATCATGGCGCTGGATCGCCATGTCGACAGCGAGAGCGCACTGCCGATTGCTCTGCAGTCGCTGTCGAATTTGAATCGCGTGTGGGCGCTCGAGATTCGGGGCGGGTACGTGAGCATCTCATCCCCTGAGCGTCGTGATCATGCACAACGCACTCTCAGCCCGAAGAAGATATTGCTCGTTGACCGGGATGGCACCATCAATGTGCGACCGCCTCGCGGCATGTACGTCACCTCGGTGGACGCGTTCACCTGGCGCGAAGATGCGGAAAATGCCGTACGTGAACTTGCTCGGCGCGGCTTCACGTTCGTCGTTGTCACAAATCAGGCAGGTATTGCCACAGGTGATCTCCAACGTCAGACACTCCGACGGATTCACGAACGTATGGCACTCGATTTCGAGCTCTTGGGCGCCGAGCTTCTCGGCGTGCTGTGCAACGAAGAGCACTGGTCGGTGGTGAGTCGCATGAGAAAGCCGGGACCGGGAATGATCCTGCAAGCAGCAGAAACGTGGCAATTCCATCCCGAAAGGGTGATGTACGTGGGAGACGACGTTCGTGATGCGCAGACGGCATACAACGCAGGCTGTGTGGGAGTCCTCATTGGCAGTCATGTTGGCGAACAACTTCCGCCAGGAACTCTGCAAGTAGCCTCATTCAGTGATGCAATTGATCTCATCGAACGCCAATACGAGCAGGTGAGATCATGGTGATGTTTTCGCGACGCCCCAAACTCGTGAGTACCGCCGCACCCCTCAGGATCAGCTACGCCGGCGGGGGAACGGATTTCCCCGATCACTACTTGGTACACGGTGGACGGGTACTTAGCACCACGATCGACCGATTTGTTTACGTGAACGTGAATCGACGTGAGGCCGGATTGTTCAACGAGCGATACCGGTTGAGCTACTTCGAGGCTGAGAGTGTGCAGTCTCTCGACGAGATTCGCAATGAGACGGCACGGGAGTGTCTCAAACTTGTGCCCGTCGATGAACCCCTGCATATTTCTACCTCGTCCGACGTTCCTGCATCTTCGGGGCTCGGTTCCTCGAGCAGCTTCGCTGTTGCGCTCCTGCTCGCTCTTCATGAGTTGCGCGGTGACGTGGTATCGGCCGGACAACTGGCCGATGAAGCATGTGAGGTGGAGATTCAGCGACTGGGTCGGCCGATCGGCAAGCAAGATCAGTTTGCTGCTGCTTTCGGTGGCCTGAATTCCATTGCATTCGAGACGTCGGGCCGAGTTACCGTTCACCCATTGTGGCTGCCCGACGGTGGAATCAAGCAGCTATTCGATGCCACTGCGCTCGTATGGACGGGTGTACAGCGACCGTCCCAATCGGTTCTCAGCGAACAGAAATCGCGAGTATCGAAAAACGTCGGGTTGCTCAACGACCTCACCGGACTTGCGCTCGACTGCGAGCTCGAAATTTCGGGTGGCGGCGACGTCGCGGCAGGAATCGGAGCAATTCTCCGTCGAGGTTGGGAATTGAAAAAGGGCCTTGCATCAAACGTCGCCGACGGTGAAATTGACGAATTGGCACGCATCGCCGATCAGTCGGGTGCATGGGGAAGCAAGATCTGCGGAGCCGGGGCCGGTGGCTTTCTTCTGGTTCTTGCCGAACCGCACATCCTCGCGGACATCGTCAGTGCGGTCGCTCCCCGTGTTGTGGTGCGTCCGGCATACGAGCCTCGAGGTGCTCGCGTCATCGCACTTCTTTAGAGGCGACCTATGAACTCACCCGCCGTTCTCCGCGTGACTGAGTGTCGCTTGTGTGCGCATCGCGGGCTGGAGTCGATCATGGACTTCGGGCCACTGCCCCTTGCGAATGCCTTCCCGAACTCGTCCGCACCGGATCTCCTGTACCCGCTGCACGTCGTGCGTTGCGTGCAGTGCGGATCAGTGCAACTTCACGACGACGTTGATCCCGATCTGATGTTCCGCGACTACCCGTGGGTGATGGGTTCGGCACAGACGACCAGGGACCACAGTGTCCGATTCCATGCCGAAGTGGTGGGGAGGCTCGGGCGACTGCCGCGATTGGTCGTTGACGGCTCGAGCAATGACGGTACTTTCCTCCGTCCTTTCGCGAACGGGGGTATCCGGGTGCAAGGTGTCGAGCCGGCGCGAAACATCGCCGCTTTGGCCATCGAAAGCGGAATCCCCACAATTGACGAATACTTCGTCGTTGGAACGGCTGAGTCGGTCAAATGTGAATTCGGCACGGCTGACGTCGTGTTCGTCCGGAACTTCCACCACGTTCCGTTTGCACTTGAGGCAATTGCTGCCCTATCACATCTTCTTGCCGATGACGGAATCGGAGTAATCGAATATCACAGGCGAGACATGGTTCTGGAGCAGTTGCAGTACGACTCGGTGTATCACGAGCATCCGCTCTTCTTCTCACTCCGAGAAATGGTTCAGCTGCTGGGTAGGCACGGTCTCGTGATTGAAGACATTGCCGAAAGTCCCATCAGCGGCGGCTCGCACATTCTTTGGATCCGTCGTGGTTCGTATGTCGCCTCATCCCGCGTGGAGCATGCGCTCGAACATGAACTCGCGATCGGGGATCATCTGTCGGGTACGTGGCGTTACTTCGCAGAGCGAGTGAGGAACCACAGCAGAGATCTTCGCGACGTCGTTCTTTCCGAAAAAGCGAAGGGTTCGCGGGTGTGTGCAGTTGGGGCATCTTCGCGAGGTACGACACTTCTCAATATCGCGGCGCTGACAAGTGAACATATCGACGTCGTTGCCGACAACAGCCCGTTGAAAATTGGGAAGATGCTGTCCGGTGCTCGGGTTCCAGTAGTTTCGTTTTCGGAAATGATGGAACGAAACCCCGGAACAATCGTGCTGCTCGCCTGGAACTTCGGGCCTGAGATGCGGAGCTTGCTGCGGGAAATGTACCGCTGGTCGGGAACTCTGATTTCCCCGCTCCCGTACGATCTCAAAGTTGAGGCGTTTCAGTGAAGTTCACCCCGACGCCGATCGAAGGCGTCGTCCTCGTGGACGCCGAGCCGCATAGCGACGACAGGGGGGTGTTTCGTCGATCCTTCTGCGTTGACGAGTACGCAGCTGCAGGTCTTGATCCGACGGTTCTGCAGGGGAACTTTTCCCACAATCATCGGGCGCTGACGATGCGAGGATTCCATTTCCAGACGGGGGTTCATCAGGAAGCGAAGTCAATTTCGTGCGTAACGGGCGCGATTCATGACATCGTTGTGGACCTACGTCCTGCATCACCGACGTACAAGCAGTGGTTCTCGGTGCAGCTCACGGCAGAGTCGATGAGGAGTATCTACTTGCCGCGTGGATGCGCCAACGCATTCCTCACGTTGAGAGACGAGACCATTTGTCATTACTACGTTGCGACGAAGTTTGCGCCGGGAAGTTACGCAGGTTTCAACTGGAACGATCCCCAGTTCTCATTTGACTGGCCGGCTCATCCAACC
>Ga0315902_10012841_pt1 | contig 10875 bp, 9 predicted proteins | sample LakEriMetagenome_9_FD_203523 | JGI IMG/M metagenome (GOLD analysis project Ga0315902, IMG submission 203523) | Freshwater fungal communities from buoy surface, Lake Erie, Ohio, United States - Buoy 12 MA117 | ecosystem: Environmental > Aquatic > Freshwater > Lake > Lake biofilm | place: USA...
TGCGCATCTTCTGCCAATAGCTGCTGGCATCGATCAGCTGCACCTTGCCCTTGCGTTCGGCGGGCTTACGGTTGCTGAGGATCCAGATGTAGGTGCTGATCCCCGTGTTGTAGAACATATCCGTGGGCAATCCGATGATCGCCTCCACCAGATCGTTCTCCAGCACATAGCGGCGAATCTCGCTTTCGCCTGACCCCGCCCCGCCGGTGAACAGGGGCGAGCCATTCAGCACAATCCCGAAGCGGCTGCCGCCATCCTTGGCCGGGCGCATCTTGCTGATCAGGTGCAGCAGGAACAGCAGCGAGCCATCGCTCACCCGCGGCAGCCCCGGCCCGAAGCGACCGGCAAAGCCGAGCTGCTCGGCCTCGCGGCGGATGAACTTTTCAATTTTCTTCCAGTCCACGCCAAAGGGCGGGTTGGAGAGCATGTAATCGAAAAACAACCCCTGCAGGCCGTCGTCGCTGAGGGTGTTGCCAAAGATGATGTTGCGGATGTCCTGGTCTTTGATCAGCATGTCGGCCTTGCAGATCGCGTAGCTCTCGGGGTTGAGCTCCTGGCCGTACATCACCAGCCGGGCCAGTGGGTTCAGCTCCAGCAGGTGCTCCTCACCCACGCTGAGCATCCCGCCCGTCCCACCGGTGGGGTCGTAGAGCGTGCGCACCACGCCGGGTTGGGTGAGCGCTTCGCCGTCTTCAATGAAGATCAGGTTCACCATCAACTTGATCACTTCCCGGGGCGTGAAGTGCTTTCCGGCCGTTTCGTTCGACAGTTCGGCGAACTTGCGGATCAGCTCCTCGAACACCAGATCCATCTCGGCGTTGCTCACCGTGGTGGGGTGCAGGTCGATCTGGGCGAAGCGCTCGGCCACCAGATACAGCAGGCCGCTTTTCTCCAGCCGGTCGAGCTGCAGGTGGAATTCAAACTTCTCGAAGATGTCGCGCACCTCAGGCGTGAAGCCCTGCACGTAGGCCCGCAGGTTTTCAGCGATGTTCTCCTGGTCCCCCATCAACGCCTTGAGGCTGAGGGGGGAGACATTGCAGAAATTCAGCCCCGCTGCCCGCAGCAGGAACGGTTCCGGGTCGAGCCCCTGGCCCTCGCGCAGCTGCTTCTCCGCCAGCACCGCCGCTTTGCTGGGCTCCAGCACGCAGTCGAGCCGGCGCAGCACGGTGAACGGCAGGATCACCTTGCCGTAGTCGCTCTGCTTGTAGTCCCCCCGCAGCAGGTCGGCCACGCCCCAGATAAACGCCGAGAGGTTCTGCTTGCCGCTGGGCTGGGGGCCTGGTGACGGGGCAGGCGCTTGCGTGGCTCTGGTGTTGTTGGGTGCGGCCTGCAGGGGGGCACTGCCCGGCAGGCTCACCGAGCCACCGCGTCCCCGCCCTGCCAGCAACAGGCCGGCGCTGAGCAGGGTGGCCTTCACGGCGTCGTAGGTGGGCTCGTCCCAGCCCAGCAGCTCACCTAGCTTGCCGTTGCCGGCGCTGCCGCCGAGGGCCTCCAGGGCGCCGAGCAGCTCCTGCTGCTGGTCGTTGGTTTCCATCCCCTGCTCTGACCCGCGCATCACCGCGGCAAGTCTGGCCCGATGGCGCCGCCCACCAGCCACGGCACCCATTGCGGCAGCACCTCGACGCTGCCGTACCAGCGCTCGGCGAAGCAGCCGCCGTGGCCCACGCCCTCCAGCACCAGGGGCTCGGCGCCGGCCAGCAGGGCGGAGCTGAGGGGCACCAGGCCGTCGCCGCGGCTGGTTGGGTCGTTGTTGATGGCGCCGTAGGAGCGGGCCGTGAGCCGGCGGGCGCGGGGGCGCAGCTGCTGCGGCTCGATGGCGCCGGCCACCGCCAGGTAGGCCAGCTCCTCCTTGAACAAGGCGCCGGGGTAGAGACGGTCCACCAGCTGGCGCAACGCCGTGGCGCGGATCGCCTGGTGGGGGCTGCCCAGGGTCACCAGGCACTGCACCAGCTTTCGCTGGCCGTAGACCCGGCCGCCAAAGGGTTCATCGCCCAGCAGCAGACGCAGCATCACGCCGCCGGAGCTATGGCCCACCAGGTTCACCTGGCCGGTGGGCGAGGCAGCCGCCAGGTGCCGAAGCAACGCCTGGCCGCGGTCGAGCAGGCGGGTCCAGCCCAGGGTCCAGCTGGTGAGCAACCAGTCGCCACGGCTGGCCGGCACCACGGCCACCGGCTGGCCCGTGGCGGCTTCGATCGCCACCGCCATCCCGGCATAGGCCTCGGGCGTGATCAGGAAGCCCCCCAGGATCAGGGTGGGCGCAGGCTGCAGACTGCTCATTCGCGGAACATCGCCAGAGCCGCCAGCACGCCGCCACCGAAACCGCTGAGGTGGCCAATCCAGCTCACCCCCGCCGGCGTGAACAGGGGGATGAGGCTGGGCAGTACGCCGCCGTAGGCCATCAGGGTGATCAGCGACAGCGCGATCGACAGAGGGCGCTTCTCCAGCCAGCCGATCACCAGCAGGTAGCCCAGCAATCCATACACCACTCCGGAGAGGCCGTGGCTGCCCACCGGCCACCACAACCACACCGGAATGGACGCCAGATACACCCCCAGCCACACGGCCAGGTAGTCGCGCCGGCCTCGCAGCAGCACGAGCCATGAAAGAGGCAGGAACACCAGGCTGTTGCCGAGCAGATGGTTGAAGCCGCTGTGGCTGAAAGGAGCCGTGAGTACTCCCGCAAAGGAGCCCCCCGGCAGCATCGGCAGATTCCAGTGCCCGCCAAACATCAGCTGGTCCACCAGCTCCTGGCCCCAGGCCAGGACGAGCAGGCCCAGCGGAATCACCAATCTGGCCCCCAGCCGGGCAAGCTGGCGATCAAGTGCCTGGGAGATTGAGGCTAGTGCCATTCACGGACTTTCCGTTCTCTGAGGACCGGAAGCCTAGCGACGGGCACTGAAGAAAGTACAAAACTTGACTAGCGTTGCCCCTGAAGTGCGTGTCAACATCGGAAGCTGTGGCAAAAATCCAGGCCGGAGATACATCTCCAGCCTGGATTGCTCATTCGCTTCAAGTTTCCATTGGCGAGAATCTCCTGAAAACGGGTAAGCTAAACGACGATCGAGTTAAAAGAGTGGTCCGAAGTCGCTGTTGGCGATGTCGATCTTGGATAGGACCGCCGCAAAGTTGCCGCCCAGCCCACCTTTCACGACGTTGATCGGTGACGTAGTCGCAACAGTGATGTCGAAAGCCTGCTGAAGGCCGGACTTCTTGACCTTTATATCAGCAGAACCGGCGGCCCCATCTGCGAAAAACTCCGTCACAAAGCCCTTTTTGTTGACCTCAGCTACGCCATCGATAATCAGGTCCAGCTTTACTTTTGCTTGATCATCTGGCAGAGCAACCGTAGCGCGGGCCTTGATTTTTATCTCATCTTGATTAATGCCAAATCCGGTCTTTAGCTTTGTCAATACCAGGCCAGTAACACCGGCTTGCCCAGTCAAAAAGTCAAAAGCTGCCTCAACAGGCCCGTTCAGCGAATTCTTGACCTCTGGGTTAAAAATCTGGCCATTGTAGATAACCCCATTAATCTGTCCCATGTCCAGAAATTCAAATCACGACAGTATCCTAGGTGCGTGCTCTCAAGTTTCAGGAATGATGGCGAATAACTTAAGATTGCAGGTGTTTTATTAAGTTTGATTTCGCGGCTTCCATTCCGGATTGGTTTCTTCACCCCAGTCCCAGCAGGTTGATGCGATACAGCACATCTTCGAGCGCATCGGCCGCCAGCAGGGCCGCGTAGCGCTGGGGGTTCTCCCTGTCGATGCAGCAACTCAGGGGAGAGAGCACCGTGGCTGGGGTGGGGTGGCAGAACTGCACCACGCTCAGCCGGGCACCGCAGCTGCCCTTGGGCGCCACCACCCGGTGCCAGCCAGTGGGGATGCGGCCGTTGCTGAGCCGCTCCAGCATCAGCCCGCTGTTGATGATCACCTGTCCCTCCGGTGCCACCGCGTCCACCCAGTGGCCCTCCACCAGCACCTGCAGACCCGCTGCCGTGGCCCGGGGCAAGGCCGTGATCAGGTTGATGTCGCCGTGGGGCGCTGCCCAGCAGTGTCCGCCGGCAGGAGCGGCGGCCATCGGCGGATAGTGGATCGCCCTGCTGAGGGTGGGGGCATCGCGCACGACGGCGTCGAAGAAATCCACGTGCACCCCCAGGCCGGTGGCGATCACCCGCAGGAAGCGGCGCTGCAGCTCGGCCAGGCTGGCGTGGAACCGTTCCAGCACCGCCGTGATCCCGGGAATGGCCGCTTCCGGCAGCAACGGCTCCGGATACAGCAGGGGGAAGCGGCGGCGCAGTGGATGGTGGGCCGGCAGTGGCGCAGCCCAGTTGAGCATCTCCTTCCAGTCGGCCCGGCTCTCGCCAGCCGCCGTCTCCACCAGGGTCCCGGTGTAGCCCGTCTGACCGCAGGCCCCGGGCTGCTCGAAGGCCCGCTTGCGCGGCTCCTCGAGGGCGAAGAAGCCCCCCAGCAGCCCATAGGCCTCATCCAGCAGGGCGGCGGGCAGGTCGCAGCGGGTGAGCACGAAACCCGTTCCCAGGCTGCGCATCACCCCATCCACCGCCGCCGCCCGCTGGCTGGCCGTGCCCTGCTCAAACGCGAGCAGGTCCACATCGAGAATTGCCAGGGCCATCCCCCCGCAACTGCTGCCGGGTCTACTGCACGGCGGCGTGCAGCACCTCCATCAGGGTCAGGATCGGCGCGGTGTCGGCCTCGGGCAGCTCGAGCGTGGCCGCCAGGGTGCTGAGGATGTTCTGTTCGTCGGCCTGCAGGGGGCCGTCGGACCGCATGATCTCCGCAGCGGCAGCGAAAGCTGTGAGCCGCAGCTCGGGGCTGAGGCCGGCGGCCGCCCGCAGCATCAGCTGCTGGGCTCCCTGGCTGCGAAGCCGCGCCAGCAGGCCGTCGATCATCAGGGCCACGTCCTGGTCGGCCAGATCCACGTAGGGGTGGCGGTAGTCGATGGCGTGGCGTAGGGCGCGGGTGCCGGCGGGGCTGAGCACCCCGTCCCAGGACACGGCGGCCAGGACAATAGCGAGGAAGGCTTCAGGCGCCGCCATCGCGGCCACCGTGGTGGGGGTCTCAGGGCCGCTGGATTCAGACAGGACCTGCATCTCCAGGGTGGTGGTGAGCATCGGGCCGAACACGAAGTGTCCTCAGTTGAGTCACTCGGTGGGGGCCAATTCCGTGCCCTGGACCACCGAATCGACTGATTGAGTGCTTCTGCTCACTCCTCTGCTCTGTGCATCTGCTCAGTTGGGCATGGTCACGAATTCCTCGGCCACCGAGGGGTGCAGGGCCATCGTGCGGTCGAAGTCGGCCTTGGTGGCGCCCATGCCGATGGCGATCGCCGCCATCTGGATGATCTCTGCGGCGTGCTCGCCCACCATGTGGCAGCCCAGCACCTTGCCGGAGGCGCGCTCCACGATCAGCTTGAGCAGCACCCGCGGGCCGCTGGCGGGCAGGGCCTGGCTCATCGGCCGGAAGCGGGCACGGTGCACCTGGATCGCATCCTGACCATGGCGCTCCACCGCCTGCTCCTCTGTGAGCCCCACGCCGGAGAGTTCCGGCTGGCTGAACACCGCACTGGCGATCAGGTCGTGATCGACCTGGCGTGGCCGGTTGCCATACACCGTGTCGGAGAAGGCACGGCCCTCATCCACCGCCACCGGGGTGAGATTCACCCGGTCGGTGACGTCACCCACCGCATAGATGCCGGGCACGTTGGTGCGCTGGTCGGCATCCACCGGGATGCGATGGCCCTCCACCGCCACGCCGGCGGCCTCCAGGTTGAGTCCCTCGAGGAAGGGGCGCCGGCCGGTGGCCAGCAGCACCCCGCCGCAGGCCAGCTGTTCACCGCTCTGGGTGGTGAGGGTGAGGGTGCCGGGCTCGCCGCTGATGGCGGCGGGGGAGTGGGCGAAGCGGATCGCGATGCCGTCGGCCTCCATCGCCTCAGCCACCGCGTCGCTGGCCTCGCGATCAAAGCCGCGCAGCAGGTGGTCGCCCCGCACCAGCTGGGTCACCTTCACCCCCAGGCCATTGAGGATGCAGGCGAACTCGCAGGCGATGAAGCCCGCGCCTACCACCACCACGGCCTCGGGCAGGCTCTCCAGCAGGAACATGTCGTCGCTCACCCAGCCCAGCTCGGCACCGGGGATGGCCGGCCGATGGGGCCGGCCGCCCACGGCGATCAGGGTGCGCTCCCCCTTGAGCAGGCGTTCGCTGCCGTCGACCGATCGCACCAGCACCTCGCCTGACGCCTGAAAGCGGCCCCAACCGCTCACCAGCTCCACCCCGGCCTTCTCCAGAAAGCCGATGTGCAGGGTGTTGAGGCGATCCACCTCGGCCCGCACATTGGCCAGCAGCCGCCCCGGGTCGCGGCGCACCTCGCCCAGGTCCCAGCCGTGGCTGGGGGCGGCCTCGAGCAGGTGGCGATAGGCCGAGCCGTACACCAGCAGCTTCTTGGGCACACAGCCGCGGATCACACAGGTGCCGCCCACCCGGTCCCCCTCCACGATCGCCACCTGGGCGCCGTAGGAGGCGGCGCGCTTGGCGGCGGCCAGGCCGCCGGAGCCGGCGCCGAGCACGATCAGGTCGAAGCAGTCAGCCATGGGGGAGCGGCGGCGAGGAACGGGGGGCGGGGAGGTACGGGGGGCGGTGAGTGCAGCGCTGGGCTGGAGAGTCGGTGGCCGGATCAGCCCTCGAACTCGCGGCGGGGGGCGGTCACGCCGGCGGGCTCGGTGCCCTTGAGGTAGGCCAGCATCGTGTCGGCATCGGACACCTCGAAGGGGTCGAGCGGACAGTTGTCGTCGAACTCCGGTTCGCGGAAGATCTTCTCGATCCGCCCGTCGTTCACCAGCATCGAGTAGCGCCAGGAACGCATGCCAAAGCCCAGGTTCGACTTGTCGACCAGCATGCCCATCTTGCGGCTGAACTCGCCGTTGCCGTCAGGCAGCAGGAACACGTTCTTGGCGCCGATCTGCTTGCCCCACTGGAACATCACGAAGGCGTCGTTCACCGACAGGCAGATGATCTGGTCCACGCCGTGGGCGCGGAACTCCTCGTAGAGCTCCTCGTAGCGGGGCAGGTGGTTGGAGGAGCAGGTGGGGGTGAAGGCGCCGGGCAGGGCGAACAGCACCACCTTGCGGCCCTTGAAGATCGCGTCGCTGGTGAGGTCCTGCCAGTGGTAGGGGTTGGGGCCGGGCACCGACTCATCCCGCACGCGGGTGTGGAAGGTGACGCTGGGAACGTGGTCAAGCATGGCTTGATGGGCTGGGGGGAAGGGTTCGTGGGCCGATCTGCTGGAGCGACCGGGGTTGAACGGGACGGCTTGCCGCCGCATGTCCTGGACATTAACCCATAGTCAATCCGTCTAAGCTCTGTTGCGCATACGATTGTTTGCGGGTATCCGCCTGGGCGAGGCCCATCACCAGCAGTCCATCACCAGCAGCCGTGGCGTGTAAGGTTCTGATTAAGGAAGAACACCCTGCTGACGGGTTGCGTCCTGCATTGCACTCCCCCGGAGCCGGGCGCGCCCCGATCCCTGCGGTTGATTCGTGCCGAAAGCGCCGATCAACAGGTTGACCGTCCCCTCTCGCCCTGGCAATGCTGGACGCAGCAGCAGCCAGATCTCAGAGCAGCCATACCCAGGCCGATGTCTTCCAGTCCACGTACGTTTCAGCCATGACCAAACCCATCAACAGACAGTCCATCGACAGACCAACCATCAACAGCCAGTCCATGAGCTCCCAGACCTACGGTTCCATGCCTTCAGGCCGTCGCAGCACGCCCATCGGCGCCCAGCACAAGGCATCGGGCTTGAGGGCGTCCAGCCCCAGAACCTCCGCAGCCAAGCCGGCCAGCACCCGGCCCCACGGTGCGGCACCCACCTGGGTGGAGCTGCTGGGCGAGCGCTGAGCGGCTCAGGGCTCGCCAGCCAGGCGGTTCCACTCCAGGAGGTCCCCTCGCCAGCAGCCATCCGCCAGCTCCGCACAGCCGCGCACCTGGGCAGGACGGCCCAGATACACCCAGGCCTGCCGGCCGTCCCCCAAAGGCAGGAGCTGGCGCTCGTACTCCCGCGGGTGATCCTCCAGCACGTCCAGCTCGGCAAGCACCGCCGCCGACACGGCGTAGAGCTCCGCAAGCACCCGGGCCCCTGGGTCTGGGCAGGCCACGGCCATCGGATAGGGGCCCAGGTCGTGGAGCCGCAGGCCGCTGAGCAGCACCGGCCCCAGCCAGCGGCTCCCCGCCAGCAGACGGTGGTTGCAGGCGCCGCGCTTGAGAGTGCCGTACACGGCCACGAGCTGTTCAGGCCCCGGCGTCATGGCCGAGCCACCCCCTCCTCGCCCGCCACACCCACCCGCAGGCGGGAGCCCCGTTCGCTCGCCATCACCTCAATGCCGCTGCGGATGCGCTCGCGCAGGGCTGCCACATGGCTGATCAGGCCGATCAGCCGGCCCCCCTCGCGCAGGCGGTCGAGTTCATCCATCGCCAGTTGCAGGCTGTCCGGGTCAAGGCTGCCGAATCCCTCGTCGATGAACAGGGCATCCAGGCGCACGCCGCCGCTGTGGGCCTGCACCGTGTCGGCCACCCCTAGGGCCAGGGCCAGGGAGGCCTGGAAGGTCTCACCGCCTGAGAGGCTGGACACGTCCCGCTCCTCGCCGGTGAAGGCATCCAGCACCCGCAGGCCGAGACCCGCTTTGCTGCCCCGCCGCTGGCCGCCCTCATCGCTGAGCAGCAGCTGGTAGCGGCCGGCGGTCATCAGGTCGAGGCGCTGGTTGGCGAAGCCGCAGATCTCCTCCAGGTAGGCCGAGAGCACCCAGCGCTGCAGGGAGATGTGGGGACTGCTGCGGCCCAGACAGCGGTCAGCCACCGCATGGAGCTGGTCGGCCCGCTGCTGCAGGTGGGCCACGGCAGCGCAGGCGTCCCTCTGGCGCTCGGCCACCTCCACCAGGGCCTTGAGCGCCGCACTGAGCTGGGCCTGGCGGCGCAGCAGGCCGTCACGCCGCTCCTGGGCCTGGTTCAGCAGCTGCGCCGGTGCCTCCAGGTCGGGGGGCTCGCTGGGTAGGTGCTGCAGGTCGGGGTCGGCCAGCTGCTGCTGGTGCTGCAGCAGGGTCTGGTCGTGGGCGCGGATGCGTTCCTGCCAGGCCTGGCGCTCGCTGGCAGAGGCCAGGGCCGCGATCAGGGCCTGGGCCGTGCTGAAGCCGACCGCCGTCAGGTCGGCCGCCAGGCGGCTGGCCAGCTCGGCGGCCCGGCTGGCGTCCTGGTTGCGCTGCTGCAGCGCGTCGGCCAGCCGGGCCAGCTGCTCCTGCAGTTCGCGCTGCTGCTCCAGGATCTCGCCCGGGTTGCGGCCGCTGTGGGGCCCCAGGGCAAGCCCCAGCCGCGCCTGCTGGTCGGCCAGCTGGGCCTGCAGCCCGCGCAGCCGCTCCTCCTGCTGGCTGCGCTGCAGCCGCCGCTGCTCCAGCCGCTGCCGGAAGGCCACCAGCCGCTGCTCCAGATCGGCCCGCTGCGTCTCCAGGGCCGGGAGCCCGCCGGCAAGAACCCTGGCCTGGTCCAGCTCCAGGTGGGCCTTGGCCGCCGCCCCTTGCACGGCCTGGGGATCGCTGAGCACGAGTGGCCAGCGGCGGCTGAGGCTCTCCAGCTGGGCGGCGAGGGCGCTGCTGCGGCCCTGGGCCTGCTGCACCGCCACCTCGGCCTGCTGCTGCTGGGCATCCGCCCGCTGCAGGGCACTGTCATCCAGGCTGCCGTCCGTCGCCTGGGCCGGCTGGGGATGGCGGCTGGAGCCGCACACCGGACAGGGCTGGCCAGCGCTCAGGCCGGCGGCCAGGCGGGCGGCCATCCCCTCCAACTGACGCTGGCGCAGCTGCAGTACCTGGGCCCGGGCCTCCTGCTGGCGCCCCTGGGCGGCCAGCAGGGCTGCCGCTGCCGCGGTGCTCTCCCGCTCCGCCGCCTGCAGCTGGGCCAGGCCCGCTAACTGGTCCTGGCTGAGGCGGTGTGCCTGCTCCAGCCCCGCCAGCCGGTCGTGGGCGCTGCGCGCCTGCTCCAGCCGCTGCTGGCACACCGGCAGATCCGCCTGCACCTGAGCAAACAGCTCCTCTCCCTTCCGCACCTGCTGGCCCACCTGGGTGAGCTCGGTGCTGGCGGCCTCGATGGTCTGGGTGGTGGCCTGCCGCTCCCCCCACAGGCCGGCCAGTGCCTGCAGCTCACTGCAGCGCGTGGCGAGAGCCGCGATGCAGCGGGTGAGCTGGCCGAGATCCGGCAGCCCACTGAGATCCAGTTGCATGAGTTCGGCGGGCAGCAGCACCAGCCGGTTGCGCCGATCAGCCAGGGCGGCCAAGGCGGCGGCCAGCTGCTGGTCGTGCTGCCGTAAACGCTCGCCTGCCTGGCGTTCGCTCTCAAGGGCAGGACGCAGCTGCTCGGCCCGCTCGGCCCCGGCCAGCCGTTGACGCAGCAGCTCGATGGCCTCCTGCTGGCCAGCCGCCTCCTGCAGGCCCAGCTCCGCCGTCTGCCGGCGTCGCCAGCGCTCCAGCAGCCGCTCCCGCTGGGCCAGTTCACGGCGCAGGGCCTCACTGCGGGTCTCCGCCTGCTCCAGCTCGGCGGCCAGTCCACTGGCCAGCTGGTTCAGGTGCTGTTGCAGATCGGCCAGCGCGGCGGGATCGGCGAGGGGATGATCGGCGATGGGCTGCTCGGCGGTCGATGGCTGCTCAGCTGCCGATGGCTGCTCAGGGGCCGAAGGCTCGTGCTCGCTCCAGGGCTTGGCGATGGCCCGGGCCTGCTCGGCCAGCGACTGCAGCTGGCGACGTCCTTCGGCGAGGGCCGCGTAGGCCTCGCGGGCGCGGTCGTCGAGCCAGCGGCTCACCCGCTCGTAGAGCACCGTGTCGAA
>Ga0315902_10012847_pt1 | contig 10874 bp, 9 predicted proteins | sample LakEriMetagenome_9_FD_203523 | JGI IMG/M metagenome (GOLD analysis project Ga0315902, IMG submission 203523) | Freshwater fungal communities from buoy surface, Lake Erie, Ohio, United States - Buoy 12 MA117 | ecosystem: Environmental > Aquatic > Freshwater > Lake > Lake biofilm | place: USA...
GAGCGATGTGACGAGCGTCTACGCCAAGGCGGGGAAGGATCGGATCCGCTACCGGGTCGTCGATGAGTACAACGGCGACACGCTCTCGGAGAAGCGCACCCGCAGCTCGAAGCGGCCGTTGAAGGCCGTGCTCTAGATGAACGAGCGCGACCGGCACGGGGCGCAGGACTTCACGCGACCTAATCGGGGTAGGTGACCGAATAGTCGAGCAGGTCGTCGAGCGGGCCGCCTTCGCCCTCTTCAGCGAGCCAGGCGTTCTCGATGTCGCGCTCGACCAGGCCCTGCTTCTCCAGGGCGAGACCGATGCGCTCCGCGATGTGTTCGACGAGGATCTGAAATTCCCTTGGGCCGGGTTGCGGCACGCCATGTAGGGACAGCATGTGGAACTGCATGTTCAGGTTGAGCGCGGAGCCGAAGCGCTGGATCAGCGTCACGGCGCCGTTGTGGCCACGGGTGCGGGTAAGCCCGGCACGCTACAGCAGGTGGCCCGAGATCGCGCGATAGACCACACCCAGCACGTAGGTCAGCGCAGCCGGGTTCCTGGCCAGCAGGAACCGCAACGCATGCGGCCCAACCGTCCGCCGGTTGGATGCCGCCAATTCCTGAGGATCAGGGCTGTCGCGCCCTGCACCACGACGAGGGATCCTTCGCGCTCCCTTCAATCCCATCGAGCAGAGGCGTGCTTGCCCCCTGCATTCCAGCTACGCCCGAAACCCGCCGTCGCAATACCAATCGCTGATTTCACTTGCGGCATAAAGCGCGGCCTCCCAGCTATTGATCTTAACCTGCGAGCAGCTGCGATGGCGGCGCAGCAAATCCTCACGCACAGCACCCAGTCCAGCCGCATCATATATTTCGCCAAGCGCCCCACGCATGTTCTGCAACTGCCGCCCTGCCTGTGATGCATAAAGCTTAGCGAGCTTAAGCGTGTCAAAGTGATTGGCGACACGTTGACTGGTCACAGCATCCCAATTCGCGTTCGGAACCACAAAAAACCGCGCACCGGCAGGCGAACCTTGAACGATCTCAGCGTGCAACCACAGGTCGGCCTCAATGTCATCATAGTAGGCATTCAGCAGCTGATCAGCCTTGCCAGTTAAATGCGGCGTTCCCTTCTCATGGTTGCAGTCCTTGCAAGATGGAACGAGATTGATCGGCGTGACCGCAAGGGCTGGATGCTGCGATTTCGGCAAACAGTGATCGAGTGTCGAGACATTCCGGTGGCCACAGAATGGGCAAAGATCACCTTTGGCGGCGATCATGAGCTGATCGTAAATATCACGACCTCTACTGCCACCCTTGGCCATTCGCTGTTCGTAAGCATCCTTCATCTCCTGTGTCGTTACGACACCTCCGACAAAGGCAGAACCTAGGATCAGGTGAAGATCGGCGTTTGCAGCGGCTTGGTCGAATGCTGTCTCGGCTGCGGTGATTGCGTGGCGAATGGATTCCATTCGCGCTTTGAGCGGCACATCTCGAATCCGGCCAATGCAGGTATTGAAGCAGTCAACCGCTGACACGGTAGGTTTTGAAATCTTCCACATCAGCTTTACGCTCCTTCATCGCGAGTTGCGATCAGGGATCGAGCGATGGCGCGCGCTTCGTTTCCCAGTTGACCATCGAATCGATCAAGGACGCCCTGATAGTCCAAGCCCTCATCAACCGAATTGCTGAGGAGCTTGTGGAAACCGGAATCGGTGACCTCAAGGCCGAAGATGGCGTGAGTCAGTGCACCAACATTTTCGCCGAAAGTTTCTGACGTTGGTCGCTCGATTGCGGTTTCCGAGCCTGAACGACGTATGCGCCAAACGCACGTCATTGGCACTTCTTGGAGGATCACGGGCGAATGGGTCGCAATGATTGCAACACCGTTCCGATTGATCAGAAGATCGGACAAGGCCCTGATAAACGCGGAAAGAAGAGGCGGATGCAAATGAGCTTCCGGCTCATCGAGCAACACAAGGGACCGTTCCTCTAAGGTTTCTATCAACCGTGTGATTGTCAAAAGAACAATCTTGTGACCAGAACTCAGATTCGAATAAAGTTTGCGCGCGCTTTTTCTCAGCTCGCCGGGCGCATCTCGGGAGCCTAAAATTAGGTCGTTCGACTTATATTCGTCGATCAGCCGCCAAACTTCAGCCCTCTTAAAAATATTATCCGATTCAAGAAGGCTAATGGCATGCCTCCATCGCTCGCGCTTGGCTGCCTGTGTAACTATCAGATGGACGGATTTGCCAAAGTCTGCGGCCAAATCATCTGGCGATTTTGGAGGGCGAGGATTGCCATCATCCCCATTCCGGACATGCTTTAGGCCAATGTACTGATACCGAATGCTGGCCGATTTATTCTCTTTGTTTGGAAGCGGTTCAAACTGATCGAACGCACTAAACGTGACGGATATGATGCTCGGAAACGTCTCCGTTTCATCGCCAAAACCATCTTGCTTGTGCCAGCTGAAATCTCCGAAATTTGCATCGTCGTTGTCGGGACGAACCAACGCATTCGTCATGCGATTTACGGTATGCGTTTTGCCGACGCCATTGCGTCCAATGAGGACATGCACATTGGTAGGCGGGGAGGATTCGGGAACCACATTGAATTTGAAAGTTGGCTGGACTGCGCTACGCTTGCTCCACGGCGGAGGAGTATAGGAAAACGAGAAAGGTGCAAGGCGCGCGCCGCCTTGGGCCATTCGGCGAAACTGGCCGGTCACGGATTTGTCGGAGACTGACCGCAAAAGCGACACGCCGGTAACCTTTTCTGCCAGCGCCCGTTTAAATAATTGAGCATCCTTGGCAACATCGCGCAGCGCTAGCAAAAATTTCTCTCGGAAGTCGTCCCCAAGGTCATTCAAATTTTGATAATAACTGTCATCTTGCCCAAGAGAAAAAAACCTTTCATCGAGCTCCTCAAATTCAATAGGAATTGCTGCTCGACGCTGATCAGTCTGCATCCCAAATTCGCCAATCTTCACCTCTCCAATTCTGCGTGTTTCACCTGAACTATCGCAGTAGATGACGTTATACATTGTGTTAAATTTAAACAAATCATCCCAACCATCGGTCAAAAGAAAAACGATGTCTTTGCCACTAGTAGGCATGCGATCTTTGTAGGGTATGACTTTAAATTTCATGGCTGTTCAAGCGAAGCATCCGAATCATGAGCCTCATAGAGGGGCCAGGCTGTGACACACAGGCAGCACATGCATACTCGACAATTTGCGAACGTGGCCCGGTAATCCCCCTCTTTTCGGTGGTCCGAGAAGTAGAGGCTAAATTGCCACGGACAGCCGTTATTTCGGGGTGATCGCGCCCCAGGCCATATTCAGGCGTTCGTTATCGTATGTCCATGCCCAGCGCATTGCGTGTTCCTGCACTTCGCTGAAGCTCTCGAACCGATACTGCGTCAGCCGGTCACAGCGCACCGTGGGGTTAATGCGCTCCACATCGGCGTTCTGCTGCGGCTTTCCGGGCTGCGTATATTCAACCCGGATACCCTGCTCGCGAGCCCAGTTACTCAGCACCGCGGATAGGAAATTCAAAAGGGTCCCTCCGCACCGCCAACTTCGCCGAACGGGCCTGACGTCGGGTCTGAGCCGGCCGCCGCCGACCCGAAACCCGCCAGTTGGGCGGCCGGGCAGGCAGCCGAAGGCCATCGCGCCCCTGAATCCCCGGCCTGCCTTGGCCTGCCACCGGCGCAAACCACCCTCGCCAGCCGCCCACCGCGATCCCGGCACGCACGGCCCGTTCCCGCCCGGTTCACCGGTCGGGCCCTAAGCGCCCCTCTTCTGCGCACCAGCATCGTTCCAGCGGGCAGGAGATAGTCCGTGCATCCACGACGCCTAGTGAGGCGCTCAAGCGCAATACTGTCACCTGTCGAGGGCTGCGTCAGCCATCGTCTCGAGACGTGAGATATCCTCCCAGGGCGGTCTTCTATCGGGCGGAATGCCAAGCCCTTCCCACGCACGCACAGGGGTCCTGTCCTGGGACGGCGGCGTCATTCCAGTTACGGGCACTTCAAGCTTGAATACGAGCGAGAAGGTCTGAATATCCGTACGGGTTAAACTTATAGCCCAAGTCGTCAACGGACTTTGAAAAGCAAAAATTCGCGCGTTGTCGTCGAACTGACCAAACGGGATCGGCACGATGTACTGGGGAACCAAGAAACGCATTTTCGCTGCGGCAAAGAACTGCAGACTGTGATTGGCAACATGTGCCTTACCGATTGAAATGGGTGCCCCCAACTCACCGTGAGCCATGACAGCAACGGCACGGACACGTGCCCGCTCGTAACCCCGTGGAATCTGGCTGACGACAATATTCATTGGCGCGCCACCATCGAGACCGGCGAACAACTCCAGATACTGGTCCCGCTGAAACGTGGCTAACTCCTCGTCGACTACTGCTGTGGGCGGCTCATTGACGAGCAAACTGCTTATGCCACGGAGTATGCTCTGCATATGCAGAAGGTTGAACGCGTCGTTAAGACCATCGGGCGGCATTTGCGGCTTTAGTCCATCCCTGCGGCCGGTACGAAGGTCAACGTAGCGCAGCAGCTTATAGATATCCTTCGCGACACTCATACGGATATCGCGGTGCGCGCGCTCTGCAATCTTTACCAGTTCTGCGAGCGCTGCAACGTCTTTCGAATTCCACCAGTTGTCGAGATTTTGCAGCATTTGGCGGTATTCACCAATGCGTTGTTGCGCGGACACCTTCCTCAATGCAAGTTTCGCTATCGTTGCCTCGATATTCGACATCTCATTCCGGATGTAAAAGAGGTCGTCCTTGGCTTTTTCGATCTGGGCCTTCAGATGGTTGCCAAGCTCAAGCAGGCGTTTGGCAGCGTTCTCTGCCTGGCCCATGCTGCCGAGGAAGTTGGTAAAGCCCAGTGCAACGACCGGCCAACTGATCGTGGGAGCGGCAAGTGCGGCGCCGATCGTGCCCAAATGTCCTATCGCGCCATCGATTGCACCAAAAAATTCGCCAAATGCAGACTGGACATTACCGGGAAGACCGGCCAACTGCTCAAAAAGCCGCCGGATACGCTGGACAAGCTCCTGTGCCTGACGACCAAACGCCCTCAATCTTGTCTCCAGGTTCGCGATTTCACCGACAAAGCCCTCGATATCTTTCTCAAACTCGCCAATGCTCTTAGCCAGTTTATCGCCCTCGAGCCTGTAGGCCTCTTCTACGCGTCTTCCATCCCATTCTTGTTTCCTTCTGTATAGCAGTACGCTCTCGGAGGCCTGCACCTCGCTGGTCATTTGCGAAAAATTTGCACGCACATCATCAAGAGACCACGGGATGTTATTGGCATCAACGCTATTCTTGAAAACCGCGCTTGCGGCGTCTTTAGCTTCTCCAAAATAAGTCAGTGAACTCTGTATTTGTGAAATAAGGGTGGTTGCCCGCAGCGCATCAGGGCGCGGCTTGCCGTCACCGCCTGTGAGCGGCTTGATCTTCTCGAGAATCGGGCGCGCTTCCTCTTCACGATTGAGCAGATAGAGCATCTCTGCCTTGGCCAACAGCCCGCCGAAAAGAGCGGGCGCAAGCCTAGCGGCCTCGTCGAAAAAATCGACTTCGCTCGCAAATTTATGGATGGTGAAACGACCTGGCCTGCCGCGCGCACCGACAGCACCAATAGCCCCCCAGTATCCTGACGGCCCCGTAGTTCCATCCTCGCCAGGGTCACCGGGCTCCAACTCGACACCCTCGCCGTTCTCGCCGACCGGTCTGCAATATTTACCACGTCCGCCCGCACCGCCCCGTCCCCCGGGACCGCCTCGACCACCCTGGCCACGTGAACCACCGGCGCCACCATCGCCACCGCTTACATCCAGAACATTGGCTGGAGGAGCATTGAAATTGAGGTTGGAAGTCAAATATCTGATCGTGATATCGCCGCTCGGACCTCCAACCGCGCCAGATCCGCCGGGCCCGCCCGATGGGCCTCTTTCGCCGTCTTCACCATCCTGACCATCGGTTCCGTGCGTACTCCTGCACTTCGCATCGATGCCTGGGTCGCCATTGCGCCCGGCTTGTCCCACGCCCGTAGCATCAAGCCCGGGCCGACCTTGACCACCTCGTTGCCCTTTTGAAGATGCGCGCAGAGTGAGTATTTCCTTGGCAACGATGCTGATGGATCCCGCCGCCGCGCCAGCCAGACCATCCGGCGCATCGCCCCGATAGCCCGACGACACCGACCCACGGCCCGTGAAGCTGAGTTTCTCGGTGATGATCAGAAGATCACCGCCTTCGGTGATGATAGGCTCACTGATAGTGAGTTCTACGACCATCAGAGTCTTGAGGACCGGTTTCTTTAAAGATTGTCCCTGGAAAACCCACCCGTCTTCGGTCAGCTCGAACCCTTGTTCCTTGAGCTGCTCGAGACCACCACTCCAGTCGTTCGCAATCCCTGTCCTTACTATTGCGTCTGTCATGAACTCTCCACGTGCTTGCGGACTTTAAGTACAACCAATTTGCTTCGAGAATAACGCTATCGGCACCGTCGCTTCAACAAGGGCAAGTAATGTAGCTGCGGTGTGAACCTGTCGATACAACGACAATGTTTCCAGCGCACAACTTTGGCGCACTGATCTGACCCCCTTTTTAGTACCGGGGATTAGTTCGTAAAGTCCTTGTTGGTGCACATACCCTATGTGTGCGCTTCCTGCCTGGCGTGCCCGGCATGCCGGGCACGCCAGGCGGGGGCGAACTCTGCAGGGGTGCGGTAACCGAGCGCGCTGTGCGGTCGACGTTGGTTGTAGTTAGCACGCCATGCGCCGGTGATCTCGCGGGCCTCGGTGAGCGAACGGAACCAGTGTTCGATCAGGCACTCATCTCGCAGCCTGCCGTTCGCAGCCTGCCGTTCGCAGCCTGCCGTTGAAGCTCTCGACATAGGCGTTCTGATTCGGCTTGCCGGGCTCGGTCAGCCGCAGCGCGACCCCCTTCCGGTTCGTCCACATCATCAACTAAATTGCCCGTGACCTCAGGGCCGTTGTCCGTGCGGATCATCTCCAGCTTGCCCTTGTAGCGAGCGGACCGCATCGAGCACGCGCGTCAGGTGCTCACCGCCTATCGAGTGCTCCACCAGCACCGCAATCGCCTCGTGCGTCGAGTCACGTGCCCTGCTCGCCCTTCGCCACTCGAGGACAGCCGAGGCGCTACGCGCCGCCCCCGCCCCCATCGGGTCTGTCACACGAACCCCACCCGAGCGCCCAGCCGCAGAAAGGGCAGCAAATTGGGATAGTCCCAACTCGGAACCCCAGGTTGGCTTCGCGTCGATGCCTACAGCGGAGCGGCGGGGTCCCCGAATTGCGCCGCCTAAATGCCCTTTCCGGGGGCGCTTGCCCCCCCCGCCTCACTTTTTGAGCCTGCGGTGCGTTCCAATACGGCTTAGCCCTCCCACGGGCCGGGGGATTTCACCGAATTGCGGCCCCGGGCACTGCGCCCACTCCGCTAAAGAGGAGACAGACCATGTCCGTCAAAAAGCCCGTCATCGACCTCGGCTATCGTCCCCAGAGCTACTTCTGGCCGATCACGCACGACACCCATGTCATCGCCGCCATCAAGGGCGAGCGCCGCCGCAGCGCGATCCGCGACGCCTTCGATGCCGACCGGGTAACCCCGCTCGATGCGTTCTACGCCTCCCCCACCCTGCCCGATGAGGACCGCCGCGCGCTCGGGCGTCTGCACCCCTCGTTCATGGGCGGGGAGTACCTGCCCGATCGGCGGGACACGGAGGTGGAGATCGCGCGCATCAACATCGACTCGACGACGAGCGATGTGACGAGCGTCTACGCCAAGGCGGGGAGGGATCGCATCCGCTACCGGGTCGTCGATGAGTACAACGGCGACACGCTCTCGGAGAAGCGCACCCGCAACTCGAAGCGGCCGTTATCGCTTGGCGAGCTCATCGACTTCTTCCTTGCGGCGTGGCCGCTGCAGGAGGTGCTCGAGATGAACGAGCTCGACCGGGACGGGGCGCAGGACTTCACGCGGCCGTCATCGGAGGTCTATCCGCAGTTCGAGGTGGCGATTCGGGCGAGGATCGACTCTTGGTTCACCGCAGAGGGGATGTCGTGACTCGCGCGGCACGATCCGACTTCCAGACCATTATCAGCGACTGCGGTCAAACAGAGCAGCCGCAATACGGTCTTGCTCCTCTGCGCTGACGCCACTCCACTGCACGTCACCCAAGGGCTGGAGCGCCATTCCATACTCTTCGCGAAGCGCACGTGCTATGCGGCCAGAAGACGACTCAGACGATTCCACCGTGCTGCCGCGGTCTTCCAACAGCGCCTCGGCGGAACACCAGTAGACGCTCAGCCCCGCACGGTAGATGAACTGAAGGTCGATACCTTTCCGCGGTTCGACCCGCACCGCAATCCGGCCCGTCGATCTTTTGATCACGGCGCTAACTCTCAATGCTTCCCCATCCACCTCGAACCTCGCTGATCAGCCCGCACAGCCATCAACTGGAAACGCTGCCGGCGGCAGTGGTGACCTTGACCACCCCGGTCGTCGCGCCAGGCATGACCATGGCGACCAATGTCGTACCGTCATTGCTGATCGGCAGAGCAGCCACGCCGCCGATCTCCACCCGGACGAGTCCGAGGAATCCGGTCCCGGTGATGGTGACCAGAGTTCCGACCGGACCACGAACCGGTGTGAACCCCGTGATGGTGGGCGCTGACGCGGCGATGAAGAACCACGCGCCGCCCTCATCGTTATCGGCTCTTTGCCCCCCTACCAGCGCCATACTGCCATCAGCGCTCAAGGCCGCGCTGGCGCCCTGCCCGGCAATCCCGACGACAGGCCTGCCGACCAACTTTCCAAACTGGGTCCACTGCCCACCGTTGCGGCGCCAAACCCAAGTCGCCCCGATCAACTGGTCGTCCTGCAGTCCTCCGACAAGCAGCGTATCGCCATCGGCGCTGAGCGAGACGCTGGAGCCCTGACCCGCGTTACCGACGGCACCGCTCGCCACCAACTTGGATTGTTGCGCCCAACCTGTGGTACCACGCGAGAACACCCACGCTGCTCCGACCGCGAACGGCTTTGCCGGCACCTTCGACGGGTCGTCGTTAGAAGCACCGATGGCCAAGGTGTTTCCGTCAGCACTGAGGGCGACGCACTGTCCCTGTCCGGATGCACCTATCGCGCCGCTGCCGACGATCTTCGCACCCTGCTGAGTCCACTGATCGCTCTGCCGCATAAACACCCAGACGGCACCGACGCTGGCGCTGTCCAAGGTCGCCCCGATGGCCGCCGTATTCCCGTCAGCGCTCAACGCTACGCTGACCCCTTGGTTCATCGAATTCCCCAATGCACCGGTTCCGATCAAGGGGTCGCCCTGTTGGCTCCATCTCGAGCCGCTGCGTACGAAAATCCATGCCGCGCCGGTTGCAGACGTGGTACCTGTTCGAGCGTAGTTGTTGGCACCGACGATGCGCTGATCGAAACGGCCGCGCCGAAGAATGCCGAGTTCGTCACGATAGCCGGCCGTAGATTGTCTCCCTGCTGGGTCCACGTGCTTCCGGTACGGGAGAACACCCACGCGCCCCCCTTATCGTTGTCGTGGTTCGGACCGGTGACGATCGCGGTGTTGCCATCCGCACTTATCGCCACGGCCGATCCGCATCGCGCGGCACCGTTCAAGCCGCTCGGGACCAACTTCGGACCTTGCTGGGTCCAGATCTTGTCGTTACGCGTGAACACCCAGACGGCGCCGGTTCTCCCATTGTCCGCGTAGCCGCCGATGAGCGCAGTGTTGCCCACTCCGCTCAACGCAACGCTGTAACCTTGGAAAGCGGCGCCTTGCGCGCCCTGTCCGACCAGCTTGGGACCCTGTTGACTGGAGGGCGCCGAGACCCTCGTCACCTCGAAATCAGCCATACAAGCCTCCGATAAAAAGATTTCGTAGCCATGTGCGCCGTCTGCTCATCTGATGGCAGAGAAAACCCAAGTGGCACCTCGGTTGTTTTGGTCGTCCAGCGGCCCTCCGATCACGGCAGTGCCGCCGTCGGCGCTCACGGCCACACTCGATCCGAACCTGCTCGGCGGAACAGCGCCACCGCCCACCAGTTTCCCACCGGCCTGCGTCCACCGCTCACCCTGTCTCGTCCATACCCAGCATGCCCCGGCACCACCCTCGCCGTATGAATCGGCGGGCCCGCCCACCATCGCCGTGCTCCCGTCCGCGCTGATCGCAACGCTGCTGCCTTGGGCCGCTTTACCGACGGCTGCCGAGCCAAACAACTTGTCGCCCTGTTGCAGCCACTGATCGCCGCGACGGACGAATACCCAGGCCGCCCCGGCGTCAGCGTTATCAGCCCGACCTCCCACGATCGCCGTGTTGCCATCTGCGCTGATCGCCACGCTCGAGCCTTGTGCGGCACGGCCCACGGCTCCGTTACCCACCAACTTGGCTCCCTGCTGGGACCACTTTCCGGCCTTGCGTACGAATACCCAGGCGGCTCCTTTCCCGGACGAATCGGCCGGGCCGCCGATGATCGCCGTCGTACCATCGGCGCTTATCGCGACACTGCTGCCCTGGAGTGCTGAACCAAAATTCTGCGACCCGAACAACGGGGGACCGTCTTGCGACCACACGCCATCCCGACCCGAGAACACCCATACGCTACCGCGCCGGTTTTTCGCACCGGGGGCCGTGTCGTATGGCCCGCCGATCATTACGGTGAGCCCGTCGGCACTGATGGCGACACTCTCCCCTTGCCAAGCAGGTGTGGCGGCCCCCTGACCGAGCAATTTCGGCCCCTGCTGGATCCAAACGCCGGACTTACGGACGTAGACACGCACTGCACCACGGTCTCCATCCTCACGACTGGCCCCGACGATCGCGGTATCGCC
>Ga0315902_10012848_pt1 | contig 10873 bp, 6 predicted proteins | sample LakEriMetagenome_9_FD_203523 | JGI IMG/M metagenome (GOLD analysis project Ga0315902, IMG submission 203523) | Freshwater fungal communities from buoy surface, Lake Erie, Ohio, United States - Buoy 12 MA117 | ecosystem: Environmental > Aquatic > Freshwater > Lake > Lake biofilm | place: USA...
GACGGCGGCGGTTTTTGGCGCGAGCGCCGAGACCCGAACAATCGACATCGGACCCCCCCCGCCGTGCCGCGCACCGTTCGACAACTCTGGGTGGCCCTGACGAGCGCGGCGCTCCTCGCCTCGGGCTGCGCGCCGCGGCAGCCGTTCTACTTCTTCGAGGACGGCGACCTGTCGCACTACGTCGGGGCGATCCAAAAACTCGAATACCCGGACACCAACCAGGAGCCGCTCGCCGAGGCCGCCGGCGCCGTCGAGCCGCTCACCCTGTCGAACCCGAGTTTCGACAACATCTGGGAACTGTCGCTGGAGGAGGCGGTCCGCACGGCCCTCGAGAACGGCAAGGTGCTGCGGAACCTCGGCGGCCGGTTCGGCAGCTTCGGCGGTCCCCGCCCCCAGACCGGCGAACCGCCGGTGTCGCTGCTCACCAACCCCCAGGCGACGCCCAGCGTCTACGATCCCGCCATCGTCGAGACGGATCCCTTCCGCGGCGTAGAGAGCGCCCTGGCCCTGTTCGACGCGCAGCTCACCAGTTCGCTGACTTGGGACCGGCTGAATCGACCGCAAAATGTCGGCGGGCAATTCACGTCGATCTTCCAGCAGAACCTGCAGGGAGATCAGAGCAACTGGACGACCGGGATCAACAAGCGAACGGCCACCGGTGCAACATTCGGCTTCTCAAATCAGACGATCTACGACAACAACAACAGCCCCACCCGGCAGAACAACGGCGAGCCGATTGGCAGTCCGGGCTTCAAGGTGCTCGTTCCCTCAACCTGGCAGACGAACTACGACTTCACGTTCAGCCAGCCACTGCTCCAGGGGGCCGGCGTGACCTACAACCGGATCGCCGGGCCCGACTCGTTCGAGAACCTCTACGGTCGGCCGGTGTTCCGCGGCGTCCTTCTCGCTCGGATCAACGCCGACATTTCGCTGGCCGACTTCGAGGCCGGCGTCCGCAATCTCGTCAGCGACACCGAGCAGTCCTACTGGGAACTGTACTTCGCCTACCGCAACCTCGAAGCCCGCAAGGCAGGCCGCGACAGCGCGCTGGAGGCCTGGCGGAAGGTCCACGCCCTGATGGTCGAGGGCTCGCGCGGGGGCGAGCGGGACAAGGAGGCCCAGGCCCGCGAGCAGTACTTCTTCTTCCGCGGCGAGGTGGAGCAGGCCCTGACCGACGTCTACCGCTGCGAAAACCGGCTCCGCTACATGATGGGAATTTCGGCAAGCGACGGGCGGCTGATCCGGCCGTCCGACGAGCCGACGACGGCGCGCATCTCCTTCGACTGGCAGCAGTCTCTCGTCGAAGCCCTGTCCCGGTCGGCCGAGCTCCGCAAGCAGAAGTGGGTGATCAAGCAGCGGGAACTGGAACTCACGGCCGCAAAGAACCTGATCCTCCCCCGGCTCGACCTCGTGGGCCGCTGGCGGTTCCTGGGCATGGGCCAGGACCTGATCAATCAGAACTATCAGCCTTACGGCGCCGACGGCAACGACCCGCTGGTCGGCACCGACGCCTACTCCTCGCTTCTCTCCGGCCAGTTCCAGGAATGGCAGGCCGGGGCCCAGTTCCAGATGCCGCTCGGCTTCCGGCGCGAGCTGGCCACCGTCCGCCACCACCAGCTCCAGCTGGCCCGCGAACGGGCCCGGCTCCAGGACGAGGAGCTGGAGGCTTCCCATGCCCTGGTCGAGGCGGTCCGCAACGTGGACACCAACTTCGCCCTCGCCCAGACCAACTTCAACCGCCGGGTCGCCGCCGAGCGGCAGGTGGACGCGGTTCAGGCCGCCTACGACGCCGGCCAGGTGACGCTCGACCAGCTCCTCGAGGCCCAGCGACGCCGGGCCGAGGCGGAGAGCGCCTACTACCGGGCGCTGGTGGACTACACCCGCTCGATCTCCCAGCTCCACTACCGCAAGGGCTCGCTGCTCGAATACAACGGCGTGTTCCTCGCCGAGGGCCCGTGGCCCGGCAAGGCCTACTTCGACGCCCACCGCCGGGCCCGGCAGCGGGACGCGAGCCTGTACCTCGACTACGGCCACTCGCGGCCGGGCCTGTTCAGCCGGGGTCCGATCGAGCAGAACTTCGAGTCGATCGGCGCCGACGCCCGCCCGCAGCAGCTCCCGCCCCGCGACCCCGCCACGCGGTCGGAGCCGAAGGCCGAGGTGCTGCCGCCGCGAGCCGGCCCCGACACCGCCGGGCAGTCGCAGCCGGCCGCGCCGGAACTCCTGCCTACGCCGGCTGGGCCGTGAGCGGCGCTCCGGTCACTTCTTGATGAGCGCCGCCGGCGGCTTCGCCGGCTTGAGCTCCCACTGCTTGAAACTGTTGGGCCCGGGTGGCTGGGCCGCGATCGCCGCCCCGACGAACAGCGCCTCGCAGGTCTTGAGGTCGATCTGCAACTGGCCGATCGGGCCGGCGGTGCCGACCAGCCGGCCATCCTCCACCCGTTCGGCGGCGACGGTGAGCCGCCGCTTGTCGATGGCCACGGCCTGCACCGGCAGGCCCGCCCCGCCGGCCATCAGCTCGACCGCCTTCTGATCCGAGCCGTCTCCCGCGACCGTCAGCCAGATGATCCGGGCGACCATCGCCCGGGGAAACTCCTTGGTCTCCTCCAGCACCTTGAACTTCAGCGCGTCGGCATCGAGCGACAGCAGCTTGCCGCGCAGGTAATCCCCCGACTCGAGCCGGATCATGTGGGTGGGCGGGTCGGCCATCTGCATCCGGGGCAGCGTCGTGAGCCGCTCCATTTTCTGCGGAGTGATCGTCATGCCCGTGGTGTTCACCAGCTCGGCCGCCCGGAGGATCGCGGCAGGGATCAGGATCTCGCCGCCGCGGTCGGTCTTCAACCGCAGGCCTTCGGCGTTCGCCGAGACGACCGTGCCGAAGATCTCGTCGCCGGTCTTGAGCGTAATCCGGCTGCCGCCCCCGGCACCGGCCGGCTTGATGCCCGACTTGTCGTCGTGGACCCGGTCCGCGGCGGCGAGCAGGTCCTGCTCGGGGACGCTGCCGACGTCGCCGCGGCCCGCCCGGTCACGGATCAGCGTCACCTCGTGGGCCGCGCCCTGCGGGTCCTTCAATCGCAGGCCGACGGCCGAGCCGACGATGCCGCGGAGCAGAGCCACCAGTTCCTCGATCTTGAGGCCGGCGGCCGAAACCGCCGCCCCGTCGGGGAGCAGCTGGATCGCCTCCAGTTTCCAGCCGCGCTGGATCCGCCCGTCCCGGGCCGCCGGTCCGCCGGGAGCGATCTCGGCGACCGACCACTCGTTGCCAACCTTGGACAGCGTGAGGCCGGCCCCACCGAGCAGCGACGTGCCGCGGAACGAGATCTTCGTCCCCGCCTGCACGGCCGCGAACGGGGCCGCCGACACGGCGCCCAACGGCTGCCAGCCGAAGCCGTCGGCCTGCCCCACGCAGCCGAGCATTCGGTCCTTGGCCGATTCGAGAAGCCCGACGCGCCCCGGCAGCACCTGTGGCTGGCCGGGACCGACCGATTCGAGCAGCGAAACCCGGTCGAGCGGACAGGCCATCGGCGCCTCGATGATCGGGCTCTCGACCACGAGCTTGCCCATGGCGATCTCGCGCACCGCCGCGATCAGCCGGCTGCCGGCGGCGAAGCCGACGAGCATCGCGGCCGGGCTGCGGTCCGGCGCCGGACCGGCCTGGTCCGCGGGAAACTCCACGTCGCCGGCGGCGGCCACGGCGACCCGGCGGGTCTCCGCACCATCGCGGACGACGAACTCCCCCGCAGCCTTGTCGAACGACTCCAGCACCGCCGTCCTGCTTCCCAGGCCGGCGACCGGCTCGAGCCGCGGCTGCCCTCCGTCCCACGACAGCACCCGCAGGCTGTCGATGCGGATCGTTCCCTTGCGCAGCTTGATGGCGAATCCGGGCCGGGCCGCCGGCTTCCGCGGGGCCACGGTCTTGTCGAAGGCCGGCTTGTCCGCCGGCTGACCGTTCTGGGGCAACGCCACCGCCATCCGGCCCGTCTCCTGATCGACGAACACCTGCAGGTGCAGCCTGCCGCCGGCCGCGTCCAGCGGGGCGATCTCGCCGAAGTCGGCCTTTACCCCCTCACGCCAGGCCTGCACCTTGCCGCTGACGCCCTGCAGCCTGTACTCCTCGATGTCGGCCGGCTTCTTGCCCGGCACAGGGGCCTTGATCCGGGCGAACTGCTCCGCGTCGGTGGCGACGTACAGATCGAAGTCGGGCCGCGTTGTCCACGAGAGCACGACGTCGTAGCAGGCCTTGGCCGGCGCCCCGACGTCTCGAAACGCCACCGCGTTGGGCCGGTCGCTCGCCAGCATGCCGGCCTGCTCCTGCCACACGCCGCGGACGGCGTCCCAGCCGTCGAGCGAGCCGGGGAGGATCGCTCGCGTCGCCGCATCCATCCGGCGCATCCGTTCGACCGCCCCGCGCCTGACCCGCAGCGGCCCGCCGCCGCCGATGTCCCGCGGAGCGACCGTGAACCAGTCCGCATCGACCCCCTCGAGGCCCCCGATGATCGTGTCTCCACCGCGGAGTTCGAACCGCCAGTCGCCGGGCTCGGCCTTCACCCCCTGCCAGCGCGGGAGCCGGATCCGGACGATCTCAGGGATGGCGAACTCCAGCGGTTTGGCGAACAGGTCCGACTGCCAGAGCAGCGTCGTCCGCGGTCCGCCGGCGACGGCCGGCGCGTCGAGCAGTTTGCCGACGCTGAAGCCGTCGCCGCGGAGGTCGAGCACCGGCGCCGCGGTTGCATCTGGAGCCGCCAGGAGCGGCGCGGCCGCCGGCTTCGCTGGAGCTGCCGGCGTATCCGTCGCCGGCTCCCGCAGCACCCTCTCAGCCCGAGCCACACGCGGCACGGGGAGGCAGCAAAGAATCACGACCGCGACCGCCGTGGCGACGGTTCTGGCCATGCACGATCGCGCCACGAACGCCGCCCGGTCATGGCCAACCCCGCCCGACACTCGGTCACCACCCACGGTCGTGTTCCTGCTCATGGCTCGTACCACCCCTGTTTCACGAAATGCGGCAGCATGGTGTGGCCATTCTGCCGCCAGCCCTCGAGAGCGGCCCACTGCCGGTCGGTGACGAGCGGTTTCAGATCGGCTTCGTCCATCGCCGCCAGTTGGATGCACACCAACTGAAACCGCGTATGGCTGTTATCCAGGCCCGGCGGCAGCAGAACCCGCAATCGCGGTTGCCTGGCCAGCAGCGCCTGTTCCAGGGCCGCATGCTGCTTCGTCGTCAGGCCGAGCGACTCGTCGAGCGTGTCGAGTGCCACCGCCACGGCCGCTCCCCAGCGACCGGCCAGGCGGGCGGCGAGGGCGGCCTGCAGACGGTCGTCTTGCTCCGCGTCGAGCGTCGTGGGCAGGATCTTCTGGAGCAGTGAATCGGAATCCCAGGCCCGGGCGAGCAATTCCCGGCCGCCGAGGACATCCTCCTGAAGCCTGGCGTACGTTGCCTGCTGCGCGAACTGATCACCAGCCGGGGCCAGGTCCGCATACCGCCGTCGATCGGCCTCGATCTGCTCGATCGCCGGCTCGAGGTCGCCGTCGATCGCCTGCCGGAGCCGATCGCGCTGCGGCGCCGTCAGACCGACGACGGCATCGATGCGTCGCAGGACCTCGTCCGCGACCAAGCCCACCCGATCGCGCGGGGTGGCCTGCTGCGGCGCAGGCTTCGCAGCCGGATGCGGAAACGGCATCCGCGCGGCGTCGAAAACACCGAACAGAACCGAGTCGTAGTGCGCCGTCAGGTTGGGCTGGGCAACGCGACCGCCGATTCTCGCGTTCACCACCCGGCCGCCCTCCTGCACCCCAACCGGCCCCTCCTCCACGACGATGTCGTCGTCCGCCCGGCTCATGGACGCTGCGAGCAGGCCGACGACGACGATGACCCACACCGCCCCGCCACGGCTCCGGCTCGTTTCGCGCCCATCGTGGGATCGTTCCATCAGTCGCCCCACCACGCGTCGGCCTGCATAACCACATGGCCGAGATGATTCCTTTGGAACTGCATCGCACCGGCGAAGTGCGGATTCTGCGCCACCATCTTCTTCCAGCCGCGATGCTCACACCACGACCTCCACGTCTCCCGTTGCCGTGGCGACAGGCTCGGGAGGATGCAGCCCTCGGCGAAGTCCGGCGCAATCTGGTTGTCGGCAACCACGCTCGACGACGTCGGCCAGCCTTCCTGCCACTGGCTTTCGAGCGCGGCGTCGATCGCGGACCGCTGCTCGGCGGAAAGATCCAGGACCCGGTCGATGTCCGCGACGAGGACTCGCCGCGCCACCTGGCGGCGGCGGGCCGATCGCTGCTGCTGCTCGGCCCGGTAGGCGGCGAACTCCTCGGCACTGGCCTCCTTTTCCAACGCCGTGGCCAGGCTCTTCGACATGACCTGTCCAGTCACAACCTGGTGGCCGCCACGACCGAACTGCGCGTTGGCGGCGTCGAGAGCGGCTTTTGCCAGGGCGACCGTGCCGGAAGACAACACGCGGCGTCGGGCCGCCGCGTCGAGGCCGCCGCAGGTTTGCCGGATCAGCTCGAGCTCGCCGCGGAGCAGCGGCTGAATCTGGGCTTGGAGGTTCCCGGCGTGCTGCCGGATCTGCTGCTTTCGCTGCCAGACCTGGATCGCCTTCGGATCTCCCTCGGGCTGCGGCCCGTCGCTGGCAGGATCGAGGTCGGTGACGACGACTTTCTGCAACTCCACCTGCATCGCCTGCCTCGCCTGCGCCGCCTCGGCCCTCTTTGCGGCCTCGGCCTTCTGCTTGGCCTCGGCGTCGGCCTTCATCTTGGCCTTGGCCTCGGCCTCGGCCTTCTGCTGCTCGGCCTTCCGCGCGGCGTCGTCCTCGGCATGGAGCGTCGCGGCGGCGCCGGCAGCGGCGATGAACAGGGCGACGGTGAGCCAGAAACGCGGTGCCATGAGGCGGCTCCCGGGATGCGCGTCAGCGCTCGTAGACCGGCAGAAACTTGAAATTCACCGCCAGCGAAAGCAGGTAGAGCGACGTGCCCACCGTGCCACCCATCATGCCACCCCGCTGTCCTCCGGCAAGGCTGCCGTCCTTCTGCTGCATCCGCTTGAGCTGCTTGACGAGCCCGTCGTTCCATCTCCGCCACGCCTCGACATCGGCCTGGAACAGGGCCTGTGCCTGGTAATACTCGGTGTAGCCCGGGTAGCCGTGCCCCATGCCCCCCATGCCCGCACCGCCGCCGGTGCTCAGGCTGACGAGATACTTCGAGGCCGCCTTGTACTGCGGCAGTTCCTGCCGGCGGGCGATCGAGTAGACGAGCACGCCGATCGAGGTCACCGCGGGGCTGCCGCCGCCGGCGCCCCCCGAATAGCCCACCTGCCCGTTGCCGGAGGTCATCGTCACGTAGTACTTGATCGCCCGGTCGATCGTCTCGTCCGGCACCTCGATCCCCGAGTTCCGGGCCGCGAGCAGCCCCATGAGCACGGCGCCGCTCACCGACGTGTCGGCGTCCTTCGCCTCCGGGCCGTACCGCCAGCCCCCCGTCGGATTCTGCTTGCCGCTGGTCACGGCGCACCGCACCGCCAGTTCCAGCGCCTTGCCGATCGACCGCCCCGCCCCCTTGCCCCCCGCCTTGGCGCCGGGCTCCGTCCACAGCGTGCGGTCGTCCACCACGCCGTAGGCCTCGGCCAGGGACAGCATGGCGAAGCCGTGCTGATACATGCTGTCGTGGCCGTTGTTGGCGTTGCAGAGGTAGCCGACGTTCGGGTCCTGGCCCTCGATGATGCTCCGCAGCGCCTTGCGGATGGGGACGCGGTAGGGGCCGTAATTCGGATCCTCGCCCGAGGCGAGGAGCACCATCAACGGCATGCCCGTCACGCCCGGACCCGCCTGGCCGTCCTTCCACGAGCCGTCCTCGGCCTGGGTCTTGAGGAGGTAGCGGAGCCCTGCGTCGTAGATCTCGCGCACGTCGCGCGGCACCGGGTCGCCGTACTTGACAAGCGGCGTCTGCGCCCCGGCCAGATGGCCGGCCACGACCCCGAAGACCAGCGCCACGATCGCCACCAGCCTGCCATGCCCTTGCATCGCTTCTCCTTCGTTCACGGACTCTCCTCCAGGATGCCGGCCGCGACCAACTGCGCCTGCACCTCGGCCGGCTCGCCATGCTGTCTCGCCAGCGCCGCGACCACGGCCCGCTGCCGCGGATCGAGCACCGCGGCCAGCTTCTCGTCGCCAAGTTGATCGAGCCGCAGCATCACCAGACCGACGGCGGGCAGGGTCGTGCCGGGCCCGCGCCGCGGGGTCCGCTCGAGGACGAGCGGCGGCGGGTCGGCCATGAGCAGGGCCTCGACCGCCTCGTGTTGCCCCTGCGTGAGACCGAGCACGCCATCCTGCGCCGTCAGTGCGGCCCCGATCAGGGCCTTCCACAGGCCCCCGCGCCGGATGGCCAGCGCCTCCGCGTAGAGCTTGTTCTGCCGCTCGTCGAGCGTGTCGCCGAGGACCTTGGAGAGCAGGGCCGCCGGTCCGAACGTGGCCGCGATCATCCGCTGGCACGCCGCGATGTCGTTCTGCATCTGCTGCATCCGCTCCTGCAGTTTCTCCTGCCCCGTCCCGTCGGGGTTCACCGCGAGTTTTTGCCCTTCGTAGCCGGCCCGGATGCCGTCGATCTCCTCGGCGAGCCGGCCCACGTCCGCCTCCATCGCCACGCGGAGTTTCGCGCGTTGCTCGGCGGACAGGTTCACGACCCGGTGGATCTGCTCGATCCGGTCCTCGCCCGCCGCGCGGACCCGCTTCAGCCGGTCCGCCGTGTCGCCGTCGGCCGGACGACCGGGATTCGCGACGGCGCCGAACACGGCCTGATCGAATTGGGCGCCGAGGTCGAATGCCCCCTGGCCGCCACCGAATTGGAGCAGTTGAACCTGATCCTGGCCGCTGCAGCGAACGCCACCGGCGGCGGCGAGAACCGCGAGCAGGATCGCGCCGGCCCGAGGTCGTCGGCTCCCGGACCCGGCATGGATCGCGGTCAGCATGGCAGCCTCAGTTCGCCTCGGCCTCGACGTCGACCTCGACGTCCGCCTGCGGCAGGGCCGGGCCATTGGGTCGCACAAGAATCGCCCGACCACCGGCGCGGATTTGGTGCATCTGGGCATGTCCCACCTGCATGCCGACTTCCTGCAAGGCCGTCTGGCGGCGGGCCTGCCACTCACCGGCCCGTTGCTTGCCGAGAAGGCGTTCCACGCTTCGATCGAGACCGTTGGGCAACGGCATGCCGCCGGCAAACGCCTGGTCGCCGGCGAACGCCTCGGTCAGGCCCCGCCATGACTCCCGATACGACTCGACGAGCCCGTCGGTGAGCCGCGTCCGCTCAGCGATGCTGAGCCGGGCGTCACGGTCGATCTCGGCCACGACCACGTCCACCGCGGCCCGCTTCCGACGCTCGTCACGCCGGGCCACCTCGGCGACATACGCGTCGCGGGCTGCGTCTGATTCGTTGGCGGCGAGCGAGGCGGCCAGTGCCTCGCGGATCGTGTCCTCGAGGGACCGCTTCTGCTCCTTCGTCCATCGCGTCAGCGGCTTCTCGGCGAGCGCCGAGAGCCTCTCGCGCAGGGCCTTCCGCCCGGCGGCGAGCACGAACGACCGCTGCTGCTCGTCGAGCGCCGGACGGACGTGACGCACGGCCGTAAGCTCGCGGCGCAGCGACATCATCCCGGTAATCGCCGCCAGCCGGGCCGACTCCGTAAAAAGCGACTCCCGCTGCTCGCGCGACAACGTGGCCGCGTCGAGCAGCTTCTCGGAGCCGTCGGGATTCAACGCGACCGGCGGCACGGGCACCGGCTCGGCAGGCCTTTGCTTCACCGCGGGCAGGGCGTCACCGCCGTCGTCCCGGGCCACGTCGTCCCACCACGGATCGCCGATGCGGCGAAAGTCGTCGCCGGCAATCAGGCCGCTCCCCTCGTCCACCGGCCGCGCTGACCGCGGAAAGCCCATTACGGCTCCATCGCCAAAACGCATCCGTCCGATGACCACGACCTGAGCCTCAGTGGTCGCCGCCCCGAAACCGGCGGCGACCACGGTCAACGTGATCGTGAGCCAAGCCCAATGGTAGCGGGCTGATCGCATGCTTCCGTTCATCGGCGCTGCCTCTCCAGTTCGTTGAAGTACTGGTCGAGCCCGTCGCGATACTCGGCCGGCAGGTCACGGCCGGCGGTACCGGTCGCAGCCTCCTTGCCTCCTTCGCTCTGGTTGCCACTGCCCCCCTTCGTCTTGTTGCCGGAACCGCGGAGGATCTCGGCGAGGGCGCTGGTCGTGCCGGTGCCGCCGCTGCCCGGCGTGGTACCGCCGTTGCCGCCGCCGGTGCCGCCGCTGCCCGGCGTGGTACCGCCGTTGCCGCCGCCTGCGCCGCCACCACTCGGCGTCTGGGCCTCGAGGAGCAGCTCGATCACCTCCGTCTCGGCGGCGATGGCCTCCTTGCCGGTGTCGGGCCGCCGGAGGATGTCGGCCACCTCGGCCATGACCTCCTCCACCTTCTCGAAGAGCTGGATCTCACGGCCGAATGCCTGCTCGCCGTTCTCCTCCTCGAGCAGCCGATCGACCATCCGCACCACGCGATCGGCGAGGGCGTCCTGGGCCTTGCCGAGCTTCTTGCCGGTGGCCGCGAATTCCTCCGCGGCGACCTCCTTGCGGTTCTGCTCCGCGACCCGGGTCTCCTCGCGCAGGTTCACCTCGGCCTCGAGGATTCGCATCGTCTCCAGCACGACATCGGGAGGGACGCTGGGGAGCGCTTCGCCACCGCCACCGCCGCCACCGCCGCCGCCGCCACCACCCTCCGGCGGCGGCACGAGGTCGTCGGCGAGCCGGTCGAACGTGTCGGACCAGAACTCCGCCTGAGCCAGCGACATGCCCGGCTCCTTCTTGATGTCGTCGGTGAGCGC
>Ga0315902_10012851_pt1 | contig 10871 bp, 9 predicted proteins | sample LakEriMetagenome_9_FD_203523 | JGI IMG/M metagenome (GOLD analysis project Ga0315902, IMG submission 203523) | Freshwater fungal communities from buoy surface, Lake Erie, Ohio, United States - Buoy 12 MA117 | ecosystem: Environmental > Aquatic > Freshwater > Lake > Lake biofilm | place: USA...
CATTGCTTCTCCTTGTATTTAGGGGGAAATTTATCCCTCTCTTTTCAAGTTATGTGTGATGTTGTGAGGGGGCAACTTCAATTTGCAGAATTAAATGTGACCTTTAGCACTATTGAAAGAAAATAACGTTTATTCATCATTTGTTAACCAAATAATGAATAAACGTTATACAAACGTGACTATTGCTTAGGTTTTTGTGTGTCTTATTTTCTTAATAAAACTGGTTCTTTTAAAGCACCCAAAGATGAAGCTGACTCTTCGGCTGCCTGCATTACTGCCACCACATCACGAGATTGTTGAGCATTCACACTCATTGGGGTTTTGTTCAACAAATAATTAACCAAGCTTTGATGGAAACTAAATGGTGTTGGTTTTAAGTTATCCACGGTTTGTTTAGTTCCATCTGGTTTAAACAGAGAAATAATTGCTGGAAGATCTGTCACAGTTTCACTTGAGTGATCCCATTCACCCACAATTGATCCCAATGTTCCTAACACAAAGTATTTTGGTTTTCTAGCTGCTGCTAAATCAGAATTAGTAAACACTGCTTGCACACCATCATTAAAAGTCAAAGTCACTTGGGAGTGATCAGCATTGGTGACATGATCCCAAACTCTTTTCTGGTTCAAACCAGAAACAGATTTCAAAGGAGATGAAATCACTGACATTATTTGATCAATGAAGTGGCTACCCCAATCAAATATGGCACCACCAGAAACTTCTTTGTCTGAATGCCAATATGAACAAGGTTTGGAATAACCTCCCACAAAGCTTTCAAAGTAGAACACTTCTCCAATTGCGCCTTTTTCTATTAAGTCTTTAATGGTCAAGAAGTCAGAGTCATATCGACGGTTCTGATAAACAACTAAAAGCAAATCTTTTGCTTTAGCTAAGGCAATTAGTTCATCACATTGTTCTGTTGTTAATGCCATTGGTTTTTCTAACACCACATTTAGATTTGCATTCAATGCTTTCTTAGCCCACAAGTAGTGACTATTTGGTGGGGTAGAAATAACTACTAAATCAATTTCTCCTGATGCAAGCATTGTTTCTGCATCAGTGAAAGTTTTGGCATCAGGAGAAATTTCTAAAGCTACTTTTAATCTTTCTGGGTTAGTGTCACAAACTGCTGCTAAAGATAAACCTGGGGTGGCTTTAATTGCCTGATTGTGTTCATCACCAATTGCGCCATAGGCAAGAAGACCAACTCTGATGTTTTTTTGATTCAAGATGATCTTTATTCTCCATTGATGAGGCAAACAAACTTACGCCTTGCAAAGTCTATCTAACATCGACATATTCACATCTTTATGAGGAAAGTGACTATATATATAGAGAAAAAAGAACTTATTTCTTTAACTTAACAACCATGATCTTGCCACTGTCTGTGGTGGCAACAATGGATCTGTTCTCATCAATATCAAGGTCTCTGATTCTTTCGCCCACTTCAACTCGTTCTTCACTAATGATCTCATTTTTTGCATTCAAGGTCATAAACACTAATGATTCTTCTCTTAAAGTTCCCATCACAAGTTGTTTGGAGTACTTACCCCAGTTATCAGGTAATTGCACCAGCTCAGTTGGGGCAATGGAAGGAACCCAATATTTGATTGGTTTTTCATAACCATTGTGAGTACCAGTTTTGGAAGGTTTCACATAGTCAGAAGAAGTGTAAGGTTTACCAAAAGTAACAAAGGGCCAACCATAATCAGCGTTTGGTTTAATAACATTTATTTCATCGCCACCACGAGGACCATGCTCAGAAACTAACAATGCTTTATTAGCAAGTAACACGATTCCTTGCGCATTTCTATGACCTGTGGATATCTTTTTAACACTGGTTTCAGTAACTTGAAACACTGAACCTAAATCACCACGAGCCTTTACATCGTTGATCTTGGTGAAACCAAGATCTCCAATTGTTAGATAAACACTATTGGCATCTATCTTTTCCATACGACCTGCTGCATGTTGTACAGCCTTGATGGGTACACATGGTTTGGAAACAAACCAGGTTTTGTTCTTTACTATTTTGTTAGTTTTAAAGTTGGCATCTACTTGGTCAACTACTACTTCCACGCATTTTTTTCCAGCACCTAGTCTTGGATAAGAAACCAGTAACTTAGCTGAATTTGAACCTTCACTTAAAACTGCGATATCGGTTATTGCAAATCTGGAATCTTTTTTACGATCTGATTGCTTAATTAAGTCACCTAAAGTGATAACTGCACGTTTTTTACCATCACCTAGAAATAGTGTGCCCCCGTTATTGCCCCCACCAAGAATTAGATTGCCATTTTTCAAAACTGCTAAGGCAGGACCACGTTCGCCATTACCAGCTCGTGTGGCAGCTTTGGAAGCATTCATGGTTTGAATATCAACATCAATTTCTGCAAATGCAGGAGTGGTGGCTGAAAAGATGAAAACTAAAGACAAAAGCATTGATTTTTTTATCATGTTAGTTTCACCCTTTCTATAAAAATTAGGTCTATTTTCAACTTAACATGATAAAAAAACTATGTCATTTTGGGTTAAACCTGAGGGGTTAAAGCCTTTTTCCAGAGGGAAAAAGGTGGGCTTTGTGCTTAAGATGGGGTTAAGAGAAAGCAAAAGAGTATTTGCTTGAAAGTCCTACATAACTGAGAAGAGAAAACAAAACAATGGATGAAGTAACACTAATCAATATCTGGAACGCAAAAAGAAAGAGCATTGCTCAATCTCAACTAGTTTCAGTGATCATGATCGCAACCGTGGTAGCACTTGTTTCAACAGGACAATTTGCTAACACCACAGATGAAATCAGATTGTTAGCTTTAGCAGCAGTTGCTTCAACTGGGATTTTGTCTTTAATCTCCCAATTAGCAATCGTTCGTGAAGCCAGCATGGTGGTTAAGGATTTGGCAAAAGCTAAAACTAACACCGGTAAAATCATTGCAGCATCTGGTTCATACCTGCAACTAACCCAAGTGGTTATGGTTGGCTTTGCAATAGCACTATTTGCTGTCATGGCAGTAGCAATTTACTAAGAATCAAGACCTACAGGAAAGGCAAATGAGATGGAACTAGGAATACTAATTGCAGTAGTAGTTGTGGTCTCATTTGCCTTTCTTTATGTTTTTAGGAAACAAAATAAAGAACTAAAAAGATTACGAAAAGTAAGTGGTCGTGGCGGAGATTTTCAAGAGTAATTCTTGAAAACTAATTTAGCCTTCGATTAATCCTTCAGGGGTTCCATGAACTCCTGTTAAATCAGATTTAGTTCCATCAGGTCTGATCTTTTTGCTCCAATTAGGTGGAATGATTCCTAGTTTTCCTTTTTGGAAATCTTCAAATGCTTGCAACACTTCTGTTTTGGTGTTCATCACAAAAGGTCCCATCCACGCAACAGGTTCATTAATTGGAAGTCCTCCAAGTATTAACACATCCATTTCAGGAGATCTTGATTCTTGAGTTTTATCAGCTCTTACTACTAAAACTTCACCATCTTTTAACACTGCTAATTGACCAGTTTGCACAGGTTGTCTTTCATCTCCCACAGAACCAAAACCATTAAGGGTGTAAACAAGAGAGTTGTATTCCTTTTTCCAAGGAAGTCTTAATTCACTTCCTGGTTGCAATGTGGCATGAACAATTGTGATTGGAGTTTGAGTAGAGCCTGGTCCTTTATGCCCATCAATTTCTCCAGCAATAATTCTGATTAAAACTCCACCATCTGAAGTTGTGGCAAGAGCAACATCTTTTGCTCTTAAGTCTTGATATTTAGGTGGACTCCATTTTTTTGCTTTTGGAAGATTAACCCACAATTGAAAACCATGAAATAAACCACCTGAAACTACTAAATGTTCTGGGGGAGTTTCAATATGTAATATTCCTGAACCAGCAGTCATCCATTGGGTGTCACCGTTACTAATAGTTCCACCACCACCGTGATTGTCGTAATGATCAAAAATTCCATCAATGATGTAGGTAACTGTTTCAAAACCGCGATGAGGATGCCAGGGAGTTCCCTTTGGTTCTCCCGGGGAATATTCAACTTCACCCATTTGATCTAAATGAATAAATGGATCAAGATCTGTCATAACAACACCTTGGAAAGCTCTTCTTACGGGAAAGCCTTCACCTTCATAGCCTTGCGGAGCTGTTGTTACTTTCACAACTTTTCTAGAGGATGCACTTGGGCGCGGAAAAATACGAGGAAGAACAGTGATGTCACTAACACTTATTGCTGGCATTTAGATCCTTTGAGCATTAAAACTGAATAGATTCAATTCTAGAATCTTGTACCTAAGTAAGCAACTTGGTAAGGCTTACAGGGCAGGTTGAACGTTTTCTTCGTCATCTTTTCTTCTTCTCACCAAAGCAAAGAAGCGATCTCGATAACTTGCTCCGATCAAGAAAACCATCACAGCAAGAACAATTAACATCCAATAAACAGCTCTTAATGCTCTATCAACAGGGTTAACATCTACAAATATGGTTTTTGGCATTGCTTGATTTTTAGCTGTGGCAATTGTGTCCACTACAACTACTGGCAGAGAAATCGACGAAGTCTTTCCATCTGGAAGCAGTCCATTTACTTGAAGTGTGTGATCTCCAATTGGTAGTTCATTTGTGACAGGAAACGAGGCAAAGAATTTACCTTGGGCATCAGTTTTTCCAATTCCTAGAAGGATTGGATCAGAGAATAAGTAAACAGCAAATTCTGAATTAGGTTGCATTCCTGTGCCTTCAGTTTCAACATTGTTACTTCGAACCATCTGCACACGACCACGATTATCAACAGGAACAGAATCTTGACCATCTTTTGCTTCAACGTTTAGTAATCCACCACCAGGGCTGACAACTTGGGCAACAGTGTTATCCATAATTACTAGTTTTGATGGTTGGAATTCGTTGTTATAAAGAACAAGGGAAGGTAGATCAACTACTTTTTTGTCTTGAATATTGGGAGCTAGTTCTAAAGCTTTTTGGTTATCAAAAGTTGGAGCAGGTGTTGCACCAGCATTTGTTGGCTGAGGAGTTGGGCTTGTCAAAATATCAACAACGAGTGGTCTTAATGCATTAGCCAAATCTTCAATAAGTCTTCTAATTAATGGCTCAGGTCTGTTTTGCGTTCCTGGATTTATTGTTGGAGAAGGTGTCGGAGTTGGAGTCGGGATACGAACTGGAGTTAATGGATTAGTAATCAAATTGTTTGGGCGAGGTGTTGTGGTTGGAATCGGAGTTGGTGTTGGTGTTGGTGTTGGTGTTGAATCACCACCACCAGATGATGAAGGCACAGTAGCACCACTTATGGAGAAGGTAATTGATGTTGTTGCAGATCCTGAAGTTGCACCAGTTCCAGTAATCGTGATTGTGTCTGATGAAGCTGCTGTTGGGGTACCTGAAATTACTCCAGTTGAAGTGTTAAGCGTCAAGCCTGCTGGAAGTGTGCCACTTGTTACAGCATATGTAACTGATCCAGTGTAACCAGTTCCTGTTAAGGATGAAGTTGCAGAAATTGCTGAACCAATTGAACCTGAGACAGTTTGCGTCGTAGGAGATATCGAACTTATTGAAAAGGTAATTGAAGTTGTTGCAGATCCTGAAGTTGCACCAGTTCCAGTAATCGTGATTGTGTCTGATGAAGCTGCTGTTGGGGTACCTGAAATTACTCCAGTTGAAGTGTTAAGCGTCAAGCCTGCTGGAAGTGTGCCACTTGTTACAGCATATGTAACTGATCCAGTGTAACCAGTTCCTGTTAAGGATGAAGTTGCAGAAATTGCTGAACCAATTGAACCTGAGACAGTTTGCGTCGTAGGAGATATTGAGGTACTTACTGCAGCCTCTGCGGCTTGAACAGCCACTACAACTTCGGCGAAATCACGTTGGTCAAGGCTTGTGTAATAAACAAATGAATCAGAAGCTCCATTAGCTAGATTGCTGGTTTGCCAAGTTATTGTTATGGCTTGATCGGCAGTTACAGAGAAGTTCTTTGCTTGGGCTGAATCATAAGCATCAGCAGAATAAGGATTTGAATTACCAAAACCCCAAGTTGCTGCCCTTGCATCACTGTCTGTTGAATAAAAAACAATTGGATAAGTTGAAGTATCTCTAGTTCCGATTACAAAACTATTAGTAGATTCTGCAGTAACTTGAGTCTTTCCATCGCCTGGTTGTTGAAAATTAATTGTATTCTTCGTGGTGTAACCTGAACCCAAACCACTATCAACGGTGTTGTCTGGATCGAAACTACGCATAAAGCGAGCAGAATCCATCACAGATCCTGAGTTGTTAGTTATCGTGACTTCATTTCTGAAAAATTTGTCATCGACATTAAATTGAATTTTTTGTTGGACCGTCATCACTGAAGCCCAAGTTGTAAGAATTGTTGCTGATAAGACGCCACTAGGAGTAGATGACGTATTGGTAATGACCGTAGGTTCATTACTTGCACTATTTAATTCTGAATTAGATCTTGCGTAGGAAGTGGCGCCAACTTTATACCCGTATGCAAATCGCTCTTCTGGTGAACCTGGTAGAAAATAATCCATGTTTTTATTGTCAGTACCAACTCCAAAACCATCGTGATCAGCACTCATTCCTATGTAATTTCTGCCAGCTGAACCATTAAAACCAGCGGGTTTTCCACCTCCGCTACTTGTTCCAAAGTTACCTTTACGAGATATGCCAAGTTCTATATAGTTACCACCTAGGAATAATTCATTATTTGCATTTGTTCCAGTCCTTGCTCCTGGAAGCGCATTTATTCCGAAAAACAAATACCCCTGTCCACAATTTTCATCTGTTAAACATGCGCCACTACCAAATGGTCTGACTGATTCTTTGCCTAACACCCTTGCTCGCAATTGAATTGCGTTTTCTGTTGGATTAGTTTGAGCAATTTTTGCTAGTGCTGCTGAAACTTGAGCTGTAGCAACAGATGTTCCTTGTCTAACTGCATATGTAGAAGAAGCGGAAGTTGTTGTTCCTTCATTGCTGGTGGAATAAATTGCTTCGCCTTCTATTTCTCCCCCTGGGGCAGAAATATCAATTACTTCACCAAAGTTTGAGTAATTTGCACGATCTCCATCAGCATCAATTGCTCCAACAGTTATTACGTTATTGCAATTTCCTGGGGCAAAGTTGCCTGCATCTTGGTTGTTATTTCCAGCTGCTGCAACAACAACTGATCCTCGAGCTACAGCATCATCAATTGCTTGTTGTAGTGATGGAGTACAAGGTGCTTCAACTGAGAAAGAAAGGTTAATTACTTTTGCTGGTGTTTGATTATTTGGAACGTTTTCCACAGTGCCACCACTTGCCCAAGTAATGGAGGCGATGACATCTGATAACAATCCACCGCGCCAAGAAAAAGCTCTAATTGGTTGAATTTTTGCATCAGGTGCAATTCCTGCTATTCCAATACCGTTATTAGTTAGTGCTGCAATCAATCCTGCAATATGAGTTCCATGCCAGGAAGATGATCTAGTTGAATTCCAATCACCGGGATCTAATGGGTTGTTATCCCAACCAATTGCACCATAGGTTGATTCATCAACATAGTCACCGTCATAAGGAACAGCTGTGCCATTTACTTCTCTTATTCCTGAAAGCATTTCGTTATTGGAAACAAAGTCATATCCTGAAACATATTGGCCTTCCAAATCAGGATGATTTGTAAAACCGGTATCAATTACTGCAACTGTGACACCTAAACCAGTTGAGCTTTGATAAGCAAGTGCTAAACCTGTTGGTCCATCAGCAATACCTACACCAAAATTTCCCCACAATGACCATTGCTTAGTTGCATACAGTGGATCATTTGGCACAGCAGATCCAAGTGCATCTGCATTAGCTGTATTAAATGCAAAGTCGAGTTCTGCGAACTCGACAGAGTTTGAAGCTTCTAATGAATCAGCTATTTCTTGGGCAGTTGCAACGTTTACTGGTTGATTGAATTCAACAAGATGAGTATTAGTTGAGATTTCTGAAGAAACTTCTAAGGAAACAGGGGTTAGATCTGAAGTATCAGCAAGAGTTGTTACTTGTTGAGAAGTTAAATCTTCATTGAACTTAACAATTAAGCCTCCAACTTCAGCATTCATTGGTGGGCGAGGAAACTTAATAGTTGCCAGATCTAGTTCAAGAGGTCCAAGAACTGAGCTCTGCAAGTCTGCTGAAATCGCTATAACGCTGAAAGAATATGCAGCTTTTCTGTTTAAATCTGTAAGAAGCAATTCATTTAAATCAGCATTAACATCAATAGTTCTATTCTCAGGACCAATTGTCACCACATACTTATCAATTGTGGAAACTGACTTTTCCCAGGTGAGTTTTATTCCTTCAACTAAAACTTGGTAAGAAAGATTAGTTGGGGCTTCTATAACAATTGGTACAAGAGTTGGTGAAACTGATGGTGATGGAGAAGGATCAATAGTTGGTTCTTCAGAAGGAGTAATTTCTGATGGACTAGGGGATGGTTCAACTGTTGGTTCTTCACTTGGTTCAGTTGTTGGTTCTGTTGTTGGCTCAACACTTGGTTCTGTTGTTGGTTCTTCACTTGGTTCTGTTGTTGGTTCTTCAGTTGGTTCTGTAACAGGAGCTTCTTCAACAACACTTACTGATTCAGTATCTGCAATCTCTTCAGCATAAGCAACCCCAGCATTAGGGATGATTAAAGCAATAATCAAACCAGTAACAAGAGCTGGTCTTAAGACAATTGAGTTTAGATTGTTTCTAAGTGAATGACTCAGATTATTGGAGATTTCACTATATAAGTGTGCAATTTCACTTAAAGATGAAGTTACTGAGACTTTTGTGTTGTTGATTTTGGTATTGATCTTTGTTAGTAGCGCATTTGCTTGGGCGAAGATGAAATCTTTTGCTGAGACTATTGAGGCTTTGATGTTGCTGTTCACTGTATTTATATGTGTTACAACAGCATTTACTTGTATGAAGACGAAGTCTTTTCCTGAGGAAATTGAATTTTGAACAAAAGTTCTAAGAGCAACTAAAGATTGAATGAATGAAAAATACTTCGAGGCAACAAAATTCTTACTGAGTAAGAAACCTTTATGAACACTGTGAATAATTAAAAGAACAAAGTTAACTGGAATAAGAATCAGGTTTTTGATGAATAAGACGCCAGCATCAAATCTACTAAAGAAACTGAATAAGAAGTTTTCTAAACGTCCAGGTTCTTTTTGAGCTGCTTCTCGAGCACTGATTTCACGATAACGAAATTCATCAAAATTCTTAATGAGATCTTTTAAGTTCTCGTTTGATTTTCTTTGATGAGGGTCGGAAAAAGGATATTCAAAAGTCATTTTATTTTTTTTGAACTCCTCCTTTAATTCAGACCCTTTTTCAACGTAGCAAGTCAGTAAGAAAGGACCTCAAGATTCGGTTTTCTCACATGACAAATGCCTAGCGTTAATGCTACGAAACAAGACTTTAAACATGAATCTTTTTAGGGTAAACCCTCATTTTCCTCACAAAAAAAGTGTCACAAGTTAATTAACTGGTAATTGTTTTAAAAAACGCACTGGGAATTGATTTCTTAAAGTAGATTCAAAGTATGCAAAAACCATCCCTTACTGACTGGCGTTCTCTATATCTATATCTAGTTTGCTTGATTTGTATTGTGACGATTCTCTTCACAACTTTTTCCCTGGTAGACAACATCATGAGACTGGTTTACCCAGCTCCTGCCTACCTTGACCCATATATGAGCCAACCTATGAAAGTTGACATGGAACTACTCAAAGAACAACAATCGCAAACTGAATTAAGAAACGGAATCACCGGTTTAATTGGAAACATCACTGCTTATGCATTGGTGATTCCGTTGTTTATCTTTCATTGGCGACTGGCCAACAAGAAAACAACTAAAACAAGATCAAGAAAGTAACAACAAGCAATTAAACAAGTTGATTCAAAATTGGTACTTGTTCAATAAGTCCTTGCAGGGTAGTAATGCCCCAATTCCAAGCCTGACTAATCAAATCATTTAATTGACTGACTAATCCATCGACTTCAGCATTTCCAGTTTCAACATTGATACTGGGGGCAGCGCTGGCACCTGTTTCCAGAGTTTTACTTAAATCATTTGCTGCTGTTTCAATTGATTCATTGGCACAACCCACCGCACTTAAAGCTGCTACTGGTGCTACAAAAGCTATTTTTGCTTTCAATTGATTCTCCTCAACTAGAAATTTAGGACCTCTCTTTTGATGCTAACTATTTTGCTCAAAATGCGCAAATGAAAAGAGGGTGTTTGCACAAGTGCGCAAACACCCTCTTTATTTCTTTACTTTTTACCAGCTTTTAAAACCAAACTTCTCTGGTTTGGCACCGAATCTGTTATTGCCAGAATCTCCAGGGGTTGCTGCTAAGTAGAAGTTAAACAAAGGGATCAAAAGATACCAACCTGATTTGTTTCTATCATGCATTCTTCTTACTCCTACTGAAATATAAGGAAGAAGTAAACCTAGTGTTACTAAAGAGCCCACAAAGTCAGCTATGAGATTGCCTAAGAAATTAGCTGCCACATAAAAGATAAAGAAATACCAGAATTCACTGCGGGATGCTCGGCCTTGAAAGACAGCATAGTTTTGTAAACACTTTTGAACTGCTTTAGTTGCTGGGGTGATGTAGTTATTCAATTTCTATGTTCTCCTTGTGTTTTGCTTCTATTTTAGTGATTAGAGAAGACAACTTGTTTGATTTAGGCAGGGTTTGTGAGTGAAAAAAAAGAGAACACCTTTAAAGCGCGAAACCGGGACTACCCGGCTCTCTTACGCTGGGTGCCCGGTTCACTTCTAAACAACAGGATGTTTAGCACTACAAATTTTAGTTGTGTTTGGGTTTATCTTGCAAATGAGTTAAAC
>Ga0315902_10012852_pt1 | contig 10871 bp, 7 predicted proteins | sample LakEriMetagenome_9_FD_203523 | JGI IMG/M metagenome (GOLD analysis project Ga0315902, IMG submission 203523) | Freshwater fungal communities from buoy surface, Lake Erie, Ohio, United States - Buoy 12 MA117 | ecosystem: Environmental > Aquatic > Freshwater > Lake > Lake biofilm | place: USA...
CGGCTGTCTCACTGTCTCTCGTCGAATCCGGCAAAGGCAAATGGCGTCACATCGAGGTATACCCGGGCATCTCCGAGCACGTGAGCCAATACGAGCAACAGTACGCGGATACGGATCCCATCCGCTTGGCGGTCGCGACCGTCCCCGAGGGCCAGCCCGTCCTGCTTGCCGAGCTGCTTGCCACGGAGGAGCAGCGCAATCATCCCTTTGTCACCGATATCTGGCGTCGCACGTGGGGATACACAGACCTGCTGCTGGTGCGGATAGAGGTCGAGGAGCGCTATGACTGTTATTTCGGGCTGATCAGGACAGAGGAACAGCCACCCTTTGGCTCCCAGGAGCGGGAGCTCCTGCGGCTCCTCGTGCCTCATTTACAGCTCGCCATGAAAACCCAGGGTGTGCTTGATCGTCTGGGGATTTTCTCGCAGATCGCCCTCGAACAGATGCTCCAGGCAGGGCAGGGTCTGGTGATCCTGAGTGAAGACGCTGCCCCTCTCTACCTGAACCGCGTGGCCGCCCGATTGATCCGCGATACCGGGCTTTTCAGGGAGTATGAGGGTCGCCTTGAGGTCACCGTGCCGGATGCCGGCCCGACCTTCCGCGCGATGCTCGACCAGTGCGTCAACGCCTCGCAGCACGGCGCAGACAGAATCATCTGCAAGCTCTCCTTGCCGCGCGCATCTGGCACGTCGCTGGAACTGGCGGTGATGCCTTTCACTCGCCCTCCCCACGTACAGAACCTGCTGGCACAGCGCGGACGGGCGGTGGTGACCATGCACGAAAGCGGCCGCGCGAGCACGGATGTGCGCAAGCAGCTCATCCAGATCTACGGGCTTTCCGAGGCGGAGTCGACTGTGTGCTGGCGCGTGAGCAATGGCGATTCGCTACCCCGCATCGCGATGGAAACCGGCTCTACCCGTGAGACCGTCCGATCGCAACTGAAGCGGGTCTTCGCCAAGACAGGCGTCCGGCGTCAACCCGATCTGGTGCGGCTGGTCCTGGCGGGGCCTGCGGCGTGGGTGCGTATCCCTTGAGCAGGAAGCGCTGATGTCACGCAAGCCGCAGGGATCACAGTTACCCGTGTCCGAGAGGCAGTTCTCAGAGCTCGTGCTGGCTGCGCATGCGCTGGCCACCCGTCCGGAAAAAATGAGAGCTTTCCTCAAGCTGTGCTGCGACTACGTGGGCGCTCGACTGTCCACTCTGGCCCTGATCGAGACGCGGACCGAGCGGATCAGTCATCTCGAGTTCTACCCCGAGGCCCCTCAAATCGGTCGCGAGTATGAAAAAGAATGGGCGAGCAGAGATCCCATGAAGGCTGCGATGCTGCGAGCAGAAGCCCGCAGATTCTACATACGCGATAACCTCATCCGCCCGGAGAATCAGGCCCGCATTCCCTTCTACGCCGAGTGGTGTGAGTCCCACAGGCTGGACGAGGTCTGCATCGCGCGCATACCGATTGCTCCCGCCTTCCACTGCAACTGGGCTTTTATACGTGATCGGGATCAGCCGCGTTTCAGCGCCTCGGAAATCAGCTTTCTCGAATTGATCCTCCCCCATTTCGAGGCAAGCCTTTTGTTGCACTATCGCCTCGACCGGCTGTCGCTGTTTGCGGAGATCGCCCGCGAGCAGTTCAGGCATTCCGGCAACGGCGTGGTGATCCTGAGCGAGACCGGGAATGTGTTGTTCACGGACGATGTCGCCCGAGGTCTGATCACTGAATCCGGCGCATTCCTGATGGACAAACGCAGGGTCCTGTTGCGGGATCCCTCTGCACATCGCCAGTTCAGCGAACTTCTCTCACAGTGCATTTCTGTTGCAGGGAGCAACACGATGATGGCGGGGGGAACGGTGCGGGTACCGTTGGCGGATGACCAGTTCCTGCTCGTGGGCGTGATGCCGTTTCGGGCGGTCTCCGGGCCCCACACTTTTTTAGCCAACGGTGGGCGCGCGGTGCTGACGCTGTTCGATCCCGCACGCTTCAAGCTCGATATTCGCGAGGAGCTTGCCGAGTTCTACCGGCTCTCTGCTGCCGAGGCCGACGTCTGCTGGCGGATCGCCAATGGCGAGACCCTGTCGGGGATCGCCGGGAGAGCGGGTGTCACCCGCGAGACCGTGCGCTCGCAGCTCAAGCGTATCTTCGCCAAGACCGGCGTGAAGCGTCAGCCGGATCTTGTCCGGCTGGTGCTGCAGGGGCCTTCGTCCTGGGCCCGGGTGCTGCAGCAGTAACAGGCGCGCATAGCGGCCTTGCCGACGCGGACTGAACTTTCTGCTTTCAAAGCGCGGCCGTCTTCCCTAGAATGCCGCTTCAGATTTCCGTTGGCATCACCCCGAGCAAAACCGCGTAAACGGCGTCTGAAGCACATCAGGGGCGAGATGAGACCGGTAGTTTCATCTCGCTTTTTTTCGCCCCTGATTCGCTCTCCTCGCGCGTCGGAACGCAGCAACCGGGACGCCCTCGGCCGTGTTTCAGGGGCGTTTCGCCGCCACCTCCAGACGAGGAGCCACCATTGACCACCGCGCACCGCCGGCCCGCCCTGCTGGCTCTCGAAGACGGCAGCCTCTTCCACGGTCAGGCGATCGGCGCCGATGGTGAAACCAGTGGCGAGGTGGTCTTCAATACCGCCATGACCGGCTACCAGGAGATCCTTACCGATCCCTCTTACGCCCGTCAGATCGTGACCCTCACCTACCCTCACATCGGCAATACCGGTGTGAACCCGGAAGACGAGGAGTCCGGGCAGGTGTGGGCGGCCGGCCTCGTGATCCGTGACCTGCCGCTGCTCGCCAGCAATTTCCGCTCGACCGGCACCCTGCAGGGCTACCTCGCCGCGCGCGGGATCATCGGCATTTCCGACATCGACACACGCCGCCTCACCCGCATCCTGCGCGAGAAGGGCGCGCAGAACGGCTGCATCATGGCCGGTCGTTGCGATGCCACGCAGGCTCTTGAGCGGGCGCGCGCCTTTCCCGGCCTGAAGGGCATGGACCTCGCAAAGGTGGTGAGCGTCACCGAGCCCTACGCCTGGACGGAGGGCAGTTGGGCACTGGGTCACGGCTTCGTCACGCCGTCGGCAGCGCCCGGGTTCAAGGTCGTGGCCTACGATTACGGCGTGAAGCGCAACATCCTGCGCATGCTGGTCGACCGCGGCTGTGCGCTCACCGTTGTGCCGGCCCAGACCTCTGCCGAAGAGGTGATGGCCATGTCGCCCGACGGGATCTTCCTGTCTAACGGCCCCGGGGATCCCGAGCCCTGCGACTACGCCATCCGCGCCATCCGCACACTGGTCGACTCGGGTCTGCCGGTCTTCGGCATCTGCCTCGGGCATCAACTGCTCGGGCTCGCGAGCGGCGCGCGCACCGTGAAGATGAAATTCGGCCACCACGGTGCCAACCACCCCGTGCAGGATCTGGCGACGGGCAGCGTGATGATCACCAGCCAGAACCACGGCTTCGCGGTCGACGAGTCCACGCTGCCGGCCACCTTGCGCGCCACGCACCGCTCGCTCTTTGACGGCTCCCTTCAGGGCATTCACCGCAATGATCGCCCGGCGTTCAGCTTCCAGGGCCACCCCGAGGCGAGCCCCGGCCCGCACGATGCGGCAGGACTCTTCGATCACTTCATCGGCCTGATGCGCGAGCACGGCCGGGCAAAGGGGTAGCCACGCGATGCCCAGACGCACAGACATCCATACCATCCTGATCATCGGTGCCGGCCCCATCGTCATCGGTCAGGCCTGCGAGTTCGACTACTCGGGAGCGCAAGCCTGCAAGGCGCTGCGGGAAGAGGGCTTCCGCGTGGTGTTGGTGAACTCCAACCCCGCCACCATCATGACCGACCCGGCCATGGCCGATGCCACCTACATCGAGCCCGTGAACTGGCGCTCCGTGGCCAGCATCATCGAGAAAGAGCGCCCCGACGCGCTGCTGCCCACCATGGGCGGCCAGACGGCGCTGAACTGCGCCCTCGACCTCGCCCGCGAAGGCATCCTCGAGAAATTCGGCGTGCAGATGATCGGCGCCACCCGCGAGGCCATCGACAAGGCCGAGGACCGGCAGAAGTTCGACAAGGCCATGCGCTCGATCGGCCTCGAATGCCCGCGTTCGGCCATCGCCCACAGCATGGAAGAGGCCCTGCAGGTCGTCGACGGCATCGGTTTTCCCTGCATCATCCGCCCCTCTTTCACCATGGGTGGCTCCGGTGGCGGCATCGCCTACAACCGCGAGGAGTTCGAGGAAATCTGTGAGCGCGGCTTGCAGCTCTCGCCGACCAGCGAGCTGCTGATCGACGAGTCTCTGATCGGCTGGAAAGAGTACGAGATGGAGGTGGTGCGGGACCGCAAGGACAACTGCATCATCATCTGCTCCATCGAGAACTTCGATCCGATGGGCGTGCACACCGGTGACTCCATCACCGTGGCGCCCGCGCAGACGCTGACCGACCGCGAATACCAGATCATGCGCAACGCCTCCATCGCGGTGCTGCGCGAGATCGGTGTGGAGACCGGCGGCTCCAACGTGCAGTTCGCCGTGAACCCGGAGAACGGCCGCCTGATCGTGATCGAGATGAACCCGCGCGTCTCGCGCTCCTCGGCGCTCGCCTCCAAGGCCACGGGCTTCCCCATCGCCAAGGTCGCCGCGAAGCTCGCCGTGGGCTACACCCTCGACGAACTGCAGAACGAAATCACCGGCGGTGTCACGCCGGCCTCTTTCGAACCCTCCATCGACTACGTCGTCACCAAAGTGCCGCGCTTCACCTTCGAGAAGTTCGCCACGGCAGATGCACGCCTCACCACGCAGATGAAATCCGTGGGTGAGGTGATGGCGATCGGGCGCACGTTCCAGGAGTCGATGCACAAGGCGATGCGCGGGCTGGAGGTGAGCTCTTCGGGCTTCGAGACCCAGATGGACGCCCACGACGACGAGGCCCTCGCGAAACTCCGCGGCCACATCGTGAACCCTGGTGCGCAGCGTCTGTGGCACCTGGCCGATGGCTTCCGCGCAGGGCTGTCGCTGGACGAAATGCACCAGCTCTCCCGCATCGATCCGTGGTTCCTGGTGCAGATAGAAGACATCGTGCGCGAGGAGCGCATGCTCGGCGGTCGCGCGCTGCCCACGCTGGGCCTCGAGGAGTTGCGTCGACTGAAGCGCAAGGGCTTCTCCGACCGCCGCCTCGCAGATGTCCTGGGCGAGAAAGAAAGCGCCGTGCGAGCGCGGCGCCGCGCGCTGGGCCTGCACCCGGTGTACAAGCGGGTCGACACCTGCGCTGGCGAGTTCGCCTCGGCCACGGCCTACATGTATTCCACCTACGAGGAGGAGTGCGAGGCGCAGCCCTCGGGCCGCGAGAAGATCATGGTCCTCGGCGGTGGCCCCAACCGCATCGGACAGGGCATCGAGTTCGATTACTGCTGCGTCCACGCTGCTCTCGCCATGCGCGAAGACGGCTACGAGACCATCATGGTCAACTGCAACCCCGAGACGGTTTCGACCGACTACGACACCTCCGACCGGCTCTATTTCGAGCCCGTCACGCTGGAAGACGTGCTGGAGATCGTGCGCATCGAGCAGCCCAAGGGCGTGATCGTGCAGTTCGGCGGCCAGACGCCGCTCAAACTCGCGCGCGCGCTCTGGGCTGAGGGCGTGCCGGTGATCGGCACCACGCCGGACGCCATCGACTGCGCCGAAGATCGCGAACGCTTCCAGCAGATGATCGAGAAACTCGGTCTGTTGCAGCCGCCGAACGCCATCGTGCGCTCGGCCGAGCAGGCAGAGGTTGCGGCCGAGCGCATCGGCTACCCGCTGGTGGTGCGCCCGTCCTATGTGCTGGGCGGTCGTGCCATGGAAATCGTCTATCGGCCGGAAGAACTGCGCACCTACATGCGCGAGGCCGTGCGGGTGTCGGACGACTCCCCGATCCTGCTCGATTACTTCCTGAAGGCGGCGGTGGAGGTCGACATCGACGCCGTCTGCGACGGCGAGCGCGTGGTGATCGGCGCGATCATGCAGCACATCGAGCAGGCGGGCATCCACTCGGGCGACTCCGCGTGTTCGCTCCCGCCCTACAGCCTGCCCGCTGATGTTCAGGACGAGATGCGCGCGGTGGTGGTCCGCATGGCGCGGGAGCTGGGCGTGGTCGGCCTGATGAATGTGCAACTCGCCTGGCAGGACGACCGCATCTACGTGATCGAGGTGAACCCGCGCGCCTCGCGCACGGTGCCCTTCGTCTCGAAGTGCATCGGCCGCTCGCTCGCGAAGGTCGCGGCACGCTGCATGGCAGGCACTTCGCTCGAGGCACAAGGCTTCACCGAGGAGGCCGTGCCCACACTCTACAACGTCAAGGAATCGGTGTTTCCCTTCAACAAGTTCCCGGGGATCGACCCGATCCTCGGGCCCGAGATGAAGTCCACCGGCGAAGTGATGGGCGTGGGTGCCACCTTCGCCGAGGCCTTCCTGAAGGCACAGGTCGCGGCGGGCGAACGGCTGCCCCGCGGTGGCATCGCCTTCCTCAGCGTGCGCGAGGCCGACAAGCCCGGGATCATCGGCGTGGCTCGTGACCTGGTGGATCTTGGCTTCAGCATCGTGGCCACGCGTGGCACGGCGGCGGCCATCGAGGCGGCAGGCATCGCCGTCGAGGTGGTGAACAAGGTGATCGAAGGCCGTCCCCATGTCGTCGACATGATCAAGAACGACCGCATCCACCTCATCGTGAACACGACGGAAGGCCGGCAGGCGATCGCGGATTCCTCGACCATCCGTTCCAGCGCGCAGGCGCGCGACGTCTACTACACCACGACGCTCACGGGCGGCGAGGCCATCTGCGAGGCGTTGCGTCATGGTCCGGATGTGAGCGTAAGATGCCTTCAGCAGATACACGGCGCGTTGGCCTGAGCCTTCGCATGATCGTTCAGAACAGGCGGGCGGAGGTCCGCTGCGCAGGGAGACCGGGCGGATGGTGACGCGTGTACCGATGACCGTTGGCGGAGCGGAGAAACTCCGCGCCGAACTTGAACACCTGAAGCGTGTGGAGCGCCCGCGCATTTCCAAGGCCATCGCCGAGGCCCGCGAGCACGGCGACCTGCGCGAGAACGCCGAGTATCACGCCGCCCGCGAGCAGCAGAGTTTCGCGGAGGGCCGCATCAACGACATCGAGTCCAAGCTCTCGGCCGCGCAGATCATCGACGTCACCGCCATTCCGGCCACGGGCAAGGTGATCTTCGGCGCCACCGTCGCCATCCTGAACCTCGAGACCGACGAGACGCTGCGCTACCAGATCGTGGGCGAGGACGAGGCTTCGGTGAAGGAGAACCGCATCTCCGTTACCTCTCCGATGTCCCGCTCGCTGGTGGGGAAGGAGATCGGAGACGTTGTGAGCGTGCGCACCCCCGCCGGGCCTGTCGACTACGAGATCGTCGACGTCCTGCACCTCTGATCAGGGATCACTCCGCGCTCTGGCGCAGATTGCTCAGCCGAGGGTCAGCGTCCGGGTTGGGACGGTAGACGAGCGCGATCTTTCCGATTTCCTGTACCGATTGCGCACCGGTGTGCTCGCAGAATGCCGTGATGGTGGCCCTGCGTTCCTCGCGGTCAGCGATGCTGAAGCGCACCTTGATCAGTTCGTGGTCGGAGAGAGCTCGCTCAGCCTCCGCGTACACGCCCTCGGTGAGCCCCTTGGAGGCCACGGTCACCACCGGGTTCAGCCGGTGGCCAATGCCGCGCAGTCGCTTCCTGAAATCCGCATCGAGCGGCATGATGTTCGGCCCCGGGGTGCTGAGAAGGCCGGCATTGTAGCCCAATGCCCCGGGTCCCCGACGAAGAGGAGAGCAGATCGCCCCATGGCCAGATCGAAGAGCAGTGGCCGCTGGCTCCAGGAGCATCACAAGGACCCGTATGTGCAGCGCTCGCGTGCCGAGGGCTACCGCTCGCGTGCGAGCTACAAACTGCTCGAGATCGCCCGCGCCGACCGCCTGATCCGGAAGGGTGATGTGGTGGTGGACCTTGGCGCAGCCCCCGGGGGGTGGAGCCAGGTAGCGGCCGAGCTGGCGGGAGATGCCGGCGTGGTGGTGGCCTCGGACATCCTGCCGATGGATGCGCTCGCGGACGTTCACTTCATCCAGGGCGACTTCACAGAGGAGTCCGTGCTGGCCGAGGTGCTCGCTGCGCTCGGTGACCGCCGGGCAGACCTTGTAATGTCGGATATGGCCCCCAACATGAGCGGGATCCGGGATGTGGATCAGCCCCGGGCCATGTTGCTGGCGGAGCTCGCCCTGGAATTCGCGGGCAGTACGCTGAGGCCGGGGGGCACATTCCTGTGCAAGCTGTTCCATGGCGAGGGCTTTGATGACTACATCCGCTCGCTTCGCGCAGCCTTCGGCAGCGTCGTCACGCGCAAGCCGGATGCCTCGCGCGGCCGCTCGCGCGAGGTCTACGCTGTCGCCCGCCAGTTCCGGGGCTGAGGATGCGTTGGTCCGGCCCTGCGATTTCATAGTACATTCAACGACCGTCCCGGCCAGCGCCGGGAACCGCAACCTCTGAGGACGCCGTCGTGAACGACATGGCCAAGAACCTGCTCCTGTGGCTCATCATTGCCGCAGTGTTGCTGTCGGTCTTCCAGAACTTCAATGTCCAGCCCACGCGTGAGCAGCTGAACTACTCGGAGTTCCTCCAGGAAGTAAAGGATGACCGCGTCAACCGCGTGATCATCGACGGGCTGCTCATCGTGGGTGAGCGTGGCGACGGCAGCCGCTTCGAGACGGTGCGTCCCAGCATTCCCGACTCGGGCCTGATGGCCGATCTTCTTGATAACGAGGTCATGGTTGAGGGGCGCCAGCCCGAGCAGCCGAGCATCTGGCAGCAACTTCTCGTTGCCTCTTTCCCCATCCTTATCATCATCGTCGTGTTCATGTTCTTCATGCGCCAGATGCAGGGGGGCGGTGGTGGTCGCGGTGGCCCCATGAGCTTTGGCAAGAGCAAGGCACGTCTGCTTTCGGAAGACCAGATCAAGACCACGTTCGCCGATGTGGCGGGCGTGGAAGAGGCGAAGGATGACGTGCATGAGCTCGTGGAGTTCCTGCGTGACCCTGCCAAGTTCCAGAAGCTTGGTGGCCGCATTCCGCGCGGCGTACTGATGGTCGGCCCGCCCGGCACCGGCAAGACCCTGCTCGCCAAGGCTATTGCGGGCGAGGCGAAAGTGCCCTTCTTCTCCATCTCCGGCTCGGATTTCGTCGAGATGTTCGTGGGCGTGGGCGCCTCCCGCGTGCGTGACATGTTCGATCAGGCCAAGAAGCAGGCGCCCTGCATCATCTTCATCGACGAGATCGACGCTGTGGGCCGGCACCGCGGCGCGGGTCTTGGCGGCGGCCACGACGAGCGCGAGCAGACGCTGAACCAGCTGCTGGTAGAGATGGACGGCTTCGAGCCGAACGACGGGATCATCGTGATCTCTGCCACCAACCGCCCCGATGTGCTCGACCCCGCGCTGCTGCGCCCGGGCCGCTTCGATCGTCAGGTGGTGGTCGGCCTGCCCGATATCCGTGGGCGCGAGCAGATTCTCAAGGTGCATATGCGCCGTGTGCCACTGTCTGATGACGTGGATCCGGCAATCATCGCCCGTGGCACGCCGGGTTTCTCGGGGGCTGATCTCGCGAACCTCGTGAACGAAGCGGCACTCTTCGCCGCCCGCTCCAACCGCCGCGTGGTGGCGCAGCACGAGTTCGATCTCGCCAAGGACAAGATCATGATGGGCGCCGAGCGCAAATCGATGGTCATGTCCGAAAAAGAGAAGCGCAATACCGCCTACCACGAGGCAGGCCACACCATCGTCGGACGGCTCGTCCCCGAGCATGACCCGGTTTACAAGGTCAGCATCATTCCGCGTGGCAGAGCGCTCGGCGTCACCATGTTCCTGCCCGAGGAAGACCGCTACTCCCACAGTCGCCGTGGCCTCATGAGCGCGCTCTGCAGCCTCTTTGGCGGGCGCATCGCCGAGGAACTCATCCTCGGCCCCGATGGCATCACCACCGGCGCCACAAACGACATCCAGCGCGCCACTGACATCGCCCGCAACATGGTCACAAAGTGGGGCCTGTCAGAGCGCATGGGTCCGCTGAACTATGACGAGGGCCAGGAGGAAGTGTTCCTCGGTCGAAGCGCCGCCATGGGTGGCAAACACACCTCCGACGAGACGGCCAAGAAGATCGACGAGGAGGTGCGACGCATCATCGACGAGGCCTACGCCACGGCGCGTCAGATACTCGTCGACAACACAGACAAGCTCCACGCCATGTCCAGAGCCCTGATGCAGTTCGAGACCCTCGACTCCGATCAGATCGACGACATCATGTCCGGACGTGCGCCTCGTCCGCCCGCTGACGCGGTCGACAGCGGCAGCAAGCCCGGTTCGGGTGCCGGTACGGCAGAGGATCGTGACCCGGGAGCGGCCCCCATCGGAGATCCTGCCGGCGAGCACTGAGCGCGGTGATCCTGCAGTGCGGGGCCCGTAGCCTCGATCTTTCCGTACCCCGCGTTATGGGCGTGATGAACCTCACGCCCGATTCCTTTTCCGACGGCGGCCGTCTCTGGTTTGACGGTCGCCCGGACCTCGACCGCCTGCTGCGCCGCGCCGAGCGTATGCACGCAGACGGAGCGGACATCCTTGATCTGGGTGGCGAGTCCACCCGTCCGGGTGCGGCGCCAGTGTCTGTGCAGGAGGAATGCGATCGCGTGCTTCCCGCGGTCGAGGCGATCTCCACACGACTGGATGTCATCCTCTCCGTCGATACCAGCACGCCGGAACTGATCTCTGCCGCCGCGTCTGCCGGTGCGGGACTCATCAACGATGTGCGATCACTCTCGCGTCCCGGTGCGATGGACGCTGC
>Ga0315902_10012853_pt1 | contig 10871 bp, 10 predicted proteins | sample LakEriMetagenome_9_FD_203523 | JGI IMG/M metagenome (GOLD analysis project Ga0315902, IMG submission 203523) | Freshwater fungal communities from buoy surface, Lake Erie, Ohio, United States - Buoy 12 MA117 | ecosystem: Environmental > Aquatic > Freshwater > Lake > Lake biofilm | place: USA...
TACTCGTCGTTCTCGACAACGGTGTCGCCCTTGCGGCCCTTGATGGTCACCGGGGCGATCTCGCCCGCGAACCTGCCGGCCTTCTGGGCGGCCTCGGCGCGGTTCTGCGAGGCGACGGCGAAGCGGTCCTGGTCTTCGCGGGTGATCTGCCAGCGGCTGGCGATGTTCTCGGCGGTCTGGCCCATGTGGTAGCCGTGGAAGGCGTCCCACAGGCCGTCCTTGATCATGGTGTCCTGGAAGCCCAGGTCGCCCATCTTCTTGCCGTCGCGGATGTGGGCGGCGTGCGGCGACTGGCTCATGCTCTCCTGGCCGCCGGCGACCACGATGCTGACCGAGCCGTCGGCGATCTGCTGGGCGGCGAGGGCCACGGCGCGCAGGCCCGAGCCGCACAGCTGGTTCAGGCTCCAGGCGGGGCTTTCGACCGGGATGCCGGCGTTGACGGCGGCCTGGCGGGCGGGGCCCTGGCCGGCGCCGGCCTGCAGCACCTGGCCCATGATCACTTCGTCGACGTCGGCGGGGGCGATGCCGGCCCGCTCCACCGCCGCCTGGATGGCGATCCTGCCCAGCTCGTGAGCCGGCAGGCTCGAGAGCGAGCCGTTGAACGAGCCCACCGGCGTGCGGGCGGCCGAAACGATCACGATGTCGGTCATGGCAGTGTCTCCGTCGTTCCCTGCGCGGCGTCAGGCCGCAACGGCCCCGACGCTCATTTTTTGTTACGCTGGGGCACCTTGCATAGTCGGATATGGTTCGTCACCTGCTGATTTTGCAGTGCAATATGACGCGCACGGAAGGCGCCACTGGCGCCATGCCTTTGCATCCGCGATAGTGCGGCGCCAAAAAGCGCGTGAAGCGTACCTACAGGGAATGGAAATGTCCGATCAGGCCGAGACCGGCGAAAACCCAGCCGGTGCAAAAAGTGGCGGCGAGCGCGTCGTCATCAAGAAGTACGCCAACCGCCGGCTCTACAACACGGCCTCCAGTTCCTATGTGACGCTCGAGCACCTGTCCGACATGGTCAAGGAAGGCGTCGACTTCGTGGTCTATGACGCCAAGAGCGGCGAGGACATCACCCGCTCGGTCCTGACCCAGATCATCTTCGAGGAAGAGAACCGCGGCGGCGGCCAGAACCTGCTGCCCATCCAGTTCCTGCGCCAGCTGATCGGCTTCTACGGCAACCAGATGCAGGCCTTCGTGCCCAGCTATCTGGAGATGAGCCTGGAAAGCTTTTCCAAGCAGCAGGAGCGCTTCCGCACCCAGTTCGGGGCCATGGCGCCCAACGCCACCATGGGCGCGGCGGGCCTCAGCGCCTATGAGGATCAGATCCGTCAGAACATGGTCCTGTTCGACCGGGCCATGAAGATGTTCTCGCCCTTCGGCTTCCCGCAGGGCGGCGCGGCGGCGCCAGGCGGAGAACCCGCCAAGCCTGGAGAGGCCGCGCCGGCGGCTCCCGCCGAGGGCGAGGCGCTGGACGAGCTCAAGAAGCAGATGGCCGCCATGCAGGCCCAGCTGGAGAAGCTGGCGTCGAAGGGCTGATCCGGCCCCATCCTTTTTTTACCGGACCGGGCGTACGCTTGAGGGATGACCGGTCCGATCGACCCCACGCGCAAGTATGGAGAGCGCCGCCAGAGCGCCCGGCGCGCCGCGGACACGCCGCGCGCGGGCCAGGCCGGGGACGGCGGGACGAATCTGCCGGTCCTGATCGAAGCGCCGACGTCCGGTCCGGACGCAGCGGCCCCGCCGCCGCCGCCGAGACCGGAGGGCTATGCGACCTTCGCGGCCCACCTGTACGGCCAGTCCGGACAGAAACGTGGGCTTCGCGGCGGACAGCCCGTGCTGGACGCCGCCCGCTCGGCCTATCTGGAGACCGAGTACTCCGGTCCGGCCGACCGACGTCCCACCAAGGGCGTGCTCAAGAAGACCGAGATCTAGACGGCGAGGGCCGCCCGCCTCATGGCGAGCGCCGTTCAAGTCTGGCCAGTCTGGCCTGCAGGTCAGCGACCTGACGTTCCAGCGCCGCGATCCGGGCCAGAGGGTCGCCGCCGGGAACGGGCGTGGAGACCCCGGCCCTGTTGGCGATCTCGGCCGGCGTCTCCCCCAGCAGTTCGGCGAGGATCCCGACCTCGCGGGCCGACAACTCCCTCTGGTCCTTCCAGACAAGGGCGAGCTCGGCCTCGGTCATGCCGGCGGCGGCGGCCAGCACGGTGCGCGACAGGCCGCGCCCGGCGAGGCGGGCGGCGAACCAGTCCTGATCGAAGAAGAGGGCCATGACGCGTCCAGACTGGCGCCGGTCTTGCTTAACCAGTGGTGAATCCGAACCTGGAGTCTCCGCCGGTGTCCTTTTTCGTCCGCGCCTTCGATATCCTTGCCGTCGCCCTGCTGTTCACGGCCCTGACCTAGGCAGGATCAGCCGGCCTCGCCACCGGGGCCCAGGTCGATGTCGCGGCGGGCGGCGATGATGGTGACGATGAAGCCGGCGAGCACGTCGAGCAGGACCATCAGGGTCAGCAGGAAGAAGACCGAGGTCGCGAAGGCCGGGGCGAGCAGGAACTCGACCAGGCAGACGATGAACAGGATCATCGACAGCGAGTGGTTGATGATGGCGATGCGGCGGCTGGTCGTCGACTTCAGCAGCTCGACGAACAGCACCACCAGCGCGAAGGCCAGCAACAGGTCGCCCAGGCTGATTGGCCAGGGCGAGCCGGAGGTCATGGCGATGGTGAACAGCGGCTCGGTGAAGCGCTGGGTGGCGACGGTCGAGCCGAAGCCTCCGATCAGGGTGATGGCGACAAGGTTGTAGACCAGCACCGGCAAGGCCAGCAGCGGGAACGCGGCGAACATCGGCAAGGGCCTCCCCCGAAACCCGGATAATCCGGTCCGCAACGGTTAACCCCTTTCGCCCCCGGGGTGAAGCGGGCTCGCCTATGAGGCGGTAGAGGGGGGCGTTGCGCCGGTGTTCATCGCCGCTTCCTTCTCGGCAATGATGCGGTCGAGACGGCGAATCTGGCGCTTGCTGTAGAGTCCAAAGGATATCAGGCCGCCCGCGATCAGCGCGAACAACACTCCGACGGCAGGATCAAAATACCCCATCGCGTTCTCCTTCCGGAGAAAGATACAGCGCCGCGAAAGCGCAAACCAGCCCGAAGGCCGCTGACGCCAGATGGCCCGCCGAGAAGGCCTTCGTGCCGAGCACGGGGTCTGCGGCCGCAAGCCCGAGCGCACCATACGAGAAGGTCGTCAGCATCTGGACAGCCAACTTGATGCGCAGCGCGTAGCGAACGCGCGCCCGTCGATCAAACTCGGCAAAGACCATCGTCGTGCTCCCGCGATGCCGCAGGAACAAACAAAGAACAACCAAAAGTTGACGTCAAGCCTCGTCGACGCTTCCCGGCAGCCGCGAGCGGGACTGCAGCCAGAGCACGCCGAGCAGGTCGCTGACGCTGGCCTTGAGCCGGCCGAAGTTGGTGTACTTCGATACGCCGGTCTCGCGGTGACGGTGGTTCACCGGCTCGAAGGCGATCTCGTAACCTTCGCGGATCATCAGCGCCGGCAGATAGCGGTGGATGTGATCGAAGTAGGGCAGGCGCAGGAAGGCCTCGCGCCGGAAGGCCTTCAGGCCGCAGCCGGTGTCCAGCGCCCCGTCCTTCAGCAGCCAGCCGCGCACCCCGTTGCCGAACCGGCTGGCGAATCGCTTGGCGTTGCTGTCCTGGCGTTTGACCCGCTCGCCGCCGACCATGGACAGGGTCTGCGGCGCCGCCTTCAGCCGCTCGGCCAGGCGCGGGGCGTCGGCCGGATCGTTCTGGCCGTCGCCGTCCATGGTGACGATGATCGGCGCCCGGGCGGCCAGGATGCCGCTGCGAACAGAGCGGCTCTGGCCGGAATTCTTCTGGTGCGACAGCACGCGCAGCTGCGGGATCTCCGCCTTCAGCGCGGTCAGCAGCTCAAGGGTGTTGTCCCGGCTGGCGTCGTTGACGAAGACAATCTCGTAGTTGCGATCCCCGAAGGCCGCGGCGATCTCGCGGGCCAGGGCCGGCGCGGCGCCGCCCTCGTCGAACACCGGAACGACGACGGAGAAGTCGGGCGTGGCGGCGAGCGTCGGCGCGGCCGTCTTCGACGCGGGTGCGGCCTTCGCAGCCCTGGCGGGAGAGGCCTTGGCGGGCGCGGTCTTCGCGGCGGCCGGCTGGCGGCCCTTGGCCGGAGTCTTTTCGATCATGCCCTCTCATAGCCGAAAAGGCGGCGCACGTAAGGATCGTGCTATCAGGTGACGCATGACGCTCGAATCCCGCCTCGACCAGTGGAGCCGCGGCTGGCGCGGACCGCTCCTCGCCGCGCTGATCGCCATGATCGCCGGCCTTCCCGGCCTGCTGGCCGTTCCGCCGCTCGACCGCGACGAGTCGCGGTTCGCCCAGGCCACCTCGCAGATGCTCGAGACCGGCGACTACGTCTCGATCAACTACCAGGACCAGTCGCGCGACAAGAAGCCGGTGGGCATCCACTGGCTGCAGGCGATCAGCGTCGCGGCCCTGTCCGACGCCGCCGACCGCGAGATCTGGGCCTATCGAATTCCCTCGCTGCTGGGCGCGGCGCTGGCGGCGGCGGCCTGCGCATGGGGCGCGGCGGCCTTCTTCGGCCCCCGGGCCGGGTTGCTGGCCGGAGCGATGATGGGGGCCAGTTTCCTGCTCTCGACCGAGGCCTTCATCGCCAAGACCGATGCGGTGCTGGCCGGATCGACCACCCTGGCGCTTGCGGCGCTGGGGCGGCTCTACGGCGCGGCCCGGGGCGGCGAGCCTGCCGGCTGGCGAACGCGACTGCTGTTCTGGCTGGCCATCGGCGTCGCGGCCCTGGTCAAGGGCCCGGTCGGGCCGCTGGTCGCCCTGCTGGCCCTGCTGGCGCTGGGGGTCTGGGACTCGATCGAGGCCAAGGCCAACCGGTTCGGCTGGATGAAGGACCTGGGCTGGCGTTGGGGACCCTTGCTGGTCCTGGCCATAATCGGTCCCTGGGCCTGGGCGATCACGGTCGCCAGCGACGGGGCCTTCTGGGGCGCGGCCATCGGCGGCGACCTGGCCCCCAAGCTGGCCGGCGGACATGAGCGGCACGGCGGCATCTTCGGCTATCACCTGCTGCTGTCGCCGATGCTGCTGTTCCCGGCCGCCCTGCTGTTGCCGGCCGGGCTGATCCTGGGCTGGAAGGCGCGGGCCGAGCCTGGGGTGCGCTTCGCCCTCTGCTGGCTGATCCCGACCTGGCTGATGTTCGAGCTGCTGCCGACCAAGCTGGTCCACTACACCCTGCCGGCCATGGGCGCCCTGTGCTGGCTGATGGCCGCCGCCCTGCGCGAGCCGTTGGGCCGCCGGGCCCGGATCGCCGGCGTCGTGGTCCTGGCCTATGCGTCGCTGGCTTTCGCGGCGATCAGCATCGCGGCCATGGCCATCTATGGCGAGGGCGGCGGCGACCTGTTCTGGACGATCGTCACCGCCGGCCTTTTCGTCGCCACCGCTGTCGTCGGCGGGGTGCTGATCTTCCGCCAGGCCGCCGGGCGGGCCCTCATCGCGGCGGGCGTGGTCGGCGTCCTGGCCCACGCCGCCTTCTTCGGCCAGCTGGCCCCGCACATGGAGCCGCTCTGGCTGTCGCAGCGGGTCAACCTGGCCCTGGCCAGCAGCGAACTGGCGCCGAAGGAAGGCGTCGTCCCGGGCCCGGTCGAGGTCGCCGGCTACGCCGAGCCCAGCCTGGTCTTCGCGCTGGGCACCACCACGGGCCTGGGTGGTCCTGCCGAGGGGGTCCGGGCCATCGCCGAGGGTCGTCCGGCGGTCGTGGAGACGCAGGAACAGGCCGCTTTCCTCGCCGCCCTTCGCGCCGCCGGGCTGACGCCCCGGCCGGTGAAGACCATATCGGGCGTCAACTATTCCAATGGCGACGAGACCAGCCTGACCCTCTATCGCGGCGAGCCGCAGAAGGCCGTTCGTCCCGCCGCCGTCACGCCGGAGACCGCCCCATGAGCCGCTTCATCCAGATCGTCGAGGTCGGGGCCCGCGACGGGCTGCAGAACGAGAAGGTCGTCCTGGAGGCCGCCGACAAGCTGGACCTGATCCGCCGCCTCGACGCCTGCGGCGCGCGCCGGCAGGAGGTGGTCAGCTTCGTCAATCCCAAGCGCGTGCCGCAGATGGCCTTCGCCGAGGAGATGATGGCCGACCTGGCCGGGACCGACAGCCGCTCGCGCATCGGCCTGGTGCTGAACGAGCGCGGCTGGGACCGCTGTGTCGCCTCGGCCTGCGACGAGGCCAATGTCGTGGTCTGCGCCAGCGACGGCTTCGGCATCCGCAACCAGGGCGCCCCGGTCGCAGAGCAGGTCGCCAGCATGCAGGCGATCGCCGCGAAACGCGCGCTGGCTGGCGGCCCGCCGATCACGGTGACGGTCTCGGTCGCCTTCGGCTGCCCGTTCGACGGCGAGATCAGCCAGGATCAGGTCGTGGCCATCGTCAAGGACGCCGCCGCCGCCGGTGTCGCCGAAATCGCGCTGGCCGACACCATCGGCGTCGCCGATCCCTGGGTGGTTCGCAAGCGGGTCGAGGCGGTGCAGGCGGTGATCGGAAGCATCCCGCTGCGCATGCATTTCCACGATACGCGCAACACCGGCATCGCCAACGCCTACGCCTCGGTCGAGGCCGGCGTGTCGGTCCTGGACGCCAGCGTCGGCGGCCTCGGCGGCTGCCCCTTCGCCCCCGCCGCCACCGGCAACATCGGCACCGAGGACCTAGTCTACATGCTGGAGCGGGCCGGGTTCGAGACCGGCTACGACCTCGGCAAGCTGATCGAGACCGCGCGGTGGGTGGGCGAGAAGATCGGCAAGGCCCCGGCGAGTTCGCTGACGCGGGCTGGGCCGTTTCCGGCCTGACTCTCCAAGTCTCCCTCCCCTTTATGGGGAGGGTGGCTCGGCGAGCGAAGCGAGACGAGGCGGGTGGGGCAAGTCGCGATCCCTACCGAGCGCTGAAGACGGCCACCCACTTGCCCCACCCTGGTCCGCTGCGCGGACCTGTCCCTCCCCACAAGGGGGAGGGAGGGGTCAGTAAGGATCCGACGCCTCGAGGATCTCCTGGCCCATCAACACGCAGGCGTCGGGGATCTGGGCGTAGAGGAAGCGCATCCGGTACTGCGCCTTGTAGATGTAGCCCCAGACCTCCAGCACATCGAAGCGGCCGGCGCCCGCCAGGGCCTTGACGGGCGGCAGGGTCTTCACTGCGTCATCGACCGACTGAGGTGGGCTGTCCTCCTCGAAGTGAAACGCCAGCAGCGCCTTGCCGCGCTTGATGGCGTCAGGCGCGCAGCGATGGACAGCGGGGGGAGGTGGCGGTGCGGCGTCCATGAGCGTCTTCCTTTGCGAAGCAGCGGATCCCGACAGGATGCCACCCAGTGGCGCCGGGGTTGAAGGTCAATTCCGTGACGCCATCAAATCCCCCGCTCGTCATCCTCGCCCTTGTGGCGAGGACCCCTCAGTCGGTTCGCAGGCGCCGATGTGATCACGCTCTCACAGTGGAGCTGCACGAGGGATCCTGGGCACAAGGCCCGGGATGACGGAAAAATCTGATGCGCCCCGTTCATGGGGCGTCCGGACTAGTCGGGTCATGACGGAAGGGGCGGAGCGCGCTCGCGTCCCTAAGCCACCAGCTGCTCGGCCGTCTGCAGGTCCACGCTGACCAGCTGGCTGACGCCCCGCTCGGCCATGGTCACGCCGAACAGGCGGTCGACGCGGCTCATGGTCACCGGGTTGTGGGTGATGGCGATGAAGCGGGTCTGGGTGCGTTTGCGCATCTCGTCGAGCATCGAGCAGAAGCGGTCGACGTTGGCGTCGTCCAGCGGCGCGTCGACTTCGTCCAGCACGCAGATCGGCGCCGGGTTGGCCAGGAAGACGCCGAAGATCAGGGCCGACGCCGTCAGGGCCTGCTCGCCGCCGCTCATCAGACTCATGGTCGACAGCTTCTTGCCCGGCGGGCAGGCGAAGATTTCCAGGCCCGCCTCCAGCGGATCGTCGGACTCGATCAGGCGCAGCTCGGCCTGGCCGCCGCCGAACAGGGCCTGGAACAGGGCCTGGAAGTGGCCGTTGATGATGTCGAAGGCGGCCAGCAGGCGCTCGCGGCCCTCGGCGTTCAGCTCCTCGATGCCTTCGCGCAGCTTGGCCACGGCGCCGGTCAGGTCGGCGCGCTCGGTCTTCATGGTCTGCAGCCGGGCGGCCTGTTCGGTCCCCTCTTCCTCGGCGCGCAGGTTGACGAGGCCGATGGCGTCGCGCTCGCGTTCGAGGTTGTAGAGGTGGGCCTCGACGCCGCCGGCGTTGGACGGGATGGCCACGGCCTCGTCGGCGATCGAGCGGCCCAGCTCCTCGGGCTCCATCTTGGCGCTCTCGCGGATGTTGCCGGCGATCTCGCCGAAGCGCTCGCGGGCGGCGTCCAGGCGGGCGGCGAGGCCGGCGCGATGCTCGCGGGCCTGGGCGGCGGCGGCCTCGGCGGCGCGGGCGGCGCGGTCCGCCATCAGGCGGGCGGCCTCGCCCTGTTCCAGCGCGTCGGTCGACGCCGCGCGACGGGCCTCGGCGACGGCGTACTCGTCCAGCAGCCTGCCGGTGCGGACCGACAGGGTGGCCGGAGCCTCGCGGGCGGCCTCGAGGTTGGCGTTGGTGGTCACCCGGGCCTGCGCCAGCGCCTCTGTGCGTTTGGCGGCGGCGGCGGCGCGGCGGGCCCAGTCGTCGCGGTCGCGGCGCAGGCTGTCCAGGCGACGGCTGCGGCCGTCCCGCTCGCGGGTTTCGATGTCGACGGCGGCGCGGGCCTGCGCGGCGGCTTCGCGGGCGGCGACTGCCGTGGCGCGGGCGGCGTCCAGCATCGGCGAGAGGTTTTCGGCCGTCCCGTCGTCCGATGCGTCGGCCTTCGCGGCGGCGAGGGCAGCCTCGGCCTCGGTCTTCTCGGCCTCGAAGCGGGCGATGGTCTCGTCCAGCGACTGGGCGCGGGCGTCGCGGCGGGCGGCCTCATGGGCCAGGCGCTCGACGGCCTGGCGGGCGGTCTGCAGCGCGCGCTCGGCCTCGGGCGGTTTTCGGCGCGCCTCGCGCACGGCGTCCTCCCCGGCCAGCATGCGGGCGCGGGCGACCTTGTGGGCCTCCAGCGCCCCGTCGGCTTCCGGAGTCAGGGTCTCGATCTCGGCCTCGACCTCGGCCAGTCGCGTGCGCTGCTCCAACCGGATGGCGGCCGGGCGCGGGGCCTCGGCGCGGGCGGTGAAGCCGTCCCAGCGCCACAGGTCGCCCTCGCGGGACACGAGCCGGGCGCCGGCGGGCAGGCCGGCCTTCTGCAGCCGTTCGCCGTCCCTGCGCTCGACCAGGGCGGTGAAGGCCAGCCGCGCGGCAAGCGCCGGCGGGGCCTTGATCAGCGGGGCCAGCGGCGTGGCGCCCTGCGGCCAGGTCGGCCCCTGCGCATCGCTGCCGCCCCAGTAGGCGGGGGCCTTGGCGTCCAGCGCCGCTTCCAGATCGTCGCCCAGCGCGGCGGCCAGAGCGGCCTCGTAGCCGCGGTCCGGCGTGACGGCGTCGAGAGCGGGCGCGAAGCCGGTCTTGCCGCGCGGGGCGGAGAGTTGGGCGAGGCCCCGGGCCTCGGTCTTCAGCCGGCCGAGGCGGTCCTCCAGCTGGCGAGCGGCGTCGCGAGCGGCGCCCTCGGCGCGGGCGGCGTCGCTGCGGTCGGTCTCGGCCGCCTCCTGCGCGGCGCGGGCGGCGGCAAGGGCGGCCTCGGCGGCGGCCAGCGTCGCGGCGGCCTGTTCGGTCTGCGGATCGACCGCCGGACCGACGGCGGCGCGGTCGGCCTTGGCCTGGTCCAGCGCGCGGACCGTGCGGTTCAGGCGGCCTTCGGCGTCGGCCAGCCTGGCCTGGGCGGCGCGGCGGCGGGCCTCGTCGGCGGCGACCCCGGCCGCCAGGGTCTCGACCTCGCGGTCCGCCTTGGCGCGGGCCTCTTCCGCTTCCGCCAGCATCTTCTGGAGTTCGGGCAGGCGCGAAGGGGCGGAGGCCACTTCAGCCTCGACCACCTGAAGCTCGGCGGCCAGCCGTTCGAGGGCCACGCCGGCGTCCTCGACGATCTGGGCCTCGCGGGCGGCGTCGGCGTCGATGCGGGCCAGCTCGGCGGTCAGGCGGTCGACCTCGGCGGCGGCGGTCTCATGCTCGCGCTCCAGCCGGTCCTTCTCGATGGCCAGCCGGTTGAGCACGGCGGCGGCCACGGTCTCCTCCTCGCGCAGCGGCCTGATCGCCTCCTCGGCCTTCAGCGCCTCGGTCTGGGCGGCGGCGGCGGCGCGGGCGGTGTCCTCGACAGCGCGGATCGACTCTGTGTTCTCCGCCTCGACCCGAACAAGCGTGTCGCGGGCCTCGGTCCAGCGGGCGAACAGCACCGCACCCTGCACCGCGCGGATCTCGGCGGACAGCTTGCGGTACTTCTCCGCCGCCCGGGCCTCGCGACGCAGGCGGGCGAGGTTGGCGTCCAGCTCGCGGATGATGTCGTCGAGCCGGCCGAGATTGGTTTCCGCCGCCCGCAGCCGCAGCTCCGCCTCATGCCGCCGCGTGTGCAGGCCCGAAACGCCACCGGCCTCTTCCAGGATGCGGCGGCGGTTCTGCGGCTTGGCGGCGATCAGTTCGCTGATCTGGCCCTGACGGACCAGGGCCGGCGAGTTGGCCCCGGTCGAGGCGTCGGCGAACAGCAGCTGCACGTCCCGGGCCCGCACCTCCCGGCCGTTGACGCGGTAGGTCGAGCCCTCGCCCCGATCGATGCGGCGGACCACCTCGATGGTGGCGTGGTCATTGAACTGCGAGGGGGCGGTGTGGTCGCTGTTGTCGATGGTCAGGGTGACCTCGGCATGGTTCCGCGCGG
>Ga0315902_10012854_pt1 | contig 10870 bp, 10 predicted proteins | sample LakEriMetagenome_9_FD_203523 | JGI IMG/M metagenome (GOLD analysis project Ga0315902, IMG submission 203523) | Freshwater fungal communities from buoy surface, Lake Erie, Ohio, United States - Buoy 12 MA117 | ecosystem: Environmental > Aquatic > Freshwater > Lake > Lake biofilm | place: USA...
TGGCAGGTGTCGTAGTTCAGGCCGATGTAGCGGAAGAAATCGCGGTCCTGCGGATTCTGGTCTAGGTAGAGGCCGAAAAACTTCAGCGTCTCACCACTCGTCTCAAACAAACCGAGCGGTTCCGGCTCCAGACCGAGGTGTAGATCGTGTCCACTGGCCTCCGCGACTTTTTCGATGTGCTCGCGGCAAAGACGCAGATTTTTGAAAATGGCGCGCAGCTCCTCCGCGCCCGGGTTGAAGGTCTTGTGCGAGGCCGGGAGCGTGCTCACGCTGCCGCTGACACCCGCCGGCAAGAGTTTGGCGAGCAAATCGAAAAGCAGGTTCGTGTAGTCGAGCCGCTCGGTCGTGCTCCAGTCCGGCTTGAAGACATGCTCCTTCACGCGCGTGCCATGAAACGCGCCATACGGGAAACCATTGATCGTGAAAACGTAGCAGCCGTTGGCATCCAGCCACGCGCGGAATTCATCCAGCTTCCCCGGCCCGGAAAGCTCGCGCGCAGCCTGCTCGCTGAGCCGCAGACCGATCCCATACGGCTTTCCGCCGCTCACGCGGTCTTTAACGCGCAAGGTGTGCTCGCGCAGACCGCGCCACGTCTCCTCCCACGTCTCGCCGCGGTGGATGTTCGTGCAGTAGCCCAGATGGATGCCGTGATTGAGTAGCATGGCCGTCTTCGTGCGCTGCGAAGGCGCGGCGTCAACCGCTTTGGCATCACTTCCCGATGCAGAAGCTGGAAAAGATCACATCGAGCACGCGCTCCACGTCTACCTGGCCGATCACTTCGCCTAGGGCTTGCAGGGTTTCGCGGAGTTCGAGGGCGACGAATTCGGGGGCCTCGTTTTTTTCCAGCGCGGCACGCGCGGCATCGAGGCGCTCTGCGGCGCGGGTGAAGGCGGCTTGGTGGCGCGCATTGATGGCCACGGGATGATCCAGCGCCACGCCTGCGCGTGAAATCACCGCACGGATGGCATCGCGTAGCGGCTCCATGCCCTCGCGCGTCATGCAACTGAGGTGCACGGCTTTTTCAGCGCTGCTCCAGCCCGCATGCACGCCGAGATCGGCTTTGTTCAAAACGAGAATGTGCCGCGTGGCGGCCTGCGCGGGCAAATCGAGCCGCGAAACGGCCTGCGGCGGCTGCGTGGCATCCACCACCTCCACGATCAGGTCCGCGCGCTCGAGCTCGCGCCGTGTGCGCTCGATGCCGATGCGCTCGATGTCATCGCCCGCATCGCGCAGGCCAGCGGTGTCCACCAGACGCAGCGGGATGCCGTGCACCTGGATGATTTCCTCGATGGTGTCGCGCGTGGTGCCGGCCGTGGAGCTGACGATGGCGCGCTCGTAGCCGAGCAGCAGATTGAGCAGGCTGCTTTTGCCGACATTTGGCGCGCCGCTGATCACGGTGCGCGCGCCGTGGCGCAGGATGCGGCCCTGCTCCGAGGTCGCGAGCAAACGCCGCGCCTGCTCGCGCACGGCATCGATGCGGCGCAGCAAATCCGCGCCCGTCTCCGGCGCGATGTCCTCGTCCGGGAAGTCGATGTAGGCCTCAACATGCGCGAGCACCGGGATGAGCGATTGCTGCATCGCCGAGGCCTCGCGGCCAATGGCACCGCCGAGCTGCTCATTCGCCGCGCGGAGTGCGAGCGTGCTTTGTGCGTGGATGAGGTCCATCACGGCTTCCGCCTGCGTGAGGTCCATCTTGCCGTTCAAAAACGCGCGTTGGGTGAATTCACCCGCCTCCGCCGCACGCGCGCCGCAGGCCAGCACCCGCTCCAGCACGCGCTGCGTGACCAAGACACCGCCGTGGCCGTGGAACTCCACGCAATCCTCGCCCGTGTAGCTCGCGGGGGCTTTGAAATGCAAAAACAGGCCCGAATCGACCACCGCGCCGTTTTCATCGCAGGCACGCACGAGATGCGCAAAACGCGGAACCACTTTCGCAGGCAGTTGGAAGGCTTTTTGCGCGATTTCGAGCGCACGCGGGCCGGTGAGGCGGATCACAGAGATCGCCGCCTCGCCCGCAGCGGTCGAAATGGCGGCGATGGTGTCAGAAAGCATGTGAGAGGGGATGGGTGGAGTGATGGAGTAAATATTGGAGTGGATTTTGGCAATGCACTACTCCAACTCTCCGCCCCTCCAAAACTCCATCACTCCCGTTTTCCCTCCGCCCATGTCTGTCCGCGTCCGTTTTGCTCCCTCGCCCACCGGTGATCTTCATGTCGGTGGTGCGCGCACCGCGCTCTTCAATTGGCTGCTCGCGCGCAAGACCGGCGGCATTTTTGTGCTGCGCGTGGAGGACACGGATGGTGCGCGAAACACGGCGCAGGCCTCCGAGGGCATCATCAAGGGCATGAAGTGGCTCGGTCTCGATTGGGATGAGGGGCCGTATTATCAAAGCGAGCGCAAGGCCATCTATGACGCCTACTTCGCCAAGCTGGAGGCCGCAGACCGCCTCTACACGGAGGACAATGGCGCGGTGCGCTTCAAATTCAGCCGCACGGCCATCACCGTGCACGATCTGGTGTGCGGCGATGTGACCTTCGCGCCGACGGAGGAGCCGGACATGACGATCCGCCGCCCGGACGGCAGCTACATCTTCCACTTCGTCAATGTGGTGGATGACATCGAGATGCGCATCAGCCACGTCATCCGCGGCGAGGATCACCTCTCGAACACCTGGAAGCACATCGACCTCTTCAACGCCTTCGGTGCCACACCGCCGACGTATCTGCACATCCCGCTCATTTTGAATCCGGACGGCACGAAGATGAGCAAGCGCGACGAAGGTAGCGCCATCGAGCACAGCTACATGAACGCCGGTTACCTGCCGGATGCGGTCTTCAACTATCTCTGCATGCTCGGCTGGACGCCGAAGTCCGAGAGCGAAAAACTCACGCGCACCGAACTGGCGGCCCTTTTTGACCCGGAGGCCATCCACAGCAGCAACGCGAAGTTTGACCTCAAAAAGTCGCTCTGGTTCAACGCGCAATACCTGCGTGAAATGAGCCCAGAGGCCATGCTGGCCGCCGCGAGGCCGTTTTTGGCTGCGAAGGGCCTGAACTGGTCGGATGACGCGATGGCGGCCGCCGCGGTGCACAGCGTGAAGGAGAAAATCCATCTCCTCAGCGAACTGCCGGAGTGGACGCATTACTTCTTCCGCTGCGACTATGCCTTCGAAGAAGAAGTTCAGGGCAAATTGAAGGCAAAGCCCGAAAATGCCGCGCTGCTGAAGGCCGCCGCTGCCAAACTCGCCGCCTGCGATGACGCGACGTGGAGCGAACAGTCCGTGCAGGACGCCGTGGAGGCTGCTGCGAAGGAAGCGAACGTCAAAGCGGGCGCGCTGATGCCGCTGCTGCGTTTCTCGTTGAGCGGACAGGCTCGTGGGCCCGGTGTGACGACCATCGCGCACCTGATCGGTCGCGAAAAGACCGTCGCCCGCATCGAGCGCGCAGTGCACGAGGTGCTGGCGTGATGCACACGCGGCGTCTTTCGCATTGCACCGCCGTGGCACCACGCTAAGACGCGGGCCTCGCATGAAAATCCTCGTCACTGGCAAAGGCGGTCGGGAGCACGCGCTGCTCACCGCCCTCCGCGAATCTCCCGGCTCCCACGAACTCTTCTCCTACCCTGGCAGCGATGCCATCGCCACGCTGGCGACGCGGGTGGACGTTCCCGGCCTGCCGGAGCTCATCGCGTGGATGAAAGCGAACGCCATCGACCTCTGCGTCGCGGGTGAGGAGTCCTGGCTGGTCAAAGATCGCGGTTTGGCCAATCTTTGCGCCGAGGCGGGCATCCCATGCTGGGGTCCGGTGAAGGAAGCCGCTCAGCTCGAAGCCTCGAAGGGCTTTGCGAAGAAGTTTTTGAAGCGCCACAGCATCCCGACAGCAGATTTCACCATCTGCACGACCGCCGCCGAGGCGAAGGCCGCGCTGACCGAGGTGCCCATCGTGCTGAAGTTCGACGGACTGGCCGCTGGCAAGGGCGTGGCCGTTTGCACGTCGAAACCGGAAGCGGAGCAGTTCGTCGATGAGGTGATGGAGCAGCGCTGCTTCGGTGCGGGCGATCTTTTGGTCGAAAAATGCCTCACCGGCCCGGAAATCTCCATCTTCGCCAGCGTGTGCGATGATCAGTATCAGATCCTCATGCCCGCGCGTGACTACAAACGCATCCGCGATGGCGATGAAGGCCCGAACACCGGCGGCATGGGCGCCGTCGCCTCCATGCAACTCGCCGACGCGGACACGATGCGCCGCATCGAAACCGAGATCGTCCAGCCGACCGTGCGCGGTTTGATCGCTGACGGGCTGAAATACCGCGGCTTCCTCTATTTTGGCCTCATGCTGACGCCAAACGGACCGCAGGTGATCGAATACAACTGCCGTTTCGGCGATCCCGAGGCCGAGGCCGTGCTGCCGATGGTTCGCGGCGATTTCGCGACCTATGTCTTTGAAGCCGCCAAAGGCGCGCTGAAGCCGGAGCTGATCCAATTCGCCGCTGGATGGAGCATCTGCCTCATTTCCGCCAGCGCGGGCTATCCGGCCTCCTCTCGCAGTGGCGACGTGATCAGCGGCCTCGAAGCCGTGAGCGCCGAAGCACGCGTGTATCACTGCGGCACGCGCCAAAACGCCGCAGGCCAGTTTGAAACGAATGGCGGCCGCGTGCTGGCCATCGTCGCCCAGGGCACCACACGCCACGAGGCACGCGACAAAGCCTACGCCGAAAGCCACAAGGTCAGCTTCGACGGCATGCAGCGCCGCTCGGACATCGGCACGCGGAATTTCGAGTGAGGAAAGTGGAACAGGTTTTTAACCTGTTCGTATGGGCCCGGGGTCAGCGCAGACTGAATGAACAGGTTAAAAACCTGTTCCACTTTCTTTCGGGGCACACTTTGACAACCACGCAGTCGCCGCTTCATAAGACGGCAGCCGATGTCCCTCCCCCAACCGCCGCAAACACGTCCGCGACAGCTCGCGGCGCTGTTTTTCGTCACGGCGGTGCCGATGGGGATCTGGAGCGTGCCGTTGAGCACGGTTTTCAAGGCTCACGGGCGCGAGCATCTGGTGCCGTGGGTGCTGGCGGCCACGAGTGTCGCCGCGTTCATCTCGCCGCTGTTTGTCGGCGCACTGGCGGATCAAAAAATGGCTCCGGCGCGGCTGATGCGCTGGCTAGCCTGCCTCACGTCCATCACGCTGGCGCTGACCTGCACGGCGCTGCAGTGGAAGCTGAGCGATGGAGCGGTTTTGTTCGCCGCGCAGATCCAGGCGCTGGTGGCGCTGCCGGTTTGGAGCGTGGCGAGCAGCATCGTGTTTTCCCAACTTCAGAATGCGAAGCGCCAGTTTGGACCCCTGCGGGCCTGCGCGACGTTTGGGTGGATGTGCGGCTGCTGGATCGTGAGTTTTGTGCTGAACAGCGATGAAACGCTGACCGGCGGCTACGTGGCGAGCGTGCTTTGGCTCGTGGTGGCCTTGCTGACGCGCATGATTCCGTCGATTCCGCCGACGGATGCCGGGCTGCCGCGCACGTGGACGCAAATCCTCGGTCTGGATGCGCTGAGCCTGCTGAAAAACCGCGACCACCGCGTGGTCTTCATCACGGCGGCGCTGTACTGCGTGCCGCTGGCGGCTTTTTATCCCTACACAGCGCTGCAACTGCGCGAACTGGGCGTGCAGAATGTGTCCGCCTACATGTCGCTCGCGCAGACGACGGAAATCCTCGTCATGCTGCTGCTGGCGGGTGTGATGGCGCGCTTTCGACTGAAGTGGATCTTCCTCTCCGGCATCGCGATCTGCGTGGTGCGCTATTCGCTGAACGCGGTGAACACGCTGCCGTGGATCGTGACCGGCACGGTGATGCACGGGCTGGCTTTCACGCTCTATTTCATCACCACGCAAATCTACCTGGAGGAACGCATCGATCCCAAGTGGCGCGTGCGTGCGCAGGCGCTGCTGACACTGCTGATGGCCGGTTTTGGCAACATGGCGGGCTATCTCGGCGGCGGCTGGTGGCACGCCGTGTGCAAAGTGGATGGTCACACCGATTGGCAGCGCTTCTGGATCGGCGAGACGGCCCTCACCGCGGCGGTCTGCCTGTTTTTCGCGCTGGCCTACAAAGGCCGAGGCTGCCAATCTAAAGCCTGAACCCCGAACTCTGACCAAAAACATGTTCACCGGCCTCGTCGAACTCACTGGCAAAGTACTCTCTCTCGAACCGCGCGGCGAAAGCGCGCGCCTGATCGTGGAAGCACCGAAAATCGCGCCGGAGCTGATTTTGGGCGAAAGCGTGGCCGTGAACGGCTGCTGCCTCACGGTCACCGAAATCGCGGACGGCACCTTCGCCTTCGATTTGCTCATGCAAACGCTGCGCGTAACGAGTCTCGGCGATCTGAAGGCGGGCTCGCTGGTGAATTTGGAGCGCGCGATGCGTCTGGGTGACCGTTTTGGCGGTCACTTCGTGCAGGGGCACGTCGATGACACCCTGCGCATCATCGATTTCAGTCCGCATGGGCAGGATCATCGGCTGGAGGTCGAGTTTCCGGCGCGGCATCACGGTTTGGTCATTCCAAAGGGCAGCATTTGCCTCGACGGCATCTCATTGACCGCCGCGGAGGTGACGCGCAACAGCGTGACGTGCTGGATCATCCCGCACACCGCGCAGGTGACACATCTCCACACGAAAAAGTCCGGCGACCGGGTGAATGTGGAGTTCGACATGCTCGGAAAGCATGTCCGCGAGCTGGTGCGCGTGAACGTGCCTCAATAACCGTGGCCGTGGTGGCGGGCGTGACGTTCACGCGGCGTGATGACGCGACCGCCGGGGCTGAGCACGCTGCGATCGTGGCGCTCAATGGGGGCGATGGCGCGGCCACCGGGGCTGAGCGGCGCGCGACGTGGCGTGACGTAGCAGGAACTCAGCGTGACGAGAGACAGGGCGGCGAGGACAAGGGTGTGCGCTTTCATGGCAATGAATGTTACACCGAAAGCCGGCCACGGTTTCAAACAAAGTTTTATTCCTCCCGCACCGCGGCGCACACCATCTCCAGCACGCGCCAGAGGCCGTTGTTACCGGCGAGGCTGCCTTCGTTGAAACCGGTGCCGGGAATCGGCTGCCAGTTCGCACGGTCGCTCGTGGGCGGCGGCTGCGGGATGCGCGTGAGCTTTTCATCATACTGGCCGTCCTTGCCGCCGAGCTTGTAGATCACGAGATCGAGTGAAGGCACCACGTAGAGACAAAAGCCCCCTGCCCCGCTTTTCCAGAACGCATCCCTCGGCGCACCGAGCACATGGCCGTCGGCGTTGTGTTCCCATTGCAGGCTGAAAGGGCAGTGCGGGTTGTAAGGCAGCCAAGACTGGCATTTCTGGATGTAATCGGCCGGAACGAGCTGCTGCCCCTTCCACTGGCCGCCTTTCGCGAGGCACCAGCCAAAGCGCATCACATCCGTGGCATGCAGCGCGGTGCTGCCCGCGCCATTCGCGTGCTTCATGACCACATCGCCGCGGTAGAGACAGTAGTTCCACTCGCCCCAGCCCTGCGGCTTCGCGAGGCGCTCGTGGATGAAATCTTTGAGCTCCATGCCGCTCACATTGCGCAGCACGATGCTGGCGATGTGCGGCGAGGGCGATGAATACGAATAACCCGCGCCCGGATCGCACCACAGAGGCACGCGCAGCGAGGATTCGTCGATCTCACGCACGTCCTGGCCTTTCACCGGCTTCAGCGGCTGCGGCTTGCTCATGATCATGCCGCTCGGTGTCTGGCCTTCGCCCCAATAACCGCCGGTCATGCACAAAAGCTGCCCCAGCGTGATTTGCGCCTTCCGCGGATCATCGAGCGGCATGGCCTGTGGCAGGTAGGTTTCGTTGAAAACCTTCGTATCGAGCCCCTGCGGGATTTTGTCCTTAAACTCCTCCAGCATGATGCCGCACGCGATGCTGCAAAAGCCCTTCCCGGTCGATGCCATGTCCGGATTCGCGTTGCGCGAGGCTTTGCCGAAATACTTCTCAAACACCAGCCAGCCGTTTCGCACCACGACGAGGCCGCCATTCGCTGTCGAGCGTTCCGTGACGGCATACGCAGGCTCCAGCTTGCTCAAATCCATGCCAGCCTGCTCGCGCATGCTTTTCGCGTCCTTCGCCTCGCGCCAGCCGCCTTCGCGATCCGGCGGCGGAAAGTAGGAATCGGCGGCGTGGAGCGATGCAGCGACAAAAACGAGGAATGAGAGGCTGGAACGGATCATGGAAAAAGCAGAATGAATCACTTCAACAACTCCGCCACCGCGATGCGGAAGAACTTGTCGGTCCGGTGCTTCATTTTGTCCTCGCCACCGAGGCAGTAAACGTAATCGCCCAGCTTCACGAGCCCCACCATCGCTGCATAGGGCAGCGATTTGGCTGCGCGGTAGCTGTCGGTGGTCACGTCGTAGATCACCGCCTCCGAGGTGAAGTCATCCGCATAGCCACCGGCGATGTAGATGTGCTTTTCATCCAGCGTGACCGCGGTGAGGCCGCGTTTGGCTTTCACAAGTGGCTTCAGTGCTCGCCAAGCATTTTTCGAGGGCGAAAACGCATACGCCTCGTCCGAGTTCACCGGCAGTTTGGCCGCCGCATCGTAATTCATGCCGCCAAGCACGAACAACTCGTCTCCGAGCACCGCCGAGGCCGCAGTCGCGAACGGTTTGCCGGGAAAGGCGGCCAGATGCTTCACGGTGAAGTTGTTTTGAAGCGCCAGATCACCCTGTGGATGATCCACGATGGACAAGCGCCCGCCATTCCGCCCCCATTGCAGTTTCAAGGTCCTGGAAGTGACGCTGTCGAGTACGGCTGGGTCGCTCATGCCTCCGACAACGATGAGCTCGCCCTCCACCACCCCGGCAGATGCCAGAACCAGGTTTCCCGGCAGGTGCCCATCGAAGTACAACACCGGCCGCGGTTCCTTCGCCCAGCCAAACCAAGACGAAGGACCATCACCCGCAAAACCGCCGACGAATGCCAGTCCTTCATCGGACTGAAACACGCACGCGTAAGCCACGGCATTCATCATGTTATGGGAACTGCGCCAGACACGCATGGCAGGATCAAAGAAGCGCGCAACCTTGAGCCAGTTCTTTGTGCCGCCTTCCCAGTTCGTGCCGCCGATGACGATGATCTTGCCCTTCTCGTGGCCGCAAACAAAGCCGCCATTCGGCTCCGGCAGCGGTGGGAGTTGCTCCCAATCGGCCGCGTGGAGGCTGGAAACGAGTGTGAGGCTAAGAAACAGCCGTTTTGTCATCAGGATCAGTCGCGCGGTCATAATGGTCGGTGTGGTCGGATTTCCAGCCGGGGAGCAAACGGACGTCATTTTTGCCACTGAGGGCTCCGGGGACGCTCGGAGGCGTCGAATCGGCCTTGGCGCGCAATTCCCACCAGCATTGCCCGCGGTGGTTGTGCTCGTGATCGATGACAAAACCGGCGCGATCCATCAAGGGGCCGATCCAGCCCATGCAGTGGTCGCAGTAGTCGCGATACTGATCGAGGCCGTTGCGGATGAGAAAGCCCTTCGAGGGGCACTGGTGCATGTCGATGCGATACACGTCATCCGTGGCGGTCATGACATGGTCTGCGGCCTCCTCCTCCAGGGTGTGATGCCAGTATTTCTTCATCCCTTCGATGCCTTCGCCCACGATGAGCTTTTCAGCATGTTGCTGCGAATCGCGGCTGATCGCGTGATCCCAGTAATCCCGCACCAGCGCATGGCCGCCCTGCTTTTCCAACCAGGCGAAGGTCCACTCGTAGTGTCCGCAGAAGTCGTAGCAGCCGATCATGATGCCGTGGCGATGTCCTCCAAGTTTTGTGCTTCGAGCTGTGGCGTGCGTTTGATGAATCGCTGCACGCAGGAGCCGTTTCCGCCCTTCACGCGAGCAGCGAGGCCCGCGGGCTCCGCGATGGCCTCATTCACAAAATGACAGTGCTGGCAAAACGTCGGAAAAATCTCGCGATCATGCCTGCGGAGGTAGTCGATGGCCGGACAGGTCTTTACGTTGACGCAAACCTCGTCGTCCGAACGCGTGATCTCCACGTCCGCACCGGGTTCGGCATCGAAAAAGGCGCGCCAGTGATCCGCGACGGCCAGGAGACCGCCCAAACGCCACTTTTCCGCGATAGGTGCATGATACTGCGTGCCCATTTCCTGCCAGTAGCGGCGCAAACCATCCTCACCAAGCCGCGCGTGGATGAAACGGAAGGTGGCGTTGATGGCCGCGTAGAAATCTGCGGCGCCGACGGGTTTGGTGTCGGTGTAAGGCAGCGGTGAGGCAGGATCGGGCACGCGGGTTAGTCGGCGCAAGCGGCGCGGAACTTTCGCCAGATCGGCACCCGGCAGAAAACTTGACGGCAGGAGGCTGTTTCCGGTAGGATTTTACCTCCTGAACCGTTTTTCACGCCCACCATCATGAATCCACCGACGATCTCCGAATCCTCCTCGCGCCGCGACTTTCTGAAAACTGCCACCAAGGCCACCGCCGGCCTGTCCGTGCTCTCCGGCATCACCCTCCCGCACGTGCACGCGGCAGGCAGTGACGAGATCAAGGCGGCGCTGATCGGCTGCGGCGGTCGCGGCACCGGCGCGGCGAGCAACGCGATGACGGTGAAGCAACGCATGCCGCGCCTCGTCGCGATGGCCGATGTGTCGAAGGAACGCCTCGACGGCAGCTTTGAAAACCTGAGCAAAAAGCACCCGGACCGCATGTCGGTGTCCGAAGACGCGAAGTTCATCGGCTTCGATGCCTACAAGAACGCCATCGACAGCCTGCGCAAAGGCGACGTGGCCATCTTCACCACGCCGGTGGCCTTCCGCTGGGTGCACTACAAGTATGCGATCGACAAAGGCGTGAACGTTTTCATGG
>Ga0315902_10012855_pt1 | contig 10870 bp, 7 predicted proteins | sample LakEriMetagenome_9_FD_203523 | JGI IMG/M metagenome (GOLD analysis project Ga0315902, IMG submission 203523) | Freshwater fungal communities from buoy surface, Lake Erie, Ohio, United States - Buoy 12 MA117 | ecosystem: Environmental > Aquatic > Freshwater > Lake > Lake biofilm | place: USA...
ATCATTAGGATACGCCTGTAGAATAGGCATTGCTTCAATAGCTTCTCCATAAAAAGCCGATCCAGACGGATGGTTTGGATTGTACAAAGTGTAGTCAATTTCATCATCTGCCAAAGAGAATTGAGTGATCCTGAAAGATCCGTCGTTCTTCGCCAAGAGTTCTCTTCCTTTTTTAGTAAGGATGGCATCAACTACTACCGAAGTGCTACTTAAATATGACATAAAAAATGTATGGTTTTATAAATAAATATTAGGTGACAAAGAAATTATTCTACTAAGAAGTTATACCTACTAGAATCTATCAAATTCTGCTGTTTTAACGACTTGATGACATTACCTGCATTATCCCTTACCTCAGGATCTATATACTCTGGGAATAGTATACCTATCTCCTGAATATTATTATCTTTTGGACTATATCTCAAAATGACATTTGTTTCATCAGCTATGTGTTTCCAAACAATATACCTACAAGATCTCCATCTCGCCCCTGTTACATTTTCAATAGGTACAGTAGATCCTGAAGAGAAAAGTGCCAAGTTTATAGTTCTATCAACATCTACTAATATAGCAGATCCCGTTTCACCAGATCCTGTAACTGATGTGGATTTTATTATATATTCAGAATTTTCATTCCAACCTAATCTAGACGCAGAATCATAAAAAGATATTCTATCACCTGTAGATAAAGTGAACGGGAATATAACAGGATCTAAGGTTGAAGTAGACCATGAAGGATCTGATGTAGATTTGAAAGTTATTCCATTACTAGCTGAATAGAAAGCTAAAGTAGAATTAAATACTAATTGATTAGATTCAGAGATAAAATATATACAGGGATTAGAGCTAGTTACTTCTGTAGTGTAGTAAATAGCAGTCGTAGTTCCACCACCACCGCCGCCGCCGCTTCCTATTTGAGAAATAGCATGTATGTATGTAGGCTCGCAAGCAACAACTCCTGAAGGCCAGTGAATACTTCCGGCTCCTGCACTACTACCATTTCCATTTTGGTACGCTTGATATATAGTAGCTATGCCTTGTCCAGCTGAAGTTCCCCCTGAGCTTACTAGAATAGAAATATCTCTTATAAAACCAGGAGAACTGTTACAAGTAGTATCAGGTTGCATTGGCGTTTTCACAGTAACAGAAACATCTGTTGGAACTGTAGAATTGTAAGAAGCTGAAACATAGATATCATATCTAGATTGTATGCCATCTACATTTGTTTCTTCAGACCACCAAGTAATAGACCAATTTGATGTATTAAATACTGGATTATTTTGATCAATTCCTCCACCTGGTCCACCAACTTGAATTTCTACATCTACAGGACTATTTAAAGTGTATGTTTGAGGTTGAGCAGAACCACTAACATTATGTAATATAGGAAGGTATCTAAATCCACCTTCTGCAATGTCTGTATCAGGTGAATTTAACAACTGCTGAACATAAGGATTAGATTCATCATAATCAAACAAAGATATATTTGCTGTTTGTCCTCCTTTATATATGTTCTGAACAGAGAATAAATTCTTATTAGCTTTAGTTAGATCTAATACATTCTCATTATTATCAATCAAATATTTAATCTGAGCGTTTGATCTTCCAGGTAAAAATAATGACGAAGTATAAACATCAATCAAATAAGCATATTGATATTTAATCTTATCAATTGCAGCAGTTTTACCATAAGAAGAATCACCTGGTGTCCATGTATTATAGGTGGCGCTATATGTTTGAGATCCTGAATATCTTGGGACTATAGATCTTTTTAAGTTATAGTTGTAGTCTTGTACTTGAGCAAAAGGATTATTAGGATTCGTATAAGCAGCATAGTTATTTACTTGAGATTCACTTATAGAATAAGTTACTGCATTATAGTTAACAGGCTTTAATTGATCTGAATTGTAATCTAGATCTAACAGAGTTTGAGATTTTACAGATGTAGAAATGTTTTGGTACGTTGCACCTAAAGATACTTCTATAAATCCTGATCCTGTTCCTGGAAGACTAGACCATTCATCTTGATCAAATGCTTGACCATTAGTTACTTCTATTTTAGATCCACTGAGTTCACCATTAAATCTTTCTATTCCTCTAGAACTCGTGTATGAAGCAAGTCCTATTGGAGTTAAAACAAATCCATCCCAATAAGTAGATCCAGAAAGAGCACCTCCATCTGAACCTGATACTTCAACCATGTCAATAGATTGAGAGTAATCTTGGAATGACATGCTAGGTTCGTTTCTAGCATATTTGTTTCTTTCATATAAGTGAGACTTTACAATAATACCTGTAGATATATTTGATCTAGCAGGAATAAAGTCTTTTATAGTTTTGAATATTGTGTTGTTATAAAACTTAAGTAGTCTTATATACTCCCAAATACTATTAGGTTGCGTATAAGTTGTAAAGTAGGCATTACTTGCACTTACAAGGTTTTCATATGAAGAGGAATACTGATCTGATGGTTTTCCTATTAATTGATCAATATCAAAATAACCTTGTGATGCAGTTATATTCTGATTAATGATATCTGCAGTTGAAAAGCCTACTTCTACAGTTTTACTATTTAATCTATTGTTTTCATTATAGTACTGAATAGTAGTATATGGAGAAAGTAAAGATGAGGATAGAGTTAAACTTCCTGTAACATTACCATTAGATCCAGTAGCAATAGTTACTTTATAATCAGATGTGTTTAAATCATATATACCATCCGTAGTTGTATCAGGGTTTCCTCCAAACTCACGAACAGTCAAGATACCGTCAGGAATACCATAAGTAGCAACTAATGCCTTAACACCTCTTTCTGTACCTTTTGTTTTAAGTAAGTAAGGAAGGTTATGGTAAAGTCTTTTATATAACTCGTCCTGTATAGTTTGAGCAGGAAGAGTAGTTAAGCTTGAAGTAACATAGTTAGTTATAATCTCTGAACCTGTTGGAGGAAGCAAGGATCCATCTGGGTTGATTCCAAACAACGTATAATAGAGGTTATCTGATACGTTTGAGTTCGTATATAGATTGAAGCCTAAGCCGCGTAATGCGTCAGAAACGAGGTCTAATGATATACCTTTATCTGGGTTATTTACAGCATTAAACCTATTTGAAACATCTTTATAGTAGATCCAAATATTATCAAAGTGTTGTCCAACCATATCAAGGAAAGTGATGTACGGTTGGTTTGCAGGATCATCTAACAAGTATTGAGGAGCAGACCCATGAAGTATATCTTTATTTGTAGTATCTTGGTAAGATGCTGACCATAAAAGAGACTGAGTTCCTGCACTTGGTATGGTTGTTTCAGATCCTATGAAACTACTTGCTTGAGATGAAGTTACAGAATATAGCTGATAAGGTTGTGTAGATGTACTTTTTGGCCAAGCAAAACTTGATGAATCAAAATACAAAAAGTATTCATAAGGATCGAAGTTCTTTACAATATTATCTATTTGGCTTTGTAGTATTGCAACACTAGCTGTAACAATAGGTGCATTAGTACCTCCTTGAACAATATTTTTTTGAGCAGTAATGTCAGCACTAGCAGATTCAATTAATTGTAGTTTATAAACAAAATTGTTTACTCTTTCTACTGCACTAGACCAATGAACAAAGTTATTAAAGCTTGAATAGTCTACATTTATTTCAATCGCTCTATCTTGATAATAGCTACTTAGCTTCTGAAACGATGAGCTAATAGGACTAGTTAATAAGTTATTGTAATTATAATACGGAGTAGTTTGGCCGTTTCTACTATTTACTCTTACATTAAAATTAGGTCCACGAAGTCTATTTAAATCTTCAGTAACATCTATTTGTACCTGAATATCAACATCAAAACTTACAGATTCAGCAACTTTATCTATTAACCACAATTGTGATTTTACATCAAAATCCACAGGAAGAGGTTCATAAAGTTTAACTAGTAAGTATCCTCCTTGATCGTCTTCTGTATAAGCTACATTATTTGCTGTTACTAATTGGTTATTACCAAAGTTAAGATAAAATACAGGATAATAATTCTTTGTGGTTATATAAGCCTGATACTGTGCAAATCCATCTCTAATTGATGTATTAGGAAGTACTTGTGAAGCTAATTTTAATTCTGTTCTAGAGGTTGAAATTTCTTTAATCCAATAGAATGTTCCAAATTGAGAATTAAATAACTTCCTATAAAAGTTATATTGAGTGTTTAAACGACCTCTATTAAAGCCCCTATTTTTAAGATCTCTTTCAGGATCTAAGTTTAATGCAGAGTATGTATTATTTTGAGGGTTGTTTAATAGAAAAGGATAATAGTCAAACGCATCATAGTCTTGATCGAGTAGTTGTCCTGATTCATCATATATGAATAACTCCATATAGTCATTGGAAGCACCAAAGCTAGAATTAATAAAGTTAGATGTAACTAACTGTTGATCTTGTGGAGTTAATTCTACCGGCTGCTTTCCTTCTCCTGAATATGTGATATTGACTAATTCCATTATATTATATCGTTAATACTAGTAAACGATTGGTTTAAATCTAACAATTGTTGACGAAGTGAATTAATTTCTTCTATGAGTGCTTGTTTTTCGTTGTCTATAACAGAACCTCCTATATATTGTTGGCTTCTTTCCACCAAGTAAACATGTGAGTTTATAGATCCTGAAACAGGGATATCAAAAAACAAATCGTCATAATATTGAAAGAACTGATCTACAGTAATTACACTAGCAGTTACCTCTGTGGTGGGCACTACTAATTCTGTAAAACTAGTGTCTACAGCCTTTGTATAAGTGTTAACCCCATAAATCTCTTTAACTAATTCTACATTAGCCATTATCTAACTACTTTAAATATTAAGTTATTATCTACTTCTACAGATTCTCCATCAGAGAAGTTTGTTCTTATTAATACTTTGTAATATCTTTCTGGTTCTAGGCCGTTCATATACAAATTAAAATAACTACTTGTTGCATCACAACTAATCTTTGTATAAGAAGTATCAAAATCAATTACCATATCTTCTGTCTTAGCATCCTGAATTGCCCAATAAGATGTTTGAGGAAGAGCTTTATTGGTAGTATATAATGATGATGTAGTAAATACCCTTTGAGGATATTTGTCTCTAGCATTAATCATCATCTTATATTTACCTGTTCCGTATTTATATTCGTTTAAGTTATTTCCCAACGTAATTACATTATTAGTATTGTTTATTACGCTCAGACTTCCTGTAATAAAAGAACTATCATCCCATCTAATTTCTAATGACGGAGGATATATTGTATGAGTATCTACAGAGAAGAAGCTTAAAGCTATATAACTTCCTGAATTATTTTCAACTGCATTAGGATGCTTCAGGATAAAACCTGCATTCCTTGATCCACTAAACCAGTTTGATACAATAGAAGTTACATTAACATTGATATCTTTATCATCTTTATAACTGAATGACTGGCTTACAGATGAAGTTGTCCAAGAACCACCACCAGGAGTTAAAAAGTAAGAACTTCCTGCACCACCTGCCCAGCTAGCACTAGTTGTAGCAAATGATGAAGTACTATACCAACAAACACCGTTTCTTGTTTGAGGATCATCGGCAGCTTTTCCTGTACCCATATCCCAAGATTGAGATACCTGTCTAATTTCAACACTATAAGTTGTATTTAAATTCTCAGCATTTGCCAGATATAGTCTTAGGTATGTTTTCCATGATCCTGTTGCATACGACTGAAGAGTATCTAGATCTGAATCTTCAAATAAGATTAAAGATCTTCTAAGATCATCTGCAAGAATAGGCTCTGAAGGGACAGGATCTACAAAAAAGTTTGTAGGGTTAGGTGAATTTTTTACAGCAACTTCTAATATTTCATCAAGGCCTGCATTTGCTGCTGGCTTCTTTGAATATATTGAAGCGTCTGCTGTAGGGAATATTTTATATACTGCCATTGTTTTTCTTTTATAATGTTACTACACGACCTTGTATATCTGTATTAGGGAACTTTACTTCGAATATAGAAGGATCTAGTGAAGGATAAATTACACCATTTAAAGTACCTGCTGAAATATCATAAGAGTACTTAGAATAGCCATTTGCTTCTCCTGATTTATTTACAATGTTAACAGACTTAACTGTTTGAACTCCTTCAATAGTATCTAATAAAGAATATATATCTCCTAAAATAATTGGTTCGTTAACTTGCCAATTGTCTACAGCAAAAAAGTCTTGTAGAGCTAAAATAGATCTAGCAACTACATCTTGGCTAGTATAGTTTGGTCTAATAATGATATCAAAATTACAACCGATGTTTATAATATATGCAGGTTTGATAGCTACAGAATCAGTAAGCATTCTATAATCTTTCAAATATGTTTGTATGTTTTGAAGTAGAGCAGGTGAAGGATCTGCTAAATTACCGTTAGCATCTAAACCTAAAACATAAAGACTTACCAACAAAGGATCATATTGACTAGTGTTTGCTAACATATAATTTCTAAATGTAGCATCATCTTTTGTAACATACGCTTTAGACACTTTACCATATCTACTAGGCATACTTAATGTTCTAGCTAGATAGTCTTCTTGAGTAACAGCTCTTAACTGTGTAGGGAACTCTGAAGCTATGTTTAGTCTAAGCTCCTCTATAGTATCACCGTCTCCACCACCTTTGGCAGGATCAAGGTTATTTACAGCAATAGTATTTTGAAATCCTGTATTTCCTGATACAGTATATGAAACAATCTGAGTTAATTGGTTGGATAATACGTTTGCTGTGGCACCACCACCTACCAAGTATTGGAATGTAACTGTTGTATTCTTTGGAGCTAATCCATAAGTTTGTGTAGTTACAAAATTAGTCGGATCAAATGAACTAGAGAGCGTACTAAGACCCCCACCTGTTAAACCAACGCTTACAGCATTAGGATTAGGAAGAACAGCGGTATCTGCTACTGAATTTATACCTGAACCAAATTCAATATCTAATGTTCCGTCTGTTTTAAATCTTGATACAAACCTTCTTGGAACTTGTAACTTTTGAATCATGTATGGAACTTGATTCTGATATTGATACAAGCTAGGATAGTTAATAGCAGTGTTCTCAACAGGCTTTAATATATAATCTTGTGCCAAATAAGGTACTTCATACCAAGTATTACCATTTGAATCCTTAGCATCAAGAATTGTTATAATTGAATTATCTTGAATAGATACCGTACTAAATCTTTGAGCAGCCCCAAATGTAAAAGATTGTGTTTTAACTTGGCCTGATATTGCTTGAACTGTTTTCTTTAGTAAGTAAGATGTAGGTATATTAGAACCATCTACGGTATAAACTTCAACTGTTGTTGGGTCTAAAGAGGATGAAGTTGTAAAGTCAACCTTTTGAGGAACATAAAACAAAACAGAACTATCAACATTAGACTTTACTTGCATACCTTGCTCTATAGTCATTGCATAACCGAAATCAGGAATGACAGAACTTCCTGAACTAACAGCTGGTAGTTGTTGATAAACATCTATATTTACAATCGCAGCTGATGTAACTTTTGGTCTATAACCTAACATATAGGCCATAGTGTATAAGTTATCTTTTTGTTTTGCGTACTGTAAGAAAGTCTCTTGAAGTTGATTATCAAGATAAAAGGAAAGCACATCTCCTACATAAGAAGCCATTTCAATAAACATGCTACCAGGTGACGCCTGAGTAAAATCATTATATACTGTAGGATAATAAGACTTGGCGTACTCAATCAAATCTTGTTTGAATGTAGTAAAGTCTTTATTCAGATATTTAACATCTATTTGATCTGGCATTTTTACATGTTTTGAATAGTCAGTGTAACAGAATCATTTTCATTTGATCTTAATAGTCTATAACTGAATTTTATGTTTATAATATTATAATCTGGTTGACCTGTTACGTCTAGATTTATAATCTGTACGTTAGGGAAGTTGTTTTCAATTTGTGTCTTTAATGACTGTTGGATGTCATCAAAGGTATCTATATCGATTTGTTCAAATAGCCTAGCTCTTAATCCGGCTCCAAAATTAGGATTGAATGGTCTTTCTCTTGGGTCTGTCAATAAGAAGTTAATTAGGTTATATTTGGTCTGATCTTTAGTTGTATATACGGTTTGAAATACGTTTGTAGAAGAAAAAGGGAGTGATACTCCAATTCCGGTTGAAGGTTTTAAGTCTACTACTGATATTTTCTTTAGTCCGTATGCCATTAGATTTGTCCTTGTGCTTTAAGTTTTCCCATTAGGGCTGAAAAGTCTGGAACCTCATTGATCTGAACAGCATCGATATTAGAGCTTGGTCTAGCCGATCCTAACATTCCTTGGACTGATCCAACTTTAACTTGATTAGGGTTTGGTTGAAAACCTAGTGCTGGATGAACATCTTGAGTTGTCATAGAAAAATCCTCGTTCAGCATGGTTTTGGCAGTATCATTCAAGAATGCTGCCATTGGATTATGGTTGCTGAATTTAATTTGAGGTTTGGACGCCTGAGTGTTTAATGTTCCAGGTATCTTACTTTTAACTTGTTCTTGAAGGCTTTTTTTCTGGTCAACCATTACTGGAGAAGAATACTCTTTTAATAGTTTAGGAAGCTCTTCTTTAAGAACAGCTCTAAGTTCTTCACGAATTAACTTTCTTAGTGCTTCAGACTGTGACATATCTTATAAATATTATTTTTACGAGTTTACAAAACCTATATTATATTAGATGTAAACCTTCCCAGAGGATCAGCTCCGTCTAAGTTGGTCTTTAGTTTGCTAGATTCTTTTGCCATCATAGCCTGTACCTTTTTACGAAGAGCCCTTCCACCAGGTAGATTGTTTACAAAGGTCGTCAGACCTAGTTCGTCAGTTTGTTCTTTAATACTCTGTATATCCTGGGTATTTACTACTACATCCTCAAGACTTAGATCTTCATCTCCTAAGAACCTTAATGATTCTAGGACAGTTAAAGTATCTTCTGATGATATTGATCCCAGATTAAAGGTAACTAGACCTTTTGATACCAACAAGGTTTTAACTTCATTTACTATAATTAGATCTAAAGAAGCAAACGTAGGAGTAGATTGAGCTGCTATATATCCTTGACTGTTCCTAGCAACACCAAATCTTCTTTTTAAACTTATACCCTCATCAGTTACCTCTTCTGTAACTATTTCTATAGTGTATTCACCAAATTGCCTATCTATTTTTTGGCCTGATGTATTATATTTGTCTAAGAAGTCTTGGAGTTCTGCTCTTGTTGAATTAAGATTATTTATTAGATCATCTATTTCTTGCCCTAGCTCTGGATTGCATGACTCTAGGTTTAGTTTAATTAAATTTAATTTATATATGATATCTTGAATACCAACAAGGATTGTAGTTACACAAATTGCCATTAAATTAAGAACGGCATTTATCTGATTTAGTCTCTTAATAAGCCTCTTTTCTCCTTGTTCTTTTAAAACAGACTGGTAAATATCACTAAACTTGGTAGTTACTCCTGTAGTAGTAGATATATTTGGTATAGGAAGTGCTATAAAGAAAGTCTTTATTACATTATATATTTTAATTAATATGATACATATTTTAATTATAACTCTCCCTACATTAATATAACCTAATAGTTTTCTTCCTATATTATTAATATTATTAGCACTATTTATAATTTGTTTTATCAGAGGTAAGAACCTTGGAATATCAATAATTTTAGTCAACCTCGCTATTTGTTCTTGAACTCCTCCATCTGTAATAGTGTTGGCAAAGTTAAGAAAAGAAGCAGGAGAATTAAGTGCTATGATTGCAATACAATACGCTTTTACCTTTTCTATTAGTCTTAATAGTTTTTGTACTTCTGCTTGATTAATACTATTTATGTTTTGGTATTGGTTAAATTTACCTAATACATCTTGAAGAAATCCACTGATTGAACTTGCTTGAGGAAATGCTTTATTAAACTCAGGATCGTTTAATCCAGTTTCTGGGCTAAGTACAGTTGAGAATATAGTATTTACTTCTTGTATCAAAGAATACAATCCCAATCTACTTTCTGGGTTATTGAGATCACCATAACTATTATAGTAACCATCAATTAGTTTTTGCACTTCAAATGCTTGTTTTTGTATAAACCATTTTGATCTAACTAAAGAACTGCCTGTTGTAGGAGGATTATTAGGATTAAAAGATTCACCTCCAGGTACTTCATTTATAAGATAGTTTATGATATCACAGTAGTTAATGCCAACCAAGTCAGATAGTGTATTTGATATACCTTTATCTAAAGCTTTTTGTATCTTATTCGCTGTAGGATCATTCTGCAATTTAAATTTGCCGTAAAATATCTTATTTATGCTACTCTGTGCACTAATAATAAATTTAGCTATAATACCAATAACTTTTTCCAACCCTTTTGCGGTAGTAGTATTGATATTTAGTTTATCATTTCCTAAATTTATTATGCTTGCCATTATTTAGTAAATGTATTTTTTGACAATATAAAGTTTGATTGTAGTGTCTCAACCAATCTATTAGATTCATCAGCTAGTATTTTACCAGCAGAAGCTATATATTGCATACTAGCACCTAGATCACTTTCTGATGCTTGTGACATCAACATTCCTGCATTTGCAATATTATTCAATAGAACTATAAGTTGTTGATTAAGATTAATTCCTAAAACAACTGGCTGACCTTCGGCTCTAGCATTAGGCCCAAGTTCTATAATAGGAGAATATAGTTTTATTCCTTCATTTGCATCAAGATTAATAGTCTTTGTTGATGATAATGAAACAGCTTGTTTTCCAAATAAAAAGATAGCATCTGTTTTAGAGTGTAGTGTAACCCTATCAGATGTTAGAATTAACTGATTACCTTTATATGGA
>Ga0315902_10012857_pt1 | contig 10869 bp, 7 predicted proteins | sample LakEriMetagenome_9_FD_203523 | JGI IMG/M metagenome (GOLD analysis project Ga0315902, IMG submission 203523) | Freshwater fungal communities from buoy surface, Lake Erie, Ohio, United States - Buoy 12 MA117 | ecosystem: Environmental > Aquatic > Freshwater > Lake > Lake biofilm | place: USA...
AAAGAAGAACCGAAAAAGGATGCCGAAGAAACCGGCAATGGACCGCGAGTAAAACCCGGAACTTACAATGTAATTTTCAAGTGGAATGACATTAAAGACAGTTCGCGCGTTACAATTGGTTTGCAACCTGGAATGACCACTAGCGAAAACAGTTACACCACCTACATAACACTTTCTAACGAAGCAAGTGCATTGGTAGAAATGGCTGAAAAATCATATGCGCAAATCAGGTCTGCTGAAAAGTCAATAGGAATGATTAAGGACGCACTTACCTATGCTGATGACAGTACAAAAAAGAAAATCAATGAGCGCATCGATTCTCTGCAGAAAAAAATTAATCCAATCAAAGAATTGTATTTCGGTAAAGAAGAGCAGAGGGGTATACAAAACAATTCACACACGCTCGTCAATCAACTATACGATATGTTCTCATGTATAGATGGGTTTGAAAATGGAGGAAATGCCTCTGCTGCAGTATTTAATTGCAAAAAAGAAGTTGACAAAGCAGTAGCGATGATCGCTGTTTGTATGAATAAAGAGTATGGTGATTTAAAACTGCTCGTGGACCAAACTCGTTTCGAGTATTTCAAGAAGGAGTAAACTTAAAAACCCCGAGCAACAACTAGCTGTAAGGTTTGATTATAGTTACCTTTTTCATAGTAACTAAATGGATTCACCTGCGAAGGATTAGGGCGCGTTGGTACAATGGAAGATGACGTCACTATGCTAACGCCCAATTTAGGCGTAACCCAAAACGATACTCCAAGTTCAAGTCCGATATCCAATCGCTCGAATGGAGGGTTCACCTCATAATCATAACCGTTGGAAATAATTTTCTGATTGAATAAATAACCAACGTAAGCGCCTAAGCTCACTCGTAATTGATCCGAATATTTTTTCGAAGGTGCGTAAGAAAATGATATCGGTACTTCGATGTAATTCAGGTAATAACCAAATCGGTTAAACGTAATCGTATCTAGTTTGGTGCGGCTACCCTTATTGATGTACTTCATACTCATTGTAGCTGAGGCTCTTTCGGAAAAGGGAACATTTACCCATGCCCCGGCAGTCATTCCAAACTTGTCCCAACCACCTAAACCGTCCCCACTAATTTGCGAGGTTACCCCTCCCAATAACACCCCGCCTTTAAAGCTGCGGCGCGATTCATTTTCCTCCTGCGCTTTCAGCTGAAGCTGAAATAGCATGAACGATAAGAGTATTAGAATACCTTTCACTGAACCAATTTTGTTTTCGCCACGTTCAATACACGACCATTATCACCATCGGTTAAAAAAGCAATCACCTCACAACTATCCGCAACCCATTCGTCGTTCCAATCGAAAGTATAACTCTCGATGTCTGTCGTGCCCGCTGTTGGATTTGTAAACGCATTCAAACCGGTAGCGCCCGTTCCACTTGATCGAAGCATGTGTTCATGATGATATTCTTCGATATACTCAGGGTCGTTGCCATAAAAAAGTTGTGGTGCAACAATACCCGACTCCGTCAGCAAAACAACGAGTTTATAATTACCTGTGGCATTCTGTAACCACTCAGAAAAAACGTGTACGTTCCAATGATTATTAGTTGGTTGATAGTCGGCCTTTACTTGCATGTTAACCGATGGTTGCTCAGCAATTGCTTCGGCAACCTGCCCGGCCCACGCTGATGGCGAAAAAATCGTAGATGCTCCTGGCCTGCGATTAATGCGTCCTTTAGGCATAATATCTTGCCCAACTTGCGTGAGTAAATAATACGCACCTTCCGAAGTTGTCCAATCGTCGGGGTATTCCGGTGGCAGCGGAGCTGCAAGTGAACCGGCATGAATTGCGACTACAGCGATATTCTCTTCATAGGTCAAAGACAATTCCTCTGCGCGCAAGTGTCCGTTTGGACAATTGCCACAGTCGTGTCCTGTAAAATCTTCCAGGAGCACACGTTGCAGGGGAATACCGAGCGGAGTAAAGATTGGAACAGGGCCATACAAATCACTCCGATACGTGCCTGACTCAATGATGGGCTGCTCCTCTTCATCGCACGCCACCAGAGCAGTACAACATAACAATCCAAGAATAAAGAGTTTCATCAGATTCGACTTCATATGCTAGAAACTTGATGTTAAATTGATTTCGATACCGTTCGACGCAGGCACCGCTCGGCATACTCCGCCAATGCAAAATATTCCCGCACGTCGTTTTCCATAACCAATCATAATTCTGCTCGCGCCTTTGCTATATCCAATGTTTCCGTATAAATAATGAACTCGCTTTTCAATGTCGGAGTTACCATAGTTATACTGATCCATGAGAGCAAATGACCAATGTGGAGAAAAAGTATACTCTACCAAAGCCGTTGCCCAATTGCCCTTATCCTGTTCGGTTATTAGAGACTGCAGCTCGGCGCGAATCGTGTGCTTCGGCTTGAATTTGTATTGAAGGTCGACAACATCTATGTGGGTATATACAATCCCTTTAAAATCCTGTGTTACCGGAGTGACCTTCGTATTAAACTCGAAGTAATAATGAATGAAATTCACATTCCAAGCCTTATTGATTTTCTTGCGAATCTCGAAATTGATATCACGGACGTACTTGTCATCACCAAAACCGAATGAGTTCACCTGATAACCATTGATCAACTCGCTTCTTCCGCCCACATGCGATGTGTCGAGACTATTTACTGCAGCGACGTTCAATGATATATACGTTCCGTATTTGCCACCCAACACACTCTCCTTTTTGAAGGCATAAAACAACTCACCACTCAGGCCAATCTCACCGTTAAGTACGGTTGCATATGGGTAAAGCGTTGCAGCCAAGTTGTATGTGTGCTGACGTGTAATTGCCGGAAGAAAATTGATCGGAACATCAAATAACAAGGCATCTCGATCACTTCGGAAAGCCATGTTATCTACATACTTCGCACTGGCCGTTACACCGAAACCTTTTTTACTAAATGCACCATTCACAAAAATGCTCTCGCCCTTTTTGAAAATATATCCGTTATCAGCATTAGGGTCATTTATTTTCGTAACGTACTCTCCCGTAAATTGAAAATTCTTATAGGTGATTCCCAATCTTCCACCTGATGCCGCAACGTTGTTAGGCAGCTTAAATACAGAAGAGTCGCGTTCAAAGGTTTCGCCCGATTGGTACTTGCTTACGAAACTTCCTCCGAGAGTTAATTTTAGAGGCTTATCGGCCCAAGATTCAATGAGTTCATTCATATTCAGCTCAGTATCGGCGCCACGAACGATTCCGGCGCCATTGATAATTCTGCTATCGAAATCAAAACGCTGCTGGCCATACACTGCTTTCAATGCAAGACCCTTGGTCGGTTTGAAAATTATGCGAACGCCATCCATTGCATTGTCGATACCTAAATTGGGCTCCCAATAGGTTCGAAAGCTTAATCCGTTACCAAACTGCTCGTAGAAATTCCCGACTGTGATATCAAGATTATCAGCATTGTATCGCACGTATCGGCTGCCTATACCCGATCCTTTAAATCGATTAGGAAAACCTAAAATAGCATTGTGATATGATTCGAATCGAACTCCCGCCGTAAACTGACCATACGTGTAGGTGAAGTTACCAAATGTATTCATAGCAGCTTCAGCATCGGGCACCTGGGCACCTATCGCGTCATCCGGATTGTAATTTTGAAATAACGCCTGTACATTACCATGCAATTGGCCTTTGTTATCCGATGTGCCCTGCTGCTCTTGGGACCATCCAAAACTGAATAATAATAGCGCCGGGATAATCAGTAAAATTCGCGTCATATTGAAAACAAATCGGTTTTGGTTCTTCGAAACATCAATGGGCGAGCTTCAGTAATTGCTCATGCACCTCCTCTTCATCACCTGGTGTGTAGCCCACATGCTGCCACACAATTTCGCCATTGCCATTCAACAAAAAAGTGTGAGGAGGCGAATTCACACCCATTGCTTGTGAAAATGTCTTATTGACGTCCGAGAGAATTTCATATTCCCAAGAAACAGAATTCACATATGGCTTCACGCTATTTACCGTGCGTTGATCGTCTATTGAAACCGCATATATTTTAACACCCGTTTCCTTTTGCCACTCATCGTAATAGTCTGCATACGTGTTCAACTCTTTCTTGCATGGACTGCACCATGTAGCCCAAAAACAAATGAGTACAGGCTTACCGTCATTCGAAATTTCTTTGCTACTGATATCCTTGCCATCCAGGTTTTTTAGATTTACCGAAGGCAGCGAGGTTACCTGTGCGTTTGTTGCAATTCCGAGAATGACTGCGATCGAGGCTACGATTATTTTTTTCATTGGATTATTTTTTGCGGACCGGCCGCTTTCAATATTAGTACCGTTTTATCAATGTCCAACTATGATGGGTATCCGTTTCGATTGTTGTCCACGCTCCAGCAAGAAAATGTAGCTGCCGGACGGCAATTCTGAAACATCTAAAAACCATCGGCTCTCACCCACCTGCCCCTGAAGGCTTGCGGCAACTCTTCCTGTTAAATCGAAAAGTGTACCTTGAAAATCTCCCTCGACCAAAGGCAATTCCACCACAAGTGTTTGCGATGCGGGAATCGGATAGACCTTCCAAGCTGGAACAGTTGATTCATAAACCGGCAGGGGTGAGCCAGCTTCAAATGAGTATTGCAAAAAAGATGGTGAGTTATCTATACTTGAAAAATTGTACGAGCCGTCGTAGTAAAACATTTCCTCTTCAACGGTAATAGAATCTGTCATGCTATACAACTTACAGAAACCATCAAAGCCACCATACTGACTGCCGTGCAAGCCGTCGCCTTGAGTATCATGGATGAAGAAGTAATAGCAACCGGCAACCGGCAGTTGAAATACATTATTGATATATTGATAATCGACCTCGTATCCACCTCCACTATACAACACAGTATCCAATTCATTGCGTATTTCCCACGAAACTTCATCGGGATATGCATCGAGTGCAAGTTCCAATTTTACCAACTGAGTCGAAAAGCCGACATCCGCGCGCACACTCAACGAATCATTTGAACTATTTACATTGGGATTCGAAATCGCGAATTCAATGGCTGCATCGGATAAGACCTCGAGACCTATAACTGCTATCGTATCCGACTGATAGGAATTGAGTTGTCCCTCCCATACGATGGTTTGTGCCGATGTGGCGCCACTCACGGCGATGGATGCATTAAAAAGAGTATCCGTTCCAAGATTCTTAATGACCAATTGCACATCCAGCAAATTGGTTCCGCATGAGCGAGAACTAGTTGCGTTGATTATTGCAGGATCAAAGCCTTGGGTAACAGGCGGACAAGAAGTTTGGAATACAAGATTGGTCAAATTACCGAGAGACAACTGATCAGCGAATCGGATTATGCGATCTGGACAAATGATGACCAAAACCGGCAAGTAAGGCACCGCTAATTGTGTGGCAAAGGTAGAATCATCAATAACTGGTAACGTAGAGCCTGTGAGCCAGTCGCCCTGAGTATCCGTATTTGCATTGCCACTCATGGATGCAGGTCCCTGTAACTGAGCGCTCGTGTTCTGGGTTTCACATTCTACACGCCACACCGCTGCCACATTGCTGCCGACAGAGCCATACAACGATTCGAACGCATCCAAAGTTTGTTGTTGATAGTATTCCCAGGCATAACTATCCCAAGCAGCAAAGCAATGAAGAATAACCGTTTTACCGGAATCAAGCGTGCTGTATAAATTATGACTATTACCGTCGGTATCCATCACATTAAAGTCGGGCGCCAGCGCCCCAGGTGTGAATTGAGCATGTGCACTTATGGCACAGCAGAAAGCAAGCAGCAGAAATAATGTTTTCATGAACAGTGGGCCGAATTTAAGAAGCAACAGCTTTGCATCGGCACATAAGCGAAGAATCACCTTGTTTTCTTGAAAAAACAAGAAGCCCCTTCTTTTTTAAACCGTGTATGGAACCGCCGACTAAATTTGTATAAAAGATTTGAAATGAAAAATCTACTACTGCCTTTTTTCTTGCTAGGACTATTCATGCAATTACAAGCACAGTTCATTGAACTTCATAACGAGGTTAATACGGTGCTGGGAACATCTTCCAACACTACTGAAATCATAAGCGCACACTGGGATGTAATCAATATCTCCGGATCCCAGCGAGATATTCGTTGCAGAAGAGAGATTATTCAAAATGTAACAGGTGCAGAACATCAATTCTGTTGGGGAGAAATCTGCGGTCCTTGGGCCGTCAGCAACGAGCTTTCCACTGAAATCGTGACTCTAGCAGATAGCGACACTACCTTTTCATTCTATTGTAAGTATCGGCACAATGGCAACCCCGGTCAGAGTATTGCACGCTTTTGCTGGTTCGATGCAGCTAACCCCGGTAATCAACTTTGTTATGACGTGAATTTCTGTGTGGACCAAGCCTGTATAATTGGCGTTGACGAAATCGAAAATCAAGCACGCCTTGAAATTCTTGGTAATCCAGTACGCGAACTTTCAGGCATTAGCTATCGATTTCCCGTGCAGCCTTCCAATGCCGAGCTCCATATTTACAGCGCGAACGGAACATTAGTAGAACGCGTTACTATAACTTCGGCACAGGGCGTTGCTCTTATTGACGCAAATGGCTTCGCCGATGGCATATATACAGTCAAATTGAACGAAAATAATCGGACAGTTGGCATTCAACGTATGGTCGTGAGTAAGTAAAGAGCGAATCACAATCGATGATCTATCAGGGGACGACTATCTTCGTCCCCTATTTTTTTGTGTATGAGTCAGATTCGTAAGAAAGAAGCGCTAGATTATCACTCCTCAGGTCGCAAGGGGAAATTGGAAATTATCCCCACCAAGCCACACAGCTCACAGCGCGATTTAGCACTTGCCTATTCACCCGGTGTTGCTGAGCCTGTATTGGCCATTGCTGAAAATCCGGAAGACGTATATAAATACACCGCCAAAGGAAATTTGGTTGCTATCATTTCAAATGGAACAGCCATTCTCGGTTTGGGGAATTTGGGCCCAGAGGCCAGCAAACCGGTAATGGAAGGCAAAGGCATGCTGTTTAAAATCTTTGCTGATATCGATGGTATGGACATCGAGGTCAAAGCCACGGATGTAGATGAATTTGTCAATACGGTTAAAAATATTTCGCCCACTTTCGGAGGTATAAACCTCGAGGACATCAAAGCCCCCGAGGCTTTTGAGATTGAGGAAAAACTCAAAGCGGCGCTCGACATACCGATAATGCACGACGATCAGCACGGCACAGCCATCATTTCAAGTGCTGCCTTGATCAACGCTCTTGAAATTGCCGGTAAAAAAATTGAAGATGTCCGAGTGGTAGTAAGCGGTGCAGGGGCAGCAGCACTTTCTTGTGTCGATTTAATGCAAATTCTTGGCGTTAGAAAAGAAAACGTATTCATGTTCGACTCCAAAGGATTAGTGCACAAAGAGCGAACAGACATCGACAGTCGTAAAATGCGCTTTGCATCTGAAAACATTTATACCACACTGGCCGAGGCCCTTCATGGCGCAGACGTTTTTCTTGGACTTTCTCAACCGAATCTCATTTCGCCCGAAACCTTGCGAACCATGGCCAACAATCCAATTGTATTTGCCATGGCCAACCCCGACCCTGAGATTGCTTATGACCTGGCCATTGCATCGCGCGAGGACATTATAATGGCCACCGGTCGCAGTGATCATCCCAACCAGGTGAATAATGTGTTGGGATTTCCTTTCATTTTCCGCGGTGCACTCGACGTTCGCGCCCGTTGTATCAATAATGAAATGAAACTAGCTGCGGTGCACGCGCTTGCCGAGCTCGCCCGCCATGCCGTCCCTGAAGAAGTGATAGAAGCCTACAATTTAAAAACCCTTCACTTCGGAAAAGATTATATCATCCCCAAACCACTCGATCCTCGACTTATTGCAGTCGTTTCATCTGCAGTGGCAAAAGCTGCGATTGACAGTGGTGTAGCACGCATCAACATAGAAGATTGGGATGCATATCGTACCGAACTTCAAAAGCGCATGGGGCGCGACAATGTGCTAACTCGCAGTATCGCCGAGAGAGCCAGAAAAGATCCCAAGCGCGTTGTATTTGCTGAAGGTGACAATTATAAAATTCTGAAGGCCGCGCAACAAGCCTACGATGAAGGTGTGGCGTATCCAATTTTATTAGGTGATGAGCAGAAAATTCGTCGAATGCTCGAAGAACACGAGCTCGATTTACAGAGCGCGCAAATTATCGATCCTCGCTCCGATCAATGGCTGAAAACGCGCGAAGAGTTTGGTGCACGTTTATTCAGCAAACGAATGCGAAAGGGTTTTACGGAAGCTGAAGCGGTTCGGACAATGCGCGATCGAAATTATTTCGGAGCTATGATGGTCGAAATGGGCATGGGCGACGCACTCATCAGCGGCATGACCCGCAATTACGGGCGCGTTATTCGTCCCGGGCTTCATACCATTGGGCCGGCAGTTGGGGTTAAAAAAGTATGTGGGATGTATATTGTGGAAACGAAACAAGGACCTCTCTTTTTTGCGGATACCACAGTGAACGTAAATCCAACGGCCGAAGATTTAGTGGAAATTACCCTTCGTGTCTCTGAGTCTATTTCGAAAATGAAGATTGTCCCTCGTATTGCTTTGCTCAGCTACTCGAATTTTGGGTCGGCTGAGGGTGAGGACGCTATCAAGGTTGCGAAAGCAGTTTCAATTCTTCACCGCGATCATCCTAATTTGGTTGTTGATGGAGATGTGCAGGCCAACTTTGCACTGAACAGTGAAATGCTTAACGAGAATTTCCCATTCAGCCGTCTGAAGGGGCAAAAAGTCAATACACTGATATTTCCCAATCTGTCGGCGGGCAATATTGCTTATAAACTATTGCAGGAAATCGGAGAACTAGAAGTAACGGGGCCTGTGCTACTTGGCATGCGTAAAAGTTACCACATCCTGCAAATGGGTTGCAGCGTGCGCGAGATTCTCAATATGATTCGTATTGCCGTGGTGGATGCCCAGATGAAGTAGCGCCCGAAACGGCTTTCGTCGCGCCTATTTATCCATTTTCTTAATTGCAAATATTCCATCCTGGGCATGTGCAACCATGGCCCATTCGTTAACCATTTGATTCTCAATGTTTACATTAGATCAACAGCTTATTTTATTCCATCAATCGATTAAATCCATCGATTTATTATCAAATTTTCATTGTTAATTAAAAAGTTGGACTATCTTTGTCTTCGCTGAATTGTATTTTGTCTACTAAAAACTATATTTCATCGCATGGCTCTATGTGAGAATGTCGTTTTAGTTCGGATACGAATGAGGCCAACCATTGTCAATTCACCAACCTATATATAAGCGATAAGTAAAAACTATTTTACCTAAACAGACAATGAAAATTATTTCTAACTCCACATGGAAGCGAACGGGTGCCGTTTTGCTTCTATCGCTGTTATCACACATGGTGTGGTCGCAGTCGGGCAATTTGAAGGTCGATTTCCGACAAAGTGCCAACAATGATGCGGGCTATGGGCCCGGTGCTATTCACTGGATCAACTCGATCTTGCAATCAAACAACTCTTCATATTCCGAAGGGATGTCGCCATTGCAGCGAGTTATTCTGTTGAACGTTCCTGCCACAACAGGTAACCTCCACTCTTTGCAGCTGGGTCATCAGTTCACGAAAGGCGGACATCACGCATACGACTTCCTTACAGGAAACAGTCTGGGGTCATCAACGGGATGGAATGTTGCCTATTCGAACTACAATGATTATCTGGCTTCAACAGGGGCTAATGCGGAGGACATTCTGTATGCTTGGCAGTGTGCCGAAGAAATTGGCCCGCCAGCAGACATGGATAATATCTGCGCGGATCTGCACGATCCGGCCATTGGGTACTACTATGATGTAGAGCTTCCCGATGATCCGTTCATCAGTGTCGATGGTTTGGTGCAAGATAAAATCGATGCTTATGAAGCCCAATTTGGAAATCGCTATATACGCGTTTACGGTAACGCTGAGATTACCGATGCTTATTTCACCTGCGTAGAGCACGACGTAGCCAACCTTGGAGATTCGGGCGATTCTTACGCTACTTATATTTTGGTTCTTGAAACAACTTCTACAAACATTATTTTCGAAATCGGTGGTCACCTTTCAATGGGTGGCTTCGACAATACGGGTATGAATTGGGGTGTGAACCTCGGTTCGGGAAGCATCAATGGTGGTCCTTACCACTTCAAACTATTCGGCTTGGGCGGTCCTGTGAATACCACGTCGTGCACGTTGAATGAATATGTATCTCTCGGCGCACAGGATAACCAGATCACCGCTGGTGATATCATTCCGCTCACATGTGATTGCTCAATTAGCGGCACTACCAGCTCGGTTTGTCCTAACTCCAACAATCAATATTGCGCTCCTTCAAATGCTGTAAGTTCTACTTGGAGCATTTCAGGGAACGGCAGTATATCAGGTACAGGAAATTGTATACAAGTCATAGCCGGCTCTGGCTGTGGTCAATCGTACACTCTTTCACTCGAGTACACCAACGACCAAGGTTGCACTTCAGCCTGTGAAATAACTGTGATGGTTGAAGATACAACTGCACCGGTTATTACAGCAAATGGGTCTGTTGATAATGGATCTGACATCGGTTCTAATCCATCGGCTACTGAAATCGCAGCCGCTTTAGGTTCTGCAACAGCAACTGACAACTGCAGTGAAAACCCTGCGGTAATTTTTGTTGATGGATCAATAACTATTAATGGTTGCTATCGCTCACAAACGCGAACATTTACCGCAACAGACGGATGTGGCAATTCGGTCACGGATAGCCGCACAATCTCTTGGTTAGTGGAT
>Ga0315902_10012866_pt1 | contig 10866 bp, 9 predicted proteins | sample LakEriMetagenome_9_FD_203523 | JGI IMG/M metagenome (GOLD analysis project Ga0315902, IMG submission 203523) | Freshwater fungal communities from buoy surface, Lake Erie, Ohio, United States - Buoy 12 MA117 | ecosystem: Environmental > Aquatic > Freshwater > Lake > Lake biofilm | place: USA...
CATGCACGCAGCATCACCTTGAAGGCGATGCCGACCATGCTGCTCGGCATTGATGGAGCGTTTGCACGCGATCATGACATCTACGGCTGGGTGGAGGCTCCGGCGCGCGAGGATTGGTGGTCGGATGACGGCGCGATCATCAACGAAAGCTTCGCGGAGCGTTTTGAAGTGAGCGTGGGCGATGAAGTGGAGCTTCCCGGTAGTCATCGCGTGCGCGTGGCGGCCATTCACGCGGACTACGGCAACGAACGCGGCTCCATCTCGATCAGCGAGGCACTTTTCACGTCGTGGTTCGGCGGCGAGAAGGTGTGGCGCATCGGTTTGATGCTGAAACCGGGCACGGATGCGGACAGCGTGGCGCAAAAGCTGATGGAGGAGCAGCCGGGGCTCACGGTCTTCACGAACGCGCATTTGCGACGCGAGGCGCTGCGCATTTTCCGCCAGACCTTTTCGGTGACGTATGCGCTGGAGGTGATCGGTGTGGTGGTGGCGGTGGCGGGGCTCGGTCTCGCGCTAGCGAGCCTGCTGCTGGAGCGTCGCGCGGATCTGAGCACGCTGCGTTCGCTGGGGCTCACTGGTGGCCAAATCGCACGCGTAAGCGCGTGGGAAGGCGCGGGCGTGGCGCTCGCGGGCACGCTGATGGGTTTGCTCTCCGGCGTGTGGCTCGGCTGGCTGCTGATTTATCGCGTGAACAAGCAGTGCTTCGGCTGGACGCTGAGTTTTGCGATGCCGTGGCTGCAACTCGTCGTATTGCTGGTCGCCGTCGTTTTTGTGGGCGCGATGGTTTCGGCGATTGTTGGCAAGTGGGCGGCAAAAATGAAATGGGAGGAGCAAGAATGAACGTGAAGAGCCTGATCTGCCTGCTTTGCCTGCCGGGCACGTTTTTACGTGCGCAATCCACCACGCCGGACGGCTTCGCTATTCCGCAAAGTGGCGCGGTATTTCAGTTCCCTCGCGATCACGGCAGTCATGAGCAGTTCCGCACCGAGTGGTGGTATCTCACGGGACATCTCGATGCGGCGGGAGGCCGGCGTTTTGGCTTTCAGGTGACTTTTTTCCGTCAGGCAGGCCGCGACGCGGCAGGCGCGGTGACGCATCTGCACCTCGCGCATGCCGCGCTGCTCGATGCGGCGAGTGGGCGCTTCCTGCACGAGGAAAAGCTGCATCGCGCGGGTTTTGATGCGGCGGCTTCGCAAACAACGCTGGATGTGCGGCAGACGAACTGGTCACTGAAGCTTGATGAGGCCACAAATCGCCTGCACCTGCACGCGACGGTGCGCGCGGATGCCGCTTTGACGCTGGAACTCGACGCGGTGAAGCCGCTGGTCGTTTTCGGCAAGGATGGCGTGTCACGCAAAGGCGCGTCCGAGAGCGCGGCGAGTCATTACCTGACGTTTCCCCGGCTGAAGGCGAGCGGCGTGGTGAAACTCGGCGCGGAGGAGTTGCGCGTGAGCGGCGAGGCCTGGATGGACCACGAATTCAGCAGCTCGCAGCTCGATGAAGGCCAGGCGGGATGGGATTGGGCCGCGCTGCAACTCCACGATGGCCGCGAGGTGATGGTCTATCGTATGCGCCGTGAGGATGGCAGCACGGATGCGGCCTCCGCGCTGACGTGGATCGGCAAAGACGGCGCTTTGAAAACGGAGGCCTTCACGTGGACCGCGCTGGAGACGTGGAAGAGCCCGCGCAGCGGCGCGGTGTATCCAAACCGCGTGCGCATCGCCTGTGACAGCGGCGTGTTTGAGCTGCTCCCCATCGCGGCGGATCAGGAGCAAGGCGGCGAACTCACCGGATTGCCGTATTGGGAGGGCGCGTGCGATGTGCTGGACGCGGACGGCGCGGTGATCGGCCGCGCGTTTCTCGAACTCGCTGGCTACGCGGGCGATTTGCGTCGCTATCTGCGCGGCGCAGGCCCTCAAGAGCGGTAAGGCACCATCACGGGCTGATGGCTGGAGCGGTTGATGTAGCTCCAGCCACCGTAGTGACCGATGGGCACCACATTGAAGTCCTGCGTAGGACGGCCGTAGCTCTGATAGCGCGTGTAGCCAGGATGGCGCCACTGCGAGGTGTAGGGCCAAGCATACCAGGTGGAGCCGTAGTAGGGCCGGCCGTAGCCGTAGTGCGCATACCACGGGCGCGCGTGGGGCGTGGCGTCAACATAAGCCGTCGGCGTGGCGGCACTGCTGTGCGTGGCAAACAGCGGCATGGTGCCCGTGCCGGTGTAAGGCAGGCCATTCAGCGTGCCCGTGCCGTAGGGCTGCACACAGGAGGCGAGCATCAGGCTGGCCGTGGCGAGCGTGAGCGTGAGGAGGCGGGATAGGAGCGTTTTCATGCGCGGATGAGTGATTGCCCCAATGCGCCTGAAAAGGGGCCTTCCTTCAAGTAAGAAGCCTGTGAAGCCTTTCTGGAAAGTCTCACGAACGGGACCTCAAAAGGCCCACAGACGGATGGGCGAGCTGTCCTTGGCTCGCTCGCCCGGGTCATCGCGCATGAGCAGCTCAAACTGCCGCGCCCACTCGCGGATGGCGAAACGAGCCTGTCCGGTCGGGTAGGTCTCCTGCACCGGCAGGATGATGATCGACTTCGCCTCTTCGCGGTCGGCGAATTCGAAGACCGGCTTGCCGCTCTTCGGTTCAATGAGGCGGCCCTCGATGGTGATGACGCCGCGCAGCGGCTTGGAGATCAAATCGCCCACGGCAGGCAGCGTGAGCAGATCCACCGTCTCACGAGCGATGAATCCGGTGAACGCATTCGGCTCAAATTCGAGGATGTGCAGCTCCAGCGTCAGCGCATCCGGCGCGGGCTCGTCCACGATTTCATGCTCCGTGTGCTTCGCCGCCTTGAAGGCCTTCTTGAACTCCTCCGTGGCAAACTGCGCCAAGTCATCCAGCTTTTTGCGACGGCGCTCCTCGGTGAACTCGGTCTTGGAGAGCACGTTCTTCATCGGCCGCACTTCGTCGATCTGCACCGGCGGGATGTGGATCTTGCGCAGCGCGATCGCGGCGCTGATGAGCTTCGGATCGGTGGTCCACCAGTTGCCGAGGAAGGGCGAGCGATTCCGGTCCTCCTTCAATTCGGCCGCGTGCTCGAGGAAATCGGAAGGCTTCACCTTGGTGGAGGCCACCACGGCCTTCGACGTGCGGCAGGAAACAAGCGCTGAGGCCAGGATGGCCACAGCGGCCATGCGAAGCAGCGTAGAGTGTGTCTGGACGGCAGCAGGCATCGGGTTGGGAGGTCGGTGCCGCGTCTTTATTCCAAAACAGCGTCTTTCCAAGCCCGGGCCGCGCTTTTCACTCAAAACATGCCCCGGCCATTTGCCACGCCGGAGGCAGGGTGGTAGCTTTCCTGCCTTTTCACGCCCAAACGGGCCTCCCAACCGCGCTTTTCCCCATGTCCTGGCTTTCCGACGCTCTCCACTTCCTGCTGCTCATCCTGCTGGTCGTGCTCGCCTTCAATCTCATGATCGTCGTGCACGAGTGGGGCCACTTCCTCGCCGCGCGCTGGCGCGGGCTGAAGGTGACAAAATTCTACGTCTGGTTCGGGAAGCCGCTCTGGTGCCGCACTTACAATGGCGTCGAATACGGCCTCGGCAGCATCCCGCTCGGCGGCTACGTGGCCCTGCCGCAGATGGTCAGCATGGGCGGCCTCGAGGGCGAGGAAAATGGCGAGAAGCTGCCGCCCATCACGGCTCTGGACAAAGCCATCGTCGCCTTTGCCGGGCCGCTCTTCAGTTTCCTGCTCGCCTGCGTCTTTGCCGTGAGCGTGTGGCATTTCGGCAAACCTCAAAGCGAGGCACACACCACCACCGTCGTGGGCTACGTCGGTAAAGAAAGCCCCGCGGCGAAAGCAGGCATCCAGGCCGGTGATGTCGTGCTCAGCGTCGATGGCGATCCCGTGAAGCGCTTCGAAGGCCTCGTGGACAGCGTGCGCTGGGGCGTCGTCGCCAGCGAAGGCGCGACCATCCCTTTCGAAATCGAGCGCGCAGGGCAGAAGATGAAGTTTGACCTCGATCCGAAAGCCTGGCCGCCCGTGAAGGAGCCCGAGGTGAAGCCCACCTGGTATCAAAACCTCTTCGGTGCGGTCTTCAAACGCCCGGACCTGCGCGATGTCGGCCTCATCGGCGAAATGACGCCCGTGGTCGGCCAAGTGCAGCCCTACGGACCTGCCAACGAAGCTGGAATCCTAGCCGGCGATCAAATCCCCAAAGCCGACGGTCAGCAACTGCGCAGCATCATGGCCCTGACCGAGTACATCGACGCGCATCCCGAGAAAAACGAGATCGTCCTCGACATCGTCCGCGAGAGCAAACCCATGCAAATCACCGTCGCGCCGCGTGTGTATGACAAGCACAACCTCATCAAGCCCGAACGCCGTCTCGGCATGGTGTGGGATGGCGATGGCGTGCTCAAAGTCACCCATCCCTCGCCGAAGGAGCAGGTCAGCGATGCGCTCCGGCACATGGGCAATCTGCTCACTAAGCTCTTTTCACCCAAGTCCGACCTCAGCCCCGCGCACATGAGCGGCCCCGTCGGTGTCGGCCGTCTCTACTACAAGCTCTTCGAGCATCCAGATGGCTGGCGCATGGTTTTGTGGTTCAGCGTCATCTTCAACATCAACCTCGCCATCATCAACATGCTGCCCTTCCCGCTGCTCGATGGCGGCCACATCACCATGGCTCTCGGCGAGGCCATCACCCGCCGTCCGCCCAGCGGCGCGTGGATGGAGCGCATCCAGTTCCTCTGCGTCATCCTGCTCTTCGGCTTCATCGCCTTCGTCACCCTGAAAGACACCGGCGACATCATCGGCGACAACAAACCAGACCCGAAATGGGCGGAGTTCACCACCGACAGCAAGCCCCCCGTCCGCGAATGGCTGCCGAAGGACAAACGCACCGCGCCCGCGCCCGCTCCGGCTGCCGCTCCCGCGCCTGCCGCAGCTCCCACGCGTTGAACGAGGCCGAAACACGCCACTGACAGCCGCGTTCACCTTTCTGAGTTCAGAGTTGGGAGTCCCGGCTTCAGCCGGAAAAGCCCCAACAGTCTCATCGCGAAGCAAACGCCTCGATCTCGCTACGCGTGGGAATCGAAGGCTGCGCACCCGCTTTCAGCGTCGCCAGCGCTCCGGCCGTGTTGGCGAACGAAATGTCCCCCGAAACGGCAAACGCACCCGCAAACGTGTCGCCCGCGCCAACCGTGTCCACTGGAGTAACCTTCGGCGGCGCAAACTCGCTCACACCGGCCTCCGTGAGGCTCAGCGTGCTCTCCGCGCCACGCGTGATGATGAGCTGAGCGCACCGCGCCTCCTTCAAATCGCGATTCGGCGTGATCTTCGCCGCCTCACCCTCATTCACGATGAGCACATCGACGTCGAAGCGATCCGCCAAAAACGCCTCACTCAGCGGCGACGGGTTCAAAATGACCTTCACACCGGCTTCACGCGCGATTTCTGCCGCGCGACGCACCACCGGCAGCGGGCACTCGAGCTGCAACAGCAGCGCATCGGCGGCGCGGATGCGTTCGGCTTGGTTTTCGATGTCGGCGGGCGTGGTGGCGTGATTCGCGCCCGGATTCACGATGATCGAGTTCTCACCCGCATCATCCACGGCGATGAAAGCGCTGCCCGTCGGCGTTTCGGAGCGCAAAACGCCCGAAGTGTCGATTCCCTCGGCTTTCAGCGCTTCGATGTAGCGCGTGCCAAAATCATCCACACCCACGCAGCCGATCATCGCCACGCGTCCGCCCGCCCGCGCCGCCGCCACGGCCTGATTCGCCCCCTTTCCGCCAAAACACGTCAGCATGCTGCTCGACGTGAGCGTTTCGCTCGGTGCAGGAATGCGCGGAACACGCAGCGTGTGATCCACGTTCAACGAACCGACGACGACGATGCTGGGGCGCTTGGTTTCCATCACTTCTTCGCCGGCGGAGGTTCGACGCTGAGCTGCACGATGGCTTCGCGGACGCGGGAGGCTTGCTCGGGGCTCATGATGAGGAAGCGATGCTTGCCGGTGCCTTTTTTCAAGGGGCGGAAGAGCGTGGCGGAGTCATCCTCGACGGTGATGTTGCCGGGAGGCGAGAGATCGAAGTAACCGCGATCCGGGTAGATGGCATACAGCACCGCGGTGGGGTCCCAGGTGGGGCGGTCATGCGGCGGCGGGTTGTAGAGGTAGTAGGCCTCCTTCAGCGGATGCTGCGGCATGTAATTAAGATCCTGCTCGATCACGACATGCGGAAACGCCGCCGCCACGCCGATCTCGAAGCCGCTCCACACCATCGGCGTCGGCCATTCCTTGGCGAGCTTCTGCGCGGCGGGCACATCCAGCTTCACATTGTATTCGAGGTGCCGCGTGTCGAAGTTCACCGTCTGAAACGCACCCGCCATGATGCTGAGCACTTTCACCTTCTTCGCGATGAGCGCCTTCGCCTCCGCATCGTCCATGAGTCGCGCCAGATTGGTGAAAAAGCCCACCTGCGCGATCACCACGCTGCCATCCGGCTGCTTCGCGAGGATGTCTTTGATCAAACCGCCCGCTTCAGGCGCATCCGCGCCGCTTTTGAGGTCGTGCGGATACTTGTCAGCGAGCAGATTGAACTTCCCCGCCTCCTTCGCCGCGCCATTGCGCACCACGCCGATGGGCGTGTCCGGGTAGCCGTAAAGCGTGTTCACCGCATCCACGAACGCAGCTGCCTGCGGATGATCCTTCGTCACCGTGACCGCGAGCAGCTCGCATGCGCCGCGCTTTTGCAGATTGTGAATCATGCACAGCGCCATCAAGTCATCGACATCGTTGCCCATGTCGGTGTCAAAGATGAGCCGCACCGGCTCCGCGTGGGCGAGACCGCAAAACAAGAGTGAGATGAGCAGATGCTTCATTTTTTCGGAGGTTGGATGGTGAGATGCACAATGGCTTCCAGCGCACGACTTTGCTGCACGGAGCTCATGGTGAGAAAACGATCACGCTGGCTGCCTTTGCCATTTTTGACCGGCACAAAGCGCGTGAAGCCGTCATCGAGCACTTTGACGAGTCCAGGCTCCGAAAGGCCGAAAAAGTCACGCTCGGGATACACGGCCCACAGCACGCTGCTCTCGTCCCAGCACGGGCGGTCATGCTCCGGTCCGCTGTGGAGCAAATACGCCTCTTTGACGAGGTGATGCGGCAGATAGCCGAGATCGCGCTGGATCACGACTCGCGGAAACGGCAGCGCTTCGCCGATCTCATAGCCACTCCACACGATGGGCACTTCCTCGGGCCACTGATCGGCCACGGTCTGCATGTAGCCGATGCCGTTGATGACGTTCGCTTCGAGATGGTAGTTCGTGCGGTTACAAAACGCGAACGCACCGGCCATGATCGACAGCGCTTTGACCTTCTTCTTCACCAAATCGACTCCGCCGGGCGATTTCAGCAGATTGGCCATGTTCGACGCGATGCCGACACTGATGATCGTCACGCTGTGATCGGGTTGGGCGTTCAAAAGCTCGCGAATGAGCTCCACAGCATCCTTCGCGCCCTCGTTGCGCTTCAAATCATGCGGGTAGTCGGCCGAATCGGCCAGCTTGAGGTATTTGCTCTCGCGATGCTGCGCCTTCGCATCCCGCGTGACGCCCACCGGCAGGTCCGGACGACCGTGGAAGGTGTTCTGCGCATCGACGAAGCTCGCGGTGAGCGGGTTATTCTTGGAAACCGTCACGCCCAGAAACTCGCAGGCTCCGCGATCCGCCAACGTGTGGCACATGGCGAGCGCCAGCACGTCATCGACGTCGCCGGTGATGTCGGTGTCGAAGAGGATGCGCGGCTTTTCAGCGAGGAGCGAAGAGCTGAGGGCGAAGAGAAAGAAGGCGAGGTGTTTCATGATTTTCTCCTCCACGTGTCGGCCAGCACAGCAGCGATGATGACCGCGCCGGTGACGATGCGTTTGTCGGGATCGGAGGCTCCGAGTTGAACAAGTCCGGCCTCCAGGGTGGCGATGATGAGCACGCCGAGAAAACTTTTCACCACGCTGCCGCGTCCGCCCATCAAACTGGTGCCGCCGACGACCACGGCAGCGATGGCGCTGAGTTCAAAGCCGACACCGGCATTCGGATCGGCGCTACCGAGGCGCGAGCAGTGAAACACCGCCGCCAAACCGGTCAGCGCGCCGAGCAAGGCATGCGCGAGGATGCGTGGCCGATCCACCGGCACACCGGAGACGAGCGCCGCCTCGCGATTCGCGCCGATGGCGATGAAATGCCTCCCCAATGCCGTGTGCGAGAGCAAAACCTGCCCCGCGATGACCACGAGCACGCTCACGACAAACGCAGGCGAGATCACCAGCCCGCCAAACGGCGCACCTAGCGGCTCGATGGCTGCGCCGATGTATTTCGTCTTCGATTCGGTGAGCTTGTAGGCCAATCCGCGCACCATTTCGAGCATGCCGAGCGATACGATGAACGAAGGCAGGCGAAACTTCACGCTGACGAAGCCTGTGCCGCCGCCGAGCACGCCACCGAGCGCCAAGCTGAGCAGCAACGCGGTGAAAAGACCTAGTTGCAGGTCCACCATCGCCACCCCGACCACCGCGCCGCAAAAGCCGAGCAACGAGCCGACCGACAAGTCGATCCCGCCCGTGATCATGACCAACGTCATGCCCGTGGCGACGAGCGCGAGCGCTGGAATGCGGTTCGCGACATTCCCCAGCGTCGCAAAACTCCAGAAGGTGTCCCGCAGCAGCCCGAAGAGCAAAACCATCGCCACGAGCACGGCGAGGAGGATGAGGTAGTCGGTGAAGCGGCGCATGACGGGAATGACGAAATCAGAATGAGGAATGACGAATCAATTTCGAAGCACGAATGACGAAGAATTGGCGCATTGGAGCTTCATTCGTCATTCGCCATTCTGGTTTCGTCATTTCGTGACCACGTCCACCGGTGTTTGCATGTCGGAAGGCACGCTTTTGTCCTTCAGGGCTTTCAGGGCGGCTTCGATGCCGAAGACGGCGAGTTGATCGCCGTGCTGGTCGGCGGTGGCTAGGACGCGACCATCGGCGAGGAGGGGTTTGAGGGCGCTGATGTTGTCGAAACCGATGATTTGGACCTGACCGGCCTTTTGGGCGCTTTGCACGGCTGCAGCAGCACCGAGGGCCATGCTGTCGTTGGCACACAACAGGGCTTTGAGGCCCGGATTCGCGGTCAAAAGGCCGGCGGCGACGGTGCTGCCCTTTTCCATCTCCCACTCGCCGCTTTGCACGCTGACGATTTTCATGCCCGCGGCCTTCATGGCGTCTTCAAAGCCGGATTTGCGCTGCTGGCTGTTGAAGGCGGTGGTGACGCCTTCAAGGATGGCCACTTCATCGCCGCTTTGGAGCTTTTTGGCCAAAACTTCGCCGACGCGCTTCGCGCCATCGCGATTGTCCGGGCCGACAAAGGGGATTTGCAGGCCGGCTTGCTTCAGCGTGTCGGCATCGAGTTTGTTGTCGATGTTGATGACGAGCACGCCGGCATCTTGGGCGCGTTTGAGCACGGTGATGAGCGCCTTGGAGTTCGCAGGCGCGATGACGAGGGCCTGCACGCCCTGCGCGATCATTTGATCGACCAGAGCGACCTGCTCGGCGAGATCGGTTTCGTTTTTGATGCCGTTGACGATGAGTTCGTAGTCGGTGGCATGCGCAGCCTGATGCTTCTTCGCGCCCTCGGCCATGGTTTGGAAGAATTCATTCGCCAGCGACTTCATCACGAGGGCGACCTTGGGCTTGCCGCCGGAACTGGAGGCTGGGGACGGTTTGCAAGCCGGGAGAAGCAAGGCGGCGGCGACGAAGAGGAGCTTTTTCATGCGAGTCAGCGGAGCGTGACGAAGTCGTTGTGGTTGAGCAGGGCTTGGAGGAAGGCGGAGCGGTTCTCCTTCATGGCATGCAGGGATTCAAGAGCGATGGCGCGTTCCTTGTCCTTGGGGATGCGGTTGAGCACGGTTTGGAAGGCGCGGCTCACGAAGTCTTCGTCTGGCAGCTTTTGCAGGCGTTTCGCGAGTGCATCGGCGGTTTCGCGGCTGAGCGCGCTGTTGGTGAGGGCGAGGGCTTGCTGCGGGACGACGCTTTCGTTGCGGCGGTAGCATTCAAGAACGTTGCTGTTGTCGAAGGCACCGAGGAAGGTGTGCTCGGTGTCCGGGGTCTGCACAAAGTAGAGGCTGCGACGCGGTGTGGAGGCGCTTTTTTCCGGATCGATGCTCGCGCCGCCGAGGGTGAGATCGAGACGGCCGCCGAGCTGGAGCAAGGCATCGCGCACGACTTGGGATTCGAGGCGGCGCGGGTTCATCCGCCAGAGCTGCGTGTTGTCCGGATCGATGGCGAGTGTTTCGGGCGAGGCACCAGCGTTGCTGGAGCTGCGGCGGTAGAGATCGCTGAGGACGATCTGCTTGATGAGCCATTTGAGGCTCCAGCCGTTCTCCATGAAACTGGCGGCGAGGGTGTCGAGCATGTCCTGTTGCGCAGGCGCAGGCGCGCGGCGGCCAAAGTCGCTGACGTCCGGCACGAAGCTGGCACCGGTGAGGCGCGTCCACACTTGATTGACGAGCACGCGCGCGGTGAGCGGGTTGCGCTTGTCCGCGATCCATTGCGCGAAGGCGAGCCTGCGGCCGGTGCTGGTGGCGGGATAAGTCTGGACCTTGAGGTTGTTCGGATCATCGGGGCCTTCTTGAGCTTTGAGGCTGACGATCAGCGGATCAAAGCTCTCGCCGGGGGCTTTCATCTTCTTCTGCGCGGTTTCGAGGGCGGTTTGAGCGGCTTTGAGCTTTTTCGCATCGCCTTTGGGATCGAGCCCGGCGAGCGCGGCTTCGGCGTTGAGGAGTTGGTGCTCGGCTTGTGCTTTCGCGGCGGAGGCGGCGAGTTTTTTGTCCGC
>Ga0315902_10012868_pt1 | contig 10866 bp, 19 predicted proteins | sample LakEriMetagenome_9_FD_203523 | JGI IMG/M metagenome (GOLD analysis project Ga0315902, IMG submission 203523) | Freshwater fungal communities from buoy surface, Lake Erie, Ohio, United States - Buoy 12 MA117 | ecosystem: Environmental > Aquatic > Freshwater > Lake > Lake biofilm | place: USA...
AGCGACAAGAGAACCAAAATAATTACTCTGTGTTGGGCTGTCAATATATTTTTGATAAGAACTAGCAATAAATTCACAGCGATCCTTGAGAACTTTATCGGTGCGCCATAAATCATAAATTTCAGCCCTTTTGTTTGAGGGAATAATAGTCTCAATCAAGTATTGATAACTTTGATTGTGCATAGCCTCTTGAGAGATTTGTTCTGCCATACAAAGGCTGATCTCTGGGGCTGTGACGCAAGATTTTAAGTGAGGAATGTTACAGGTTTGTACAGAATCAAGAAAAGTTAGATAGGATAAAATACCATCATAAGCGCGTCTTTCGTCAAGAGTTAAATTATTATAGTCAGTTATATCTTGAGTAATATCTATTTTTTGCGGGATCCAAAAATTCTCACGCATCTGTTGATACAAACTTACAGCCCAAGTATAGCGAACATCATTTAATTGCATCAAATTGGTGGTGTTACCAAACCAGATCGAACGGCTTTCGATTGCGTCATCTCCCGACAGATTGAAGATCGGGGAAATAGGCATTTTATTATTAAGACTGATTAATAACATAGTTTTACTTTACTTTGGTTTCCACTCTTTACATTGTACACAAGAAATAGAAGGATTTACGCTACATTTTAGATTAAAGTCTTTATGGGTTTCAGGATTATAATATTTACAAGAACTAATCCGATTATATTCATCTGTTAAATAGTATTTGAATTGTTTAACTGTGTAGATTAAATTAGTCTTAAATCTAAAAAACACTTTACACAAGACAACAGCAAAAATTAAAGCAGTGTAAAGTAAAAATATACTTAATACAATAGTTGCTAGAAAGTTAATAATTATTATTGCCATAATGATTATTTATTTTTTCGAGTATTGATAAAATAACAGAAAAAATGATATTCATGGTTAATTAGCACAACTAGAACAGCTATCTTTAAAGTTATCCTTCTGAACAGTCCGTACATAATAGACTGCTTTACATTCTGATTCCCACGCTAAAACTAGAGTTTCGTAAATTTCTTTAACTGTTAATACGCGGTTAGGTTCGTCAGGAAAATAAACACCCTGATTAAGATTGAATAGTAATTCCATAGAAATCCCTGTATCAATCCATTTTTGCATTTCAGCAATCGCTTGAACGACAATCTTTTGATCAAGATTTTGATTCTCTTGGTAATACCAAAAGAAATCCTTAATAAAAGGAGGGCAATTAGGGATAGCACCCTTTGAGTTCTTTTCTGTAAATACCCGCTTAAAAACGGGCAAAACACTGGCAGTGCAACCTTGAATTAAGGAAGAAGTAGTGTTGGGAGCTACAGCAGTAATATGGGAATTTCTAATGCCAAATTGTTGAATACTTTTGGCTAATTGATGCCAATTATAGGTATTATCAGAATTTACGTTGAACCATTCTAATGGTTTAGCCCCTAGTAATTTACCCTGACTCCATTCACTGCTGGAAAAAGCTTGATAAGCACCGCGTTTTTTAGCCAATCTCATCGAAGCGTGAGTACAATAATAGCTAATTCTTTCAAATAAATCATTGATAGATTTAAAGTCTTTATAAAATAATTTTTGTTTAGCTAACCAGTCAGCTAATCCCATAACCCCAACTCCAATAGTGCGATAACGGTCATTATGTGTTTTGGCTTCACCAATCGGGGGACAAGTCAAGTCGATTGTATTGTCAAGCACTCTAACAGCAAGATGACACATTTCCGCTAAATTAGTAAGAGTGTCAATGTTGGCTAAATTAAGACTAACTAAATTACAGCAATGGGCTGTTTTACCCGGTGTGACATTAGAGAAGCTCTCACAGCACAAATTAACTTGAGGGATGTACCCGTCGTGTTTATTAGGATTAGCCCGGTTAATGGTATCTTTGAAGGCAAGATAGGGCATACCTGTCTCGACTTGAGAGCGCATAACATCTTTAAATAACTCCCTAGCGTTAACTTTTCTGTAGAGAGTAATTTCTGTCCCTAGATTATCTTCAATTAATTTGTAAGCATCTTCAAATTTTTCGCCCCATAATTCTGCTAATTCTATCCCTAGTTTTGCCCGAACCTCATAAGGATCAACTAATGTCCACTCAGATTTATCTACTACCCGACGCATAAACTCATCGGGGATAACTAATTGGGGGAAAACATCATAAGCCTTACGTCTTTGATCACCGTTTTCTGTCTGCATTTCTAAAAATTCTGGCACGTCTAGATGCCAAATATCAACCCCAACAGTGACAGCCCCGGCGCGTCTTCCCCCTTGATTGACTGCAATAGCTGTATCGTTGAGTAATTTAATCCAGGGTATAATTCCACCAGAAGCGTTAGCTTTCCCCATAACCGAGCTACCAGTGGCACGGATTCTACTTACATTTACTCCAACACCGCCACCATTCTTAGAGATGCGAGCAGTATTAGTAATCTCGCTAAAAATACTCTCTAGATTGTCTTCCGTTGCTACGATGAAGCAACTACTTAAAGAACCATTAGGGGTTCTTAGATTGCCTAAAATTGGAGTAGCTAAAGAGATTTTTCTTTGAGCTATAGCTAAGTAAATTTGAAACGCAATTCTTAATCTATTCTCTGGGTTTTCCTCTACACTCGCAAGCAATAAAGCGCAAGTCAGGAAAGCCTCTTGAGGTAATTCACAATCAAGCAAATACCTTTCTGACAGCATGATTGCACCAGCGTAGTCAAAATCTTTATCGTATTCTGGGTATATCCAATCTCCCGCAATCTTTAAATCGTTTTCGTCATAGATTTCAGTAATTTTTGAATCATAAACACCCCTATCCACTTGCCACTGGACATATTTAGCGTAGTCGGTTCCTTCTAATCTTCTAAAAACCGTACGAGATAAATAGCCGCCAAATTCTCTTTTAATCCTTGTATCTTTCCATAATCCCCAGATGTGAAGTCTTCCGGCTACATACTTCCAATCAGTTTCTTCTACACAAAACAATTGCGTGGCTACATTGACTAAATTGTCTTGAATTTCTCTAGTGGTAATCCCATCTCGTAATCGAGAAGTTAATCCTGATTCTAAAGCGAGGGGATTTACTTCTAACCCTTCACACGCCCATTCAACTACTCGTCGAATTTTAGTGATGTCTAAAGGACGAGTTTCTCCACTTCTTTGAATTATTTGAATTACGTTAATCATTTATTTACTCCTACAGATTTTTAAAATTGTGATAGCCTTGTGGAATTTTCTGTAACGTGATCGTCTCACCAAACTTTGCAAGCATTGCAGTTTGGCAAGCTTTCACGTCCTCAGCTTCGCATTTTTCTATCAATTTGTTTTCTATCCATTTGTCTGCCTCGATAATCTCAGGATGCCATTGATAAATCCACTGCTGACACTCTACTGCCTCTACTGCAAATTGCCCCCAATTGGTGCGATTTGGCAAATCGTTAGTCATCCATTCTAATACTTCGTATATCTGATCAAAGCCGTTACCTTCGCTTGCGTCTTTTGGTTGTGTCAGTAATCGCCCGCTAGTAATACTTAGAACTGCTAGTGTTGGGAAATCTTTTTTAGTCATTTATTTACTCCTAATTTTTGATTTTATTTCTTGATTTTCAAGCTTATCTAGAAACTGTAAAACTTTTAAAGCATCATACAAAACAACGTGCTTGCCTCGTTTATTAATACACAGTAGTTCTCCAATAGGCCCGTGACTTACTAGCAATCGAGTTGATTCTGTTTCTAGAGTGATAGTTTTATGTCCGTTAGCAATTCTATCACAGCAAAATTGCTTTAATTCCTTTATTTCCATTTTATTTTAATTAAACACTCCTTTCCATTCGGTTCTTTCCCGTTTACCATGTAATTTAATTTGAAGTAATTACATCTTTGTCGGTTGCCAATTGATTGATATTCTCAGTCTATCATAAGTTCCAGCTTTTATAAAGCCACACTCTTCTAAATATTCTATTAAAGGTTTAATTCGTGTTCTAGGAAACCCTAGAGTATCAGCTAATTCTGTAATATTAATCATTGTAAATTTGCCGTTATTTTTTTCTTTTATTGACTTTGCAGTAGATATAATGATCTGTCCTTTTATAGCCAAATAAGCTTTTAAGTTGCCATAATATTTTTGTCCTTTTGCTGTCTTTAAAGAGTTAATTATAGCAGTCTCATTGCCGTTAAAACACAGGTTGCAAGGATTAACATAGCAAGGGCATTTATACAGATAAGTGCCGTCGGGAAGGGATTGTCCTTTTGGGATGATTTGTGTTGACATTTATTTATCCTGAGTGTAATTTGTTTTTAGTTGAGATGCCCGTTCAATTTCTATAGCTAGGTAGCCGATATGAAAAGATAGAATACTGGGACAATCGGCAATTATTTGACGGATTAGCTTCAAAGGATTCTTACCTTCCCAATTTTCCACAAATTCACCGTTAGGGGTTAGCTGACTGACTGTGATATTATTGCCATCTGTTTCTACTAAGAAGTTACCAGCAGGGTCACTGTAGCCTCGAAACTCTTGACTAATAATTGATTGGTATTGATTAGCAAGTAACTGTTCGACATTCTCCCAACAGTCATCGTAAATATGGGCTGATTGACTAATAGTAATCAGTGGACCTATTGTTAAATCGTACTCAGATTGACTAGCAATTTCATCTCTGATATGACGTTGTAAAGCCCGTAATCCCATTGCATTAGCCGGCCAAGCGGAAAACATATCATTACTTCTAAAGGTAGCTGTTAAAGACAGTTCATTATCTACTACTCTTACCCAGATGTGATTAAGGCAAGGTGAACCGCCGTGATTATGATCTGAGTCACCCCCTTTTCTTTCTCCTCGCACGATTGTATTATGATCGTGTCCACGCCAACTATCATGTTCGGCAAGTATTTGATAGTTTCCACTTCCGCTATCCCACAAAGACATAACGGCACTAGCAGAGTCAATTTCTTTGATTAATTTTGTGATAACTGCTTTAATCTGATCCTGACCAAACCAAGATCGCAATCTTTGACCGTAGGTATATTTAACTCCTTCCCGATAATTGGCATCATCAAGTATTTGTGGGATATAGTTCTTTAGATATTCTCTATCTAAAGGCAAGTAATTAGGTTCTGGAAAATAAAAGTCTTCTGGTTCGTCGGTAACTATCGCCATTAAATCGATTAATTCTTGCCATTTACCGTCATAGCCAGTAGGTCTGATAGTGCCGGTAGTTTTGATTCTTTGCAGTATTTTTATCCAAGTTTCAGCAATGGTTTTACCTTCAATCCGATGACCATATCGTGGTCCGGGTTTTACTTCTGATGTAGGTTCGTTGTAGGGGAAAACCATCGGTTCTGCCCACGGTTTATTAGCACCATAAACTGATAGCCTCAACATCAGAATTGCGTAAGTTGTGAGACTATCTCTTAAAGTAACAGAAGACCGTAATTGATTTAAAACTTCTAAAGGAATATCTATATCAATATATCCTTTCACTAAAGAATCAATTACCCAACACTCTTTCCCTACATCATTTTTTCCTTTATAAACTCCATTCCCAAAGAAATCTTTCAAGCATTGAACACTACCAGAATTTTTGTCTTCACGAGTTGAATCCATTACAACAAGATCGCAAACGTGGGGATTAGCTAACAAATTGCGAACCAAAAAGTTAATTCCCCTTGATGCGCTATAAAGATTACCAATTACGGCATAATCGGAAGGATCGAGTTTTGCGGCTACTGACTTAGCAGGAGTCCATCCTGTACAGATAGCAATATAGCCACTGCCTAAAATCAACTGATTGGGCTTGTAGATCGCATTAAACATTGGGTTTTCCTTTTTCTTTAAGATTTGGTTGCTTCCAGGCTTTTATTTCTTTAAGATATAAATCAGATTTAGGTTTCCAGTTTTCTATTTCTTCTAGAAGCAAGTCCAGTTTTGCGTTGATTTCTTCAAGAGTCATAATTGATTTTACCTCTACTTTGTTCAAGAGATTTTATTTCTGCTAATGTTTTTTTGATTGATTCTTTTTCATTGGCAAGCAATTCTCTTACTTTTTGAAAAAGAATCAATATTCTTTTGTCAATTTCTGCAATAGCCATAAGTCCTTCTTTATTTGAGAATTTTTTACGAAAGGCAAATATTAGGGATGCGATCAGAAACTTTAACAAATATACGAAAGGTTTATCTAAGGAGATGCAGGATGAGGTCTAACAAATACATGATATACCAATCCAGCTAGTTGATAAGTTTCAATGTATTGTCCTTTTTTATCTATCCAATAGCTACCAGTATAGTAAGTCAAAATATCAAAAATCCTCTTAGGTTCTTCTGTTTCTACTAATGCCCAAAGTGTAGGAATATTATTCTGCAACTGAACGCATAATATCTTTGCGTTTAAAGGCATTTCAATCTCGCAACAAGGAGTTGTATCTATAGGGTACTTTCAGATGGTTCTCATTGGTTTTTTGGGTTAGTGTATATTGATCCGATAACCGATAACTGGCACTGTAGTATTACTTTGTTTTTTGCCACGGATTATCACTTAATCCCCATTGATGTTTAAGAAAAGCTTTGTACATATTTTCTCTGACCATCATTTGTTCGTAAAGCTTGATCAGGAAATCCTGCGCTTGCTCCTGACTCATTTTTTCTACCTGAATCTGAAAAGAACGAATATTGAACTGCTGTTCTAAAGAAAGTTCGATAGGTTGAGACATGATTACTCCTAAGTTAAAATTCAGACTCTTCTTTTTGAGGACTAAATCTATTGTCAAAGTCTTTCAATGTTTGTTTTAAGCAACAATAAAAGCTGTTAAATTCGTCAGAAGGTTCCCAGTCTTTTCCGTGATGTTTAAGTAGCTTTCTTACCATTTCTGGTTCAATGGGAACATAGATGTAATCTTCTAGCGTGAATTTATCTTCTATTGTCTAATTCCTCCCAAAAATTGTCAAAACAAGTGATTTTCATCTCTAATCTTCTGTCAAATAAATCTTGAAAATTAGGATTATCAATTTCTTTTTTTATTCTATCAGAATGTTTGTTAAAAAAAGAAATAATGTTTTCAACGCTGATAGCATTGTTAGCTTCATCTTGATAATATTGTTCTTTTTGAGTATCCGACATTTTATCCCAAATTTGACTTCTTAATTCTATTAAGTCTTTTTTAAGGTTTTTTATTAGATTCGCATCCATACCATAACACCTCTTTTAGATGATTATCTCTTTTTGATCGCCATTTTTTTCAAGTATTAACCGAGTATCTTTTTCTGCCTGAGATTTAGCGTATAAAGCCATAAACTTTAATCCTTTGCGAATAATTTCAGGCTCCGATAAATTCAACTGCTGAGATATTTCTTCAAGACGTTCTGAGCTTTTCCCACTAAACTCTATTTGAAATTGTTTGATATTCATGTTTTAGCTCTTACCGATACTTCTCTACTGAATAATCAATATACGATTCTTTGGGGTCTTCTGAGACTAAATCAACAACCCCCACTAAGTTTCTTGTCCAAGAATCAAGATCGCTTAAATCATCTGTTAGGGAATAAAAGGTAGTTTCTGAGGATACATTCTGACGAAAAACACGCTCATATTCTAATGCTTTCTCAAAAGCCTCCTCATTAGAAATTGATCCAGAAAGATTACCTAACCAGTTTTTAGACTCTGATAAATTGTTTCTCATAATGTACTTGCCTCTGTAAATTTACTATAACCAAACTATACGCCTTCTTACTTGAATTGTCAAGATAATTTTGATACACTAAGATTAGAAAAATTTATATTAATACAAATGTTCGACAGTGCTATTGGAGTTGCGGGAAAGTTTCTAGAAAATCCCACAATTAAGGCTAATGCTTCTCTATCCTTTTCTGTGGCTACAGGCTCTACCATGACTACCGATGCCGTTGGTAATCCAGTTATGCGAGCATCTTCTATAGAGTCTGTAGTAATTGCTTGTTGGTTGCATCAGTCAAAACCGCCTGTGGCAGAAGTACAAGAAGGTAGTTATCTCGATTGTGAATATTTTGAGGGAAGATTGGTAAAGCCTAAAAATTACCCGTTCCCGATCATGAGTACAGGAGAATTACAGGTAACAATTAATGGCAGAATCGGTCTTGTCAGACAGTTAAATGTGTTTGAGTCCCCGACAAGTCAACAGTTAGGAATTGCCGCAAAACTAGGACGGAGAATTAAACTTTATGCAAGATTTGATCAGGGTAGTTAAGCATCGGAACCTTTTAGGTAGCCGAGGTATCCTGAAACAATTGCTACGATAACATTGCCGTAGGTGTCAGTAGTTTCAGGAGTAAAGAAAGAATGAGTCAAGCAGGCGAAAACAATTAAAACACAGACAATAGACGGGTCTAATTTAAGATATGACATTGCTATTATCATCCTCTATAAAAATTTTGTTTAGAATTGGTTTATCGCTAATTGTTAACTTTAATTCGTCTTTCGTCCATTTTGTGAATATTGAATCGTATCCATAGATATATTTTAAATTATCGTCGACAATAACTCCTGTCTTTTTCAGTGCGTCATTAACATATTTTGCGCTGCCACAAACATTATCGGGGTCACGCCCAAAGTTTTTAATTCGCCATTCGTAAAGCATCCATACTTTGTCAGGAAAACATGGAATTTCTTGTTCTATAATAAGTTTTTGTATATTAAAGTCCCATTCTTTTTTAGTAGTTGCGCTTTTAAATTTATTTGCACGAGCGTATCTTATTTGTTCATTAAGAGTCGGCGGAAGTGGACAGATAAAAATCGCTTTCATAATTTTATTGGGCGATACTTTTTAAATATCATTAGCAAATCATCAGGAATTGTACCAAGTTGACCAGTTCCGTAGTTGATTTTTGCCTCTTCAAAAGGTAACTCAACTGACGAAACACCTTTAAAAGAACCAGTATTACATACCCAATCTAAAACACGACCAAAAGCCGCTTTTATCTCTTTTGTTTGTCGGGCATCTTGGGTAAAATCAATGCCACTGGAATACTCTACATCAGCCTCAGAAAACTCAGGATATGGTTCCCGACTGTAGCCACGATAGCCGCCATATCCCCACGATCTACCAATCGCAGTAGATAGGTGAATTTGCCCGTCTATATCGATTATGTAGTCGTTAGAGCCTAAAATTTGCCAACTATCAGGAACGATAGCCCGATTAAATCCATCGGTAATATTGCCTAGTCTAGCTTTAATTATCGGAGCAGGATTGCTGATAAGTGGAGTATTTATACTGACATAAGTTAATCTAAAATTTTGGAATTTTAGATTAACTCTTAGTCTTTCCCGATGACGGGTAATCTCTAGGGGTCGATCCGCTCCTCTATCGCCTTCAATGATTGATTGAACAAAGTAAATCGCACCAGTGACGGCATCTTCTGATAAAGATACCGATGGTGCGAAAATAGAGAGGTCATCGATGCTAAAAATCATTAGGAAATTTTGCTCAATAGAGGACAACTGGTGTCTTTGACTGGACAAAATGGACGATGATCGAGATCAGTTCTGAGTTGACCTTTACACCGGTTACAGACTGGATAACCTAGTGCTTTCAGATTGCCGTAAGTAACTTCATTGGTTCCATTTGTCGGGGGAAGGTTTTTAGTTCCACCTGTCACAGTGGGTAAAGTTTCTTCGAGGGTTTCTTTGCTTGCCATAATTGTTAGAAAGATAAAGTTTATACCGCTACATCTAGGGTGCGTAATTCAGCTACTCGTAACTGCTGAGAGGCTTCCCCAGTACCTACGGGATCAACGTCAAGAGTTTTGTAGCCGAGCCACGCTAACCAAGTTGCGCGAATCCGACGATCAAATTGAGTGACATTATCAAAAGTGATTTGAAACGGCATCCCTACACCAACACCTAACGCACCGGCTCCAATTAAATAACCAGTACGGGTAGTTCTAGCACCTAAAGAACCGCCCAATGTTTCACTTTGAACACCGGGTTGACCAGCCGCTCCGACACCGACGCTTTGCCCAGTTTCAAAAATATGGAATTTTTCTACCAACCCTAAATACGAGTTAACCCTTCCAGTATCCCCAGGGGGAATATAGGATGGATTGAGAATATTTAGTAAAGCGTCAAGATCGCGAGTCGTATTTGCCTGCCAATCGTCATTATAACTCTCTTTTAATTGCAGAATTTGAGTCGAATTTAAGAATAGCAAATACGTCTGGTCGGGATACATCTGGAACTTGTTATCGTGGGCGTATTGATATAATCGCCGCAAGAATCCTTTGGTAAAAGTTCCATCATCTCCTGTTGCTGATAATCCAGTAGGAGAAGTAACAAGACTGCCTTTTTTGTTATACAAATGCAGTGACGTACTATCAAGCATCGTTTTGATCATGGTATTATCAAAACTTGCATAGTCGTTATACAGCGTCATCTGCATCCAATCAATCATTCCCATCGCACTAAAATATTCAGTGAAAGTTGGGATAGAAACAGGTCGGATTGCAGTAGAAGCACCTACTTTACCGCGCCCATATTCAAAGATTTCTGCCGATACGCTAGACGCACTATTATTATCTGATTCAGAAGTCAGATCAGCATACTCACCCTTTCCTGATAGTTGATAATCGCTTACCGACGGGGAACTTGTTAGGTAATTTAATCGAGGAATTCGGATAACAGTTCCATTACGAGCCGTAAAGTCTAATGCGTAACTAGGAATCTGCCAAAAGGCAAACCCAGGGATTTGAGTTGTACGGAGAATTGCTGACAAAGTGTCAAGAAAAAACGGAGGCAAATCCGCCGCAGTCGTTGGGCTATTTTTTGAAACTTGACCGCCCATTACAGGAGCCGAACGAGTCCCTCTGAACCAGCCTTGTTTGCGGCCCCAATCATCTAAAGAGTCAACAATCCG
>Ga0315902_10012869_pt1 | contig 10865 bp, 9 predicted proteins | sample LakEriMetagenome_9_FD_203523 | JGI IMG/M metagenome (GOLD analysis project Ga0315902, IMG submission 203523) | Freshwater fungal communities from buoy surface, Lake Erie, Ohio, United States - Buoy 12 MA117 | ecosystem: Environmental > Aquatic > Freshwater > Lake > Lake biofilm | place: USA...
CGAGGTGGAGGCGAACACGTGGTACCTCAAGCTGCTGGCACGGACCGCTCCCCAGGCCCCCCGGACCGCAGGCCTGGTCAAGTACCTGTTGAACAACCGCCGACACGCCACGTACTGGAACAGCACTCGCGACACAGCCTACGCCATCGAAGCCCTGGCCGAGTATCTGAAGGCTTCGGGCGAAGACCAGCCGAACCAGACCATCGAAGTCTGGCTCGACGGGCAAAAAGCGAAGGAGGTGCAGGTGAATCGGCAGAACCTGTTCAGCTTCGACAACAAGTTCGTGCTGTTTGGCGATGCCATTGATACGGGCGACCACACGGTCGAGTTGCGACGGCAGGGGGGTGGCCCGGTCTACTTCAACGCCTACATCAGCAACTTCACGCTGGAAGACCAGATTGCGAAGGCGGGACTCGAGGTGCGGGTGAACCGCAAGTACTATAAGCTGACGAAGGCCGACAAGCAGGTGGCCGTCGCCGGTTCGCGGGGCCAGGCCGTGCTGCAGAAGGTCGAAAAGTACGACCGGACCGAACTGGAAAACCTGGCGACGCTGAAGTCGGGGGACCTGGTCGAGATTGAACTCGAGATCGACAGCAAGAACGACTACGAGTACCTGCTGTTTGAAGACCCGAAAGCGGCGGGGTTCGAGGCGGTCGAAGTGCGATCGGGTTACAACGGCAATGAACTCGGAGCCTATATGGAACTGCGCGACGACCGAGTGGCACTGTTCGTGCGGGCGCTGCCTCGCGGCAAGCACAGTGTCTCGTACCGGCTACGGGCCGAGATTCCGGGCCGGTTCAGCGCGTTGCCCACGCGAGCGAGCGCCATGTACGCCCCCGAACTCAAGGGGAACTCCGACGAACTGAAGTTGCAGATTGTCGATTGATTCTGAGGTCGACCACCAAGCCGTCGGAGAGATTTCCCGATCTCGCCGAGGGCTTGGTCTTGCGTGGGGAAGGAGACCGCTCTCAGCCACCCTCGAGCGTTACCTTTATTGAGAGTCACCCCTGCTGTCTGGCGCCAACCTGCATGCCTCGTCAACCTCTGCGAATCGCCCTTCATGTCTGCTGTTCTGGTGCCCGGGGAGCGCGGGGGGCGCTGGAACTGGCGCCGCAGGCGGGGATTGACTGGCTGGAAGTTCCGATTCGAACCGCCGGCTATCTGTCGCGGTCTGGCGATGACCCGCTGGTGACCGATGAATCGTCGCTGGCCGAGGTGGCCGAGGTGGTCAGCGAAGTGTCGGACCGGGGGTTGGCAATCGCGGCAGTTCCGTGCCCGACCGGCCCACTGCACAGGCCCGGGGAACTCGCTCGCGCCGTGAAGAAACTGCAACTGGCCGCCCGCCTGGGGGCACCGCTCATTACCTGTGACGTTGGTGAAGCACCGGATGAGGAGGAGCAGCGGCGGCTGGTGACCCACCTGCGTGAGTTGGGGGCGGCGGCCGACGGAGAAGGAGTCCTGGTGGCCCTCGAATTCGGCCGGGGCTTTACCCGCAATCATCGATATCTGCAGTACTTGCTGCGGGAGGTCGAACATCCACGGATCCGCGCGTGCTTCGATCCCGGACTGCTCCACAGTCTGAATGACGAGATCTACAGCGAAGTATCGCTGGCGAAAATCTGCCACCTGGTGAAGCACTGCCGCTGGCGGGATTTTGATGGGGTGTCAGGCAGCCGCGAGTTTCCCCCTCCCGGCTTGGGCAGCGGCTGCATCAACTTCGTCCGGATGCACCAGATTCTGCGGGATGCCGGTTATCGGGGGGCCTGGTCGCTGGCGATCGAGACCAATTCGGACATCTCTCTCGAACCGCACCAGATGCTGGAGCGAATCAGAAACAGCCTCGGTTATCTGAAGCGGATTGGGGCGCTGGATCCCTATTGAGGCTGCCCGCCACAGCCGGGGAAAGTGGATTGCCTGACCCCAGGGATTTCGTTGCCGGGGATTGGACGCGGAAGTGGTGAACACTCGGTAATCTCGCTGCCTGAGATCAATTTGGGAGGTCAGTCCGCCGTGTCGATCGAGACCGGTTTGGAGGGGGACCCGCAAGTGACTAGAATCTGGTCAGAGAGGGGGGACTGTTCCCCACTTCTTTTGAAGATTTCTCTTCTGGCCCTTTCGATTCATGACCACTCCGCAACAATCGGCGCTCGCCCTGTTGGATTTCGCCCGCGACCGCACCCTGGCAACGCTCGACGCGATCGAGAAGCTGCCACAACCGCAGGCGATTCTTGGCTGGCGTCCGGGACCGGGACGGGCCCACATCGCGTGGCAACTGCTGCATGTGGGAATTACGGAAGAGCTGTTCGCCAGCGAGCGGTTTCGGGGAACCACCCCCGCCTTCGGTGAACTGGTCCCGCGATTCAAGGGGGGCAGTACTCCGGACGACATTGTCCCCACTTCGGCCGAAATTCGGCAGATCCTCGCCGAGACCCGCGACCATCTGCGGGCCACCATCCAGGGACTCTCGGCCGCCGATCTCGAAACTGTTCCCCCGGCTCTCGCGCAGCGCAATATCACCATCGGGAAGGCGCTGCAGATTCTGGTCTGGCACGAGGCCCATCACCAGGGGCAGGCGCATCTCACCCTCAATCTCTACAAGGCGCAACACGGCATCGCCTGATCCGCAGGGCGCCCCACCCGGTCAGTCGATCTCTATCCGCCGATTCCCAACCGAGGAGCGTTCCGTGAGGGAGCCGATTCGTCTCCACTGCCGTTGCGGACTTCCTGCCGGCCAGTCCACTCTCTCGGGCTGTCGGAAACTGGCCGTATTGGCCCTGACCGCGGGTTTGCTGCTGACGGTGGCCGGGTGGACCCAGGCACAGGAGAGCCCCGCCGGTACACCTCAACCGGCCGTGGCGGAGGAAGGCTCCCGGCATCTCGACCCGATTCTCGAGCACCTGCTGAAAGGGCGCTATGCGGAGGGGGCGGAAGCATGTGCCGATTTGTCCCCCGACCTGCAACAGTCGCCGGCGGTGAAGTGGCTGTGGTCGCATTGCCTGGAAGAGCAGGGGGATGTGGCGGGGGCGGTGGCTCAGGTGCAGGCCGCCCTCGACCGGCAGCCCGAATCCCCGAAACTGCTGGGGCGCCTCGCGGAATTGCAGTATCGCCAGGGGAAGCTCGAAGAGTGTGCGGCTACTGTGGATCGAACGTTTGCCGCCGATCCAGACGAACTGCAATCGCGCATTGTGACCGTCGGGCTGTTGAAGGAGACGGGGCGCGAAGAGGAGGCATTGGAGGCGTCGCGGTGGTTCATCGGATATTACAACCGGCTCCAGCCGGAATCAGCCGAGGTTTTGGTCGGCATAGCCCGGGGGGTCGAACTGTTCGCCCTATGGAATCCGAAGTCGCCGAACCTCAACATGATCATCAATACGCTCTGTCCCGATGCGCTCAAGGCCGACCGCCGGTACTGGCAGGCACATGAGATGGCCGGGGGATTGCTCCTTGAGAAATACAACAAGGCCCAGGGACTTCCCGAGCTCAAGAAAGCTCTCGCCCTCAATCCGCAGGCCTCGTCGATTTACGCGAAGCTGGCCGAGGTCGCGTGGGAAGACCGCGATCTGGTGGAAGCCCGCCAGATGGTGGACCGGGCTCTGGAGATCAATCCCAACTGCGTTCCCGCTCTCTTGGTTCGCAGTGACCTGCAGCGGGAAGGGGGCGATCCCATCGCCGGCAAAGAAACCCTGGCCGCCGTCGAGAAGCTCAATCCGCGCGCCGCGGGTCTCTGGTCACGCCGGGCCGCCGCGTCGCTGTTCGACGAAGGGTTCCCGACTGACGCCGAGCTCGACACCCTGTTTTCCCGGCTGCAGGACCGCCAACCGTTGGGAGAGGCGGCGCAGTCCGGGTTCGGGCGAGCCCTGGCCCACGAAGCCGCGATCAATCCCCGCCCGTCGCGGTTCCTGACCGAAGTGGGGCGGCAGGCCGAATCCAAATTCAAGTTCGACTTCGCGGAGAGATGTTACCGCGAGGCGCTGCGGCTTTCGCAACGCCAGCCTGAGCCCCGCTCGGCCCTGGGACTACTGGCGATGCGGACTGGTCACCTGGCCGAGGCCCGGGAAATTCTCGATCAGGCCTTCGACAGCGACCCGTTTCATGTGCGGGTCAGCAACATGCGGAAGGTGGTCAAGCTGCTGGAGGGTTACGAGACACTCGAGACCGAGCACTTTCTGATCCGTTACGACTCGGTCGCCGACCGGGTCCTGGCCCGGTACCTGGCCGATTACCTCGAGTCGGTCTACCCCGAGATGGTGGCCCAGTATGGCCATGCCCCGGCCGAAAAGACGCAGTTCGAACTGTTCCACAAAGCCAAGGGGGTCTCGGCCCATTCCTGGTTCAGTGCCCGTCTGGTCGGATTGCCGTGGATCCAGACCATCGGGGCGTCGACCGGGATGATCGTGGCGCTCTCTTCTCCCACAGCGTCGGAAAGGCCCTACAACTGGGCCCGCGTGGCCAAACACGAGTTTGTGCACATTCTCACCCTCCAGGGAACCCGGTTCAACATTCCCCACTGGTACACCGAGGCGCTGGCCGTTTTGGCCGAGCAGACGCCGCGGCCCGAACTGTGGAACGAACTGCTGCGTGAACGGGTCCCGGCGGGCAAATTGCTGAACCTCGACACGATCAATGAAGGGTTCACCCGGGCCAAAAACCAGCGGGACTGGAACTTCGCCTACTGCCAGTCGCGGCTGTATGCGGAGTACCTGCAGGAAAGGTTTGGTGCCGACGCGACCAGCCGGCTGTTGGAGGGCTACCGTCAGGGGCTCTCCACCACGCAGGCCCTGCGACAACTGTTCCAGGTCGAGCAGGCCGAGTTCGAACAGGGCTATCGCGAATATCTCAACCGGGTGGTGGACCAATTGAAGGGGGAGATTCCCGAAGAGCCCGAGACCCACCTCCCGACCGCCGAGAAGGCGTACCGCTCCCAGCCCGACGACCCGGCGGTGGCCGCCCGGTACGCGTTGGCCCTCAGCAATGTGAACAAGCGCAAGGAAGCCCGCAAGATCGCCATGGCGGTATTGGAGAAGCAGCCGCGGCATCCCGAGGCGTCGTTAGTAATGGCCCGGCTCTCGCTGCGGGCTGAAGACACGACCGAGGCGGCCCGGTGGCTCGACGAGGCGCTCGATCGCACCCATCCCGATGCCCGCATTCTGGAGGCCCGCGCCCGGCTGCACCTGGAGGAGAAAGAGTACCAGGCCGCAGCTGAACTGTATGAGCTGGGGCTTCAAACTGCTCCGTCACACGTTGCCTGGCAAAAGGGTTTGGCCACCGCGCTGTTGCGGGGCAAGCAGCTCGACCGTCTCAAGCCGGTGCTCGAGCAGCTGGCAAGCAGCGATGGCGACGACCCGCTGGTGCGGCGGAAACGGGCCGAGTTGGCACTGAACGAGCAGGACTTTGCGACTGCCCGCCGATATGCCGAACTGTCGCTGGAGATTGATGTGATGAACCCTGAAACCCACGAGATTCTCGCACAGTCGCTGGGAGAACTCGGGGAATTCGACCGCGCGGCGCGTGAGTGGGGAACCGCCGCCGAGATCCAGCCCAAGGAACCCCGTTTTCGGGTCGAACAGGCCCGGGCCCTGGGGAAGGCCGGCCGGCCTGGCGACGGGGTGAAAGTTCTCCAGGAACTGCTGAAGACCACGCCGGGGCACAAACCGGCCCAACAACTGCTCGAGGAACTTTCCAAGTGATCAAACCCCTGAAGCCCGATGCCCCGTCCATGACCCTGGCCGATCTGCAACAGCTGATCCGCACGATGTATTCGTCGAAGGACGAAGCCCGGGGTGTTGATGGCACCTTTATGTGGCTGATGGAGGAGGTGGGGGAACTTGCCGCCGCCCTGCGCGAGGGGACCCGCGAAGAACAGGCCCTGGAGTTTGCCGATGTGCTCGCCTGGCTGGCGACCATCGCCAACGTGGCTGGGGTCGACCTCCAGCAGGCGGTGCACGACAAATATGGACGGGGTTGTCCGGGGTGTGGGCAGTTTGTCTGCCAGTGTGCGGCGTCTGAGAAACCCTGATTCCACTTTCCTGGTCTCACAGCGATGAGTCGCCGATCGGCTGTTGATCCGCTGCCTGGCTTCCTTCGGGACTTCCACGATGCCTGCTGAATCGCTTTCGCTCAACCGCCGCCACGCCGTGTACGCCGGAAGTTTCGATCCGCTGTCACTGGGGCATCTCGATGTGATTCGACGGGGGGTATCGCTGTTCGACCGGATCACGGTTGCGATCGGGATCAATCCGGCCAAGTCGCCGTTGTTCTCTCATCAAGAGCGGCTCTCGATCATTCGGGAAGTGGTGGCCCCTTTGCCGCGAGTGGAAGTCGCCTGTTTTGAAGGGTTGGCGGTCAATTTTCTGCGCTCCATCGGGGCCGGGGTGATGCTGCGGGGATTACGGACCCTGACCGACATCGAGTCGGAATTCACCATGACCCTTGCCAACCACGCCCTGGACCCCGACATCGAGACGGTCTTCCTGATGGCCAGCGAGGGCTACTCGCACATCTCGAGTTCGCTGATCAAGCAGGTGGCGCTGCTGGGTCAGGAGGGGCAGGAGGAGTCGTTGGCCAAGTTCGTCCCCCCCGCAGTCATTCTGGCGCTGCGGAACAAACTGCGGGTGCGGCCCAGCATGCCAGCCTCCCCCGCATGAGGATTGGTCCCATTCCGCACGACCGCTAAACTCACCCAATTCGATTTGGTGAATGGTTGCGGTTGCTCCAATCACCCTCTGCGGTTCCACTGTTCGTCCGAGTTTCTTCCTCTTTTCGCTTGCGAGTTCTTCCATGGCGCTGACGCCCTCCACCATGCTTCCCCTCGGAACCGCCGCCCCCGATTTCCAACTTCCCGATGTCTCGGGCAAGACGGTCGGGCTGGCTGATTTTCGGGGAGCCCCGGCCCTGGTGGTGATGTTCATCTGTAATCATTGTCCCTACGTGAAGCACTTGCGCAGTGCCCTGGCTCAATTCGGCAAGGCGAACCAGGCTCGCGGCGTGGCTGTGGTGGGGATCAGCAGCAATGACCCGGTAGCCTATCCCGACGACTCGCTGGAAAACATGGCGGTGGAAGCGCGCGACGCCGGGTACAGCTTTTCCTACCTGTTTGACGAGTCCCAGGGGGTCGCCAAGGCCTATCAGGCGGCCTGCACTCCCGATTTCTATGTGTTCGACCGCGACCAGAAACTGGTCTACCGGGGTCAGTATGACGACAGTCGGCCTGGCAATGGCGCAGTGATTACTGGGAACGACCTGCAAGCCGCAGTTGACGCGGTTCTGGCTGGCCGTCCCGTCCCGACCGCTCAAAAGCCCAGTATTGGCTGCAACATCAAGTGGAAGCCGGGCAATGCGCCCCCGTACTTCGGCTGACACAGGGCCTCATTTTCCAGATCCCGGTTCTGCTTCGGGTGGATGGGGTTGGCCAAGAGTCGGAAGGGGTTAAACCGGGGGAGGGCTGAACGGTTTCCACCAGAGAGGTGGAGGACAGACTCCTTCACATTGGTCCTTGAAGTCGACCTGACTACGATTTGGGCAGTCTGGCTCAATACCGCCATCTGGCGCATTGCTATTTGGCCCGGCCCCATCGCCTCCTGGTGATTTTGCATGTCCACCCTGACCCACTTTGATGAGACCGGCGCGAGCCGCATGGTGGATGTTGGAGACAAGGGCGTGACCAGGCGCATTGCGCGGGCCGAAGGTTGGGTTGAGATGGAACCGGAAACCCTTCGAACCATTCTCGACCGCCGTGTGGCCAAGGGGGATGTGTTGGAGATCGCCCGCATTGCGGGAATCATGGCCGCCAAAGAGACCTCCCGATTGATTCCTCTCTGTCATCCCCTCGCCCTGTCTTCGGTTCGCATCGAGCTCTCACCGGTCGATGACCGGCGACTGCGGATTGAGTCCTGCGTGCAGATAGATGGCCAGACGGGGGTTGAGATGGAGGCGTTGACTGCCGTCTCCGTGACGGCGCTCACAGTTTACGACATGTGCAAGGCGATCGACCGTGGGATGACTCTGGGGCCTTTTCGCCTACTGGAGAAATCGGGAGGAAAAAGCGGCCATTTCCTTCGCCAGTCGGCTGTCGAATCCGTTGCCGAGACTTCTTCGCAGATTGCTGATCACGGCTGAGTTGCCCGACACTTCTGGATAGTTCCGTCATGAAGACACCCCCCCGGTTTACTCCCTCATCTGCCCCATTGATGGCCCGTGTCCAGGGTCTGGTTGGCGAATCTCTGCGGAGAGTTGAAACGATCTTCGCAGAGGAGATTTCCAGCCGGTCACCCTACGTGCGGGAGATTCTCGACCATCTGGCTGGCTACCGTGGCAAGCGGATGCGTCCGATGCTGGTTTTGTTGTCTGGCCAGGCATGTGGCAAAGTGGGGGACGCCCACTGCATGCTGGCCGCCGCGATTGAGATGATCCACACCGCTACGCTCGTCCATGACGACATCCTTGACGATGCGACCACCCGGCGGCATGTGGCCACGATCAATTCCCGCTGGACTAACGAAACCAGTGTTTTGCTGGGAGACTATCTCTTCACTCATGCGTTTCACCTGACAAGTCGCCTTGGGGATGCCGCGGCCTGCCGTTCCATCGGCCGGGCGACCAACCTTGTCTGCGAGGGGGAGATGAGCCAGATTGGAGAACGTGGCAATCTCGACCTTTCCGAGGAAACCTACCTCGAGATCATAGAGGGAAAAACGGCTGAGTTGTGCGCGGTCGCCTGTGAGTTGGGAGCGCGTCACTCGGGAGCCTCTGAGGACGTGTGTCGAGAACTGGACGGTTATGGCCGTGATCTGGGAATCGCCTTTCAGATCGCCGACGACCTGCTCGATGTGGTGGGCAACGAGCGGCAAACCGGCAAGACTCTGGGGAGTGATCTCGAAAAGCAGAAGCTGACCCTGCCTATCATTCACCTTCTGGCCCACAGTGAGGGGACCCAGGCCGAGCGTGTCCGCGATCTGCTCTCTCGTCCGGGGCCGCAGGCTCGGGAAGAACTGCTGCCTCTGCTGGTCGCCACTGGCTCCCTCGACTATGCCCGGACACGGGCGGTGGAGTTTACGGTTTCTGCTCGGCAGCGGCTGCTGTGTCTTCCCGATTCGCCCGCTCGACAGCTGCTGGATGAGATGGCTGATTTTGTGGCGATCCGCTCTGCCTGAGAGGGTCTGGCTGGGCTCGGGAACTTCTCCTCGGATCCAAATCCCAAGCTACGACGCGAGTGAATCTGGATCCCTCCTGGCGGTCTGGGAGAACCGGGGCCGTGTGGCTACAATGCCGCTTCGTGCCGGTTCCATTGTCCGATTGCCAGGTTCTGCCGTGGCCGAAACTGCTGCCACTGCTGATGAAATTGAACGCCAGACGCAGGCGATCGGGCGGTATCTTTGGAATCATCTGGAGCGGGGTTCGCCATCAGTTTTTGACCGGCGTTGGTGGGATGACAGGATTCTGTCGTGGGCGATGACCGACGAGTCGGTCAAAGTCCAGATGTTCCGGTTCATCGACGTTTTGCCGATGCTGCGGACTCCCGACTCGGTCATTCGGCATCTGCACGAGTATTTCGACGAGATCTCTGACCACTTTCCCCGCGCGTCCCGGCTGGCACTGGAGATCACCACTCCTGGCACGGTTCTGGGGCGCGCCGTCGCCACGACCGCCCGACGGAATGCCATCCGGATGGCGAAGCGGTTCATCGCAGGACTCGCAGTGGACGAGGTCTCACAGACCCTTGCCCGACTGCGCCGGCAGGGTTTCGCTTTCACGCTGGACCTGTTGGGGGAGGCGATCGTCAGCGAGCCGGAGGCCGACGCTTATCTCCAGAGCTATCTCGATTTGATCCAAGGTCTGGCTCCCGTCGTGAACGCCTGGCCCGAGAATTTCCAACTCGATTGCGATCACCGCGGCCCTATTCCCCGGGTCAATGTTTCGGTCAAGCTCTCGGCCCTCTACAGCCAGTTCAATCCGCTGGATCCCAAGCGAACCTCAGAAGGGGTGAAATCGCGATTGCGACCCCTCTTGCGAATGGCCCAGGAACATCATGCGTATGTGCACTTCGACATGGAGCACTACGCGTTCAAAGACCTGACCCTCGCGATCTTCCAGGACATCTTCAGCGAGGCCGAGTTTCGCGACTTTGCCGATGTAGGCATTGTGATCCAGGCTTACCTGCCGGACGCGGGTCGCGATCTGGCTCGACTGCGCGAATGGGTTGAGAAACGGGAGACCCCCATCTGGATTCGGCTGGTGAAGGGGGCCTATTGGGACTACGAGACCGTCGCGGCGGCGGCCCGGGGCTGGCCTGTGCCGGTCTTCACCCGCAAATGGCAATCGGACGACAATTTTGAAACCCAAACGCGGTTCCTGATGGAGAACTGGAAGTGGCTGCGGCCCGCGTTCGGCAGCCACAACCTGCGCAGTCTGGCCCACGCCACCGCCTGCGCCCGTTGCCTGAAGGTGCCCGACGGGGCGTGGGAAGTTCAGATGCTGTACGGCATGGGGGCCGAACAAGCCCAGTTGTTTGCCGAACAGGGACGCCGCGTGCGCATTTACACTCCGTTTGGCGATCTCATTCCGGGCATGGCTTACCTGGTCCGCCGACTGCTGGAAAACACCTCCAACGACTCGTTCCTGCGGGCGAGCTTTGCGGAAAATGTGCGAATCGAGGATCTGCTGATGAAACCCGCCGACCGTGCCGCGCTCGATCCCGTCCCGACTCGGCCCCCCGAGCCTTTGTTTCAGAACGAACCCCTGGTCGATTTCGGATTGGAGGAGACCCGGCAGGCTGTCGCGACGGCACTGGAAAAGATCGAGGATGACTTCGACCGGGTCTATCCGCTGGTGATTGGGGGACGGCGGTTCGACACACGGGCCACCATCGT
>Ga0315902_10012870_pt1 | contig 10865 bp, 2 predicted proteins | sample LakEriMetagenome_9_FD_203523 | JGI IMG/M metagenome (GOLD analysis project Ga0315902, IMG submission 203523) | Freshwater fungal communities from buoy surface, Lake Erie, Ohio, United States - Buoy 12 MA117 | ecosystem: Environmental > Aquatic > Freshwater > Lake > Lake biofilm | place: USA...
TGATCACTTGGCTCTCATCGGCGGATTCTCTTAATGCAGCCAACGCTGGAGCCAAAATTCTCAGCTACAACGGTGTCCTCGTTACTCCGATAACGGCTTCTGGAAGTTATTTGGGCAGCGGCTTCAGTAGAGCAGATTTCGAAAAAATTGCTACAGGAGCTTACTCGGCTTGGAGTTACCAGCATCTTTACTACCACGGATCGCTCTCTGCGAACGAGCAAACTTGGTATAACGCTATGAAGGACACGTGGATTCCCCAAGGTCTACAAGCCACATCCAATGGTGTTCGTCTTACTGATGTGACTGTGAGCCGTCCGAACGACGGTTTCCCGATCGTCACTGAGTTGTAATTAGAGTTCAAAATGTTGGAGGCCGGCATCGCAAGGTGTCGGCTTCCTTCATTTTAACGGAGCTGGGAATTTGCAAAGAAAGTTAGGGGTTGCAGGAGAATTTTGACAGAATCGGAGCGCAGCGGAGAAAGACTGCCAAAGGCAGCCCGCAGGGAGAGAAAAGCGAGTCAATTTACAGAATTAACAAAATGGGTGGAGACCGCCGAGGGAGGGATCAATTTCTTTGGTCATAGACCGCCGCTACAACAATCAAATTTACTGTCTCGATAGCGATCAAAAGCAGCCTAATGTTATCGCAATACCCTATGAAACTGTTTATTATCTCAAGTCTTATTGTCATCGCGGGGGTGGGGGGGTGGGCTTTGCTGTCGATGCAGCCTGTGGAATCCGAGGCGGTGGTGGATCAACCGGTTCGGGAGATGACACAGGAAGCCATGCGGGTAGCAACGCCACGGCCAGCAGTTGCGGAGTCTAACGAGACGGAGGGTAAGTCATCCCCGGCTGTGATGGGAACGGGTTCTGGCGCAGGATCGATGGCTACTCCACTGCAGCCCATTTCGACGCCGCGGCTGTCGGCACCTCCTGGTGTGGCATTGGGCAGCGGTTCGAAGAGCGACGGGGCTAAGGTAAGCGATACAACAGAAATTCCGTCTGCCGCGTATGCCTTGGATGACGGGTCGTCTATTTGCGGGGGGTATAGCGGCGGGATGGCACGGGAGATTTCTATTCAAGTGCCGGAGGGAGCCAAGGTGCCAGCGGTGTTTTTTGATGGGGAGGAGAAACCGATGGCGCAACAAAAGGCTTTGGACCGGATTGCCGAGGAATTCGAGCAAAATGTCTCGGAGGTTCCAGCGGGAATGAAAAAAGAGGAAGTTTGGGAGGCTGCGAGGTTGATCTCCGACGAGCGCTACCTGACGCTGTTCGGTTATCAAGCCTACAACCAATACCACATACAAGCCGCCAGGGAGGCGCTGAAGGAAAAACGCGCCAATTCCAAGGCACCGTAACTAAAATTTAACCACGGAGGACACGGAGAGCACAGAGGTTATCAATACTGCCTCTGTGCGTTTGTGACTCCGTGAGAGGAAATCCGATTTTCGTTCGTTTCTTTAATTGTGTGGCCCGTCATTCGCAGTTTGTTTTTCTTCCGGGGACGAGGCTGGTTTTGAAGATTTGGCTCGGGCGAGCATGAGGAATTTGTTGGCTTCTTTTTGAGCGGCAGCGAGAAGGGCTGTGGGGAAGGTGTGCAGGAGCTCCTTGTAGGTTTTAATGGATGTGGCCTCGCCCTGATCTTTGGCAATGAGTAGCCATTTGAGAGCCTCCTTGCGGTCGGGGCTGGCTGGGGACTCCACTCCGAGAATGTGGCCGAGGTTGGATTGGGCCTTCGGGTCGTTTTGCAGGGCTGCTTTGAGAAACCATTCCTTGGCTTTTTCGTCGTCTTTTTTCGTGCCATCCCCATCGCGGTAGGCAACACCGACCATGTTTTGCGAGGCCGCATCTCCGGCCTCGGCGGATTTGAGCACGAAGGGGAAGGCTTTCTTGCGGTCGGGCATGATGAGAGAATCACCAAGAAACAGCAGTTGGCCGTAGGTGCGGACGGCATCCGGGTCGCCGGTGGATACCGCCATTTCGAGCCACTTGAGGCTCTCGCTGTTGTCGAGCGGGATTGTTTTGCCTTGCCGGAGCATGAGGCCAAGGTTGAGTTGAGACTTGGCCGAACCGGCCTCGGCTCCCTTGCGGAACCACTCGATGGCTTTGGCTTCGTCTTTTTCGAGAACGATGCCTTGGCAATAAAAATACCCCATGGTGTTGATCGCACTTGGATTTCCTTGTTCGGCCGATTTCAAAATCCACTCATGCGCCTTGGCCTTGTCAAAGGCCAATCCATCACCTCGAAAGTAGGCGCGGCCGAGTTTGAATTGTGCTGTTGCATTGCCGGAGGCCGCTGAGGCTTCCAACTCCGTAAATGGAGTCGTCTCCGCTAAGAGCGTGGTGAGCGTGATAGAGGTGGTGAGAATAAGGTATCGGATGGATTTCATCTTTGATTTGCAGGGTTTCAAACTGGATTCCGCAGAATAAAATTTAGAGAATTAGCCCTCGGCAGGGGTCTCCTCCTCCTCTTCCCCTGGATTGCTATCCCCTCCACCATATCCGAGGACTTCAACCGTGATCAGGGACGGGGTCTCCTCCTCTGGTTTTTCTTGAGGTGCGGACTGCTGCGAAACTTGTGAGGCGGCGGAGGAGGCGGCGGCGCTTGAGGAGGCGCCAGAGGTGAGTCCGCCGATGTTCGGTGCTGCAACGGATGCCGATGTGGGCACACCCGCTGAGCTGCCGCCCGCTGAAATATTGTCAGCATTCACCACGGCGGCTGCGGCGATTTTGATGTCGCCAGTGGCCCGGATGCCGGCATCGCCTGCGTCCACCGTGCCCTCCGGAGCAATCAGGTTAACGGCTCCGGGTTCCACATCTTCGACGGCCGCAAGAACACCGATACCGCCGCCTGTGGCAAGACCACCGAGGTCGGTTTGGATGTCGGCGCTCGTGGCATCAATCAAGACACGGGTCGGGGGCGCGGTGACGACGGTTTTGGGAGCATTGCCTGCGGCGATGTCTCCATTGGAAGACCAAATGGTCAGGTCGCCGCCGCGCAGGGTGAAGATACGGGCTTGGCCGATGTTCACATCCCCGTCGGTAAGGACTGAAACGGCGCCACCGTATTCTGTGACGATTCCAGGCGGGGTGAGGGGATTGCCAAAGATGTCGGAGGCCATGGTGACGCCGCCGCCCGGCGTGGCGATGGTAATGGCTCCGCCGTTGGCTGTGCGAATATCGCGGGCGCGAGTGAAGAGGTCGCCAGTGGATGCGGCGGATCCAAAGAGTTTATTCACCAAGGCATAGCCTTCGGAGTAGTCGCTGCTTTCCAAGGCCGCTTCGCCGATGCGGGCGAGTTCGACAAACAGGCCCTTGAGGGCGGTGACAGCATCGAACTCGGTGGCCGGCATCCCGCTCTTGAGGGCGGAGAAATTTAGAATGCTCTTGGTCAAGCCGATCGCTGGGCCGCCCGAGGTGCCACGCACACCAGCAAGGACGACGAGTTCGGCTCCCTCGAACGGCAGAAACGGGTTTCTGGAGCGCCCGATGCTGGTGATGCCTTTACCGCGTCCATCAACGAGGTTGGGGCCGGTGCCGAGATCCAAATTGCGCCCAGCCAGAACCTCGAGAACTCCACGGCCGCCGATTTGGATGTCGCCAGCAAGGGCTTGGGTTTGCACGGGATTGCCGTTGGCATCGTCGACCGCTGTATCCATCGCCTCGTCAACAATGAGGTTGCCCAGATTTAGATCGGCAGCGGTCGCGCGGCGGCTGGAGTTTTCATTGAATGGAATGATGTCGCGCCCAGCCGAAACGATGGAGACATCCTTGGATCCAGTATGCTGCAGGTAGAAAGCAATGTCTGTGATATCGCGCATGGCAAGAGCCTGGACTTTTTTGGCCGAGTAGAGGGTCACGCCAGAAAGATCTCCGCCGACTGCATAGAGGCGTAGAGGGTTCGGGTTGCCCGAGTGGAGAGGCGAGGAATTGTGCAAGGCGCTCTTAATATCGATGGCTGCCGCCTCGCCCGTGAATGCTCCGGTCTCGGAGAACGAGGCATCAAAATCTGCAAATGGGTTGAGGGTGGTGTCCCGGAGCGTCAGTGTGTCGCGAACACCAAGGGAAGCTTGGATGGAATAGGGAGTCGTGGGGCGTGCGAGGGCTGCGGGATTCGCGTCGGAGAGGTTAATGCTGGTGGCTGTCCAACCGGTGACCTGTTTGCTGGCTCCATCCACTGTCGTTGTGGTGATGCCGGAAGGGTTGAGACCATTGAGGGTCCCTGAGGCGAGGAGTTCCAATCCGCCCTGAGGGGATGGGAAGAGGTTGAGTGGTCCGACGATATTGATATCCCCACCGAAGGCGTTCGATTTGAGGAATGGCAGCGCCACGGTGGCCGCTGTCCGGAACATGTTGGTGTTCAATTCGGAGAGTCGCAACCATGGGCGGAAGTATCCGGCGGATTGAGGTGAAATGGCGGAGGTTTGCCGATAGGCTGCCTCAAGGACTGGAATGGCCAGGGAATCGCCTGGAAGAGTGACCGCGAGGCGGTGGGTGATGGATCCACCGAAGGAATTGACGGATACGGCAGCGGTTGGGTTCACCGTATTGAACTGGGTTTTATACCAGAATTTGTTGTTCACGCCTTGAGGCAGAAGGAAAGGATTTGTGGCAGCGCCGATCAAGATGTCTCCACGGGCGTTGACGGTAAATGTCGAGTCCGATCCGAATAGGGTAATGGGTTGCCAAACAAGCTCGTTGTAAACCAAGGAAGATTGTCCGGAGGTTCCCATATTTCCGCGTGAGGGGGACTGAGCGGAATTTGTCGTGACATCGGCCCCGGCCAGGAGCAATGCGCCTCCACGGTCTACGAGGAACGAACCACCATCGATGTTGCGTCCGGCAGTAACGGAAAGATCGCCGCCGCCGAGTTGCTGGAATTTGTCCAGAGACGAAGCAATCCGTTGGTTATTGTCCAGGCCAGCCATGCGGGCGTTCGTTGGCACGGAGGCATCGGCGTTGATCAAGTCCCTACCCGCGGCCAGCGTAACGCCACCTCCACCCAAGGCTCCGAAGCCGCCGAAGTAATTGCTGAAGTCAACCCACCAAGTGGTGGACGCCGACTGGTCGGTGAACGAACCAAGGCTTCCGGGATTTCCGATGCCGCCTTCAGCGACTAGTCCCGTGGCGGGATCCACTTGTCCGCGACGGTAGAGCCAGTTGGTCGGGAGTTGACGACTGGCGTCGGCAACAGTTTGTCCGCTGATCCGGGTGAAGCGGCCTATGTCATTGCCTGCGGAGATCGCAACAAGGCCGCCTGCCAAGGTGTAGGAGGGATTGTAGGCTTGTTGAACCGCGCCAAGATTGCCCTGCTCGGGGTGTCTGCTAGCACGAACCACCATCGGCAGGGAAAAATCGCCTGCTTCAAAAATCCGTGTGGGGTCGGGCAAAGCGACGCCGGAGGTATAGATGGTGGCGAAAGAGTTGCGGAGTTGGACATCTTTCGCGGCGGCGATGTCAATGTCTCCAGTGCCGGTGCGAACGACTTCATAACGCGTGCCGCGATCCGAGGTCGTGCTGGAAATTCGAATGGAGTCGGCCGTCTGGCCGTCTTTGCCGATGGCGGCATTGGCACCCGAGGTGGCGGTGTTTGGAACGGCGGAATAAAATTCGCCCACGAGAATCGAACCCTTGCCGGCAAGGGTGTCTGCAGACACCGTGCGGCGATGGGAGGTGGATGCCATATCTGAGCCCGCCGCGAAGCGGTAGCCCCAGGACTGGAGGTTTGTCGGAATCTGGGTGTTGATGGTTTGCGGTGTCGCCAGCCACATTTGGGAATGGCCGATGTTCGCGAAATTCGCCGCCGTGCCTTGCACTATAGGTGTGAATCCGTCGCTGAGGGTGTTGTTGAAAACCAAGTTGTCCTTTGCTCTAAGAGTCAGAATACCGGGGGCTTGGCGGTTGCCGTTACGGAAGGAGGATAGATCCCAGTCCGCTCCCGAGAGGGCTTCCTCATTGGTGCTTCCTGCATTCGAGTTGTTTGCTAGGCCCAGAGTGAGGTCGCCGGATTTGTTTAAGATTTCAACTCCCGGGGTAATGAGGAGTTGGTTGCCAAGTGCTCCTCCAAGCCGGGAGAGCATGGCGGCTTCGCCGGCATTCATGAAGGATGTATTGTCGGTGTTAATGGTGGTCCGAAGGGCAATGTCCATGGTGCCGCCGACCGGTTCGTAGATTCGGAACGGCTCGACCGAGATGGAGGAGGCTCCCGTGATGGTGGAATCGATCTGGTCAACGAGGACATCATTGCCATTGCGCGGGGCGCGGAGGTGGAGGGTTCCTTGGAATTTGCCGCTGAAAGCGCTGGAACCGGCGGTGAGATAATCGCCCGTGACGAACTCGGAGACCGAGAGGTTGATGTTAGAACCAGATTGGAGATCGAGGAGGGCGGTTGTGTTAGGAGATCCATTGACCGCAGAGCCTGCCTCGAGGTGGATGTGGCCTCCTTTTCCAGCATTGCTAAAGCGCTGGGCAGCAACTGTCAGGCTTCCCGTCGGCGAGAGGGTCAGATTATTTCTGGCAATGAGTTCGATCCTGCCACCGGTTTGACCTGAGGCATCGATTTTGCGGGTTACTGTGATCGATCCGTCATCAGCCGATAGCAGAAAAGATTCTGCGGAGATGTCGTTGTTGATCGAGATATCGCCGGTTCGAATGCGGAAATCCATTTTGCGGGTGAATCCGGCTGTTGTGAGCGTGGAGGCGAGGGCATCGAGAGACGCGACTGACGAGGCATCCAGTGAGATAGAGCCTTTTCTGCCAGCGGGCGCTGTTCCATCCCAATTTCCCAAGGTCACTAGGGCACCTCCGGGCGATTTGATGGTCAAAGAGCCGGCATCGCCCCCGCCCGAAGCGGCGGCTACTGAGAGTCGGCTACCGCCAAGGAGTTGAACGGCGCCGCTGGCGTTGAGAACGATATCGCCGCCATTGGTGTAGCGGGTTTGGTCGAAGAAGGTTTTGGATGATCCGGCTACCGAGACAAGGCCTGATACTGTGATCGAGCCACTGGTTGCGGTGGCGTCCAGCGAGCCGCTTGGGAGAAGGATATCCGAGCCGAGAGTCACGGAAGAGCCCCTGAGCGAGATTCTCGCCCCGAGCCCCGGGGTGCGTGTTGGCGTGCCGGCAGTATCTGCGAGTTCCAGAGCGCCTGTGGATGAGAGTGAGTGGCTGACGGCCTGGGCGGCTGTGAATGCCGGCGTGGCGATACGGAGTGAGCCAGTGGTTGAAAAGGAGCCGTCGGCAATCGTGGCTACACCGTTGGAGGCGGCGAGGTTCACGGCGTCGATGCCGGTTGCTGTGAAGCTATTTTGGCCGAAGGAAAGGGAATTGGCCGAAATGTCTAATGTGCCAGCCGATGATCCGGGCGCTGCGAGGCTGCTTGCGGAGTTGGGGTTTGAGAAAAGGATGTCGGAGGCGTTTAAGGCAATGGTCGCCCCTGCCGCAGTATAGGTTCGCAAGCCGGAGGCCAGCAGGGTGAGAGATTTTGCAGGAGCGGCGATCGAGCCGTTTGAGTAGAGGTCTACAGTCGTGTAGCTCTGAAGGGTGAGGGAATTTGTGGCAAGGGCGCTTGTCAGGAATTGACCTTGCATCACGAGATGGTCGGAGAATTGGGAGCCCTCCAGGCCGCCTGGACGAGGCTCGAACAGCAAGCTGATTTGACCTGCACCAAGCGAGAGCTTGTTGGCTGTGACTTGAAGGGTGGGATCAATCGTTGAAGAGCGGGAGGAATCCAAAATGACGGTGGAGCCGCTAAGCTTTGTGTTCTGTCCGACTTGGAGACTGGCTGCCGCTCCTGTGGTGGAGGTGCGTGAAATGCTGGACAAGGAGGAGGAGACGGCAGCGAGAGCACCATTGCCCTCGATCAGGAGCGTTTCGGTCGTCGAGGGGACTCCCGAAGTTGACATTGAGGAACCATCTGCAATTTCAAGATTGCCTTTCGACGCCAAGATGACTTCCCCGGCTGTGAGAAGGGGGGCGTCCAGTGTGAGGCTACCCGTTCTGACAACCACTTTGGTTCCATCGCTGGTCTCGGATCGCTGGCCTCCGATGAGGAGACTTGCGGCGTTCCATGAATTGAGGAGGTTGGCATTGATCGAGGCGGTTGAGCCACTAGGCGGGGAACCGGCGTGGATGGTGATCGGAGAATCCGAGGAAATGTCGATCGATGCGCCACGGCCAACAGCAGTGCTGGGGGAGAGGACACGGCCTTCGAGTGAAAGATTGGTGTTTCCTTGAATCTGGAGCGGAGCCGAGTCCTTTGGGAGCATCTGGGTTTCAGGCAGGTCAAGTCGGGCTGCTGCCGCAGCGAGGAATTCATTGGCCTTGTAGGTGTCGAACTGCACACGGTCGGCGATGACGGACGGGGGCACCACCTCGAAGCGGGAGAGCACGGAGGAGGTCTCGGGGGTTGGGGTAAGACCGTTGAGGGTGCGACCCGAGACAAAGCGTGTGCCTTCCGCCATCTCAACCGCCTGGGAATTCGAAGGAGCCGATTTAAGGGCGCCCGAGCTGCGGGTGGACCTGACGGTGCTAGTATTTGCCAGTGATCCGCTTTGAGGCACAACCAAGAAGGCTCCGGGAAGGATCGCATAGCGTCTTGGCAGGAGGGTGTGGGATCCAGCGGCAAGTCCGCTTGAAGCGGGGAGTTCGACCTGCTCGCCAACCCTCAATGAGCTGGAGACAAATCCTGGATCGCCCGAGAGACTGCCGGAATTCACACTAGAGTTGAAGGCATTGAAAGGTGCGAAGGCAAGGCCCGCTCCCGGCAAGACTGCGTAAGATTCGGGAACGAGGCTCCAATACACGCTTTCGGATGGCGAGGGGGATGAGGTGAAGTCGGCCGGGTCGATATCGCGGCGGGCCGACCATGTTTTCCCGCTGTGGCTCACGAGGTCGCCAGCATTGTATTCGGAGCCTGAGGACCAAGAGCGTGTCGCGGTGCCGAGAAGGTCGGATGACCCGCCAACTCCCGGAATCCAGCGGTAGGCCAACAGATCGCCCCCGCCGCGCAGGTCGATGGTGGCGCTTGAATCCATGGCGATGCTATTTCCGGCAAGGCTGACACCACGGTCTGGGAGTCCCGAAACCGTGATATCGACACCGCGCGGATCGATCCAAGTCAGGCCATCCGGGCTGATGCCGTAGGGAACAAGAATTTCAGTTCCAGTTGCGGGATCGACGCCCGAAACGGAAATGGAGGATTCCTTAGCCAAGCTCAAGCTGGAGGTGGTCGCAAGGCTGGCTGTGCTCCCGACAACAATATTTTCTGGCTTGGAGGAGGCGGTGCCATCCCAACCCAAGACAATCGACCCCATCGGGGCGCGGAGGTTTCCGGCGATCTGGATCGAGTCGGCGAACATCCGGAGTCGGCCCCCGGCGGAAAGCGGAAGGGAGGGGGTGGATGTCGAGGCGACGGAGATCGCGCCTTTGGTGGCACCGCTGTCGTAGGCGAACACATCAAAGCGAGAGCCGGTGGTGGGATACATCTGGGCGGCTTGGAAAGAGAGCTTGCATGCAACGCTGACGATGCCGTTGCCCCGGATATCGCCTTCCGAGGTGAACTTGGTGTTTGAGATTCCCCTGGTGACGAGCGTTCCAATATCGACCAACTTCGCTGAGACGGTGAGAGAGCCATCGCCCAATGAGGGCGCGAAGTTATAGGATGGAGTTCCTCCCGTGCCTGCGTTGAATTCGCGGAAAGGTTGGTAAGGGTCTGCGGGGTTGAGTGGTGCGAGGAATTCCTGGCCGATGGCAACATAGGGGGCCGAGACGGAGACAGGGAATATGGAGCGAATGACCCCGCCGCCGGCGAGACGAACAGCACCTTTGGCATTGATCGAAACGGGTTCGAGAAATTCCAAATTGCCGCCGTAGGGGATTGGTGAGGCGTCTTTGAAGTATTTGAACCCGAGGTCGAGGAAGTCGAATCCGCCGCTCGTGAAGCGATCCATGGCGAAGAACCCGACGCCTTGAGAACCTGTCGTGGCTGATAGGAGTGTGGAGGCAAGGTAGGCGTCCGGCGTTGAGCTGGCTAGCAGGCCGCTGGAAATATTCGAGAGTGCGGAGGTGGAGGCAACGCGAGAGGCTTGGCCGCTTGCCGCCACGAAAAGATTGGTATCAGCACCGGTTCGGGATTCGCCCGAGGCGTAAAACCTCCCCGAGGAAACTGAAAGAGTTCCTCCAAGCGCCGTTTCGCCACCGGCTTTTGCCAGAAGTGTGGAGTCTGCGTAAAGAAATTGCGAACCCGAGAGTTCGATGCGTCCGCCATCGCTGTCCACTCGAACCGCAACGGCCTGGCGCTGCCATGGGGCAGAATTCAAACCGGAGTTGGCGGGAGCTTTGCCGACAAGCTCCGGGTCAAGGCGCGAGGGGTGAAAATCCAGAACGGCCGATGTGCCTGAAGCGTCGAGCAGAGATCCGGATTCGGCCAGGATGTTGCCCGAGATTTTGATCGTGCCGCCGGGGTGGATGATGCCGGCGTTCCAGCTGTAGGGATCATCGAGTTGGACTGTTTTGCCCGCCACCGAAAGCTTGGCGGAGGGTGTCAGGTGGACAGTTGGCAGAGCAAAGCTGGCCACGGTCGTTTGGGGGAGGCGGAATGAAGACCGGCCGGTGATTTCTATCGTGCCGCCCGGCGCGCTGATTTCTCCGGCGACTCGAACAAAATCTCCCGACATCCGAACAGTTGCACCTGCATCGGTGAGAATCTTGGCTCCTTCTTGGAAATCCACTATGCCGAGGGCTTCCACCCGATCCTCGGTGAAGGTGTCGTCATAGCCTGAAGCGGAAAGCGTCAGGCTGGCTGGTTGGCGCAGACCCTCGGGCAAAAGCACCGGGAACAAGGCATCCATGCCCATTCGGCGGAATCCC
>Ga0315902_10012873_pt1 | contig 10863 bp, 5 predicted proteins | sample LakEriMetagenome_9_FD_203523 | JGI IMG/M metagenome (GOLD analysis project Ga0315902, IMG submission 203523) | Freshwater fungal communities from buoy surface, Lake Erie, Ohio, United States - Buoy 12 MA117 | ecosystem: Environmental > Aquatic > Freshwater > Lake > Lake biofilm | place: USA...
AGGTTGTCCTGCAGCTGGAAGCTCTTGTAGCGGAGCTCGTTGTTCGGCGTGAAGGGCTCGAACCCGAACGACGTGTAGGCCGCGCCATCCTGCAGGATGTCGACGAACGGGAAGATCGTCCCGCGCGAGGCTCGGCTCTCGTCCTGGTACGTGAACCCGACGATGAAGTTGTTCGCCACCCGGTCGCTCAGGAGCGCGTTCCACTCACCCACGACGCTGCGGATGTTTTCCTTGATCTGGTAGTTGCTGTTCTGGAAGCTGAGGAACTGGTTGTTGTTCGACCGTCCGAAGCCCAGCGAGCTCGACGTGGAGAGGTTCACGTCGGTGTTGGAGTTCAGCATCGTGTAGCGGAGGCTGAACTTGTTCTTGTCGTTCAGGTTGTAGTCGAGACGGCCGAGGAAGCGGGCCGACGGCGTCTCGTTGTTGTAGCCGGCGTAGGGGCCGGTCTCGTAGCCGAACTTCTCCTTCAGGAAGGCGCTCAGGCGGTCGAGGTCCGAGACGAGTACCCGGGTGGTGTTGCCGGTGACCGGCTGACCGCCCGTGTTGGCAAAGCGCGTGATCCCCGGCTGCGCCGTCTTGTCCTGCTCGACGCTGGCGAAGAAGAAGAGCTTGTCCTTGATCAGCGGGCCGCCGATCCGGGCGCCCACCTGGCTGAAATCGAAGGTCCCGGGGTTGAAGGCCACCGCACCGGCCTGCTTGCCCACGAGCCCCTGGTCGCGCATGAAGTAGTACGCCGACCCCGTGAACTGGTTGGTGCCGGAGCGCGTCACGGTGTTTACACCGGCGCCGGTGAAGTTGCCTTGCCGCACGTCGTACGGGGCGATGTTCACCTGGATCTGCTCGATGGCGTCGAGGGAGATCGGGGCCACGCCGGTGCGGTCACCGGGCTGTCCGCCCAGACCGAACGAGTTGTTGAAGTACGAGCCGTCGACCGTGATGTTGTTCAACCGGTTGTCCTGCCCGGCGAATGAACTGCCGCTCGCCTGCGGGGTCAGCCGGGTGAAGTCGCCGATGCGGCGCGAGATCGTGGGCAGGTTTTCGAGCGCTTGCCGTGAGACCTGCGTGGCGGCGCCGGTGCGCGTGGAGGAAATCGCGTTGGCGTCGGCCGAGGTGGTCACGGCCTGCAGCTGGACCGCCGCGGTGGCCAGCTTGAATGACAGGTCGGCGGCGACGCCGAGGGTGAGCGAGATGCCGCCCTTTTCCTGGCGGGCATACCCAAGGGCCGTGGCCGCCACCGTGTACGGGCCACCGATGCGCAGCCCCACCAGGGAGAACCGGCCATCGGTGCGCGTCACCGTGGCATAGCGGGTACCGGACGGTTGATGCACCGCCTCGATGCGGACGTTCTCAACCGGCTTGCCGGCATCATCCGTGACCGCGCCACGGATGCTCGAAGTGGTAACCTGCGCTGCCGCGGGACGGGCGATGAGGCTGGCCGACACGGCCAGCATCAGGGCGCTCCACCAGCGGAACGCCGCTCGGACGCCAAGTGACATGAAGACTCCTGGAGGGGTCGGGGGGAGATGAAGAACGGAGGGACAACCCGCACGGAATCAACGCCGGTCGCGGTCGGTTGGTTGCCGCCGACGGCAGGAGACTTCTAGCTTGCAAGGCTGCCCCTCCACAAACCTCGTGCGATCGGGACGGCGCGCCAACTCCACTCCTGTCACTCTTCCGCAACCATGCGAGTTTTCCAAAAGAAGGAAATCGGTCGACTGCTGGTCGCCGGTGCCGTCGCGCTGCTGCTCCCGACCGGGAGCCTCATGGCGCAGGGTTTGACCACCGGTGCCATTTCCGGGACGGTCAGCAAGGCCGGCGGGACCGCGCTCGACAACGTCCAGATCGAGATCGTGAACACCGCCACCGGCTATCGCGCCGGGATCCTCACCCGCGCCACGGGGCGGTACTTCGTGCAGGGGCTCGAGGTCGGGAGCTACCGCGTCACGGCCCGGCTCATCGGGTACGCGCCGCAGACCCGGACGGACGTCCGCGTCACGCTCAACCAGACCACCCGCATCGACTTCGAACTCGCCGAGGCCGCCACCCAGCTGGCCACCGTCACCACGACGGCCGATGCCACCGGCGCCGACTTCTCCCCCACCCGGCAGGGCGTCGCCACGGTGGTGACGGACACGCTGATCCGCCGAGTCCCCTCGCTCCAGCGCGACTTCACCGAGATGGTGAAGCTCACGCCGCAGGTCTCGCGGGACGGCTCCAACGGCCCGAGCGCCGGCGGCGCCTACAACCGGCTCAACAACTTCACCGTCGACGGGGCCAACCAGAACGACCGCTTCAACCTCGGCTCCTCGGGCGGCCAGCCCGGCGGCGCCACCGGCGGGCGCATCATGTCCGTCGATGCGGTGAAGGAGTTCCAGGTGCTCATGAGCCCCACCGACGTCCGTTACGGCAACTTCGGCGGCATGCTCGTGAACGCGGTCACCCGCAACGGCACCAACACGTGGACCGGTGGCGGCACCTGGACGTATCGCAACCCGCGCATGGCCGCGAACGTCGACCAGATCCGCGCGAGCGGCTTCCAGTACCAGAACTACGGCTTCACCCTGGGCGGACCGATCATCAAGGACAAGCTCCATTTCTTCATCGCCCCCGAGTTCCAGGATCGCACGGATCCCACGGCCGGTCCCATCGTGAACGAAGCCACCGGCGTCATCGGCCCGGTCTCGCTGGACTCCATCGCCGCCATCCGGCGCATCATGGCAGCCCGCGGCGTGGACGTGGGCTCCGAGGGGGTGTTCCGCCGCGGCAATCCCCTGGCCAACCTCTTCGGCCGGCTCGACTGGAGCATCTCCGACCGGCATCGCGCCGTCGTCCGCGTCCTCGACAACACCGCGGAACAGGAAGAGTTCTCGCGCAACGTGGTCCCGCTCAATGCGAATGGCGCCAACGTGCAGACCGCCGGCATCCGCCTCACGTCGAACGCCTTCACGCGGCAGAACCGCAACCGGTCGCTGGTCGGGCAGCTGTTCAGCACCTTCGGCTCCGGCGCCGCCAACGAATTCCTCATCGGCTACAACACGGTCCGGGACCAGCGCATCGTCCCCGTGAACACCCCCGAAGTCTCCGTGGGCGTGCAGGGGACGGCCGTGACTTTCGGGACCGAGCGCTTTTCACCGGGCAATGACCTCAATCAGCGGATCCTCGAGGTCTCGAACAACCTCACGATCCCGCTGGGTGCGCACAACATCACGCTCGGCACCCGCTTCGAACAGACGTACGTCTACAACTACTTCCTCTCCGGCGCCGGCAACGGAGCCTACCAGTTCCGCACCATCGCGGACCTGGCCGCCGGCCGGCCGGCGAGCTATGCCTATTCCTTCGCCAATGGCGGCACCATCCCGGCCGAGTTCAACACCCAGCAGCTGTCGGCCTACGCCCAGGACCTCTGGAATGTCTCCCGGACCTTCTCGGTGACGGCCGGCATCCGGGTCGATCGACCGGACTTCATCGATACGCCCGGGCAGAATGACGCCATCCTGGCCGCGCTGCCGTCGTCGACGCCTGCCGACGTCCGAGCGGCCTTCACCACGTCGAACAAGCCGAAGGCGAGCTGGCTCTTCTCTCCCCGCATCGGCTTCAACTGGGACGTGTCGGGTGACCAGACCACCCAGCTCCGCGGCAACATCGGTGTGTACACCGCCCAGGCGCCGTTCATCCTGATCGGCAACGCCTACAGCAACACCGGGCTCTCCTTCTCGACGCTCAACTGCGCCGGGACCTCGGCCACTACCCAGCCGCCGCCGTTCGTGACCACGGTGGAACAGCTGCCCACCTCGTGCCAGGGGCAGCCGGCCCCGGCGCCGCTCTCGGCCGGTACGGTCGGTATCAATACGGTGGACCCGGACTTCAAGTACCCGCAGAGCCTGACGGCTTCCATGGGCTTCGACCGTCGCCTCCCGGGCGGGTTCGTGGCCACGGTGGAGGCGATGTATCGCCGCGACATCCACGGCATGCGCGTGCGTGACGCCAACTTCCGCGGCCCGCGCCTCGTGAACGGCGTCCCGTACACCGATAAGAACGGGCGCATCCTGTATGCGGACACCATCTCCGCCACGGGCGTGGTGACCAACACCGGCCAGCGCTGGATCGGCAGCTATCGCGGCGTGGCGTTCAATGAGGGGAACATCCAGCTCACCAACGCGACCGGTGGCTACAACTACACGGTGAGCGGCCAGCTGCGGAAGCGCTTCTCGCGCGCCTTCGAGGCCACCGGGGCGTACACCTACCAGCAGTCGCGCGACGTGATGTCGATGACGTCGGACCGGGCCATCTCGATCTGGCGCAACAGCCGCCAGTTTGCCGGCCTCGAGAATGACCGGAGCGATGCCACGGTCTCCAACTTCCAGCGCCCGCACCGCGTCATCGCCTACGGGACCTACACGGCCCCCTGGAAGCAGAATCAGACGGATGTGACCTTCTTCTTCGAAGGGATCTCCGGCAACCCGCTGGTCTACGTGACCAACGCGGACATCAACGGCGACGGCTTTGCCGGCAACGATCCGGTGTACATCCCGAAGAATGCCCTGGATCCGAACGAGGTCCGGATCGGCACCGGGAGCGGATCCGCCTTCCAGCTGTCCCAGATCGAAGCCCAGATCCTGGAGAACTTCATCACCTCGCAGCCCTGTCTTGACCGGCAGCGTGGCCAGATCATGGCCCGCAACAGCTGTGCGGGGCCATGGCAGCAGCGCCTTGACGTGAGCGTGCGACAGACGCTGCCCGGGGCCCTGGGACAGCGCCTCACGGTCCAGCTGGACATCTTCAACTTCGCCAACCTGCTCAACAAGGATTGGGGGCGCGTCAAGTTCCCCGTGCAGTCGCTCTTCAACAACCAGCAGCTGTTCAACCAGTCCAGCCGGACGGCCGGCCCGCTCAACCAGAGCATGCCGAACTACACGCTCAACACGGCGATCCGGAATGCCATGGTGAACACCGGCAGCCCGTTCTCGCAGAACCCCAACTCGGCCGGCAACAACTACCAGCTGCAGCTGACAATGCGCTATTCGTTCTGAGGCAATGCCGCGGGAGCAGTGACCCGCGGCCTCAGAAGGCGGCAAAACAGGAAGCGGGGGGCAGAAATCTCTGCCCCCCGCTTTCCGTTACCCGGCGCCTCATCCGATCACATCAGAAGATCTTCAGGTTGATGTACTTCCTCGGGTTCTTCTGCAGATCGATTACCAGTGAGTCCAGGCGCGCCAGCAGGGTGTCCACCCGCGCGTAGACCGCCGGATCGTTCATGAACCGTCCGGCGGTCCCGGGCCCGTTGGCCACCTTGTCCACCACCCCCTGCACCTTGCTGTTGGTGGTCTGCAGCTCCTTCGCCAGTGCCGCGAACTCCCGCGTGGCCGCCTGCAGCGAGGCAATGGTGGAATCCACCGCAGCCGAATCCACGCTCGAGAGCGTCTTGCGCAGCTGCTGCTGTGTGGCCGTGAGCTGCTTCGACTGCTCCGCCGTGACCGCGCTCAACTGCGCCAGGAGCTTCGTGACGTCGCCGATGGCCCGCCGGACGTCCCGCATGCCGCCGTCGTCCACGAACTTGGTCCGGAGTTCGGCGGTGAGCGCCGTCACGTTGGAGGCAATGGAGTCGCCCTTGCCGAGCAGCACCGCCATCCCCGGGGAGGCCGTGCCGGCAGGCACCGTATCACCCGGGGGAATGGTCCCCGTGATCCCCTGCACGGGGCGTAGCGCCACGAGCATGTCGCCGAAGATGCCGTTGGCTTCCACGGTGGCTGTGGTCCCGGCCGGGACCCGATAGCGATCCTGCACGCGCATGGCGATGCCCAGCGTGCCATCCGGGATCAGGTCGACGTGGTCCACGAAACCGACCTGGACACCGGCCAGCATCACCGGCTGCCCCGGCTTCACGCCGACCCCCCAGGGGAATCGCGCGTACAACGGATAGCCGCTCGAGAGCCCCCCGCGGGCAATCCAGATGGTGCCGCCAAGGGCCAGGGCGATGGCGGTGATGAGGAGGAGCCCCACCAGCAGTTCGTCGCGTCGTTTGGTCGTCATGGAGTCTGGGGCACGGGACGGTCGGGGTCAGGCCTGAATGAAGGGGGCGAAGACCGCCGCCACGATGGCATCGAGCACGAGGATGGACACGGAGGCAATCACGACGGCCAGCGCGGTCGACCGCCCCACGCCCTCGGCGCCCGCTTCGGTCACATACCCTTCATAGGAGCAGACGAAGGCGATGGCGGCGCCGAAGCAGAACGCCTTGATCAGGGAGTACACCACCTGGAAGGCCGTGAAGGCCAGCCGGAGGCCGCTCACGAAGTCGTCCGTCCGGACATCGGTAGCCAGGACCAGCGTGGCCCACGCACTCAGAATGGCCGTCGCGTTGGCCAGAATCGTGAGCGCGGGGAGCATGACGATCCCGGCAAGAAAGCGCGGGAGCGCCAGATAGGCCACCGGATCGAAGCTCAGCGTCTCGAGTGCATCGATCTGCTCGGTCACGCGCATGGTCCCGATCTCTGCCGTCATGCGGGCGCCCACGCGCCCGGTGAGCACCAGCCCGGTAAGCAGGGGACCGAGCTCCAGCACGATCGACTGGCGGGCAATGAGGCCGACGACCGACAGCTGCACGCCGGGGAACAGCTGATACCGGGTCTGGAACGCCGTTACCCCACCAAGGAAGCCGGCGACGATGACGGTGAGTGGAATCGAATCCACGCCGATCGTCCGCATCTGCCGGATCGTCTCCGGCATCCAGGTCGCCGGATCCCGGACCCCGCGGGCGATATCCCGGGCGAAGTACCCCCGTTTGCCGACGGCGGTCAGGATGCCCCGGATGCGCCGGGACGCCAGGCGGACTGACGCGGTCAGCGGCACCGGTGGCGGGGCAGGACGGGGCAGGGGATCCAGCGCATCCCCGAAAGGTAGCCGGTCAGGTCCGGACGCGCGCGAGCAGGATGAGGGCGAAGAGCCCCACCAGCACGTTGGGCATCCAGGCGGCGAGGTCCGGGGCCAGAATGCCCTTGCCGCCGATGGCCTTGGTCAGCTGGATCATGACGAGGAACAGCACCGTGGTGGCCAGACTCACGGCAATGCCGAAGGCCGTGCCGCCACGTTGTGAACTGGTGGCCAGCGGGGCACCGAAGAGTGCGATGATCAGGCAGGTCACCGGGATGGCCAGCTTGAGCATCCGTTCCACCTTCAGGGTGTTGACTTCGGCCCCGGACCGTTCGAGTACGCGGATGAACCGGGTCAACTCGGCGAAGCGCATTTCCGCCGGTTCCCGCTCCGTCGATCGCAGTTCCGTGGGACTCTCCCGGAAGCGCCGATCGCGAAGGGAGTCGAATTGGAAGGCGAAGCTCTGGGTTCGGGACGGTACCACATGCATGGTCCCCGAATCCACCGTCCACCCACGCGCGGCCTGCCATCGGCCATGCCGGGCCGCGATCAGGAGCCCGGGCTTGCGATCCGTGCCCCGCTCTTCGATCTCGAGGTTGTCGATGGCCCGCCCCTTCACGAACAGCGTGTAGATGCGGTACACGCGCCCCGTCTCGCTGGCGAACGCGAAGTTGTAGCGGTCCGCGTCGCGCGCCTCGTTGGGACCGGCCAGCAGGCGCAGGCGCGTGGCGTTTGCCGGGGGAGCCACTTCGGCAAAGACCAGATCCAGGGAGAGCGCCAAGGTGGCCATCACCAGAATCGGAGCGATGAATCGGTAGAAGCTGATCCCCGAGGCCTTGGCGGCGGTGATCTCGGCATGCCGCGTGAAGGCCCCGATCGAGAAGACCGTGGCGAACAGCACCGCCGCCGGGAGCACCATGAACAGCGTATCGGGGATCCAATAGAGATAGCTGAGGGCCACCGCCTGGATGGTCAGCTTCTTCTCGGTGTACTTGCGCAGGTTGTCGACCAGATCGATGACGAACACCAGGACCGGAAAGCCCAGAATGGTGACGCCGAAGATCCGGGTGAACTCGCCCGCGATGTACCGGTCGAGCGGCGTGATGAGGCGGCGACGCGCGGTGGCCATGATCGGTCAGCCTGCCGCGGCCGACGGCTGTCGTGCGCTGCGCCGCGCCGCGCGGCGGGTACGCCAGTCGCTCCACCACTCCAGCGGACCGCCCGCGCGCGACCGGTCCGTGGTGGTTTCCACGCGCCAGAGGAGCACGAGCCCCGCCAGCGTGAAGATCACGTTGGCGATCCACATGGCGACGAATGCGGGGAGCCGGCCCTTGTCGGCGAGGGCTTCGCCACCCATCAGACAGATGTAGTAAAGCCCGAACACGACAATGCTGACCCCGATCGTGACCCCCGCGCCTCCGCGCGGGAAGCGCAGGGCGATGGGTGGCCCGAAGAGCACGAACACCACACAGGCCAGCGACAGCGCGAACTTCTTGTGAATCTCGACCGACAGCCCGTCGATCGCCTCACGAGCGGCGGAGAGCTGGGCCAGCGACGCCTGTGCCGCCCCGCGATACAGCTGCATGGTGTCGACCGGGGACACCGGGGGAGCCGACGGCGGCAGGGTGGCCGGATCCGGCGGCGGGGGTGGCGAGACCACCGCCGCCGCCGCGGCTGCCGTCGAGTCCGCGGCTTGAGGCGCGCTGGCCGGTGCTGGCACCGGGGAGGCAACCGCTGGCTGGGCAACAGGCGGTTGGGCAACAGGCGGTTGGGCAACAGGCGGTTGGGCAACAGGCGGTTGGGCAACAGGCGGTTGGGCAACAGGCGGCACGGGTGGCTGCGCTGGTGGCTGGGCCTTCACCGTTTTGGGCAGCAGCTGACGCCGGAGGCGCGTCAGGCTGCCGCGAACCCCGCCGACGAACCGGTCGCAATAGAAGGCCGCCAAGCCCTCCACTCGCGGCCGTTCGCGCGGGGCCCGCAAGGTCTTCTGGCCGGGGGCGACCAGCCGGCTGGCGTGGCCGATGTACTCCTGGCGGATGCGCTCGTATTCAACGGCGTCGGACCGGTAGCGCCGGTGCATTTCGCAGACCGTCATCTCCCGGTCCCCCTTGAATGCATCGGACCGCGACTGCTGAAATCCCTGCGCGATGCCGCGCTGCCGCACCACTTGCGTCCGGAAAAAACTGCGCTGGAGTTTGCGGGCATCCCCCCGCACGAACTCCTGGGTGTAGCCGTCGAACAGCTGGATGAGCAGGTCACCCCCCTGCCGGTCGAGCATGAAGACGCCGCTGTCCGCGTAGATCGTCTTCCGCTCCGGGCCCCGGGTCAGGTCATAGATCACCACGTCGTACATGCGGTTGGTCTGCGCGTTGGTCCGCGCCACCCGCATGAAGAACTGGTCGGTAATGGGATTCAGCACCTGCTCCCGGAGCGCCAACGTGGGCCGGGTGCGGGCGATGTCCTGCTGGAGGATGCGCAGCCGGTGATTCGACGCGGGGAGCACCTGGTCATTGAACCACACCATGAACAGCGAGAGCAGGAAGGCACACCCCATGACCGGCAGCATGAGCGACCGGACACGGATGCCGCTGGCCTTGAACGCGGTCACCTCATGCTCGGCGGCCATCCGCCCGAATGCGTGGAGGGTCGCGACCAGCACGGCCATCGGCAGGGTCATGGCCACGGTGAACGGGATCGATAGCACGAAGAAGGTGCCGATCGCCGACCAGGGGAGCCCTTTGCCCGCCAGATTGGCCAGCTGACGCGCCACATACTGCAGCATCAGCAGCGACGTCAGGGCAGACAGCGCGAACAGGAGGGGGCCGACGTGTTCGCGGATGACATAGCGGGTAAGGAGCTTCACAACGTAAATTCCCCGCTGTCCACCCGCTTAATCAAGGGCGCGGGCTGAATTGCGTGCACCGGGCTGGGCGCAGCGTGCGCCCCCGGGGCACGCCCCGAGGCCAGCCTTCGGGGGCCCGCCGCCCGAGTCCGTACCGCCGCGGGGTGGCATGCTGGCGGTACTCCACGACTGGAGCATGGTGCGCAGGCTGGTCCCAGCCGTGGTCGCGGCACTCGGCTGGCCCTTCGGGGCCTTGGCCCAGCAGGGGGAGAACCGCCCGGTGCCGTCCCGCCGGGTCGAGCCCTCCGCCGTGGCGCGGCCCAACCGGCCGGAAGACCTCGGCATCGCCCTGACGGCGCGCCTCGAGTCCAAGCTCCAGCGGACCCGCAATGACCGGTGCACCACCAGCCAGCTGACGCTCGTTGGCAACAGCTGTTTCGGCCTGTTCCAGCCGGCCTTCGATTTCCAGTTCAACGTGCGCTCCGGCGGGGTCGTGGCCGAGCGCGTGGCCGTCAGCGTCGACTACGACTCCCAGCGGGAGTTTGACGCCTCGAACAACATCTCCGTGCGCTATCAGGGGAAACCGGGGGAGGTGCTGCAGACGCTGGAGGTGGGGAACGTCACCTTTCAGCCCCCGGCGTCGCGCTTCCTCACGGCGGGCATCCCGTCGGGCAACTATGGCGTGCAGGCCACCGGCCGGCTCGGGCCCATGCGCTTTACGTCCATCGTGGCCCAGCAGAAGGGCAACGTCTCGCGCGACAACGTGTTCACTGTGGGCGAGCGCACCCGCCAACAGGTCGATCGCGTCATCGAGGATATCCAGGTGGAGACCCGGCGGTTCTTCTTCACCATCGACCCGCGGCTCCTGCCCGGGTATCCAAACGTCGACCTGCTGAACCGGCCGCAGCTCCAGCGGCTGGCGGCCGCGCTCCCCGACTCGGTACGGCCGGTACGCCTGTACGTCTACCGCCAGCTGGTGCGGGCCACCAACCAGAATCCCCGAGGCCCCCAGTTCTCGGTGCGTGGGGCCCGCAATCCGGCGCGGCAGATCTACGAAGTGCTGCGCGAGAATGTCGACTATTACGTGGACCCGTCGCTGCTCTGGATTGCCCTCGTGCGGCCGCTGAGTCCGAACGATGAACGGCTCGCCG
>Ga0315902_10012874_pt1 | contig 10863 bp, 6 predicted proteins | sample LakEriMetagenome_9_FD_203523 | JGI IMG/M metagenome (GOLD analysis project Ga0315902, IMG submission 203523) | Freshwater fungal communities from buoy surface, Lake Erie, Ohio, United States - Buoy 12 MA117 | ecosystem: Environmental > Aquatic > Freshwater > Lake > Lake biofilm | place: USA...
TCGCGCCCCAAATATGCGCTAGCAATTGCGCGCGAGAATACATTCGACCAGGCGCGGTCGCAAGCATCGTCACTAGCAGGTACTCGGTCGTCGTAAGGGCTACCGGCTCGTTTTCGATGCGCACAATATGTCCCTCGAAATCAATCGTTAATTCATCAAACTGGAGGATTTTAGGATTTGCATAAGTAGCCACTCGTGGTCGACGTAGACACGCACGAACGCGCGCAACCATCTCACGTGGCGAGAACGGCTTGATCAGGTAGTCATCAGCACCAACCTCAAGTCCAACCACCCGATCTACCTCGTCAGCACGAGCAGTCACCATGATGATGTAGACATCAGAGTTGGCACGGATGCGACGACAGACCTCAATGCCATCGATACCCGGAATCATCAAGTCGAGCAATATAACATCAATTTGGTGTGTTTCGTGGGCTTTGAGTGCGGCATGGCCATCAGCCGCCTCAATAATCGTGTAGCCCTCACGTACAAGATAGGCGCGCAACAGATCACGTATTGGCGCCTCATCATCGACCAATAATATCGTCGCCATCCGATTATCTCCCGTGGTGCGGCATACTCATCCATTGTTGATACGCCAGCAACTGCCCATCAGTTTGTTGGGCAAGCGGCGTCAATGACACGTGTAGCAATGGTGTCTCAATCACGTGGCAGATTTGCTGTCGTAGCTCGTCACGGCGGAAGTACGTGACCACCACTCCGCTCCCCGCATGCAACTCATTCAGGCGTGCCTTGAGCCGGTGAGAATCAATCCGCACGCCATTCAGGGCTACCAATTCATCAAATGGCGAGATTCCGGCACTATGGGCAGGGCCACCAGGAGTCACCGTCGCAACAACCAACCGTCCACCATCCTGTCGTACGGTGAGTCCCAGCGTTGTGACCGGATCATCACCACTATGCCAGTGTGGATAAAGTCCAGTCGTTGCACATATCGCTGCGTAGTTGAGCTCTTGCGTCCCATGAATGTAATCCGCAAAAAACGCATCGATTGTAGCGCGATGACCACCAATCACCGTGGCGATAATCTGCTGCATCGCATCGCCTTCAGGGATACCGGGCGTGTGCCACGGGTAATTTGCCTCGAGATAGCGCATCACGTCATCAAACGAACGCACGCCATTTGTCAACTGTCGAATCAGCATGTCAAGGGCAAAGACCACCACAGCACCTTTGACATAGTACGAGATACTCACATTCGGGCTGTTTTCGTCCGGTCGATAGAAACGAATCCACGCATCAAAACTGGCATCGGCCAGACTCTGTACAGTGCGTCCCGGCAATCGTTGCACCGTTGCAATGTCGTCAGCGAGTAACTCAAGGTAGCGTTGTGGGGTAATCATGCCAGCACGGCACATAATCAAATTGTCGTAGTACGAGGTTACCCCCTCGACCAACCATAACTGGCGCGTGTAGTTCTCTTGGCCGTAATCGAACGGACCAAGTGGAGCAGGGCGAATATACTTGACGTTCCAAGTGTGATAAAACTCGTGCGTAATCAGTCCAAGGATGCGTTCGTAATCGCGTTGCTTGCCAAAGCCCCATTTGTCGCACAAACAGACCGTACTTGACGCATGCTCCAGACCGCCATAGACACCATCAGCCAGATGGAGAATGAACAGATACTGCTGATATGGCACGCGGTCAAAGTGTGCCATCACAGCCCGTACCGAACGTTCAATATCAATCAGCAACGTGGCTACGTGCTCGTTGCCATGGCCCCAAATGGCCACATGGTGCGGAATACTTTCCACAAAAAACGTATAGTAGCGATGTGTGCCGCACTCAAACGGTGCATCAACCAACGCATCAAAATCAGCCGCAACAAACGTCCAGCGATCAGCATTGACATTCGTCGCTATCACATCACGTTGTGGTAATTGAGTGGCAACATGCCATGCATGTGGTACCACAACAGTAACATCTAGTGGCATTTGCGCATTTGCCACCTGCATACAGACTGCAGCCGGATTAAAAAACGCATGCGTATCATCGACGTGATTCGTCCGCACAGTTAGCTCGTAGGCATAGACACGATAGCGTATCTCGACCGGTTCAACGCCGTGCGTGGCAATCAGCCATGAGCGTTTATCGGTTTTGTGGAACGCACACGGCGTACCGTTCTGACTGACCTGCACATCACGCACATGACGCGAATACTCGCGCACCAAGTACGAACCAGGCGTCCAGACGGGCATCTGCACGAGTTGGTCAGCATCGGGGTTAGTAATTGTAATGGTGACGTCAATCAGATGCGCCACATGGTTCAGCACCGAGATCGTGTAGAGTACGTGTTTCATGCTGTATACGGGGCAAACAGATGCACCACCATGTGGGTCATCTCGTGCGGATACTGATGGGTGCGCAACAACAGGCGCATCACGGCCTCGGCCTGATGGCGGCAGTCGTACATGGCTTGGGCCGCCTGCGCTGAAGGTAACTCGCTGTAGCGATAAAAATCACGCAACGCAGTAATCATGTCGCGCATGTTGCGGGGTGACACAGCGGCTGTATGGCGCGGATAAAAGAAGAAGATGTACTCGTCAAGCGTTGCGTACGTCGCATAGTCGAGCGATTGCGTGTAGTAGCGCGCCAAAAACTGGGCAAACCCGCGCAAAAACTGCCGTTTGCGTCGAATGGTGCGTTCGCTGAGGTTTGTAGACTGTAACGACGTGATATAACGCGAGATAAGTTGCTCGCTCTCGCGCAAGGCAGATTCCACCGCAAAAATCGCTTCACCACCAGTCGCAAAAACGTCGTCGTCTTCGTGGATTGGCGCATCACTGCTCGTCACCGACAAACTCGCAGTGCGTTCCGCCGAATCAAACGCAGCGTATGTCTGCCCACCGCGCGTCATGTCCTCTGTGGGGACATCGGCAACATTCCGTAGTGTCGCCATAAATTGCGGTGCTTGGGGGAGCAAACGTTGCAGAGCTTTGCTCAGAATCGCGTTGTAGTCATCGTCAGTTTCAGCGCGAATCATCTGACGCCGCTCATGAGGCAACATGCTCTTGAGCAACGTGGTCGACCACTCCGTCAAAGCAGGATGTCGATTGGCAAACAACAAGACAAATGTATCGTCATCAATGGCGTCGCTGAGATCATCGTATGCATGCGGATCGGTGTCATCGTCGTGTCGCTCATCATCAAAACTCGAGCGTAATGCGTCAGTGTAGTCTTCGTCGTCATTCAATGCTGAGTTATGATCATCATCGAACAAAAACGCCTCGTCGTGATCGATTTCATCATCGGCAAATGTATCATGCTCATCATCGCCGATGCGCACATCATAGAGTCCATGTTCGAGCCCATGGTTGATGCGCTCGCTGTAGTCCTCGCGTGTGTCGATTGGCGTAATGCTTAAACGGTCATGTAATTCGTGGTCTTGTGAATCAAACCCAATACGCACCGCTGAGAATCGAGGTGCAATCCCGTTCCACAAACCGCGATCACTATCGCGCAGCCGTCGTTGGCGAAGTTCATTTTGGAGCTGGCCAATTTCACGACCGAGCCCATGAGACAGGGTATCACCACGTGCGTGTTGGCGTTGCACTGTGTCGCGCAGTTGTTGCCACGGCAAGCCTGGGTAGGCGTTACGCCATGGTGCACTGGCGTACAACTGCACGATTGCCTGCGCGATAGTGTGTTCGTCGGCGCTACTGCGATAATGCATGTGGAGCTCTTGCATAATCGCCTGATCGGCCGCATGCGCATCATCAAGATGCTGGGTATCAGCATAATCACTAATGAGATGAATCGTATTTGGGCGATGGTGATCGATTTGGACAATGACATGATCGCCTATGCGCAGACGGTGTTGCGCATACCACCCCATCAAACCTACTACACCTCGCCCTATCATGGGCAGCAAGCGTTTGTCGTTTGCTAAGCGCAAGGGTGTTGTGGCATCCACAAACGGATACAACCATTCAGTGCGCAAGTATTCGTTGGCAATCGCAGCAGCATCGGGAACCACGCGAAAGCAGATGCCGCGCACCGCCAGACGAATCGGCAGGTACATCAGGGGAGACACGGTAATCCACCCCAGTACAACGGCTTGTGTGTTCATCATCGTCTGAATGCGGCGATGGAGATTGGTGCGGCTTGGTCCTCGACGAGATTGCACAAATGACACAATAGAATCGAGGCTAAGCGCTTCGGATGTCGTGCGCGCTAATTCTTTTAAGAGCGTCGCAATCGATGGTTTTGTCCGCGGCATGATACATCCCTGGCTCAGCTGGTGTGGCTTTCACCACATGTGCAACGATTATACCACGGTCATTCTTTTTTTGATGAAGTTGTCATTAGTAAAAACCCACCCCGACGTGCATCACACACATCGAGGTGGGTATGGGGTTGCGCAGACTACTCGTCAATAGCCGAAAATGCCGCATCAGCAATACTCATTGCATCGACGCCAAAATGGCGATACAGGTCGTCACGTGCGCCCGACTGCCCAAAGTCATCAACCCCCAGACTCGTCACACGCGACCCATAGACACTTCCAAACCATGCTAACGCATGTGAGGCAGCATCATGTACTGTCACCATCGGCGTTTTGCGCTGCCCGTCATGGTACAACCAACCAAACACATCAGCATCACCATGCTTACGCGCCTTGACGAAGCGCTCGTACAACGCACGGGCACTTACGACGTTAATCACGTCAGCTGCCACGCCCTCGCGCCACAACAACTCGGCTGCCTCGAGTGTCTCGGGGATGAGCGTACCACTCGCACATAACATCACGCGTGGTGCATCGTGCAACTCAGGATGTTGATCCTGCCAACTTGCGAGTCGGTAGGCTCCATTCAGCACTTGTTGACGGAGCGTATCAACGCCAATTCGGGCCTTAGCAGCCTCAAATGGCGCTTGATTGATGGGGCGGGTACTCAGGCGCAAGTAGAGCGGTCGGCCATGCTCGCGATCAAAGCACTGGCGGACGCCATCCAGCAAAAACCACTCAAGCTCGCCTGCATAACACGGCTCGGCCATCATCAATTTGGGTAACTCAATACCAACCGACGCAGTAATTGTCGACTGGTGCGCACCCCCCTCCGGCGCCAGCGTAATGCCTGATGGCGTACCGGCCACAATGAACTTTGAGCCGGAGTACACGGCATATATGAACGAATCAAGTCCGCGTAGCACAAACGGGTCGTACACCGTCCCTATTGGTACCAACGGTGCACCAGTCAACTCATATGACAACCCTGCCATGCCAGCCATCATGAACAGGTTCATCTCAGAGATGCCCAGCTCAATGTGGCGCCCTTGTTGCGAACGCTGCCACTTAAGAATGCGCTGGGCCTCGCCCTCGTACTCAGCCACATTGGCGTGTGGCGTGTAGACACCCATGCGGTTAATCCAACCGCCAAGGTTGGTTGAGACCGACACGTCGGGTGATGTCGTCACCATGTACTGCGCTAACTCGGGAATATCGGCAAAGCGTACCAGCAAGCGCCCGAATGCATCTTGGGTACTGACGTTACTCGGCACACCCAAGTCGACACGCGCCGGTATATCAATCGCCGGAATAGCCGGCAAATCGGGCTCATCTAGTCGACGCGCCACATCGGCACACAATGCACCTTCGAGCGATTCGCCATCAAATTCAGGCCACAAATCGTCCTCGGCAATCCCAAAGTTCGTGCGCAGTTGCTCCATTTGTTCGCTACTGAGGAGCATTGAGTGGTTGAGCGGGTGACCAGCAATTGGCAAGCCCCAACCTTTGATGGTATACGCAAAGACAACTGTCGGACGCGACATGTCACGCTCAACTTCGTCGAAGATGCTACACATCTCCTCGAGGTCATGGCCACCAAGATTCGAGATAACACCCGGTAATTCCTCATCGGGCACTTGTGCCAACACCAGCGCCAACGTATTGCGATCTGCCTCGTTGGCCGACAGCAATCGTTCGCGCAACTCGGCACCAGGCAAACGAATCGTTGCTTGATACTCTTCGTTGCTCATCTCGTCGATACGCCGGCGCAATGTATCGCCACCGGGCAGCGCATATAACTCTTGTAGCTTGCGCCCGTACTTGGCCTCGAGCACACGCCAGCCGTTTTGGGCAAAGAGCTTCTTCAGACGAGCTGCACGAATACCGGGCACCACACGATCAAGACTTTGACGATTGAGATCGACCACCCACATCACCTGACCGATGCCGTCGAGCGCCTCGTCAAGCAGGGCCTCCCATACATTACCCTCGTCAAGCTCAGCATCACCGACCACCGCCACAAAACGACGCTCGGGCACATCGACCTGATGGTCACGCAAGTAACGCTGGGTCAATGAGGCGAACAATGGGGCAACGATGCCCAAGCCGACTGAACCCGTCGAAAAATCAACGCGCTCGGGGTCCTTAGTACGACTCGGATATGATTGCAAACCGCCGTACTCGCGGAGCATGGTCATATAGCGCCTGGGCAAATTGCCTAACAAGTATTGGATTGAATGGTAGATGGGCGATGAATGTGGTTTAACTGCCACACGATCGCCACGTTTAAGGAAATGAAAGTAGAGCGCAGTCATCAGTGTGACGGTTGACGCCGATGATGCCTGGTGACCACCAACTTTGGTGCCGTCATGATTCGGCCGCACATGATTCGCATGATGAATCATGTTGGTCGCAAGCCACAACACACGCCGCTGGATATTTTCGAGCACACGCAACGTCTGCGGATCAAGAGTATGAGGCTTAGTTGGTGCTTGTTTACCACGTTTCGGGAGAGTGCGTTCCATGTGTCTCCTCACGGCTTCTTCGCCTTCTTAAGGCACACGAGTAATGAATCTATCATACCGCACTTCTAGGAGGTTTCGAATACATAGAATTTTTTGATTTCGCAATAATATACGTGGTACCGTAGCGCTTTCGCAATTTGGTAGAATAGAAACAGTTCGTTCACGCAGAAATTGAGTAGTATGCAACGTCACGCCATCATCAACACCATCACACAGACACCCGAATGGGATATCGTCGTCATCGGCGGCGGTGCCACCGGGTTAGGCATTGCTGTCGACGCCGCCAGCCGTGGCTTTAAGACACTTTTACTTGAGGCCTACGACTTTGCCAAGGGCACATCAAGCAAAGCCACCAAACTTGTCCATGGCGGCGTACGCTATCTCGCCCAAGGAAACATCTCTCTCGTCTATGAGGCGTTGCATGAGCGTGGTCGCTTGCGCAAGAATGCACCTCATCTTGTGCGTGTCATGCCGCATGTTGTTCCGGCGTATAACCTGATTGATTTGCCTTTTTATGGCAGCGGGTTATTGCTTTATAGCGTGTTAGCGGGCCGATTAGGATTTGGTTTCTCGCGGATTATCAGCCGAAATGAAGCACTTTCACTAGCTCCAACGCTCAGCAAATCACGCCTCAAAGGTGGAATTGTCTACTACGACGGTCAATTCGATGACTCACGACTGGCAGTCACATTGATGCGCACAGCATTCAATCACGGCGCTACGCTGATCAATCACATGCCGGCGACGGGATTCGTCCATCACGATAATAAGATTGTTGGCGTCACTGCACAGGACCGCGAAACTGGCGTAACACACACCATTCGCGCCAAGGCGTTCATCAATGCTACTGGCGTCTTTGTCGACGACGTACGCAAGCTCGACAAAGCTGACGTCAAGCCACTCTTGGCCCGGAGTCAAGGGATTCACATTGTGGTAGATCGCTCATTTTTGCCGGGTGACCACGCGGTCATGATCCCCAAAACTGACGATGGGCGCGTCTTATTCGCGCTACCGTGGCATGACTGTGTGGTCATTGGCACCACCGATACACCGGTGCCACACGCGGACATCGAGCCACGTGCCCTCGAAGACGAGATTGAATTTGTCTTGAGTCACACCGAAAAGTATCTGACCCGCAGACCACAACCGCATGAGGTGCTGAGCGTCTTTGCTGGGTTGCGCCCGCTGGTCAAGGCCGGTGGAGATAGTGGCAATACCAAGGCACTCTCACGCGATCATACCATCGTGTTTGCGGAGAGCGGGCTGATGACCATCACTGGCGGCAAGTGGACGACCTATCGCCACATGGCCGAGGATGCAGTCAACCAGATTAGTCAGCGCGCCCAGCTCGGTAGCCGGCCATGTGTGACCCATCAGATGCGATTACACGGTTACTCAACCGAGCGTGACAGCGACAACATGCAGATGTACGGGAGTGATGCGCCTGCCATTCGCGCACTCATCCAAGCGAACCCCACACTTGGCAATCTCATCCACCATGACTTGCCCTATACCAATGCCGAGGTAGTCTGGGCCGTGCGCCATGAGCTAGCCCGGACAGTTGAGGATGTGTTGGCGCGGCGTACTCGTTCGATTTTGTTGAATGCCCAAGCGAGTATTGCAGCCGCCCATCATGTCGCTGAACTGATTGCTGCTGAACTGAAGTACGACAATCAATGGGTCGCAGACCAGGTTGATGCATATACTGCGTTTGCCCAAACGTATTTGATATATCGAGCTGATTAACAAGTGAATTGGTGCCTGCGATTCTTCAAAAGCCCACTGACTATATGTATGACATATTAATCAGTGGGCTTTGTTGTTGTGTGTATGCCACACAAAATATATCATGCATACACTACTGTATTCATGAGTTTGGGCACCCATAATACACGAGTGGATTGTGGAAATGGTGACAAAAAACCACCAGTCAGATTGACTCCACGCCATCTGACTGGTGGTTATCTGAATAGGCAATCTACCCGCGACGGCGCTTGACCTCATCGATCAACGCCGGTACCACCTCAAGGGCGTCGCCGACGATACCGTAGCTGGCCACACGAAAGATTGGCGCATCGGCGTCTTTGTTGATGGCTACAATCGTGCGCGAGGTGCGCATACCGGCCAAGTGCTGAATAGCGCCGGAGATACCGACGGCCACGTACAACTTGGGGCTGACTGTTTTGCCGGTCTGGCCGACCTGATGCTCATATGGCACCCAGCCAGCATCGACGATGGCGCGTGAGGCACCATAGGCACCGCCAAGGGCGTCAGCAAGCGCTGGAATGAGTTTCTGGTAGTTTTCGGGACTGCCGAGACCACGACCACCTGACACGATGACACCAGCATCGCTCAAGCTGATGCCTCCCTGCTTGCGCTCGCTCTTAATGACCTCTATGCCACTTGTGGCAACACTGACGCTGGCAGTCTCGATCGGCGCGCTTGCACCGGTTGCCTGAGCCTCGGCGTATGTCTGCTTGCGTACCGAGACAACCACGGGAGTCAACGCATAACTACTCGTGGTCATAACGTTACCCGCATGTGAGGCTCGGGTGGCAATCACAGTAGCACCATCGATGCGGACATCACTGACATCTACAGCAAGTGAGCCACCACAATCAGCAGCTACGGCAGCACTGACATCGCGCATGCGCATTGAAGCTGTTGTCAACAATAGTGTCGCACCAGCGGACGTAATCACTTGGCTAACAGCGCTGGTCATTGCATCAGCAGCACGATGTGCAAGTGCAGCATCATCGACGACGACCACACGAGCAACACCCAACGTAGCAACCTCGGCGGCCAATGACTGCACATGATGTCCAACAACTAAGGCTGTGGTTGCACCGAGTGACACGCCACGCCCGATGACCTCACGGTGAGCAGGTGTCGTGCCAGCGCCAGCAGCAGTTTGATCAACTAAAACCCAATATGACATTGCATTCACCACCCTTACAACACTTGATCGGCGATGAGGCGATCAACAAGGGCGACCACCTTGGCGGCGGTATCGGCACCTTGGACCATCTCACCACTTTTGCGGGCCGGCGGCGGCACGCGATCGATAACCTGGGCGCGACTGGTTGGCTGCGCGCCAATCGTAGCCACACTCACCGTTGGCACATCGGCTTTGGCGAACTTGCGCACGCGCAACAGCGATGGGAAGCGTGGCTCGACCTCACCTTTTGAGACGCTCAACACGGCCGGCAACGTAACCCGCACCGTCTCGGTCTCGTCCTCGAGTTGGCGCTCAACCTCGAGGTGTGTTGCGCTACTGCTGACGATTTTGTTGACGTAGGTCACATGTGTCCAGCCGAGCTGGCGGGCCAGCATTGGTGCAAATGCACCACTCTCGTCATCGGTCGAGTTACGGCCACAAATCACCACATCGGGCCGACCTTTGTGGCTGATGGCAGCGGTCATAATCTGCGATGCCGCATAGACGTCGTAGTCGGCGTCGTTGGTAATGAGCAGCGCATCGGTGGCACCCATGGCCATGGCACGGCGGATTTGATCGAGCCACTCCTCGGTGCCAAGTGACATGACCGTCACATCGCCACCCAGCTCATCGTTGATGTGCAGGGCGGCCTCGAGGGCGTACTCGTCAAACAAATTGGTGATGGTCTCGATGCCAGTGGCGTCAATCCGCTTAGTAGCATCGATGGCCACCGTGTTATCACGGGGCACTTGTTTGAGACATACGACAATATTCATGGCTTATTCAGCCTCCCACGCATCTTTGTTGTAGGCCGGCAATTCACAGCGCAACGGTGGCGCAAGCTCGCGAATGCCCATAGCAAAGTCGGCTTGGAGCAACTCTTGCAACTCACGGGTACCCTCATAAATCACGCCACCGCGCGAGTTACGCAAAAAGCGCTCGACTGGATACTCGTCGGAGAACCCATAGGCACCGTGAATCTGTACTGCATCGTCGGCGGACTCCCAACTTGACACGGTAGCATGCCACTTGGCCAAGGTGGTCTCGCGCGAGTTGCGGCGACCGGCGTTCTTCATCCAACCGGCCTTGTAGACGAGCAAGCGGCCCATGTCCATCTTACGCACCATGTGGCTCATCATACGCTTGACCAACTG
>Ga0315902_10012877_pt1 | contig 10862 bp, 8 predicted proteins | sample LakEriMetagenome_9_FD_203523 | JGI IMG/M metagenome (GOLD analysis project Ga0315902, IMG submission 203523) | Freshwater fungal communities from buoy surface, Lake Erie, Ohio, United States - Buoy 12 MA117 | ecosystem: Environmental > Aquatic > Freshwater > Lake > Lake biofilm | place: USA...
ACAAAACCGAATCTGCAAAACTATCCAGTCGTGCTCCAAAGTCAGAACGCTGCTTTAGCCAGCGTGCCAACCGACCATCAATCCAATCACTCAGGTTGAGCACAACAAAGATACTCGTAAAGAGTACAAGTCGGCTTTGAATGGCTATCCAAAAAAGCCAAAATGCACCCATCAAACGAATGCTGCAAATGATGTTGGGGATCGTGAAATACTTGTGTTGATATACGCCCTCGGTTTCGACTAGATCGCTGTTGGCGGATAGAGATGGAGGTATATCAGGAGATTGGATGGGTTCCATACAGACGTTCGTTCCTACGCAATTTCAGTCATCTTAAGACGAGGATGGCTTGGACAAAGAAAAAAAATACTGGGGCCGCAAACGTTAGACTATCAACCCGATCTATCATGCCTCCTTGGCCTGGCAGTAGTTTTCCACTGTCTTTGATGCCAATATCTCGTTTGATCCCAGATTTATTGAGGTCTCCCAGAAACCCGAACGTCGAAATCAATAGACCAGAAAGAACGGCAAGAACTACGCCGGTGCTCATCGATCTCTGCATGAAGGTTGTCAACCAAGGTGCGAGCAATACAGCCAGGAGTGTCGTTACTATCATCGCACCGAGTAACCCCTCAAGTGATTTGTTGGGGGACACGCGCGGCCAGAGCTTGTTCCGACCCAATGCACGTCCAATAATCGCTTGCGCGATATCGTTGGTTTCCGTCAATAACACGAGGTATAGAAACCAACCTAGGTGTCCAACCCAAGGTTCCGGTAAGCCAGGTAAAGTCAACAGAAGAAAGGCATGCGACAAACAGTAAACGAACAAGAGGACTCCCCAAATCAAGGCTGCGGTTGTTCGAATAAAGTCCTGAACTAAACCGAGCGAAACTCGTGTCGTTCCCACCACGATGAGGACTGCAGCAGGCGCAATGGATCGTGTCGACTCTGCATAACCAAGGAGCAAAAGGGAGTAGTAGACTGGCACGATCGAAAAGACGACGATCGCGGTTGGTCTGCCGACCTGATTCCAGCCGATGATTCTCAAGTACTCCTGCAAAGAAAGCAAGCCAGTGACTGCGAGAAGGACTGCCACTCCACTGGTACCGCATAGCAAAGCGACCGTGAGCAGGACCGCTAACAACCACCAAGTGCGGACACTACTTCGATGCGATTGCGACTTTTCGTCTGCAAACCCTCGCAGCATTGCAAGCCTGACCGTTGTTCCTAATGTCAGGATTGCAAACAGACCAGCAATAACCCAAAGGTAGCGAAAGGAAGGAAAGAACAAGCTTAGACCCTCAACAAAATAGAGTGAATGGAACGCAATCCGTTCGTACCATTTCCATCGAACAATCTATCCGAACGATATAATTCGAATTACAAGATTGGTTTTCAATCAATCAGTTCCGGACCGCAATTCGCTTCAACTGTGCCGCATTTTTCATACCAACACACGCGGCATCTTTCTGTGTTTTTTACGCAAGCCTTGGCTTGCGCGAGGATTTGTCATACTCTACGACGTAAACTCCGTGTTCCTTAACAGCCACGATTCGTCCAAACCTCTGGAAAAGCCCAAGTGGATTGTACCGAAAAACCCATTAAAATACTTCAAATATCCGACCTTCATTTTGGTCCTCCCTATTTGAAAAAAGTCGGCGAAGCTGCGCTTCGGATGGCCTTTGAACTTCATCCCGACGCAATAATTATCAATGGCGACCTAACTCAGCGCGCCAAGAGAGAGCAATTTGAAGCGGCAAGAAAATACTTGGGGCGACTGCCCCAAATTCCGCAATTGGTTATTCCAGGAAATCACGATGTTCCACTCTACCGTTTCCTGGAACGCTTGCTCGATCCCCATCGACTTTATCGAGAGATCATCGCTCAAGAACTCAATCCGGTGCTTAAGATCGACGGAGCTGTAATCGTCGGTTTGGATTCGACCGCACCTCGTACGGCTATCAGCAACGGTCATATCTTCAAATGGCAATTGGACCACTGCGAGAGAGCCCTGCGAGAGACACCGAGCGGAATCGCAAGAATTGTTGTTGCTCACCACCATTTTGCACCGGCGCCGGACCACCTCCGCGATCGGAGCATGCCGAACGCCAAAAGAGCGATCGAGCGATTTGTAGATTTGAATGTCGATATGATTCTGGGTGGGCACTTGCATCGAGCCTATATTGGGAACTCACTAGACTTCTATCCTGGGGCGCATCGAGACCGAGGTATCATCATTGCCCAATGTGGAACCACAACGTCCAGGCGGGGGCGAGGACGCGAGCAGGAGAAAAACTCGCTCAACCAAATTGAAGTCGGACAGAAAACGATTACCATCGTCCATTTCATGTACTTCCATGAAAGCGATTCGTTTGAGGAGACGAGCCGACATACCTTTCGTCGGAGTTCTTTCTTCCATACTACTGGGTAATTGCTTCCCCACTACGAATCGCTCCCCACTACTCGGTGATCGTGCTTCCCGACTAGATCATCCCCTTTATCTGCCGCTGTCTGCACGCCGCGGGAAAGTGAATTCGCAGTTCGGTAGCACTTTCTGGCCACCATTCGTTTCTAGCAGGAGGCAAGTCCTTTTTGGAATGCGTTCCACAGTCGGTCGACGGGTTCGAGCCCAAACGAGAATCGCAACGTGCCTCCGTCGATGCCTAGAGTTTGGAGTTGCTGAGCCGAATAGGAACGGTGGCTTGTGGATACAGGGTGACTCAGCGTGGTGCGAGTGTCGCCCAAGCTCGGACAAAATGGAATCGTGTCCTTGACCGCAGAAATGAACTGATTTGCTTTCCGGTTATCACCGCGAAGATGTAGGGTTAGCATATTGCCAAAACAACCCGCTGGTAGTTGTTTTATAGCAGTGGCATGGCTCGGGTGATCGGGGAGTCCAGGATAGTCGACTTCGAGTTGAAACTCTTTTACAAGCCGTTGTGCAATCTCCATGGCGGAGTTTGCAGCATGCGTCATGCGAACAGAGAGAGTCTCTAGTCCTCGTTGCGTGAGCCAGCAATCCAGAGGGCTGCTGGCAAGTCCGAATGCACTGACAACGCCTCGTATCCGAGCCCAAGTGCGATCGGTGCCACACAGCAACCCTAGCATCACATCACCGTGGCCGCAAACAAATTTGCTGAGGCTCTCCATGACGAGATCGGCACCTAATCGCAAAGGTTGGCAAAGAACCGGAGTTGCAAAGGTATTATCGACGAGGACCAATGTGTCTGCGTTCTCATGCGCCAGACTACAAATCACCTCTAGGTCTGGTACGTCGAGGCGAGGATTGCCGATCGTTTCCACGAGGATGAGCCTCGGGGCCTTTTGGATCGCGGTCGCCCAAGCGGCAATGTCGGTTGCCAAAACATCCTCGGTGAGGATTCCCCATCGGCTGAGTTCCGACTTGAGTAGATAGGACGTCTTGCCATAGAGTGGCTGGCCCAAGAGAACAAGATCGCCAGGCTTGAGCAGAGAAAGGCAAGCCGCGCTAAGAGCGCTCATACCTTGCGCGGTAACAATCGCTCGATCTGCAGCATGCATTTCGCGAAGGATGGTTTCCAACGACTTTGCATTGGGATGACCATCACGGCGGTAGATGTGTCCCTCGAGTTGGCCTCCGAGCAACTGATCCGCTTGTTCCACAGAGTCCATCACCCAGACGCCAGAGAGCTCAATGGGTGGTGAGATAGGGCGAGGATCGCGAGGGTTCATCATTGTCCTAGTAGGTTTCGAAGATTTGACGGTACGACCACCAGCAAATCGCAGCAGTGATGCCGATCAGAACCGAAGTGTAGATTGTATTGATGATCGACCAAAAGATTTTTTCCGAAGGAGTAAACGACTTGCTGATCCATAAAGCAGGCAAGCCAAGGAACCCTGTCACACCGAACAGGACGACGAACATGACGATCCTTGTTGTTTGTCGATCCAACAGGGGCTCCGACTTTTTCTGCGCGGGGGGAACCGATTCCTTCAGCTCCCTCGCGTTCGAAGATTCATTCGTGTTCGACATAGTCGATCAACTCGGAAGATTGCCTTCTGCGATTTCTTGTTCCCATTGTTCGATCAAGGGCCAATCGATTGCGCAGGTACCGAAGTCGGAGAGGTGGAGATAGCTATCGAGACGTTGCAGTGTTTTATCGATCATGGCAGCGTCTTTTCGAAAATAGGGGCCGTGGCTAGGCAATAACCACTTTACTTCGGAGTCTCGAATTCGTTGGAGCGATTGGATGAACGAAGGAATGTCGCTACCGTGGTGAGCGTCGATAGCTCCGACACCGCCATCGCGGTAAATATTGTCTCCGCTAAAGAGCAAGTCATTCATTTGAAAAGCCAATTGGCTATCGGCATGTCCAGGGGTGGACCATACCTTAAGCTCAATACTTCCGATCTGGATGATATCTCCATCATTCACGTGTACCTCTACAGTGACTGGCGGCATATCTTCGCTGATACCTTGAGCGTGGATCTCGGCAAAGGTTTGCAATCGGTCACCGGACTCGAGCAGACTGGCCGCCTTTGGATGTGCGGTGACGGTCGTGCGTAGCACTTGTTTGAGTTTCGCGAGCCCTTGGCAATGGTCAACATCTGCGTGGGTTGCGATGAGCGTCTTGCATTTGGACAACCGAAAATCGAGATCTCGAATCAGTTCCACAATCTCGTCGACAGATTCATGGTAGCCGACATCGATGAGCGCCCAGTCTTCTTTATCATGCACCAAGTAGACATTGCAGCCGATGAGGTGGCCGGCCTGCACGTTTAGCTCGATGACGTTTGGAAATATGTATTTTCGTTGAAGCATTCATTCCCCGATGCGAAAGCAAAATGCCTAGAGGTTGGCAATCCAACAAAGGCGGTGGTCCGATTGTAGACAACAAACGGGCGGTTGGGCAACCGCCAGAATGGCGACTGCAGTCTATTCCTATCTAGAATGCCTATTGGTGGACAATCTATTCTCTCGCGATGGTGAGTAGAGTACCTGACTCGTACTTGATTTGTATGAGAGCCTGCATATGTTCGATTTGGCGGGTTGCGAGTTCTTTCTCTGCATTCAAAAGTCTATTCTCTGAATCGAACAATTCGTTCAAGATAGTGCTTGGCGAGCTTCCCTCATTAAAAAAGTCCTCCAATCGGGCCCTTTGATTCTCGACTTCAGACTGAATGGCGCGGGCCGAGTACAAGGATGCCAAGATGGCCTGATAGGTACCTTTCGACATTTCGATCGCTTTGTAAACCTGAGCTTCTACTTCCATCTTTCGATCTTCATAAGCATCGATTCGCTCCGCCATCGCCATCGCTCGCCCCTGTAGGTTAGCTCGTGCTGCACGATTTTTATAAGGTGATTGATACAAGAATCCGCCCGAGTAGCTGGGGGCGCCGGAATCAAATTGTCGTGAGAGCGAGTCAATGAGCCGTTTTTCACCTGCGAGGCCTCGAACGTAGCCTTCTACCACGAGGTCTAATGTGGGCCGAAGCTCGTTGGCTGCGATTTGCTTTCGGACGGATTCCGTTTCGATCTGGCTGCGTATCTCTTGCAATTCTCCCCGGTACATTAACGCGTTGTAGAGTTCATCGTCGAGAGAATCTATAGGAGGCAGGGACGCTATCGGGCGAGTCAAAGGAATCATTTCATCGCAAACCGTTCGCTGGATCTCTGGCGACCCAACTAATCGAGCTAAATCTGCTTGGTAACCTCGAATTTTAGCGCGAAGTTCCGAATCCTGGGCGGCCATGGCTTGAATCATCGATTCTGCTCGGTCCGTGTGCATTTTTAATACGTCAATACCACGTCGGTTCTCGAGTTCTATGCTCAGTGTTTTGATTCGAACTTTGGCTTTGATCACCTGCGCAAGTTGGAATCGCGCGAGCAGCAGTTCCCAATAGGCCGAGTGAATGGTTCGAGCGTGTTGTTGAAGATTGGTATTGGCAATCGCCAATTCCTGCTCCGTCTTGATCTGCGAAATGCGAATGGAAGATGTGTTGTAAAACACCCCTGCACCTCTCATGAGAGGTTGAGAGTAGTTCAGCGTGAGCTTCGAATCGACTTGATTGTTAGGTCGAAAGAAAAGCGAGTTGCTGTCGCGAGCATCGATCGCTTGTCCAAAGTCCGTTTTTCCACCAAATTGATTTCGATCGCGTATCCCGATCGCATTTTCCCAAAAATAGTCGTTTAACCGATTGGGTCCGCCGGTCGTCAACGTGTTGCCAACAGGATCCGATGTGTCTTTGAAATTCGATTGTGCATATCTCGTAGGATCAAAATCTCCTCTCGCAATTTCGATCTCTGATCTTTGAATTTTGGGCATCTTGAGAATGGAATGTACTCGCATGGAATACTGCATAGATTGCCAGATCAACTGCTCTAGATCGATGGGTTGAACTCGATGCAATTTGTTCGTAAGGAGTGGCTTGAGGGCTCCCTTTGTCGGAGACTCCCACCAGCCACCCTCCCACGTGTAGTTGATCCAATCGTCTCCATCTGGCGGCACATAGTCTTCTAGGGCAGATTGAAATAAGTCATTGGAATTGGAATCTGCGGCAGACGAGGAAGTGAATTCCTGGGCCGAAGATTGGTGGGAAGGCACAACCTGGAATGGTTCAGTACGGTACGGACTCGGAACAGTTCGTGTAGCGGGTGGGAGGGCCACGACCGGGGCGGAAGGAGCGACTGGCGTTGCCTTGATCGCGTTTTCGACGAATCGTTCGAAATCATCGCTTGAAGCTGCAGGAATTTCTGGAGGTCGCCCTTCATCTTTCGAGGATTGCCAAGCAAAGATGGGATGCCAACCAACGGAAAGCCACAAGCAAAAGAGCGCGACGATGCTCCTTTGGTTCGGTCCTTTCCATTGATGGGGCGAATCTGGCACTTTGACCTCCTGTCCGTACGAAACACTTCCTTGCGTATCTAGTCGTTATCGATAGACCCGGGCGCTAAAGAATCGGAGAAAACTTGGTTCAGGCGATCTATTTCCGAACGATTGGTGCTTTCTCCGCAGAAAAGGTAGAACCTGAATGGAATGATGAATCAGATTAACCCGGAGAGATATTCCATTCGGAAAAAACTATCCAAGTCAACTGACCCCTACCTTCGGTAGACTTTGCAGAATCCCTCCCGGTTTGAAAGCAATGGCCACGAACGTCGTGTGAAATCGACGCATGCATCGAACTTTGTCCAACAGTTAGAGGATATCTTTGTCCAAACACGGGTTTTCCATAGTTGGGATCAGATATCTCGAATACTCTTTTCGTGCTGATTCACTATTCCGATGCCAAAACTCAAGATCACCTACAAAATGGCGATCATCCTAGCGACGATGTCGTTCGGACCGATGCTGGCTGGGAGTCTGTCGGGACTCGTCAAGGATGAGAGTCTTGAAAAACAAAAGCAACGAAGCGAATCCAGCCTTCAAATCGCGACACTTTGCTCGAACCATCTGTCTGTGCAGGACCTGGCGGGTCTTCAAAAGTCTTGTCGCAAGTCGCTTTCTACGGTCGAGGATTTACTCAGCCTTCGAATCATAAGGCGGGATGGTTTGGTGCTTTATGCAAGTCCAGACCATTCTAGAAACTGGAATCTGGCTCCGGAAAGCCCGTCGACGATCAACCATGTGCGTGTTCCATTGGAGAAGGGTGAAGATATTTTTGCGGAATTGGAGATAGCCTTCACGCCTGCACCCTCGGGCTTGTACAGCGCGATGCTGCGTTGGGCGATCGTTGTTGGGGTGGGATTTTTCCTCAACGTAGGCAGTTTCTCACTCTTCCTGAACAAAGCTTTCGGCGCGCTGGACCCCAAGAGTGCGGTCCCGAAGCGAGTTCGTAACACCCTCGATACCATTGTTGGAGGGGTCGTGATTCTGGATGTGCAAGGAAAGATTCTGCTGGCCAATGATTCCTTTGCGAGATGTGTGAATCTGCAAGTCGACGAACTGACGACTCGAGAATTGAATAGCTTAACTTGGGGAAGCGAAGATTCGAGGGACTGGCCATGGGAGTCGGCTATCCGCGAACAAAGTCAAAAAGCTGGTGTGAAGCTCTACTTGAATATCGCTGGTAAGCAATTGACGTTTATGGTGAATGCAACTCCTGTCTTTGATGGGGAAGAACGAATCACTGGCGCGCTGGTCAGCTTTGAAGACATTTCCTTGATGGAGGAGCAGCGACAACATTTATTAAGCGTTCTATCGGATCTAGAAACCTCCAGAGAGCAAATCAAGCAGCAGAACGAGGTGTTGCATGAGTTAGCCACTCGCGACGGATTGACGGGCGCACTAAATCGACGGGCACTGTACGAAAAGATCAATGCACTATGGGAAAATCGAAACGATGGTGAGCGTGGTTTGATCTCCATCATGATGGACGTTGACCACTTCAAAAAATTGAACGATCGACACGGGCACGCGGCAGGTGATGCCGTCTTGAAAGACGTCGTCAAGACTGTGTCCAAGATCGTCGAGGGCCGAGGTATTCTCGGTCGTTATGGTGGAGAAGAGTTTTGCGTGGTGATGCAGCATGCCACCTTGACCGAGGGTGAAGCCATGGCCGAAGAAATTCGCGCGGGCCTTCAAACGACGCTGGCGGAACCGTATGAGGTTACTGCCAGCTTAGGTGTTTCTAGCAGCATTCTGGGCGCACCAACATTCCAAGCTCAGATCGAGCAATCGGACCAAGGTCTTTATGCGGCAAAGCACTCTGGTCGAAACCGCTTTCGGACATGGAGTCCAGAACTGGAAGAGACCGCGAAGGAAGAAGAACGCAAAAAAGCAGCAAAACTAGCCTCGATCGATGTAGAAGAGCATCCGATTTCCTACCATGCGGTCGTGACGTTAAACGCAGCAATGACCAAACGATTCCCTTTGATGACAGCACACTCCCACCGAGTCGCAGAGATCTGCGTTTCGTTGGCAAAAGGATTAATACCAGTTGGCGAATTGTACGTTTTAGAGATTGCGGCCATGCTGCACGATATCGGATGTTTGACACAAAATGAGACCGACGCTGACTGGAAATTGCACCACCTTCGTTCGCAATCAGATCGATCGAACGTTGCCATTAAAGGTGCGGCTGAGTTGCTGAGTTCCTCGTTCAACAGTCCCGCAATGCTCGAGATCATCAACTCCTACAGCATGCCCCTTGAGGCACTTGCGGGCACCGCAAACGCCAGCATACCATTCGGTGCGCGTGTCCTCTCCATCGCTAACGCGTATGACACTATGACTTCGGAACTATCGGATGCGCCTATGTCTCACCAGGACGCCATCGAAGCAATACAGTTGGGAAGTGGTACGCTTTATGACCCGGAACTCGTGGAAAGATTCGCGAATTCTCCCTTTTGCTGGCGACCGCAATTCTTCGAAAGCAGCGACCTCTCCAATAGCAATGCAGTCATGATTGGCTACCAGATTGAGCGAGTGATTCACTGTTTCGAGTCCGGGAATCTGATTGCGTTGAAGTCGCGTTTGGAATCGTTGAAGGTACTATCGAATAAAATTGACATGCCGATGATTGGTTTGATCGTCAACGAGCTACAGAGTGAAGCCGAACGAAAGTCCGTGTCTGATTGGGAGTCGATCGTGCCGATGTTGCAAGATCTCGTCGAAATGTGCCTGATGATACAGAGGGCCTATTTGCGACCAGCGAGCAGGATCCCCGTGAACGGGTAGTTTGGCGTAGACAGGTTAGGCAGAAACGACCGGAAGGCTATTTTTTCAACTCGGAGGAAGCAGTGCGATTGCGAATCTTGGCGCGGGCGCGGGATAGCATGGGGCCGACACTGTTTTCTGGCATTCCGAGATGGTGCCCAATATCGAGGTATGATTTCCCTTCAAGATGGAACATCCGAACGGCTGCTGCCTCGCTGTCGGAGAGGAACTGAATGGATGCATGCAGTTCCTCCAGATCCTCGGCAGTAAAGCGACTACTAGGCCTGCTCTCCTCGACATGATTTTCATCCAATGCTTGAGGCGAATGGAGAGGGAGCCTTAACTGCGATAGCCTGCGAATGATGACTCGTCGAGCGACGACCGTCAGGTAAGTAGCCAGCGAGCTTTGCCCCCGAAAGCGTCGAAGTACCGCAAAATCCTTTTCGATCCACGACAGAAAAACTTCAGCGACCAAATCGTCCCTTGATTCTGCGGTGATCTGAATGTTTCGGGAGTTGGCGGAGTGATTCACGACATGGATGATCAATCCGAGAAAGCGATCTGTCAGCTCCTGCCATGCCATCGGTTGGTTTCCAAGGCATTTCTGAAGCAGTTCTCGATCTAGATTCGTGAGTGCCACAACTTACTTCTCGATTAAGGCGATCGCCAGGGAGGTAATGGGAAGAACTACTGCATTGTTGACAGGAATTGTTCAATATTAGGTGCTGCGGCGGACGACAGCAAGCAGATTCAGTTTCTTGACACGTAGAATCTCTACGCCTACCATGCCGGGGGCGGGAAATTGCTGGAAATTTGGCGGTAGTATGCGATTGCCGCGATTTTTTCCATTGTCCCAACGACAAATGAATCCAATCGCATGTTGATCAAATAGGGAAGGGAAAAAAGATGGCACACGTTGTGACGCAGCCATGTGTTGGATGCCGTTATACAGATTGCGTGGTCGTATGCCCCGTGGAATGCTTTTACGAAGGGGAAAAGATGCTCTACATCCACCCGGATGAGTGCATCGACTGCGAAGCTTGCGTCGCCGAATGCCCAGTCGAAGCGATATTCCACGAGGATAACGTTCCGGACGAGTGGAAAAACTATACGGAAATGAACGCAGAAATGGCATCTCAGTGCAAAGTAATCACGGAAAAAAAGAAGCCTCTCGCCGATTCCTAGTCCAGGAACACACGGCGCCCTTTGTTCTAGGGTTTTTGGGT
>Ga0315902_10012879_pt1 | contig 10860 bp, 10 predicted proteins | sample LakEriMetagenome_9_FD_203523 | JGI IMG/M metagenome (GOLD analysis project Ga0315902, IMG submission 203523) | Freshwater fungal communities from buoy surface, Lake Erie, Ohio, United States - Buoy 12 MA117 | ecosystem: Environmental > Aquatic > Freshwater > Lake > Lake biofilm | place: USA...
GGAAATCGACGTCTTTCCCTCAAAGACAACCTCGTCGTCGCGATGGATTGCCAAGGCGATCTCGATGCTCTGTCGCTCAGGCATGTCCTGGGCCAACGTGATCCACGGACCAAGCCCACAGCATTGGCTGTACAACTTGGCCTGAGGCAAATACAAAGGGTTATCCCCCTCGATGTCTCGACTGCTCATGTCGTTGCCGATGGTGTAGCCGACGATCTTGCCGGCACTGGAGATTACCAAGGCCAGTTCGGGCTCGGGAACATTCCAATGCGCATCCTCGCGGATACGAAGCATACCGAGTTGACCGCTACAGCGACCGGGTGTGGCCTTGAAAAAAATCTCTGGCCGATCGGCCGTGTATACACGATCGTAGCAACTTGCCGCCGCTTCGCTCTCCTCCATACGGGCCGTCTGGGATCGTTTGTAAGTCACCCCGGCCGCCCAAACCTCCTGGTCGTCAATCGGAGCGAGCCAATTGACCTCGTCGAGCCGAATCGATGGACCATCGGCAGGAATCTGCTCGGCCAAAGCGACCAAGTCCGGATGAGAGAGCAACTCGGAGAGACTCCCAAGCCCCGCGGATTTCAAATCCAACGGTGTTGCAACAGCCGCGTTGCCCTTGTGAAGATCGACTCTTGCTGCCTGTACCCCTTTTGCCGTCAGTATTCTTGCTAATGCCATCTGAGTTTTTCCTGTGCGTTGCCTCGGGTGTCCGGTGCGCATTATCATCGCAATCTCCCCGAGTGCCTAGAAGGCCCTGGACGAAAAACCGAGCCTAAGGCCGATTGATGCCGGCAACCTGAGACTTGCTCGCCGGACTCCAGATGAAAAACTCTCCATCCGCGCAACCGATCGCAAGAAACAACTCCTGTCCGTCCTCAGTCCGCGAGGTCGATGCTTGCATGCTCAAAGGGACTAGTCGACGCTGAGGATCGCTCGCATCGATCAACCGGACGCCGTCCTTGGGGTCGATGTAGAAATCAGTTTTCTTTTTTTTCTTCTTCGGTTCCTTCTTCTCGTCTTTCTCGGTTTTGGCCGCGTCTTCCTTGCTGGACTCCTCGGGTACCTCGGTCTCCTGGCGCCGAACACGGAAATGCTTGATCCAATCCGAATCGATCACAAAAAAATCCTCGTCGCTTGCAACCATCTTGTGAGTCTGCTGCGCAAAACCACCCCAGAGCACCTTCGCGTTGGGGGTCGTGTAGTTGGGGTAGTATCGTGCCACCCCCGCTTCGTCAAAGGCAACCGCTCCGCGATTGAGCGCAACGATCGATGCGACCGTTCGCTCCGAATCGACAAAACTCGAAAGCATCTTGCCGTCGACGGACTCGAACGATTTGGCCATCCGATCCCGAGAGGAGGACAACAAGGTCTTTCCGTCGCGAGACCAATCGATGCTCGTGACAGCCGATGCATGCGCCGACATCCGCCATCGCAAACTGTTGGTCGACGCATCGATAACCACAATGGTCCCGTCGGCATTCCCAATCCCCAAAAGCTCTCCGCTCGGACTTGTCCCAATGTCCAAAGGTGTGTCGCGACTGACCCAGGCAGTCCTCCTGGCCTTTGAATCCAACGCCCCGGTCGATTCGATCCAAGGAATCGACTCGACATAGCCGATACGCCCTGGTTCTCCCGAAGCGACCCACAACATTTTTCGAGTCTTATCCCATTGCATATCGCTGATGGAACGACCTCGCACCGGGATCCTAGCGGTCAATTCAAAGCGATCCCCCCAGTGCCACTCAAGCACCTCTTGGTAACCACTGGTAAATACACTGCGACGCTCGGAGTCCAGGGCGATGGCCTGCACTGCATGGGCTCGCCGATACGTCACAAGCTTGGGTTCACTCGGAATATTCACCGGTAGAAACGACTCCAAGGGCGCGTCGAGACTTCCATCGATTTTCGCTCCAGTGACGATCCAAGCACGAATATCCTCGATCTGCTCTGCATCGAGTCCATCGGAGTCCTTGGGCATCCGAAGTTTTGGATCGCTAGTGATCAATCGGTCCCACAACTCCCCGAGCCCCTGGGGAAACACCACTCCGGATCCTTGCCCAAGACCGACGCTCGACCCGATGACCGGCCGCTTGGATTCCCCAGCTACAAGGATCGAGCCGGCCGTTGACATCGAATAACCACCTTGCGCATCCTGGGCATCGTGGCAGCCCACACATCGGTCGATCAAGATGCTGGCGATCCGACCGAGCCTCGGTTGCAATTCCTCCGGCGGATCGGTCAACAACGCTTGATCCAGATCCGATTGCCCAAAGGCCATGAGGGTACAACCGAGAAGGACTGCTATGGCAATCGGTAAATGTCGCGCATGATGCATGGCTCTCGGTCCCTTTTTTCGTCGATTCCCTGCCGTTTTACTCCAGGGTGTTGATGACCATGCCCGATGCGAGCTTCGGATAGAAATAGGTGCTCTTGGCCGGCATCCGTTCCTGTGCCAGCGATATGGACTGGATCTGCTCGAGCGTCGCAGGCATGACCATCGCAGCAAGCGAATAATCGCTTGAGGCAAGTAAGCGGCCCTCAAGCCCATCGATGACCTCCTGGACCTCATGCACATACGTCGGCTTAGGCAAATCCACCAAACCCAACGCATCTTCGAAAACCAATCGATGCAGCACGGCAACCCCAAGCTCCCTCCAATTCGAAGAATGCTCAGGAGCCAGTTCCTTCATCCGATCGACTGCCGACTCCTTGGCGGTGATTCGCGTCCACTCCTTGGACTCTGCTGAATAGATAGCCATGATCAATTGCTCGTCGAGCCGTGCAAGCTCAGCCCAGACTGCACCGGCACTCTGAGGTCCTTTAGCCACCAACTCGCAATCAAAATACTGACCTAGCTTGTTGTGCAACTGCTCGGTCGTCAATCGAGGGCCCCCCCGGATCAATCGATGCGTCGGGAGGACCACCAACCCCGGGTCGCTCATGCTGAACAAAGCGGTAAGCACAAAATTCGCAGGATGCTCCTCCCAAAAATCACCCGCAGTAGCCAACTCGTCTCGATAGTTGCAAGCCGTCTCGTAGCGATGATGTCCGTCAGCGACAATCATCGGTAAATTCGCTATTAGCGAGGAAACATCGCGGATCACACTCAACTCTCCAATCGGCCAAACCGTATGGCGAACCCCTAAATGATCGACGGCCTGTGTCCCGAGGACACCGATGATTTTCGACTCGAGGAGCTCTTGTGCCTGGTTCTCGGCGTCGGGATAGAGTCCAAATATCGGGGACAAATTCGCCCGGGTCGATCGCAACATCTCGAGCCTATCTGCCTTGGCCTGAGCATGCGTATGCTCATGCGGATAGATTCGCCCCTGGCCAAAACGCTCGAGTCGTACGTTGGCCATGAATCCCCGACGAAGATAGCTCTGACCCAACCACTCGAACTCCTGATGGTAAATGTAAATGGCTGGATCCGGTTCCGGCTGCAATATCTTCTCACTTTGCCAATTGCGAATCGTTCTACCCGCCCGGTCGTAGTACGATTTCGGACTGTCCGAGGCCTGGGTCCGAGGAAACTCCAATTGCACAAAGTTGTAAGGTGACAGGCCATAAAGCTGGTTTTGCAGCGTCGTGTCGATCACATCGTAAGGAGGAGCAATGCACTCGGAGAGAGAACCGACGCGCGCTAGATTGTACCGCAGTCCGCGGAAAGCTTGGATTTCAGGCATACGACAGTTCGGCTGACGGTAAAAGCGATCAAGACACAAACACAAGTCAAGCCCCCATTATCGCGCAGGGCGTTCTCGGGGCAATCGCAAAACAAGCTTCGCTGGCTCCTCATGCCCGCAACTGAATGCTAATCGGATCTGAATTCAACGCTTCTTTCTGCCCGAACGTTCCTCGAGCCAATCGATCCAAGCCTCCAACCCCCCTAGAGTTTTGCCCGAACTCTTCAATACCTCGACACCCGGGCGGACCGTTTGAAGGTTCTCGATCGCTGCGTCTTGCTGGAACTCACAAGCCACCGCTAAGTCCATCTTCGTCAAAAGGACCACATCGCATGTGTTGAACAACCCTGGATACTTCAGCGGTTTATCCTCGCCCTCGGTCACACTCAACAAACCGACCCGAAGCGATTCGCCCAAGTCCCAACTGGTCGGACATACCAAATTCCCAACGTTTTCAATAAACAGATAGTCGATCGAACCGAGTTCCCAGTCCTTCCACTCGCGATGAATCATCTCGGCCTCCAAATGGCACAGGCCATGCGTCATGATCTGTCGGACCCTCGCCCCGCTGCGCTCCAAACGTCGCGCGTCGCGGTCGGTTTCCAGGTCCCCGACAATCGCTGCGACCCGATGCCCTCGCTCGATCATCCTTCGCAAGGTCAACTCCAACCACAAGGTCTTGCCAGAGCCCGGACTGCTGACCCAATTGCTCACGAAAATGCCCTGGCTCATGAAATCCTCTCGCATCTGTCGCGCCAGGGTGTCGTTGGCCTTGAGGATCTTGGTGCGAACTTGCAATATACGCGGTTCCATGTCTCAATCTCCCGGGGTTTCCGAATCTTCTTGCACTTCGATCCACTCGACTCGCATCTCCTGCAATCCATCGAGCAGTCCAAGCCGCTGGCCACACCAGGGGCAATTCGGTACCCCATCGCTAATGCCTTTGCTCTGGTCAAACGACTGCTGGCAGGTCTCGCAAATCCAAATCTCCTCGATCCGCTCGACCTCTAAACGCGTTTGCGCATAATCTGTCTGATCCGTCACCCAACGAAAACTGTTCCGCAACGATTCCTCTTGAACACAGCTCCAAGCTCCAAGCCGAATTCCAACGGCTAGCACCCGCCCATGCGGGGCGTGGGATTGCACGATTTTGAAGATCTCGCTGGCGATCGAAAGTTCATGCATGCTTGGCCCCCTGCTCCGGCTTTTGTGGACTATCATAGCGATAAATAAGGATCCACCGTATGTGCTTGGCTATCCCCGGACAAATTCTCAGCATCGACTCCTCGGGCACCCTGCGTATGGGCCGAGCCGATTTCGGTGGCGTGATCCAAGAAATCTGCTTGGAATACACTCCCGAAATCGATGTCGGCGATTACGCGATCGTCCATGTCGGCTTTGCAATCGCGCGTCTCGATGTGAATCGAGCTGAAGAAATCCTCGAGACGATCGCTCAGATCCCGACGGAATAACTCTATGCAATCGACCGATTTCGGAAATCCAATCCACGTCGAATCCTTGGTCCGCCAAATCCATGCTAAGTCGACTCGGCCACTGACCCTCATGGAGGTCTGCGGTGGACAAACCCACGCGATCCTTCGCTACGGAATCGATCAACTTCTCCCCCCCAACCTGCGCATCGTCCACGGTCCGGGATGCCCGGTCTGTGTGACCCCCGCCGAAACGATCGACCGGGCCATCGAAATCGCTTCGTCTCCCGGTGTGATCTTCTGCACCTTCGGCGATATGCTCCGCGTCCCGGGCTCCCAATCCAATAGCAGCGCAAACGATCTGATGCACGCCAAAAGCCAGGGTGCCGATGTACGGGTTATTCAATCACCCCTCGACGCACTGCGAATAGCACGTGCCGAATCTCAAAATACAAGCCCCGGGGCTCCGATTCGGCAAGTCGTTCTGTTTGCTATTGGTTTTGAAACGACCGCCCCAGCGACGGCTATGGCAATCCGCCAAGCCAAAGAGCTGCAACTCGACTCCTTCAGCGCTCTGGTCTGCCATGTACTCGTCCCCCCCGCACTCGACGCGATCTTCGCCGATGTCGACCACGGTATCGATGGCCTCCTGGCCGCAGGACACGTCTGCACCATTGCCGGGGATCATCCCTACCACCGCCTTGCCAACCAATTCAATCTACCGATCGCAATCACCGGATTCGAACCGGTCGATCTGCTCCGTGGGATCCTCAACCTCGTCGAACAACTCGAAGCAAAACCGACCTCCTGCCGGGTCGATAACCTCTACGAACATATCGCCTCGGCCGAGGGAAACCTCCCAGCCCAACGCACCGTCGAAACCGTCTTTGCCGTCTGTGACCAACACTGGCGAGGCATGGGCTCGATCCCCCAAAGCGGACTGAAACTCCAGCCCCAATTTGCCTCGTTCGACGCCTCGAGCCGATTCCCCCAACGGATACAACCAGGCGAACAGACCTCCTGCTGCCGAGCCGCTGATGTGCTTCGTGGGAAAATTCGCCCAATCGAATGCCCCGCCTTCGGGACCCTGTGCGACCCTAACCATCCCCTCGGTGCTCCTATGGTCTCGGCCGAAGGTGCCTGTGCGGCCTACTTCCTCTATCAATCCCTCGTCCCGCTAAATCCCAGTAAGCTGACTTCCAGTGTGCTAACCCAGAGCGAATTCCCCAATCCCAAGGACAACCTTGCCCCATGAGCACAGGCGATTGGTCCTGCCCCGTTGCAAATCACTTATCTGATACGATCACCATGTCCCATGGTGCAGGAGGTCGACTCTCGGCTCAGCTATTCGACGATGTGTTCGCAAGAAGTTATCCAAGCCCCGAGCTCATGGCCAAGGGCGATAGCGCTGTGCTCGATTGGATGGCCAAGGATCGCTTAGCCGTCTGCACCGACGCGTTTGTTGTGCAACCCTTAATGTTCCCCGGTGGGGATATCGGCAAATTGTCCGTCTACGGTACGGTCAATGATCTGGCTGTCCAAGGTGCCGAGCCGGTGGCCCTGACAACGGCATGGATTCTCGAGGAAGGGTACCCGATCGCCGAGTTGGCCAAGATCGCCCGTTCGGTCGGCCAAGCGGCCGCTGAATGCTCGATCCGTGTCGTGGCCGGGGATACCAAAGTTGTCGAAAGGGGGCATGCTCAGGGTTGCTACATCACTACGACCGGAATCGGTCGAGTCAAGCCTTCGGTCAACCTGAGCCCCCAAGCGATTCGATCCGGAGATTGCGTCTTGATCAGCGGACCGATCGGCGATCACGGAATGGCCATCATGAGCCAGCGAGCAGGACTTGTCTTTGACCCACCTCTCTACAGCGACGCTGCTCCCCTTCACCGAATGACTCTCGAGCTGATCGCAAAGGTCCCGGGGCTGCGCTGCATGAGGGATCCGACCCGAGGCGGGATTGCCGCGTCGCTGAACGAACTAGCCACCGCCTGCGGACTGTGCTTCGAAATCCAGGAAGCTTCTGTGCCGGTGCGACCCCAAGTCCACTCGGCTTGTGAACTGCTCGGCCTCGATCCTTGGATCGTCGCTAACGAAGGGAAACTTCTTGCGATCGTCGCACCCGATGAGGTCGAACTCTCCCTAGAAATTCTACGAAACCACTCCATCGGATCGCTTGGAGCCAAAATTGGGACCGTCCATGATCTTTACAAAGGATTGGTCATCGCACGGACTATTTACGGTACCCATCGCATCGTGCCGATGCCCGCCGGAGAGTTGCTACCACGCATTTGCTGACCCTGGTCGGATCGATCGTGCGCTTCTTCTCGTACTCGTACCAAGTAGCGAGGGAAATCCCATGCTATGCACGATCAAGCCGCAGCGAGTGGTTGGCTTGCAGGCTCTTGTTTCTCAGGTGTTTTTGGACGCCTCTGCCATGGAACAACCACTTCTAATGCCACACAGTAGTCCAAGTTGGGGCGGAAGATGGTAAGAATCGCAAAGGGCAAAAACCAAGCCAAAAAAAGTCCGCCACCAAACCCATGCCAAAATTGCGCTGATGCCATCAAAGCGGCCGAGCAACTCATCAGCGTCGCAAGGTTCTTCTGAGCAGGCCAGACGACAAAAGAGAGGCTTAGAATGGCAAATACCACGATGATTGGGATACGTACCAATGGATGCCAACCCAATCCCCATATACCCCCGAGTTCCCGCATCTCAACATGCTTGATCCCGAACATATATCCGAGATTGACAAAAAAGTCCCCCTGCCGAGACAGCGCGATTGCAAGGATCAGCATGGCGATCGAAAAGGCAAAGCCCAAGGCGAATCTCCGGACTCCACGCTGCCAGTAAAAACTGCACCAGAGCGGTAGCAGGAAGAACGGATAGTACACGACCCCGGCGGCGAGCCCTAAAAACATCCCGGCTAGGAACGGTTGGCGGTACATCAGCATGGCAAGCAACAGTAGCGAGCCAGGTACCACATGATCGACACTTCCAGCCGTATGTGCGGTGTAAGGCAGCAACAAGTAGAGTGTGGCTGTGCCGACCCCTGTATTGAAACTTCCGAAGTGCCAATACCCAATCCCGACGATCGACACAATCAGAATCACATTCGCACCGATGGCCAGGATCCTCGGGATCAAAGCATTGAATGCGGGGGGGTGAACTTGTGCCACCGGGACCGACGCAGCCCCGGATCGGCTCTCGGAGTCGCGGGACGATTGCATTGTTTCTATGCTTGGAATCGAACGGATCAGTACGTTGCCCGGCCCTGCCCCACTGACCATTCCGGTGGAAGGTGAGCCCAAGGACTCAGACCTAGGAGTGCTAAGGGCGATGTTGACGATCAGGAAAACCAAAAGCGAGATCCCGATAAAGAGCATCCCCCCACTGTTGAGGTTCGGCTCGAGTTTAGGACGCCGGACGATCCCGGTATCCCAAAGCATCCGAAGGGTCAAAAGCCCCGAACAGACCAGCAAGGCCAAAAAACCCCATGCCATCTTCGATCGCGCTGAGAGGCCCTCCGGACTCTCGGTGAGTGTCGCCTCAGGCGCAGAGCGCGAGTTGATCACCTGGCCCGTCGGGTCCAAATCGGTTGTATCCTTCGTCGAGTCGTTGAGAACCGAAGCGGCCAAGAGCGACTCAGCTTCTTGCTGGCCTTCGTATACCAGGATAAATCCCGGGATGAAGGACAGAATCAAAAGAATGTCGAGATTGCGTAGCGACCAGAACCGGTAGAAAACGAAAAACAATCCAATCAACGAAAAGACCGACAGGACCACCCACGACGGCGGTTCGGTAATGGTGTAAGACATCGCGAGGACGTAAGTCGTCGAGTTGTTGATGATGGATTCGGCTAAGGGATAGACAGTCTGTCCGTTCATCGCATACGATTTTGACTGCGGTAAGCGTCGGATGCACTGCCGCACCCGGATGAGACATCATATCGGGTTTTTACTCCACTTGTACCACACAGCCGGGTTTAAATCGCCGTTTCTGGCGCATTCTCCCTGTCGAGCGGTCTTTACCAAGTACCGAATTTTGCCATGAAAGCTCTCGTTAAACACCACCGCGGCCTAGGACTCGAACTCCAAGAGGTCCCCTTTCCGCAGCTTGGAATCAGCGATTGCTTGATCAAAGTCGAAAAAACCGGGATCTGCGGCACCGATCTGCATATCTACAACTGGGACGCCTGGGCCCAGAAAACGATCCCCGTACCGATGGTCGTAGGTCACGAATTTGTCGGAACCATCGTCGAAGTCGGGTCGAATGTCACCGATTTCTCCCCCGGGGATGTCGTCTCAGGAGAAGGCCACGTCGTGTGCGGTCGCTGCCGAAACTGCTGGGCCGGCCGACGTCACTTGTGCAAGGATACCCAAGGCATTGGAGTTAACCGCACCGGCGCTTTTGCCGAGTACATCGCCCTGCCTATGACCAACGTATGGCACCATGATCACCGAATCGATCGCGATGTGGCAGCCATTTTCGACCCGTTCGGAAACGCCGTCCACACCGCCTTGCACTTCGAATGCCTCGGCGAGGACGTCCTAATTACCGGTGCAGGACCTATCGGACTAATGGCCGCAGCAGTGGCCAAGCACGCTGGTGCCCGCCACGTTGTGATCACCGACCTGAACCCCTACCGCCTCGAGCTTGCCAAAACCATGGGAGCGACCCTTGCGATCAACCCGAAAGAGCAATCGCTGCAAGAGGCGATGGATCAACTCGGGATGAGAGAAGGTTTCGACGTTGGCTTGGAAATGTCCGGCTCACCGGCCGCGTTCCGTTCGATGCTCGATGCAATGTGCCACGGCGGTAAGATCGCCATGCTCGGGATCCCATCGGAACCCATCGCTATCGACTGGAACATCGTGGTCTTCAACATGCTAAATATCCAAGGCATCTATGGACGCGAGATGTATGAGACTTGGTACAAGATGACGGTCATGCTCGAGAGCGGTTTAGACATATCGCCGGTCATCACCCATCGCTTTCACTACAGCGAATTCGAAAAAGGCTTCGAGGTCATGCAGCAAGGACACTCGGGCAAAGTCATTCTGTCTTGGGAGTAAGAGACAAGTTCGGGGATTAGGCCAGGCTATCCAAGGCGATTGTTTAAGGCAATCGATGATAAAGGCATTGAGTCGCTACGGAGGAGTTTTTCGTTCAGCAGTCAGCCCAAGGCGGACTCGCCACTGGGCAAGTCAAGGAAACTGATGAACATCCCCGAGCTCAAGGTCGAGCACCACGCACGCCGTGGCATTCGAAGTAGCCGGATCTTTTTAGAGTTGCGTCCGATCCTCGACGAGGCATTCGAGATCTTCGGAGATAAGAGTCAGTATGTGGTCGCCGCGCCGCAGTACCGAGCGGCAGCCAATACGGCGATGGGCTGGAAGAACCTTAACCTACGGACCGAAATTAAAAAACTCGGGGACAGTCCCCGAGTGTGTATGCGTACTTTACTAGTGAGTTTTCCGGGGACAGTCCCTGCAGAAAGCCAGGGGACAGTCCCTGGGTATGTACGCGTGTTTTGCGAGTGATTTCCTTGCTGGTTGCGGCGAGCAGAAGGTCGTAAGCCAAGCTCGCTCGACTGCTTACCGAGTGAGATTCATCGATGTCAGTCGTGAAATCACGAAAGGTTTTTTGTACCAAATCCACCACCTGCCCCCCCTGTTTCTGCACAATGCATGCTCGGTCCCTAGGCGGAACGTTTGTGTTGATGCATCTGTTTA